>OGNY01000001.1_pt1 | contig 383247 bp, 370 predicted proteins | sample 1573551 | NCBI WGS metagenome assembly OGNY01 (sample SAMEA2581885, study PRJEB24529) | metagenome | biome: Human gut stool | place: China | collected 2011
TACATCCACAGTTCGATGCTGCTGCACTTAAGGCTGCAACTCCACTTGGAAAGGGCCTTGGAGCATCTCCGGGAGCTGCTTGTGGTAAGGTTGTATTCACAGCTGACGATGCTGAGGCATGGGCTGAAAGAGGAGAGAAAGTCGTACTTGTACGTCTTGAGACATCTCCAGAGGACATCACAGGAATGAAGGCTGCTCAGGGTATCCTTACAGTTCGTGGTGGTATGACATCTCACGCAGCCGTAGTTGCACGTGGTATGGGAACATGCTGTGTATCTGGTTGTGGTGATATCAATATGGACGAGGAGAACAAGAAGTTCACACTTGCAGGACAGACATTCACAGAGGGATCTGAGATTTCTATCGATGGTACAACAGGTAACATCTACGCTGGAATCATCCCAACAGTTGATGCTTCAATCGCTGGTGAGTTCGGACGTGTTATGGCATGGGCTGATGAGTTCAGAAGACTTAAGGTTCGTACAAATGCAGATACTCCTGCAGATGCTAAGAAGGCTCGTGAGCTTGGTGCAGAGGGAATCGGACTTTGCCGTACAGAGCATATGTTCTTCGATCCAGAGAGAATCGCTGCATTCCGTGAGATGATCTGCTCTGATACAGTAGAGGAGAGAGAGACAGCTCTTAACAAGATTCTTCCATATCAGCAGGGAGATTTCGAGAAATTATACGAGGCTCTTGAGGGATGCCCAGTAACAATCCGTTTCCTTGATCCACCTCTTCATGAGTTCGTTCCTACAGAGGATGCTGATATCGAGAAGCTTGCAAAGGCTAAGAATAAGTCAGTAGAGGAAATCAAAGCTATCTGTGAGTCACTCCATGAGTTCAACCCAATGATGGGTCATAGAGGATGCCGTCTTGCAGTTACATATCCTGAGATTGCTAAGATGCAGACAAAGGCTGTTATCCGTGCAGCTATCAATGTAAAGAAAGCTCATCCAGACTGGGATATCGAGCCTGAGATCATGATCCCATTAGTATGTGAGATCAAAGAGCTTAAGTTTGTTAAGAAGATTGTAGTTGAGACAGCTGACGCTGAGATCGCTGCTGCAAATGCTGACATCAAGTACCATGTTGGTACAATGATCGAGATCCCAAGAGCTGCTCTTACAGCTGATGAGATCGCTACAGAGGCTGATTTCTTCTGCTTCGGTACAAACGACCTTACACAGATGACATTCGGATTCTCTCGTGATGATGCAGGTAAGTTCCTTAACGCTTACTATGACAACAAGATTTTCGAGAACGATCCATTTGCTAAGCTTGACCAGACAGGTGTTGGTAAATTAATGGAGACAGCTATTAAGCTTGGAAAGCCAGTTAATCCTAACCTTCACGTTGGTATCTGTGGAGAGCACGGTGGAGATCCTTCATCAGTTGAGTTCTGCCACAAGATTGGACTTGACTATGTTTCATGTTCACCATTCCGTGTACCAATCGCTCGTCTTGCTGCAGCACAGGCTGCTATCGCTGAGCAGGCAAAATAGACGAAGGTTCTAATTTAAAAGTCTATATATAATTTATGCAAGGGAAAGTATTTAATACTTTCCCTTGTTTTTTATTGCCAATCTGCATTTCACACCATAAAAACTACATTTCGCGCCGAGAGTATAGATTTTAGGCACTATATGTTGTATAATTAGTACTAGAAATACAAGTATATGTGATATGAATAGGGAACGAAGCACAGATACGATGTAGGTACTAAGGTATGGAGAGAACACATTTATGATTATAAAAAAGAAGAACATCCGTACAATTGTGATAACCTGTGCATTGCTAGGTATCATAATATTCAGCATTCATAGCTACAATGTATATATGAGCCGCCAGATATATAATGAGGGTACATCAAATGTCAAAGCCTCATACAGTCAGGTGAACCAGACCTTTAATATGTTTGCGCAACGCAACTGGAACGTTCTTTCTGACTGGAATGTTTATTTGACTAAAATACTTAATAACGACAGTGGTCTGCAGTGGAATGATTTTGTCAGGGAAAAGGAAACGTGGCATTACAGTGATTTTTACATGTTTAATGAGCAGAATCAGTTTATCACCATAGAAGGCAGAAGCGGAGTGGCTGACAATGCAAAAGATGCATTCAATGAGCTTTTTAAGGCAAATGAGCCTGTGATATCCAGCTATATATCTACAAAGGGCGTGAGAAAGGTGCTTTTTGCATATCCGTCTGATAGGATTACTGTGGATGGAATTTCATATACGGGGCTTGCTGTGAGCTATGATAATACGGACGTGGAAAGGATGCTCGGAGACAAGGCTTATAAAGACCAAAGTGATTGTTATATTGTTGATTCTGCAGGAAATGTCATACTTTCAATCGAACCAAAGACAGAGATTGATGATATGGTTGATAATCTGATTAATTTCATAGGTGATAATGCAACAGATTACGATACAGATGATTTTTACGATGTAAAGACCAATATAGCTGATGGCAGTGATGGCTGTTTTGCATTTTCATACAATAAAAAAGATTATTATATGACATATCAGCCTACCGGAATAAAGGACTGGTCTATAGTAGGTATCGTTGAAGCAAAGGCTGTCAGCTCATTCATGTTTCAGGTGCAGTACAGTACAATTTTGCTTATAGGCATAATGTTCATCTGCGTAATACTGCTTATTTGTATGTATGTAATGAAGAATACCAGGCTTAAGCTTCAAAAGGAAAAGCTCACTGTCATGGCAGTATCTCATGAAAAGGAAATCTCTGATATGCTGTTGAACAGTCTGGCAAGAATTGTGGACAGATACGCACTGTGTGATATTGAAAATGATACGTACGAATATCATGAGAGACTGGCGCGAAAGCTTTATCCTGAGCGTGGCAGCTACAGTGACCTGGTGGAGACTATATCAAACAGATACACCCTGCTTTCAGAGGATGAAAATAAAAAAATCTCTGAGCTGCTTTCTCTTGAAAATATTTATAGTCAAATTAAAAATGAGCATGATTATTTTAAATTTGAATGTGCAGAGAACAACAGCAAGCTATTTCTTTCAATGACAGTTATTCCGGCAAGATGGGAGGATGGCAGGCTGACACAGTATCTACTTGTCTCACAGAATATAGGAGAAAAGCATAAGATGGCAGATCTTGCAAATACGGATATGCTTACAGAGCTATATAATAAGAGATATTTTGATACCATTATGAATATGAGAGTCCAGAGAGGAAAAGCATTTGCACTGATTTTCATGGATCTTGATTTTTTCAAACCGGTCAATGATACATATGGTCATCCGGTCGGAGATGAGGTCCTTTGTAATGTAGGAAAGCGCATTATAAACAGCATACGAACAGCTGATTATGCATTCCGTATTGGAGGCGATGAGTTTGCATGTATAATAGATGGCAATGCAGATGAAAAAAATTGCTTAGAGGGCATAGAGAGGCTTCAAAGAGTTATATGCAACCCATATAACATACATGGTCGTAAAATAAAAATAGGAGTAAGCTGTGGATATGCACTTTATCCGTCCGATGCTGACAAGGTTGAGAGCCTGCTAAAGATAGCAGACAGCCGGATGTATGCAGAGAAGGAAAAACATCATGCAGATAGAAGATAATAGATAGAAGATAATAGGATAGAAGATTATCAATCAAAAAAGCTATGAGAGCCCGGTTAAAGGCTTTCATAGCTTTTATTTTTATGAGTGAGCACGAAGCTGTTCATCGACATATGTCTGGATATAATAATTATCCTCAGGCATCTGGCAGCCGACGATATATGTTCCGTCGTTATTTGAGCAGCGGATTACATATCCATCCAACACTGAGTGGTCAGCAAGCGCAAAGTCCTCTATCGAGATAGTAACCTTCGCTCCTTTATGATCCACGAAATAAGGATCCTTGGTCAAAAATGCAAAGCCGTTTGCACTTATATTGTCAAGCGTGCCCTTGAATGTGGTGTCGGTTCCTTTAAGCTTGATAGTGCAATTGTTTGATAAATCCATGCGGGGGTATTTCCTACGGTTCAAGATTTCAGGCTGCGTATTGACTGTTATCATAAGGTCATCTGTAATTGTGAGATCCTTCCAGCAGTACATTACATTGCCAACTGTAACACACAGATTGCAAGGTCTGGATGAGTCTACAGATAAGCCGTCTGATACAAGCTTAAGACCGTTTTCGCCAACAGCCTTTACTTCGCAATGGAACTCGTTGCCGGTCTGTACATCTGTCAGGATCACTTTGGCCTTCATACCCGGGCGGATATCATCAAGTCCCATAAATCCACCAACTCCGAGCTCGTGCATGAGAGATTGGATAACAGTCTCGATATTATTGATATTTGTTGCACTTTCATCATATTTACTGAGCATCTTGCGGCTTATCGCGTCAGAAGCACCGATACATGAGGTCATGGTTTCTACGATGTCAGATACCTTTTCCATATTGTCGACAAGCTGCTGGTTAGATGCTTCAACCTCCTGCATTGCGGTGTCGATTTCACGGATATGGCTTCCAAGCTTATTGGAATCCTTTGTAATCTTCTCTACATTTTCACCGGTCTGCATTACCTTTTCAAGAGTGAGTTGGATGAGACGGAGCGTTTCTTCAATGGATGAGGTCATCTTTCCGGAAATCTCGTCAAGCCGTGAGAGAGCCTCACTGATCTGACCGGATGAATTTCTCGTCTCAGTGCTCAGAGTACGGATCTGTTCGGCAACAACAGCAAATCCCTTACCTGCTTCGCCTGCACGCGCAGCCTCGATAGAAGCGTTAAGAGCGAGGAGGTTTGTCTGGTTTGAAATATTATCAATTGTTCCGGTTTCATTTTTAACCATCTCAAATTCATCTCTAAATGTAGTCAGGATGTTTTCAACCTCTGTAGAAAGCTCCGACATAGTTTTTGCTGTCTGGGCAAGACCTTCAAGGTCCTCAGAGCTGACCTTGGCATGCTTGCCTGATTCAGTTGTCAGGGAAACCATATCATTTATCATGGCTGCAACATTCTCAACCTGTGAGCTTATATCGGTAGTCATTTCCTGGGAAGAAGCAGTGTGGGACTGAAGCTGCTTGTTATTTCCGGTAAGCTTATTCATTCCCTCAACGACAACATCTGAGCCATGCTTGTTTTCAGAAGCAAGCTCACGGACCACTGTTATACCGTCCATTATAGTGTTGCTGGCAGTTTTAACCTGCTCAACTGTCGTGACAACACGGTTTAAATCAGACTTTATGCTCTCTGTGAGTGCTGCATCGGACTCAGTCAGGTGGCGCACCGACATGATATAGCCTATGTAACAAAGCAAAAGACATGCTATCTGAAGCTGAAAGTTTTTATGATCTATAGCAGTGTTCTGACCCAGCACAAATATGTGAAATGCAATACTTGCTATAAGGCTCAGCATATTTGCAACAGCGCAGTAAATCATGAATTTCTCATCCTTAAATATTACAATAAGGCTGATTATCGGAAGAATGTAGGTGAATGCAATCGGTGAGGTTGTCGTACACAAAAGAAATACGTAAAAAATACCATATCCGATGACGAATGCTAGCCTGTACCGGTTATTATCCTTCCCTTTCTTTTTTAGAAGTATGTCACCACACACGAAAGGCAGCCAGCATAAAATAACAAAAATGATATAATTACTGACAGAATAAGCGCCATTTGCTGTGTCGGTACCATAATTTGCGGTCAGCAGAATAGCAAAAACAAGCCATAATCTGCGGGCCTTGATATTCGCCTTTGCTTTAAAAATTTTTTCATCGTAACCCATATGAATTCTCCTGATTCGTAATAATATAGCTCTATTGTACTATCATAGTATTATAATTACAAGGCATACTTAAGAATTTGAATGTATTTTGAATGTATAATTATGGTATCGTTTCTAAGTCTAAACTTTAATTGTTTTTTGCCTGTTAATCCGCTATACTAAAATTAACTATATACTTACAGGAGGGCATAAAGCATGAACATACTTCTGATTAACGGAAGTCCAAAAGGCAAACGAAGCAATTCGTTAAGGCTTGCAAACAGCTTTATAGAAGGCTTCAAAGAAGGATATAAGAGCAAAAATGAAGCTATATCCATTGATGAAATGCATGTAGCCTCAATGAATGTAGGAGCGTGTAAGGGCTGCTTTGCATGCTGGCAGAAGACACCGGGGGTGTGCTGCATAAATGACGATATGCAGACTGTTATTGGAAAAATGCTTGAAGCGGATATTGTTGTGTGGTCGTTTCCTCTGTACTATTTTAGTGTGCCGGGAATACTAAAGAACGTGATTGACAGGCAGCTTCCCATGAGCCTGCCGTTTATGAGTACAAAGGATGACGGATACGGAAGCGGCAGCCATGATTGCAGATATGACATGGAAGGCAAAAGGCATGTGCTAATCTCTACCTGTGGCTTTTATTCTGCAGAGGGAAATTATGACAGTGTACTTCGGATGTTTGACCATTTCCTTGGAAAAGGGCATTATACAACCATATTTTGTGGTCAGGGTGAGCTGTTTCGTGTAAAAGAGCTGTCAAAGAGGACTGACGAATATCTGGCTACGGTAAAAAGTGCCGGGGCAGAATATGCCATCACAGGAAAAATATCTGAAAAAACAGAAGCGGCGCTCCATACTCTTTTATATCCAAGGGATGTATTTGAAAGTATGGCGGATGCCAGCTGGGGAATCAGCAAAACAACCGGAGAGAAGGAAGCAGAGGACCTTGTTTTTACCAGACAGATGGCTGCATTATACAATAAAGATGCCTACGACGGAAAGGAACGCGTGCTTGAGATATGCTATACCGATTTGAAGCATACATACCAGATAAAGCTTGACGATAAAGGTAGTGAGGTGCTTACTGACCAAAGCCTTGCCGCGACTACACGCATAGATACGCCTTTTACGGTATGGTCGGCTATTTCCCGAGGCGAGATAGGTGGCGCAGAGGCATTGGGAAAGCAGATGTATACGGTGACAGGTGATTTTTCCTTGATGGTAAACTGGGATAAATTTTTTGGAAGTACATCGGCAGTCAAAGAGGCAGAAAAAACATCACAAGGTGTGGAGGTACAGAAAAATCCATCCATGATGACAATGCTCATACCATGGATTACGTTTTGGATAGCAGTTTCTGTCAATACTGAAAAGGGTTCTGTGATTGCTCTTTTGGTGGCATTCGCTATACCTTTTATTATGAGAAAACATAAATTTGTAATATGGGATCAGCTCTCAATTGTTGCTGTTGCTATACTTTCTGCGATTGCAAGCCTGACAGGAGCAGGTGACATATCAACAGATATCGGATATCTGGTGTTTGGGCTGTTCTGGCTGGTTTCATGCCTGACAAAGGAGCCTTTATGCGCAACATATGTGAAATACAATTATGGCGGTGAAGCCGCACATAAAAATCCTCTTTTTATGAAGACGAATTATATACTTGCGGTGGCATGGGGAGCATTATACGTGCTGACAGCAGTATGGACATTTCTGCTACAAAAGGCAGGTGTTGGAGTCGCACTTATTGTCGTAAATAATCTGATGCCTGTATTGATGGGCATATTTACAGGATGGTTTGAAAAATGGTATCCCGCAAGGCTGGCAAGAGGCTCAAAAAAGCAGTAATTCGTAAGATTTTTTTAATATTTTATGTATTCTATTTACTTTAGGTGGATAGAAGAGTACTCTTTAGAAAACGTACTCATAGGAGTGCTTATCAATAAAGAAAGAGGTATATCATAATGAAGAAAAAACTGATAACAATTGTAATAGGAGCTATGCTTTGCGCATGCTTGTTTGCAGGCTGTGGACAGAGCAACACAAAGCAGGATAAGGCAGCAGGAACCGAAAATGCAAAGCAGGCTGAGACCAAGGATGAAGGTGAAAAGGGCTCACAGGAGGAGAAGGAGCTTACCGGAACAATCGATGACATAAAGGACTTCATGTTTGTAGTGACTGATGACAAGGATACACCATACAGCTTTACCTTCGACGAGAAGCCGGACGGACTTGATGGTGTTGCAAGTGGAGACAAGGTGACTGTTAAGTATACAGGTACTATTTCAGAGGTGGATCCGTTTGAGGGAAAGATAATATCTGTTGAGAAGGCAGAATAAGGTACCATAATCTTAGATTGTATTTTGACTGTTAATCCGCTATACTATAGCTAAGTATAGCGGATTATTTTTGTGGAGGCTTTTATGGCAAATACTTTGAAGTTACCGGTTGGAATTGATGATTTTAGAAAATTGCGGGAATCGGAATTTTATTATGTTGATAAAACAAGACTTATTGAGCAGCTTTTATTAAACTGGAGTGAAGTGACGCTTTTTACACGTCCGCGCCGTTTTGGAAAAACTCTTAATATGAGTATGCTTAAGAGCTTTTTTGACATTGGCACAGATAAAGCTTTATTTGATGGCTTATATATTTCAGGTAATAAAGAGCTGTGTGATGAGTACATGGGAAAGTATCCGGTTATTTTTCTTTCGCTAAAGGGTGTGGAGGGATTAACGTATGAAGAAGCCTTTGAAGCATTTGTCAGGATTATGGGAAAAGAGGTAAACAGAGTTTCGTTTCTGGCTGACAGTGATAAGCTTACACAGATTGAGAGAGAACAATATAAAGGGCTTACTATTATGAAAAATGGAAGGCTTGCTTTTGACAAGGAAAAGCTTATATCTTCTTTACAGCTTCTTTCGCAGCTATTGTATAAGCACTATGGTAAAAAGGCAGTTATTCTCATAGATGAGTATGATGTACCGCTTGATAAGGCCTTTCAGAATGGCTATTATAATGAAATGGTTTCGCTTATCAGAGGTCTTTTCGGGCAGGCACTAAAGACTAATGAATTTTTACAGTTCGCGGTGTTGACAGGGTGCCTTCGCATATCAAAGGAAAGCATATTTACCGGACTCAACAATTTCAAGGTAATGTCGATTACAGATTCGCGTTTTGATGAGCAGTTCGGTTTTACTGATGAAGAGGTGAAAAAGCTGCTGTCTGATTATGACATGGATTCGCATTTTGACGAGGTAAAGGAGTGGTATGACGGATATCACTTCGGCAGGGCTGATGTCTACTGCCCTTGGGATGTTATTAATCATGCGGATCATCTGCGTGATGACAGTGATGCAAAGCCTCAGACATATTGGATAAACAGCAGTGGAAACAGCTTGGTGAGGCGTCTTATCAATAGGGCTGATTCATCGACAAAGGATGAGATTGAGCGTCTGATTGCAGGCGAGGCAATTGAAAAAGTGATCCGCCAGGATCTGACCTATGATGAGATTGAGAACAGCATTGACAATATATGGAGTGTGCTTTTTACAACAGGCTACCTTACCAAAATCGGGGAAGTAAAGCTTCCGGATAGCGAAAGCTACGCTTATAAACTTATCATACCCAACAAAGAAGTACGTGAGGTATTTGTACTTCAGATTCAGGAATGGTTCAAGGCGGTTGTCGCAAATGACAATGATACGATGAAGCTTTTATCAAAGGCAATTTTAGATAAAGACGAGATGATTCTTGCGAGACAGCTCAATATTGTGATGGGACGTATGATAAGTATACTCGATACAAAGGCACCTGATGACATGAAGGAAAACTTTTATCATGGTCTGCTTTTGGGGCTGCTTCGTGGCAGCAATCCGGACTGGCTCATCAAATCCAATCGTGAGTCAGGTGATGGCTTTAGTGATATACTTATAAAGCCTGAGAATCCTGATTTAGGAATTGTTATCGAGGTAAAATATGTTAAGGAGTTTAAGGGGCTTGACGCAGCTTGTGATGCTGCGATGGCTCAGATAAAGCAGAAGAGATATGATGAGACTCTCCGGGATGAGGGCAGGTGCGATATTTTAGCTTACGGCATCGCTTTTTGCAGGAAGAGATGCAGGGTAGTGGGAGAGAAGCTGTAGGAGCTAAATGATTAGAATGTGAATGTTTATAAAAGGGAGGATATTTATTAATGAATGAATCAGGTAAAGCATCACGAGCTATTTACGTAGTTCCCATAATATATGTGCTGGGCATGTACATGATGCCGGTTTTATTTTGGATAATATGCAATATGCAGGAATCAACAGACAGCTTTGATGCAGGCTGGATAATGGTCATGCCGATTGTTTTGGGACTGGTTAATCTGGCTGTGGTGCTCATCCTTGGGAAAAGAATAAGCAGAGTACAGCTTCTCATTTGCACAAGGATTATAAAATATGCGTTAATACCGTTTTATGTAGTAGGTGGGTTTTGCATCATAGTGGCACTTCTCTTAATGCTAACACCGGTTGTTATCATGATATTTGTAGGCCCGACCGTTGCGATTGTGCTATCAGTTATTGGCTGGCTTGGGCTGTTAGGAGCAGCGCCTTTTGCAATTGCCTATATTGTAAGAGCATGCAGTGAGGGAGTACAAGGAAAGGTACTGTCTGTATTTGCAGGCATATTCCAGTTCTTTTTTACTTTGGATGTGATTTTTGTGATCGTACTGGCGGTGAAGGATAGAAGCTTTGTGAAAGCGAAAAAGGGATATGGATTGATTCAATAATTGAAGCGTTATAAAGCAATATAAAAGAGCTCTTTGCGAGCTCTTTTATATTGTACAACATGTAATTGTGGATGATTACTGTAAGAGTGAGAGAACACCCTGATTAGACTGATTAGCCTGTGCAAGCATAGACTGTCCAGCCTGAGCAAGAATGTTGTTCTTGCTGTAGTTAACCATCTCTTTAGCCATATCTGTATCACGGATACGAGACTCAGCTGATGTGGTATTCTCAGAGACATTATCAAGGTTGTTGATTGTATGCTCAAGTCTGTTCTGTACAGCACCAAGAGATGAACGCTGCTTAGATACTTTTGAGATAGCATCAGAAATTGTATCAATTGAACCAGTAGCTTGTAAGTATGTTTTTCCACTTACCTTTAATCCTTTAATTCCAAGAAAATCCGAATTCATAGAATCAATCTGCATAGATATTTTATTATCATCAGAAGAATCTGCGCCCACATGAAGACTGATATTTAATGAATCATTGTAAGTAAATGTTTTTGATGTAGATGTAACATCATTGTCACCTGCTTTTAAAGTTACAGCATTTACACCCATTTCATCTTTATAAGATGTTATTACAGAATTCATAGCTGCTAATTCTGCTGTTTTAGCAGCTGCAAGCTTAATATCTCCAGCACCTGGTGTTGCGTCATCAGCTACAACTTTCTTTCCAGCCCAAGAACTTCCTACAGCTAATCCTGATGTAAAAGTATATACTGTTTTTCCTGTGGCATCCATTGGAGTTTTTACTTCTAATGTAGAACCTGCAGCCATAGCATCCTTAACCAAGCCCATCTGTGGAGAACTATATACGGTATTAGAAATTTTTGTCTTATTTTCGTCTCCCTTTAAAAGATATGTTTCATTAAATTTGGTTGTTTCGGATACACGGTCAATCTCTGTTACGAGCTGATCAACTTCGTCCTGAATGTTATTTCTATCGTCTTCTGATAATGTTCCGTTTGATGACTGAACTGCTAACTCGTTCATACGCTGGAGCATTGAGTGAACCTCTGTAAGGGCACCTTCAGCTGTCTGCACGCATGAAACACCATCCTGAGCATTTGTTGAAGCTCTGTCAAGTCCTTTAATCTGTTTTCTCATCTTTTCTGAAATAGAGAGTCCTGCTGCATCATCAGCTGCACGGTTAATCTTATAACCAGATGAAAGCTTCTCTGTGCTCTTTGACTGTGCGCTTGTTGTTACGTTAAGCATTCTGTTGGCATTTGCTGCCTGCATGTTGTGTTGTACTACCATAATTTGTACCTCCATGTATTGTTATTTTGTTCCGGGTAAAATCCATTTTATCCGGCATGTTATGAAATTTTCACTATGAGCATGTGCCTAGGTTCACATGTCCATGTATGGTGAAACACAATGGATAATGTGTTTCATTCCGTTTACACCATATATTTCGGCATAGATTCAAAATGCTTAACCCTTTTTTGGAATTTTGTACTATTTTTTTGAAATATATTTCTGATTTCTTCTAAAACTAAGTGAAAATACGGTGTTTTCGGGTATTTTGCTTTTGTTAAATATTTTTAATATCTCCTAATCTATCCAAATTGCAATTCGTTTTTGTCGTAATATGGAACCAAAACCATTATATTTTACACAAAGGAGTTCGCAATGAATAAATCACAACCCATAAAAAACAAAGAGAAGCTTGATAGATTCAAAAATTTCTATATTGAAGAAGAATATAATCCCAGAAACTATATGTTTATATCGTTAGGGCTTAATACTGCGCTTCGAGTGTCGGATTTGCTGAAATTCACATGGAATGATGTATATAATTTTGATAATGGCTGTTTTCGCACTCATGTTAAATTGACCGAGCAAAAAACTACTAAACAATCTGTTATTTTTCTGAATTCAAGGATAATCAATTCTCTGAGCTGGTACAAATCAAAGGCACTAATTAAATTTTTACCTGACACATTTTTGTTCTCAAATGACAATAATCAGCATATATCCCGCTCAACGGCATACCGAATTGTGCATAATGCAGCTGTTTCCTGTGAAATTGAGGGTGTAATCAGTCCGCACTCCCTGCGAAAAACCTTTGGCTATTATGCATGGAAGCAAGGCACATCACCGGTTCTTTTGATGGACATATATCAGCATTCGTCATTTGAAATCACCAAGCGATATCTGGGAATCGAGCAGGATGAACGCGATTCTGTGTTTAGGGATGTTGTCATCTAGTTGATGAAACACATTATCCATTGTGTTTCACCTTATATGGACGTGTGAACCTAGGCACATGCTCATAATGAAAATTTCATAACATGCCGGATAAAATGGATTTTATCCGGAACAAAATAACAATACATGGAGGTACATATTATGGTAGTACAACATAACATGCAGGCAGCAAATGCCAACAGAATGCTTAACGTAACAACAGGTCAGCAGGCTAAATCTACAGAGAAGCTCTCTTCTGGATACAGAATCAACCGTGCAGCAGATGATGCAGCAGGACTTACAATTTCTGAGAAGATGAGAAAACAGATTAAGGGACTTGATCGTGCTTCTACAAACGCAGAGGATGGTGTATCAGCAGTACAGACAGCAGAGGGTGCTCTTACAGAGGTTCACTCAATGCTTCAGCGTATGAATGAGCTTGCTACACAGGCATCAAACGGTACAAACAGCGAGTCTGACCGTTCAGCTATCCAGGACGAGATTTCACAGCTTACAACTGAGGTCGATCGTGTTGCTGAGACTACAAAGTTCAATGAGACATATCTTTTAAAGGGCAACACAGATGGCTCTTCATCTGTACAAAATGTAAATGCTCATGATGCAGGTCTTGCAGGAAAATTAGGAGAGTCTGTAAACGGAAAGACAACTTTCACAGCTGATGCTCTTAAAGTTGGAAGTAAGGTTACAATTGCTGGTACACAGTACAATATTGTTGATTCATCTAAAACATCAGATTATACATCTATTAAAGGGTATACAACACCAGCTGCAGGCGATAAGATTTCACAGGATGGAAAGACATATACATATGTTGTAAAAGATGCAACTACTCCAGGCGGTGCAACAGCGGGTGCTAATGGTTGGTTTGCAGATGACAATAAGGCGGGTGCTGCAGATACACTAACAATGAAAGAGGGTTCCAAATTAACAACAAAGGCTGATGGAAAAACCACTACTTTGGTGGGAGATACTAATACTGATTTAGTAACTGCTGCGTCAGCTACACCTACATGGGCGACTGGGGATACTTTAGTTCATGATGGAAAAACCTATACGAAGACTGCCACTGCTAATCAGTGGAAGGATGAGGAAGGTAATCTTACTACAAATGCAAATTTGGCAGCTGCTGGTGACACTTATACTATTAAACTTACCGGAAAATCAGGTCAGATTGATAATGGTGGAATTTCAACAGTAGAGAATGTTCAGGACAAAATTAAGGGATTAGCTGATGGAACAGATGTTAAAATAAAAACATCAGCTACAGGAACAGAAAAAACATATACTATTGGTGTTTCAACAAAAGATGATGGCACTGCATATACTGCAGATGACATTGCAGCATTGGTAAAAGATGGTATGTATGTAAATGATGGAACAAAAACATATTACACTGTTCCAAAGGCATCAAATGATGATAAGGATATAACATTACAGGATGCATATAAGAAGATGGCTGAGGAACTTGAAAGTGCAAGTTCTATTGGTGCTGATAAGGCTGCTTCAGTAAAGAATAATGGTGATGGAACATTCGAGATTACTCAGGGAACTGTTGAAGTTAAGAATTCACTTTCGTTTAACTTACATGTAGGTGCAGATGCAGATATGACAAATAAGATTAATGTAAACATTGATTCTATGAACTCTGCAAGTCTTGGTATCAAGGGGCTTAATGTAAAAGATGCTACAGGAACAGCTGCAACTTATGCAATCGATGCAATCGCAGATGCTATCTCAAAGGTATCATCACAGAGATCTTCACTCGGTGCAGTTCAGAACCGTCTCGAGCATACAATCTCTAACGTAGACAATGTTGTTGAGAATACTACATCAGCTGAGTCTCGTATCCGTGATACAGATATGGCTTCTGAGATGGTTAACTACAGCAAGAATAATATTCTTGCTCAGGCTGGACAGTCTATGCTTGCGCAGGCTAATCAGTCTAACCAGGGTGTTCTTTCACTCCTTCAGTAATTACAACTAATATATGGATCTACTTTGCAAAAGGAACCTTCGGGTTCCTTTTGTTGTTATATACATCCATACATGAGATAATATTTATACTTGCCAATTTATAGCTGTAAATAGTATAATAAAGTTGACATCGATTTCTCCTTAGATATTGAGACTATAATTATCAAAAGGAGTACTATATGAAATTAAATAAAAAATATAAGGATAGATTGTTCTGTCTTTTATTTGGAAATGAAGAATACAAGGAGAACATATTATCTTTGTATAATGCTTTATGTAATACAGCGCATACGGATGTTAATGATATCAAGCTTTACACAATTGATAGCGTGATTTATATCCAGATGAAAAATGATGTATCGATTCTCCTGGATAGTTATTTACATCTATGGGAGCAGCAAAGCTCCTACAATCCAAACATGCCGCTTAGGGGCTTGATGTATTTCAGTAAAATGTATGACCGCTATGTTGTCGAGCATTCCTACAATATCTATGGCTCGACGCTGGTGAAGCTTCCCACACCGAGATATACGGTGTTGTACAATGGTACATCAAAGCAGCCGGCATTTATGAAGCTTAAGCTGTCAGATGCGTTTATCCATGAGGATACAAGCGGAGATTTTGAGTGGACCGCCAACATGGTAAACATTAACCATGGCATGAATGATGAGCTTTTAAACAATTGCAGACCATTGCATGAATATATGCTGCTTATTGACGAGATACGTAATAATCGTTCCAATGGCATGGAAGTGGAGCAGGCAGTTGATAAAGCTGTAACTTATTGCATAAACAATAACATTTTAAGTGAGTTTCTCACTAAGCACAGAGCAGAGGTGATAGATGTGTGTATAACAGAGTATGATGAACAGGCATTTGTTAACGGAATTAGAGAAGAAGGCAGGCAAGAGGGCAGAGAAGAGGGCAGAGCCCTGACACTGTATTCATTGGTAAAAAGTGGTAACCTAAAGCCTGATATTGCTGCTAAGGAGCTTGGAATCAGCATTCATGAATTTGAGCTTGCTATGAAAGAGGCTGGAATGAACCAGCCTGTATCAAATTAGTTCAAATAAACAGTTTAGTTTATCAGGTTTATTTATTTTTTTTATTTCTGATATGCACCTCAGGTATGGCAACATTGTCATAGCTGATAGGTGCATTTTCTTTATCGGTATCCTCGTGGCTTCCGGTGCTTTTTACATGCACCTCGGGGATGGCCACGTTGTCAAAAGTTAAATCGTAATTATGTTTTTCTTTTTCTTCTCTGTTTTTAAATATTTTTTTCAGTTTTTCAAACATGTTTTTCTCCGGTTGTTTTATAGTAGGTTTATAAAAAATGTGATTACAAGGCTGTTCAAAAAGTCGGCAAACAGGCTTCCTACAAGAGGTATGAGCAGATATGCCTTTATGGATGGCACATATTGGTCGCAGACAGCCTGCATATTTGCCATGGCATTTGGGGTGGCTCCGGTTCCAAAGCCGCAGGTGCCTGATACAAGTATGGCTGCATCGTAGTCGCGTCCCATGATGTTGAACTCGATAACATACGTGAATATGATTATGAGAAGCACCTGTGCTGCAAGCAGTATGACGAGTGGGAGAGCGAGTGATGCAAGCTCCCAGAGCCTTAGTGTGATCATTGCCATGCCTAGGAATAGAGAGAGGCTTATACCTCCCAGGTCATTTATCTCTCCCATATGGATGGTGGCGATTCCTGTGTACTCACATATGTTTCGCATGAGTGCTGCTGCGAGCATCGCTCCTATATATATCGGGAAGGTAAGCCCTGTCTTTGTGAGCAGCATTGTAAAGATGGTTCCGACACCTATTGCCAGGATAAGCTGGAATACGGCATCAGCATACATATTTGTGTGGCGCTCATGCTTTTTCTCATCCTCCACCAGCAGGCTGTCATCCTCGTTTGCTGCTGTATTAAGCAGGCTATGCTTTTCAATCAGTCTTTTTCCAAGAGGTCCGCCTATCAGGCTTCCAAAGATGAGACCAAAGGTAGCTGCAGCTGTACAGATGGTCGTGGCGCCTTTTATGTTCAAGTCCTCTAGCACCGGGCCAAAGGCTCCTGCGGTGCCGTGTCCGCCTACCATAGGAATAGAGCCGGTGCACATGCCGATTAGCGGATTTAAGTTTAAGAGCTTTGCAAGTCCCACGGCGGTTAGGTTTTGCAATATGATAAGAGTGATAACAAGTCCCAAAAATACGATGAGCGATTTGCCTCCGCTTTTTAATACCTTGAGATTTGCCTGGAAGCCTACAGATGTAAAGAAGAATACCATGCAGACCTCGCGCAGTGTGTCATCAAAGGAAAATTCTGCGATTCCTGTGACATAGCATATGCATGTCATGATGGCGAAAATCAGCCCACCTATGACAGGTGCCGGAATACAGAATTTCTGAAGAAAATATATTTTCTTTTTTAAATAGTTTCCCAGTAGTAGTACAAGCACGGCAGCGGCCAGTGTCTGGTACATGTCAAGTTGTATTTTCATGTGTTACCTTTCAATGTTTATTTGTTTTATTCTTTGAGCAATATAATGTATTAGAATACAAAAATTAATTCGTAAATTAATTTACACTATATCCACAGGAACTATAATACTTTTTTGCTCCATCGTGAAATGGAATAGGTATATCGCCTGTTGCAAAGTCATACGTCAGCTCAAGCTTAAGAGAGTTGGAGTAGGAGAGCTCCTTTTCCTTTTCAAACAGGAGTGAGGTAAGCTGCTCAATTGTATCCTCGGATACATTAGCCTTTGTGATTAGTACGGATTTTACACCTATAGTGCTTATATCTGCGGCCTGGCCTGTGTATGTGCCGGCAGGTATGACCTCGCTTGTGTAGGCCGAGCTGCTTTCAAGCATCTTGCTTATCACCGTGTCTGTCAGCGGGATAAGCCTTATGTCACATTCCTTTGAGAGCTCATCTATGACAGTGGTGGTGAGTCCTGCAGTGCAGAAGAAGGCATCTATATCACCGGCTTTTAGCTCTTTTGTGGCCTCGATATAGTCCAGGTTTTTGGTGGCAACAAGGGATGATGGCATACCGGCGAACTCAAGAATCTGTGTGGCGTTTCGCTCGGTACCGGATTCCTTAGCTCCGATGCTTACAGTGTGTCCTGACAGGTCGTCAAGAGTCTGTATGTCTGAATCAGCGCGGACCACAAGCTGACAGGTCTCGGTGTAAAGCCCTGCTATAGCCCTTAAATCTTCATTTGTCTTGTAGGCATCGGCTATCAGGTCGGCCTGTGCGATGCCTATCTCTATATAGTCATCGGATAAAAGCCTTATATTGGCATTAGAGCCTGCTGTGGTACGGACCTTGCAGGTAAAGTCATAGCCCTGTTCATTGGCAAGCTCCGTAAATGTATTTGCAAATGAATAGTACATTCCACCAACATCGGCTGCTCCAAAGCGTATTGTGCTACCGGAGTTGGTGCAGCCTGTCAGTGCGAAGAGTACTATGCAAAGCATGATACTGATTTTTTTCTTCATGTTTTGTCTTTGTCCTTTCACTTTTTCATAATTGCTATGAGTATTTTACAAAAAATTTTCTAATATGAAAAGATTTAATTTAAATTTTTCTTAAATTCCATGGACTTGTGATTGGAAAAATAATATAATAAATTGGTTGTAGAAAATATTTTAAAGGAAGGAAATTTATTTATGGAAATCTTTGACATTATCAAGTCTGTTATATTTGGAATTGTGGAGGGCATTACAGAGTGGCTGCCTATCAGCAGCACCGGCCACATGATTCTTCTGAATGAGATTTTACCACTAAGAATAGGAAAGAACCCGGACGATTTTTACAGTATGTTTGAGGTTGTTATCCAGCTTGGAGCCATTATGGCGGTTGTTGTTTTGTTCTGGAGCCAGATCTGGCCATTCGGCAGGAAGGATAACAAAGCTCCTCTTGCAAAGACCGGCATCGGTGCATGGATCAAGACTGATATCTTTGTGCTGTGGTTCCACATTCTTGTTTCAACTATTCCGGCAGCTGTTATAGGAATACTTTTTGATGATGTATTCGAGAGACTGTTTTACAATTTCCAGACAGTAGCTATCATGCTTATACTCTTTGGTATCGCTTTTATCGTGATTGAGACCAGACATAATGGCAAGTCTGCTAAGATTAATTCACTTGTCGACATCAGCTACACGACAGCGCTTATGATTGGATTTTTCCAGCTTATTGCAGCTATTTTTCCGGGTACATCACGTTCAGGCGCTACTATTGTCGGAGCTCTCTTAATTGGTGTTTCAAGGACTGTTGCCGCTGAGTATACATTTTTCCTTGCGATTCCGGTTATGTTTGGTGCGAGTCTTCTGAAGCTTGTTAAATTTGGATTTCATTTTACAGGGGAAGAGGCTGCTATTCTGATTATCGGCATGATTGTGGCATTTGTTGTTTCACTTATTGTTATCAAATTCCTGATGGGCTACATAAAGAAGCATAACTTTATTGTGTTTGGATGGTACCGTATAGTTCTTGGTGCGATTGTGCTGCTTTGTGGTATCGCAGGGCTTCTCTAAATACATTTTGACGCAATTTTGCAGGAAGAGGGTTTAAGACATGCATGATGAATTGACAGCAAATGATATAAAGAAAATGGAGGACGAGATAGAGTACAGAAAGCTCGTTGTCAGAAAGAAGGCTCTTGATGACGTAAAGGTGGCGAGAGCCCAGGGTGACTTGAGCGAGAACTTCGAGTACAAGGCCGCCAAGCAGTTTAAGAACCAGAACGAGAGCCGTATCAGATACCTTGAGAAGATGATTAAGACTGCCGTTGTCATATCCGATGAGTCAAAGGATGATGAGGTGGGGATGTTCAATACGGTTGATGTGTATTTTGAGGATGATGATGAGACTGAGACATACAAGATTGTCACAACCGTAAGGGGCAATTCCTTAAAGAATCTGATAAGCAAGGAGTCACCGCTTGGTGCCGCTATATTCGGGCACAAGGTGGGTGACAGGTGTGAGGTAAAGGTAAATGATGACTACTCATACTTTGTTAAGATAATGAAGATAGAAAATACTGTCGATGACGGCAGTGATGATTTGCGAAAATTTTAATCTGGAATTAATTTTTGCGTTTTATTGGGATTTCAGTAGCTTAATATGTTTATGACTATATAATAATGTTTGATGTCAGACGTGGGGAGATTTATATGATTAAATTAAAAACTTTTGGCAGCTTTACGGTGGGTAATGACATAACCTCTGTCCAGGAAGGAGCATGGAGGTCTGAGAAGCTTGAAAAGCTGTTTGTATATCTGGCGATGAACAGAAACAGGGGTGTCTGTATAGAGGATATTTCAGAGGCTATATGGCAGGTTGAGGAAGAAACCGATAATCCGGTAGGAGCCCTTAAGAATCTGGCATACAGGCTCAGAAAGGCTCTAAGAGATGCCTCCTTTGACGAGGAGTGCATAGTCTCTGTTAGAGGCGGCTTGTACAAATGGAACGACGAAGTGGAAGTAACCGTTGATGTTGAAGAGTTTGACGGATATATAAATGAGGCAGAGCTGGCTTTTTGCAGGAGCAAGGAGACTGCTATTGAAAGCTATGAGAAGGCCATAGCCCTTTACAATGGTGATTTTCTGCCTCATAGGACAGATACACACTGGTTTATGACACTCAATGCATTTTACCATTCAAGATACGTGAATACAGTAAAGGCTCTGGCAAAGCTGTATATTGATACAGGACGCTATGAGAAGCTTGAGCAGCTGTGCACCAGGGCGATTGTATATGAGCGTTCTGATGAGCAGATATACTCATATCTGATTGTGGCACGCATGCGTACCAAAAAGGTACAGATGGCTTTTGATACTTATGAGACTGCCAAGACCATTATGGACAATGAGCTTGGTGTTAGAAAGACTGTCATGCTCAACAAGGTGTATGAGGAGCTTTTATCTGTCACTAAGGGTGTTTCAAGCTACAATATAGATGAGGTGAAGGAGGATATCAACGAGGAGAGCATGGAGGGTGTTTTCATGTGCGGGTATCCTGTATTCAAGGAGATTTATCATCTGGAGGTCAGAAAGAGTGCGCGCTCTAATGTTCCGGAGAGTCTTGTTCTGATTACTGTAGCACCAATGTTTAACACCTCGTCTGATAAGGAGAATAGCCAGACAAAGGATTCTATGGTCACACTTGACAGGGCACTTAGGAAGTGCCTGCGTGTGGGGGATGTGGCGGCAAAGTACAGTGATTCACAGTACATTGTGCTTTTGTCGAAATGCTCATGCGATACCGCCGCCGATGTCATGAAGCGGATTGTCGATAGGTTCAATCATACCTGTGATACACATTGTAATATGACGATACACTTTGACATTGAGCCTGTAAGCTGCCATAGCAGTTTTGTGAGTGATAAATGATTTTTCTTGTATAGAGGTGTTTTCGTGAAGAGATTTATTAATATTATTTCAAGTGTGATTTTATTAATTCTTGTTTTAATTATTGCTGTAATATTTGCTCCTAAACTGTTTCATATCGAGCCGATGGTAGTTGTAAGCGGCAGCATGGAGCCCTCCTACATGAAGGGCAGTCTATTGTATGTAAAGGAAGATACGGGTGGTATAAAGACCGGTGATGCCATTACCTTTTATAGAAATGGCGAGCTGGTGACTCACAGGGTGGTTGAAATCAATGCAGATGAAAGGACCTACATTACAAAGGGTGATGCCAATCAGGTGAATGATGCAGAGCCGGTTGCCTGGTCTGATGTGGCCGGTGTGCCTGTGTTTGATATCCCGGTGCTCGGTTATCCGGCTTCTTTTTTAGGAACCACGCAGGGTAAATTTGTATTCATTGTAATGTTAATTATTTTTACCGGTATTACGGTACTGACTGATAAAAAAATGGAGAAAACAAATGGTTAAAAAAGTAATTAGATTTATAGTTCTGATAATTGGTCTGTCTCTGGTGGCTTATTCGGGGTATCATCTGTTTAAGATATTTTGGGATTATAGAACTTCGGATAAGACATATGAGAAGCTGCAGGATGCGTATACTGTGGATGATTCAAAGAAGTCGGATGACAATGACAGTGAAGCTGCTGATACACCGTGGTATGATGATATAGACATTGATTTTGCCGGCCTAAGGAGCGAAAACCCCGATGTGGTTGGCTGGATTTATTTTGAGAATGAGGATATCAGCTACCCTGTCATGTATTCGGGCGACAACAGCTATTACCTCAGAAAGACTTTTAATCGAGAGCATGCCACCGCAGGCTCCATCTTTCTTGAAGGCTCAAACAAGACTGATTTTGGTGACTGTCATACCATCATTTACGGACACAATATGAAGAATCTGTCCATGTTTGGAAAGCTCAAGTACTATAACCGTGATGAGAATTATTATGACAGCCATCAGTATTTCCAGATTCTTGTCGATGGCAAAAAGTATAGGTACCGGATTTTCTCGTATGAGACGGTAAGTGACGACAGCGATGAGTATACCGTGGGCTTTGAGCCTGACGAGACGTTTGGCAAATTCGTACAGAGGATGGCCGCTTCGTCCATGAAGGATACAGGCATAGTTCCGACAAAGGATGACAAGGTTGTAACTCTTTCTACATGCTCCACAAGCGGTGAGACATACAGGTTTGTGGTACATGGCGTGAGAGTAGATGAGCATTGATGATAGAAACAGGCGTGTAAAGGTGTGCAAAATGAAAAGAGAAGATGAATTACTTAAAGAACTTACCGATATGATAAAGGAGACAAGGAAGGGACAGTTAAAATGGAAGCTGACCTGTAAGACTACAGAGTACAATGATGAGGCGGTAAAGCCGACAGTGACAGAGGATGGTATCACATGGACTGTTGATGAGTGCTACGTATCATATGAGTGTACTTATAAGGGCAGTGATTTTGTGATGATTACATATGAGATGATTCATACTGCCGGTGATAAAAGACAGACAACCAACCTTGTTTTTTTACCGCCGCTTGGTATCAGATACTTTGATATCAGCACTCTGCTTCCATACTCAGTGCCTGCATCCAATATTCTTACATACGAGATTCATACGCTGTGGCTTTTGCTGCTTGAGATGTATAAGAACGACAACACAAGCGTAGAGCTCGATGCAAGCGCCGGAGAGCTGATTATTGAAGAATAGAGGTATTGATATATGTATGCAGTGATTACAGGAGCAAGCTCAGGAATAGGTGAGCAGCTTGCAAAAAGACTTGCGAAAGAAGGCTATGACCTGATTCTTGTTGCCAGAAGGAGAGAGCGGCTTACAGCTCTTTCTGATAAGCTTAAAGCCACACATAAGGGGCTTGGGTGTGATATATTTACCGCGGATCTGATGCAGCTTGATGAGTGTCAGAGGCTTTCAGACTATCTCGAGGAAAAAGACGTAGAAATATTTATAAACAACGCAGGCTACGGTGACTGCGGTTTGTTTGAGGAGACTGATATAGCTAAGGAAATGGGCATGATAGATGTCAATGTGCGTGCTGTACATTTCCTGACGAAAAAGCTTTTAAGGCAGATGAGGGTAAAGGACAGAGGCTTTATCTTAAATGTGGCAAGCTCTGCAGGTCTTATTCCTGCCGGTCCGTACATGGCTGCCTATTATGCCTCTAAGGCATATGTTGCGAGCCTTTCAAGGGCTATTGCATGTGAGCTTCGCCAGAGCCACAGCCATGTGTATGTAGGTTGTCTGTGTCCGGGACCGGTTGATACAGAATTCAATGATGTGGCAAATGTTCGCTTTGCACTGAAGGGAATTTCCGCTGAGTATTGCGCCAATTATGCCATAGACTGCATGATGAAGAAAAAAACTGTCATTGTGCCTACTCTCAGGATGAAGCTTGCTACAACCTGTGGCAGATTTATCCCACAGCCACTGTACATTAAGCTTGTTTCGCATCAGCAAAAGAAAAAATGGCACATTGACTAAAAAGCCTTTGAAAATTGGTTGAATTGCCCTATTTACAGTTATTGTAAATTTTATTATAATGTATACGAAAATAAACGAAAAGGATAGTATTATGAAATTAGGAGCGATTTATTCAAAGGAAAAGACAATATTTACACTGTTTTCGCCTGTTGCGGACAGTGTTTTTGTTATTTTTTATGATAAAGGAAATGATTCGGCCGAGACAGGCAGGCTTGAGATGATGCGCACAGAGGGAGAGCTTTGCGGCATTTTTTCTGCTACGGCAGAGGGTAATCTGGATGGTGTTTATTATACATATGAGGTTCACACTTCGGATGGCATATTTTGCTCGCATGATCCGTATGCAAGAGCCTGCGGTGTCAATGGGCACAGGTCTATGGTTATTGACCTTTCTAAGACTGATCCGGATGGATTTGCAGATGAGGACAGGCCAAAGCTTGCTGATCCTATGAGTATGGTTATCACCGAGGTGTCTATCGCGGATGTGTCTGCCGGTGCATCTGCTCATTCTAGGTATCCGGGTAAGTTTAAGGCATTTACTGAGGATAAAACTCTTTCATATTTCAAGGATATGGGAGTGACACATCTGCAGCTTATGCCGTCGTATGATTTTGCCAGCATTGACGAGAGTGATTCATTAAAGGAGCAGTATAACTGGGGCTATGATCCGTACAATTACAATGTGCCGGAGGGCTCCTACTCGACAGATCCGTTTGATGGAGCCGTGAGAGTGAGAGAGTACAAGGAGATGGTACACTCGATTCATGAGGCGGGGCTTGGCGTGATCATGGATGTGGTCTACAATCATACCTTCAATGTTCATGACAGCTGTTTTTACAAGACTGCCGGCAATTATTTCTACCGCATGCTGGATGATACAAATTACTCCGATGCATCAGCCTGTGGCAATGAAATAGCATCAGAGAAGCCTATGGTCAGAAAATATATCATTGATTCGCTGTGCTACTGGGCAAGCGAGTATCACATAGATGGCTTCAGGTTTGATCTGATGGGAGTACTTGATATCGAGACCTTGAATGAAGCCAGAAAAGCTCTCTTAAAAATAAATCCTGATATAATAATGTATGGAGAGGGCTGGACAGGTGGAGAAAGTGTTCTGCCTGAATCAGAGCGTGGCATGAAAATAAATGCCCCAAAGATACCGGGCATCGGCATGTTTTCGGATGATATACGTGATGTGGTAAAGGGACATGTATTCTATATGGATGAGCTGGGCTTTGTCAATGGAGCTACAGACAGAGGCGAAGAGCTAAAGAAGGCTGTGACCTGTGCAGAGTGGGCCAAATCACCTATGCAGTCCATAAACTATCTGTCATGTCATGATAACTATACTCTCTGGGACAGGTTTATTATATCCAATTCACATGAGAGCGAAGATATGCGCATCCGCATGAATAAGCTTGCAGCATCCATTCTTTTCACAGCACAGGGTATTCCGTTTTTCCTGCATGGAGAGGAGTTTGCGAGAACAAAGATTAGTGAAGCTGATGGTGCTCCTGTAGAGAACAGCTATTGTAGTCCACTTTCTGTCAATGCAATAGATTATGACAGGGCAGAGCAGTTTGCAGAGCTTAAAGCCTACTATAAGGGGCTTATAGCACTAAGAAGGGCTCATAAAGCATTTTACCTTGACACAGTTGATGAGATTAAGAAATCCGTTCATTTCATGGATGATATGCCTGATGGGGTGGTTGCGTATACTATTGATACTGATGCAGAGAAGGTGTTCGTGGCTTACAATGCCGGCAAAAATAAAATCACAATTAAACTAGCAGATACTTTATGGGAGGTTCTCGCAGATGAAGCTTCTGCGGGAGATAAAGCTCTTTACACAATAAAAGACCAGGCAGTAATACCCGGGGTATCATGCCTGGTTGCAGTTTGCAAATGCTAGTGAGTTGATTTATTGATGTAGCTTGTCTTGTATTTTGAATATACTATTTTCTGGCTGCGATACAGGCCAAAGTATCCTGACAGCATATAGCTGAATGGGATTGCCAAAAGAAAGTACGGCATGCCGTCGTAGCCAAACAGCTCAAAGCTGATGAGCAGTGATGTAATCGGACAGTTGGTGACACCACAGAACAGCGATGTCATACCGACAGCTGCACACAGTGATGGCTCAAAGCCTGTCAGATTGCCGAACAGACATCCAAAGGTTGCTCCTATGAAAAAGGATGGTACAATCTCGCCGCCCTTATAGCCTGCGCCAAGAGTCAGTGCGGTGAAGATGATTTTTAGCAGAAATGCTTCAGGTCTGACGGAACCGTCTATACTGCTTTGGATAACACTCATTCCGGTGCCGTTGTAGGTCTGGTTTCCTACAAGCATAGTTGCTATGATGACAAAGCAGCCACCAATGAATACTCTTGTATATTTGTTTGGCAGATATTTTTTGTACAGCGCCTCACCTGAGTGAAGGGCCACACAAAAGAGTATGCTTACGAGTGCACACAGTATTGCAAGCGCAGAGATTTTTACTGAGTTTAAAATAGTAAAGTCCGGTATGTTTTCAATAGCAAAAAATTCATTTGTAACATTGAAGTATGATGCGATACCGTGAGCGATGAGGGAGCTTATCACACATGGAACGAGTGCTATATAATACATGACACCGACGCTTATCATCTCCATGGAGAAAATAGCGGCTGCCATCGGAGTGCCAAACAGTGCACTGAATGCAGCACTCATACCACACATAATCATGACATGCTTGTCCTTTTCATCAAATCTGAATATCCTGCCTATAGAGCTTCCGATGCTGCCTCCCATCTGCAGAGCGGCACCCTCACGGCCGGCAGAACCACCGAACAGGTGAGTGATAAGTGTGGATACAAATATAAGCGGGGCCATTCTAAAGGGCACCTTGTCGTCTGAATGGATAGCCGATATTACCAGATTGGTTCCAGTGTCGTTATCGTCTTTACACAGATGATAGAGTCCTACAATGGCAAGTCCACCGATTGGCAGAAAGTAAATGAGCCAAGGGTATTTCATTCTGAAATCGGTTACGACCGACAGTGCAAAATAAAATGCTGTGCCGCAGCTTCCTGCGACTATGCCGACAACGATAGAAAAGATTACCCATTTAATGGATGTTATAAGGCGTTTCGCATTATGCTTTACCTTATGCACAATCAATTGCCTGGTTGTTTCATTCATTATGTTACACCTCTTTTAAACTTTTTATTAATTTGATATTAACATTAACTAATTTAATTTACAAGTTGCACTTTATGATGTTATAATAACTAAATAAAACGAAAATATCATATGATTTCATATGTATATTATATATTATTTTAAAATACAGGCTCACGCAGCCAAACAATGAGTATACAACAAAAGGGAGGAAAAATAACATGAGAACTAGCGGTGTATTAATGCCAATCTCATCACTGCCATCACAGTATGGTATTGGAACTATGGGAAAGGAGGCAAGACGTTTTGTCGATTTCCTTGAGAAGGGAGGCCAGACATACTGGCAGATTCTTCCAATCTGTCCTACCAGCTATGGAGATTCTCCATACCAGTCATTTTCAAGCTTCGCAGGCAATCCTTATTTTATCGATCTGGAGCTTTTATGCAAGGACAAGCTTCTGACAAAGAAGGAGTGCGAGTCATATAAGTGGGGCAAAAAGCCACAGTATGTAGACTATGGCATCATGTATGTCAACAGATATGCTCTTTTAAGAAAGGCATATGAGCGTTTTTCAAAGAAAACACCGGCTGACTATGAAGCATTTTGCAGTAAAGAGGCAGAGTGGCTTGATGAGTACACACTCTTTATGGCATTAAAGGATGCCAATGGCGGAGTGGCATGGAGCGAGTGGGATGATGCTCTCAAGTTTAGAAAGCCTGAGGCTATAGCAGAAGCAAAGGAGAAGTATGCTGATGATATTGCCTTCTACAAGATGCTCCAGTATCTCTTCTTCAAACAGTGGACTGCCTTAAAGGCATATGCTAATGAAAAGGGCATAAGAATTATCGGAGATGTACCTATTTATGTTGCCATGGATTCGGCAGATGTATGGGCTAATCCTACACAGTTCTATCTCGATAAGGACTTAAATCCAATCGAGGTGGCAGGATGTCCTCCTGATGCCTTCTCAGCTGACGGACAGCTTTGGGGCAATCCTCTTTTCAGATGGGATGTTATGAAGAAGGACGACTACAGCTGGTGGACAAAGCGTATCAGTGCTATGGCAAAGCTTTATGATATAGTACGAATCGATCATTTCAGAGGTTTTGATTCATTCTATGCTATTCCTGCAAAGGATGATACAGCAAAGAACGGTGTATGGAAAGATGGACCTGGCATGGATTTATTCAACGTGCTTGAGAAGAAGCTTGGTAAGCTTCCTATCATCGTGGAGGACCTCGGCTTCCTCACACCTTCCGTAAAGAAGCTTTTAAAGGATTCAGGATTCCCTGGCATGAAGGTTATCCAGTTTGCCTTCGATTCAAGAGAAGACAGCGATTATCTGCCACATAACTATCCGCAGCACTGTGTTGTATACACAGGTACCCATGACAATGACACAGTTATGGGTTGGATGAAGACAGCTCCAAAGGATTGCGTAAGGTTTGCAAAGGATTACTTAAACCTCACAAAGGAGGAGGGCTACAACTGGGGCATGATGCGTGCGGCATGGTCATCAGTTGCCGATATGGCTATTGTTCCTATGCAGGATCTGCTTGGACTTGATTCAAAGGCCCGTATCAACATTCCTTCAACTACCGGTGGCAACTGGCAGTGGAGAGCTACTCCTGAGCAGATAGACAATAAGCTTGCAAAGAAGCTCCACAAGTGTATGCAGATGTATGCACGTCTGAGAGAGGAGCCTGAGGAGGCTTCTGACAAATCAGATGCTAAAGAAACAGCTGATGCTTCTACAGGCAAGACAGCAGGATGTGAGAAAAAGGCTGCTAAGTAGTTTGGTTTAAAATACTATATATTATTACAAAAGACCACAGGTTATCTGTTTTGAAGCCTGTGGCCTTTTTATGTGTAATAATTCAAAGAGCAGGTGAATACACTTTGATTATAGAATAAAGTGTATGGAGGAAGCTTTTATGGGCAGTAATATGGACAGTAAAGAGTTTGATTTATATAAAGATATCAGATGCCGCACAAACGGCGAGATTTACATAGGTGTCGTCGGTCCTGTGCGCACAGGCAAGTCCACATTTATAAAGCATTTCATGGAGCTTTGTGTCATCCCGAAGATGGACAATGAGTATGCTAAAAAGCGTGCAGTCGATGAACTGCCGCAATCAGGCAAAGGAAAGACTATTATGACGACTGAACCGAAATTTATTCCACAGGATGCGGTTACTATCAGTCTGGATGATGGCAGCGCTGTGAAGGTACGCCTTGTGGACTGTGTGGGCTTTACAGTTGGGGATGCTGTCGGTTATCTCGAGGAGGACGGCGAGCGTATGGTCAAAACACCATGGTTCGACGAGGATATACCTTTTGAGGAGGCTGCAGTTGTAGGTACAAAAAAGGTAATAGAGGAGCATTCGACAGTGGCTGTACTTGTAACCACTGACGGCAGCATAGGCGATATAAAAAGACAGAGCTATGAGGCAGCAGAAAGAGAAACCGTCATGCAACTTGAGGCTTCAGGAAAGCCATTTGTAATTGTGGTAAATACTACAAAGCCTTTTGCAGCAGAAACGAGACTTTTGTGCGAGTCACTTTGCAGAGATTATAAAGCGGCTGCCATTCCAATAGACTGTGAAAAGCTTTGCATGGGACAGATTACAGATATTATGGAAAAGCTCTTATATGAATTTGCAGTCACGAGAGTGGACTATGATATACCGAAATGGGTGCAGCTTCTGCCTTATGACAATTATGTAAAGCAGGCCGTAATTACATATGCAAAGACTTTTCTTGCAAGGGCTTCAAAGCTGAAGGATGTCGCACTGATGAGCACTGATATGCCTGAATCGGATGGGGATATATTAAAAGCGGTATCCCTTGCCGGGATGGGGCTGTCTGATGGTGTGGTAAAGGTTAAAATTGAGATTGCAGAGAAGTACTACTACGAGAATATTTCCGCGCTGTGCGGTGTGACTGTTTCCGGGGAAAAGGAGCTGATTTCCCTGATTCTTTCACTCACTGAGGAAAAGAATGAATACGAAAAGATTAAGGATGCTTTTTCATCGGTGCAGCAGAAGGGTTATGGTGTTGTGATGCCACAGCTTTCGGATATCAGAATGGAGGAGCCGGTGCTTATAGCCCATGGAAACAAGTTTGGCGTAAAAATGAAGGCTATTTCACCGTCAATACATATGATAAGGGCTAATATCGAGACCGAGATAGCGCCGATAGTCGGAAGCAGGGAACAGGCAGAGGATCTGATAGATTACATAAAAAATGGTGAAAACAGTGACAGTGGAGTCTGGAAGACTAATATTTTTGGAAAGTCTGTCGGGGAGCTTATGGAGGACGGAATAAGAAGCAAAATAATGCAGATGGATGATGAGTGCCAGATAAAGCTTCAGGAAACCATGCAAAAGATTGTGAATGACTCAAATGGCGGCATGATTTGTATAATTATATAATGATATGAGGGTCAAAAGGTATTTTGACCCTTTAATCATATAATTATTGATTGGTAATTAGAGTTTAATTACTATATTAAACGAAATATAAGTTGACTATATTGCATAAAGATAGCATAATGATACATAAAGACTGATTTCTTTGCGGAAAGAGAGAGAAAAAGCGAAAGAGAGTAGGTTACATGCAGATAATTTTTATACATCTCAGTTGTTTTCTTGTGGAACTGGATGACAAGGTGCTTATATTTGATTATTTTGATGGAGACAAGGTGGAGGGTATGCATTTTACCGGAAAGCTGCCATCTTATGAGTCGGATACAAAAATCTATATGTTTGCGAGTCACAGCCACAAGGATCATTATGATATGGATATTTTGCGTCTGGCTGACAAATATCCGAATATACATTATATTTTTTCAAAGGATATCCGTATCAGTCCGCATTTTCTGTCAAAGCATGGCATTGATCCCGCTGTCAGGGACAGGGTGACATTTGTTTCACCTGACAATACATATCATGTTGATGATCTGGATATAATGACACTTAGATCCACCGATGCCGGGGTGGCATTTTATGTTGCCTCAAACGGTGTGAGCCTGTTTCATGCCGGTGATTTAAACGACTGGGAGTGGGATGGCGCAGGAGACTTGATAAACGGCAGAGTGCGCAGAGCCTTCAGACATGAGATAAAAAAGCTTTCGGAAAAACCAATAAACGTGGCGTTTTTCCCGATGGATCCAAAGCTTATGGAGTATCAGTTCAAGGGCTTTGATTTCTTTTTACAAAATACCTCGGCAGAGTTTGTTTTCCCTATGCACATGTGGCAGGATTATAGTGGTATCGCCGAATACAAGAAGAGGTTGAGTAATAAGGACATGGCTGACAGGGTGATTGAGATTGAACGTGAAAATCAGACGTTCGCTTTTGGAGAGAACTATTGAATTATTTCACAAATTCATTTATAATAAATTAGTTCAATAAATTTAGGAGGGTAATTATGGGGGACTTTTTCATGTGCGTAGCACAATATGTTATTATTATGATTGTTTTGGCGGCCATAGGTTTTTGTGGGGCTTTAATAGGGGTAAAGCTTCGTAAAATGAAGGACGCAAAGACAAAAGAATAGGAGATTCAAGTAATGAAGAAGAGTTATGGCGTTAACGAATTACGTCGTATGTACCTTGAGTTCTTTGAGAGCAAGGGACATCTCGCAATGAAGAGTTTTTCACTGGTGCCTCACAATGACAACAGTCTGCTTCTTATTAATGCAGGTATGGCACCGCTTAAACCATATTTCACAGGACAGGAGGTTCCACCGAGACGCCGTGTGACTACATGCCAGAAGTGTGTCAGAACAGGTGATATCGAGAATGTAGGTAAGACAGCTCGTCATCTTACATTTTTTGAGATGCTCGGAAACTTCTCGTTTGGCGATTATTTCAAGCATGAAGCAATCGCATGGTCATGGGAGTTTTTGACAGAGGTGCTCGGTCTTGAAAAGGACAGGCTTTATCCTTCCATCTACGGTGAGGATGATGAGGCATTTGATATCTGGACTAAGGAAGTAGGAGTGCCGGGAGATCGTATTACACGTTTCTACAGAGATCCAAAGACCGGTGAGTGTGACAACTTCTGGGAGCATGGCGCAGGTCCTTGCGGTCCTTGCTCTGAGATTTACTACGACCGCGGTGAGAAGTACGGCTGTGGCAAGCCTGATTGTAAGGTAGGCTGTGACTGTGACCGTTTCATGGAGGTGTGGAACAATGTATTCACACAGTTTAACGGTGACGGACACGGTGGATACACTGAGCTTGAGCACAAGAACATTGATACAGGTATGGGACTTGAGCGTCTTGCTGTTGTAATGCAGGATGTTGATTCGGTATTCGATATTGATACCATGAAGGCTATCCGTGACAAGGTCTGCGGGCTTTCAGGCAAGAAATATCATGTCGATGAGATGGACGATGTTTCTATCCGTCTTATCACAGATCATATCCGTTCGTCTACATTCCTTATCTCTGACGGAGTTATGCCATCTAACGAGGGCAGGGGATATGTGCTTCGCCGTATCATCAGACGTGCCGCTATGCATGGACGTACACTTGGCATACAGGGAGCATTCCTTGGCAAAATCGCGCAGGTTGTCATTGATGAGAGTAAGGATGGCTATCCGGAGCTTGAGGAGAGAAAGGATTTCATCCTTAAGGTGCTCACTCAGGAAGAGGAGAAGTTTGCGAAGACTATCGACCAGGGACTTGGTATCCTTGCGGATATGGAAGAGCATATGAAGGCTGACGGAGTCAAGGTGCTTTCAGGAGAGGATGCATTCAAGCTTTACGATACATACGGCTTCCCTGTAGACCTCACTGCAGAGATTCTCGAGGAGAAGGGCTTCACATATGATGAGGCTGGCTTTGAGAGCTGTATGGAGGCGCAGAGACAGAAGGCAAGAGGAGCCCGCAAGGAAACAAACTATATGGGTGCTGATGCCAATGTTTACAATGATATAGATTCTGAAATTACTACAGAGTTCACAGGCTATGACAAGCTTACTGACACAGCTGAGATTGCTTTCCTTACCACATCGGATGATGTAGTCGAGGCTCTTTCAGATGGTGATAAGGGCTCTGTAATCGTTCCAAACACACCTTTCTATGCCACAATGGGTGGTCAGCAGGGTGACAAGGGTATCATAAAGACTGAGAGCGGTACATTTGTTGTCGAGGATACAGTAAAGGTAGTCGGCAACAGATATGCACATGTAGGTTATGTGTCAGAAGGTATGATCCGCACAGGCGAGAAGGCTACACTTTCTGTTGATACAAAAACAAGAACAAACACATGCAGAAATCACTCTGCCACTCATCTGCTTCAGAAGGCACTGCGTGAGGTACTCGGCACACATGTAGAGCAGGCAGGTTCTTACCAGGATGCTGAGAGAACACGTTTTGATTTCTCTCATTTTTCTGCTATGACTGCTGAGGAACTTAAAAGGGTTGAGGATATCGTAAACGAGAAAATCAACGAAGCTATTGAAGTTCGCACAGATATCATGACTGTCGATGAGGCTAAAAAGACAGGTGCCATGGCTCTCTTCGGCGAGAAATACGGTGAAAAGGTACGTGTCGTATCAATGGGCGATTTTTCTAAGGAATTCTGCGGTGGTACACATGTAAAGAATACATCTGATATCAAGGTATTCAAGATTCTTTCAGAGAGCGGTGTAGCTGCTGGCGTAAGACGTATCGAGGCTATCACAGGCGACAATGTATTCGCTTACTACAGCAATATGGAGAAGGAGCTTGAGGAGGCTGCTAAGGTTGTTAAATCAACTCCTGCCAACCTCAAAGATAGACTTGAGCACCTGATGGCTGAGATGAAGGCACTTCAGAGTGAGAATGAGTCTCTTAAGAGCAAGGCAGCAAAGGATGCACTCGGCGATGTTATGGATCAGGTAGTTGATGTAAACGGCATCAAGCTTCTTGCAACAAGTGTTGACGGCGTTGATATGAACGGACTGCGTGATCTTGGCGATTCCCTCAAGGAAAAGCTTGGTGAGGGAGTTATCGTGCTTGCTTCTTCAAATGAAGGCAAGGTAAATCTTGTTGCCATGGCAACAGATGCTGCCATAAAGAGCGGTGCACATGCAGGAAACTTAATCAAGGCAATCGCCTCAAAGGTAGGCGGTGGCGGCGGTGGACGCCCTAACATGGCTCAGGCCGGTGGAAAGAACCCGGCAGGTATTCCTGATGCTATTGCTTCAGTAAAGGACGCACTTTCAGGTATGATTAAGTAACAAAAATGCTTATATAGTGCTTTAAAATGCATCTTTAAAAAAATAGGTCTAAATTTGTTAAAAAAATCAAATTAGACCTATTTTTTTTTGTGAAAGTATGGTAAAATTGTACTAAATTATAAATTGAGATTAAACTGAAAGGATGAATATGTATGAAGAGGTTAATAGCTGCAACACTTGTGGCTGCCATTGGGGTTTCATTACTTACCGGGTGTGGAGTATTAAATAAATCACATGACAATACACAGGTGGGGACAACGGAGAATTCTTCGGATAAAGCGAAGGATAAGGAAGTAAAGATGCACGTCTGGTGTTCGAAGGATGATGTGGATATTACTACACAGTTGATTGAAAGCTTCAAGGAGGCTAATAAAGGAACTGATTTTAATATAATTATCGAGGAGTCAGAGGATTCTGATGCCAGAGATAATATATTATCAAATGTGCATAATGGTGCGGATGTATTCCCTATAGCGGATGACCAGATAACTTCTATGGCAGCGGGAGGCGCTCTTTATGAGATAGAGGATGTGGATGCCGTTAAAAAGGCTGACGATGAAGGTGCGGTTGAGGCTGCCACTATCGATGGCAAATTATATGGATATCCGCTGACCGCTGACAATGGATATTTTATGTATTACAATAAGAATTATTTCTCAGACAGCGATGTGGCTACGCTTGATGGCATGCTCGATATTGCAGGGGCCAATGGTAAGTACTTGACTATGGACTGGAGCTCAGGCTGGTATCTGTATTCATTTTTTGGAAATACAGGGCTTGATTTTGGCGTGAATGATGATGGTGTGACAAACCACTGCAACTGGAATTCTATCATCACAAGCATCAAGGGGGTTGATATAGCACAGGCTATGCTTGATATTGCGGCTAAGCCGGGCTTTAAGAACTGTGTACAGGACGATTTTATTGCAGGAGTACAGGACGGAAGTGTTATTGCTGGTGTCAGCGGATGCTGGAATGCAGCAAAAATCAAGGAATTATGGGGCGATGATTATGGTGCTGTAAAGCTGCCTACATATACATGTGCCGGACAGCAGATTCAGATGTCATCGTTTAAAGGCTATAAATATATGGCTGTAAATGCATACACCAAGTATCCTGAGTGGGCAAATAAGCTTGCCCAGTGGTTTACAAACGAGGATAACCAGAAGCTCCGCTTTGAGATGAAGAATGTAGGCCCTGCCAATAAAGCGGCAGCCGCAGATGATGCGGTCAAAAAGGTTCCTGCTATTATGGCTGTCATGGATCAGGCACAGTACGGAAAGCTCCAAAGAGTTGGAAATTCTTACTGGGATGCTGCGACGGAGTTTGGCGAAAAAATGGCGGCCGGTAATCCTGATAATACAGCTCTTCAAGAGATAATGGATAATCTTGTTGCGGGGATAACACAATCTGTAGCTGAGTAGAGGGGTATATAACATGAAATTAGATTCAAAAAAAAGTAAAGCCGCTGTTAAAAATAGCGCAGTAAAACAAAAAAAGGTGAAAGCAAAAGCAGCAAATCCTGCAAAAGCACCAAAAGTTAAAAAAACTCTCAACACAAAAAAAGCTCAAAAGGTTAATAACAAACCAAAGGTCAAGGGAAAGAAAAAGTTAAGTACAAAATTGATACTTATTCCTGTTTTTATTGTAGGCTTTGTAAGTGTTATTTCAAGTGGTTTATCTCTTAAAAACCTATCAAAGGTAAATGATGCTGCTTCTCAGATTGTGGACACCTCAATGGTTGGCACGGAGATGCTTAATGATATTGAGATGGAGACCGTGAATATTCATACACTGGCACTGTCTCATATTATATCGACAGATCTATCATCAATGATTGATATTGTAAGTGAAGTGAGAAATCACGAGGAAAAGCTAAAGCAGCTCCTTGATGATTATAATCCTTATGTAACCTTGGAGACCAAGAGAAACTATAGAATTATCTGTGAAAACTATACAAGCCTGGTCAAGGAGTGTGGCAATGTAATGGCCTATTCTGCCGCCGGTAAAAACGAGGAAGCGTATAAAACGGCAAATGGCTCTATTGCAAAATATACTAAAAACATTGAAAAAGCTATTTCGTCAATGCGTGAGCATGTCAATTCTGTTACACAGGGGGAGAGAAAGAGCCTCGAAAGTACTTATCGCGCATCTGTTGTCACATGTACATTTACTATTGCAGTAAGTATAATTGCATTACTGTTTGTTGTTTTTGCTGTTGTCACCATGGTTATCAAGCCTCTGCTTCGTACACAGAAGGAAATCAACGGCATCATAGTCAATATTGATAACAAGAAGGGCGATCTGACACAGAGGGTTACTCCTATCAACAATGCTGAGGTTGACGCCGTAGGCAAGGGCATCAATGTCTTTATGACAAAGCTGCAGACTATATTCAAGGCTGTTGTCACAAACTCGGCCAGGATGGAGAGGGTTGTTGATGATGTGCGTCAGAGTGTTCAGACAAGCAACAGCAGTGTGTCCGATCTTTCGGCTTTAACAGAGGAGCTGTCTGCTACCATGCAGGATATCTCTGAAAACGCATCTGTTATCAATACCAACACAGATAATGTGGCAAAAGAGGTTGAGCTTATTGCTGAAAAGACAGATGAACTGACCGGATACACCAAAGATATGAAGGCTCATGCACAGTCAATGGAGTCTGTTGCACGTACAAACATGGAGTCAACAGACAGGAAGGTTTCGGAGATTCTCGAGGTATTGCAGAAGGCTATTGAGGATAGCAACAGCGTAAAGCAGGTCAATTCACTTACCAATGATATTTTAAACATTGCAAGTCAGACCAATCTGCTGGCATTAAATGCTTCTATTGAGGCAGCAAGGGCAGGAGAGGCAGGCCGAGGTTTTGCGGTTGTAGCCAGTGAGATCAGCCAGCTTGCTGCAGCCAGTCAGGAGGCAGCCAACAATATCCAGCGTATCAATGCGGTTGTTACAAATTCGGTTAACAATCTTTCTGACAACGCCAATGGTCTTGTCAGCTATATTAATGATTCGATTCTTCCGGAGTTTGAGAGATTTGTTGAGTCCGGTGTGGAGTACAACGACAAGGCTTCATTCATTGAGGGTACCATGACTGATTTCAAGGAGAAGACAGATTCACTTAAGCAGTCCATGCTTGAGATTTCTTCTTCAATCAACACCATTTCACATGCTATAAATGAGGGTGTGAACGGAGTGGTTTCAGCGGCTGACAGTACACAGCTTATTGTTGAGGATATGGACAATATCTCACACAAGATGGATGAAAACTATGAGATTGCAGATTCACTGAAAAAGGAAACATCAATCTTTATCAAGCTTGATTAGAGTCATTTTGGAGTGATGTTTTACCTGATATAATTAAAATAATAATTTCTTGAAAAAATATCCGGATTTATCTTGACAAATCCGGATATTTTGATAAAATACATGTTAGTGCAATTAAGTATAGATACCTAACAGTTGATGCACAATACACAACTGGAGGGAGGTTAGGTTTTAGGTTATGTCTAGTGTAATAGTTAAAGAAAACGAGACTTTAGATAGCGCATTACGCAGATTCAAGAGAAACTGTGCAAAAGCAGGCATCCAGCAGGAGATCCGTAAGCGTGAGCATTACGAGAAACCAAGCGTAAAGCGTAAGAAGAAATCTGAAGCAGCTAGAAAAAGAAAATACAATTAATGTATTAGAGAGGACTACCGCGTGCGGTAGTTCTTTTGTTATGTGTCAACATAATTTAATAATAAAAATTTAATTTGCATATTTGTATTATTGCTAGTAAAATAGGACTTAGTGAAAAGAAAAGGAGTGAATTACAATGACAAAAATTGACATTATTTCAGGTTTCCTTGGAGCTGGAAAGACTACATTTATCAAGAAAATGATAGATGAGGCTTTTAAGGGTGAGCAGATAGTTCTCATAGAGAATGAGTTCGGTGAGGTTGGTATAGACGGTGGCTTTTTAAAGGATGCCGGCATTCAGATTACTGAGATGAACTCAGGCTGTATCTGCTGTTCACTGGTCGGTGATTTTGGTAAGAATTTAAATGAGGTTATTACGAAGTATCATCCTGACCGTATCTTAATCGAGCCATCCGGCGTGGGTAAATTATCAGATGTCATGAAATCTGTTATAGATATCGAAAAAGAGCAGCCGGTCAAGCTCAATGCACTTGTTACAGTGGTAAATGCACTTAAGGCAAGCAAGCAGATGAAGGCTTTCGGTGAGTTTTTCAACAACCAGATAGAGTATGCCACAACAGTGATCTTAAGCCGCAGTCAGAATGCTACACCTGAGCAGCTCGAGTTTTGTGTAAAGCAGATTCAAGCTTTAAATCCAAAGGCTTCAGTTATCACTACTGATTGGGATGCTATTAAAGGAGAGCAGATTCTTAAGACTATGGAGGGTCAGGACAATCTCGAGATGAAGGTGCTTGCTGAGGCACGTCATGCACAGGATGAGGCAGAGCATCATCATCACCATGACGAGCATGAGCATCACCACGACCATGATGAGCATGAGCATCACCACGACCATGATGAGCATGAGCATCACCACGACCACGATGATCACGAGCATCACCACGACCATGACGAGCACGAGCATCATCACGACCACGGCGAGGGCTGCACCTGCGGCTGTCATGACCATGATCATGAGCACGGACATCATCATGCTGATGATGTATTTACAAGCTGGGGCAAGGAGACACCTCACAAGTTTGAGCGCGCTAAGCTCGAAGAAATCCTTAAGCAGTTTGTGGAAGATGACAAGATTCTTCGTTCAAAGGGCATGGTAGAGGGCACAGACGGCAAGTGGATTTACTTTGATATGGTTCCGGGCGAGTACGAGATTCGTGATGGCGAGCCTGACTATACAGGACGTATCGTTGTTATCGGAACAGATATCCACGAGCATGAGCTTGAAGAGCTCTTCGGACTTGCTTAAATGTATTTAACATAGTTACACAATAATCAGAAAGGAACTAACAAAATGGCTGAAGAGATTCCAGTATATTTATTTACCGGATTCATGGACAGTGGCAAGACTTCACTGATTAAGGATACCATTTTCGAGAATGATTTCGCTAATGGCTCAAAGGGGCTTATCATTATGTGCGAGGATGGTGATGTGGAGTATGATATGGATAAGCTAAAGGCTGCCAATATCCAGGTTGCAGAGATTGACTCGGAGGATGAGTTTACAGCTGCAAAGCTGAATGAGCTCAACATGCAGTATTTGCCTGAACAGGTGTTTATCGAGTACAACGGCACATGGGGCATTGATAAAATAATAGAGGCCGAGCTGCCAAAGGGCTGGGTTATCGTGCAGTCACTCGCCACAGTTGATTCCACTACATTTGACCTTTATATGAACAATATGCGCGCAATGATGCAGGAACAGGTATTTGCGAGTGATGTTGTCATATTTAACAGGACGGACGATGATACAGACAGAGGACACCTAAGGCGTACCATAAAGAATATCAATCGAAAGGCTCAGATTGTCTATGAGCGCAAGGACGGTACTATTGATGAGCGTCCGGAGGAGCTGCCGTTTGATATAAATCAGGATGTGATTGAGCTTTCAGATGCAGATTATGCCATCTGGTATATGGATGCCATGGAGAATTACAAGAAGTACGACGGCAAGGTTGTCAAATTCCTTGCCCTTGTATACAATCCTGATAAGCTTAGAAAGGGTGTTATGGTACCGGGCAGGTTTGCGATGACCTGCTGTATAGAGGACGTGACCTTTATAGGCTTTAAGTGCAAATATGAGGATGAGAGCAGTATTCCTCACAAATCGTGGATTACCATCACCGCAAGGGTGCATGTGGAGTTTGCAAGAGAGTACAAGGGAAAGGGACCGGTGCTTTATCCGGTTTCCATCGAGCCTGCCGAGAAGCCGCAGGATGAGCTTGTATATTTCTCATAAAAGCTGATAAAAACAGGAACCGGTTCATTTTTTGCATGAACTGGTTCCTGTTTTTGATATAAAGTACCGGACGAATGTCAGAAGATAACACAATTTCATAAGCATATAACATATTTTTATGGAATATCTAAAGAAATATATTGAAAAATTATATCATTTCATTTAAAATTAAAAAAGTATGAAATAATTGAGTATCAGATTACATATGTAATGGGATAAGATTTAACTAGGAGGAAGACTATGTATCCAATAGTTCGAAAAGAAAAATTGGCTGACAATATTATCCTTATGGATATAAAGGCACCGCGAGTTGCAAAAGAGTGTCTGCCTGGTCAGTTTATCATCGCAAAGACAGATGAGGTAGGAGAGAGAATTCCGCTTACCATCTGTGATTATGACAGGGAAAAAGAGACTGTTACTATCGTAGTACAGACTATCGGTGCAGGAACAGAGAGAATGATGGCTCTTAATGAGGGAGATTCATTAGAGGATTTCGTCGGACCACTCGGCTGTCCGTCAGAGCTTTGTCAGGAGAAAAACCTCGAGGAGACAAAGAAAAAGCATATCGTATTTATCGCAGGAGGTCTTGGAACAGCTCCTGTATATCCACAGGTTAAGTGGCTTAAAGAGCATGGTGTGGACGCTGATGTCATCATGGGCTTTAGAAATAAGGATATCCTTTTCTTTGAGGATGAGATGAAGGCTGTTGCAAAGAACCTTTATGTTTGTACAGATGATGGCTCATACGGCTTCCACGGTAACGGCAGCCAGCAGCTTCAGGCACTTGTTGATGCCGGCAATACATATGACTGCTGTGTAGCTATCGGACCTATGATTATGATGAAATTCACATGTCTGCTCACAAAGAAGCTTGAGATTCCTACAATCGTTTCAATGAATCCAATCATGGTTGACGGAACAGGTATGTGTGGCGCATGCCGTCTGATCGTTGACGGACAGGTTAAGTTCGCATGTGTTGACGGACCAGAGTTTGACGGACATCTTGTTGATTTCGATCAGGCTATGAAGAGACAGCAGCAATATAAGACTGAGGAAGGCAGAGCTAAGCTTGCCTATGAAGAGGGCGCAACACATCACGGTGGCTGCGGAAACTGCGGAGGTGACAAATAATGGAAGTCGATGTATTAAAGAGAGTACCTGTCAGAGAGCAGGATCCTAAGGTTCGTGCCACAAACTTTGAAGAGGTTTGCTACGGCTACAATAAAGAAGAGGCAATGGCAGAGGCAAGCAGATGCTTAAACTGTAAAAATGCACAGTGTATGAAGGGCTGCCCTGTTTCTATCAATATTCCTGCATTTGTTGAGCAGGTTAAAAATGGTGATTTCACAAAGGCTTATGAGATTATTTCAGAGTCATCAGCACTTCCTGCTGTATGTGGACGTGTATGCCCACAGGAGAGCCAGTGTGAGGGAAAGTGTATCAGAGGCTTCAAGGGCGATCCTGTCTCAATCGGAAAGCTCGAGAGATTTGTTGCTGATACAGCCAGAGAGAATGGCATCAAGCCAAAGACAGCCGCAGAGAAAAACGGCAAAAAGGTTGCTGTTATCGGTTCAGGTCCTGCAGGACTTACATGTGCCGGAGACCTTGCAAAGCTTGGCTATGATGTAACTATTTTTGAGGCACTTCACGCTGCCGGCGGAGTATTAAGCTACGGAATACCGGAGTTTCGTCTTCCAAAGGACAAGGTTGTTGCGGCAGAAGTAGAGAATGTCAAGGCACTTGGTGTTAAAATCGAGACAAATGTAGTTATCGGAAAGTCAGTTAAGATTGACGAACTTATGGAGGAAGAAGGCTTTGAGGCTGTATTTATCGGTTCGGGAGCTGGACTTCCAAGATTTATGGGAATCCCTGGTGAGCAGGCCAACGGTGTATTCTCAGCTAATGAGTTCCTTACAAGAAATAACCTCATGAAAGCTTTTAAAGAGGGTTATGAGACTCCTATCTCAAAAGGTAAAAAGGTTGTAGTTGTCGGTGGTGGAAACGTAGCCATGGACGCAGCCAGAACAGCTCTTCGTCTCGGTGCTGAGACACACATTGTATACAGACGTAGTGAGGCAGAGCTTCCTGCACGTAAAGAGGAAGTACATCATGCTAAGGAAGAGGGAGTTATCTTTGATCTCCTTGAGAACCCTACAGAGATTCTTGTTGATGAGAATGGCTGGGTTAAGGGTGTTAAGCTTATCAAGATGGAGCTTGGAGAGCCTGATGCATCAGGACGTAGAAGCCCTGTTGAGATTGCCGGCTCTGAGTATGAGATGGAGTGCGATACAGTGATCATGTCACTTGGTACATCGCCAAATCCACTTATTTCCTCTACAACAATAGGTCTCGATACAAACAAGAGAAAGTGTATTGTAGCAACTGAGGATACAGGTGCAACCTCAAAAGAGGGTGTATTTGCAGGCGGAGATGCCGTAACAGGTGCTGCAACGGTTATTCTTGCCATGGGTGCAGGAAAAGCAGCAGCAAAGGGTATTGACGAGTTCTTATCTGCAAAATAATATAGACCTTAAAGCTATTCTATGTTTTACTTTATAAAAAAGCCTCCGGCTGGATTAAATCCTTCCGGAGGCTTTTTGGTTATATGTTATGTTTATATAAAGGCATTTAGCATCATTGTGTAAGGCAATTAATAAGCCTTGTGTTGTCCTCGGGCTTCATTATACAAAATCGTATGAAGCGCTCCTCAAGCCCGGGAAATGTAGAGCAGTCCCTTATCATCATGCCCTGCCTTATGGCGCGCTCAAATAGCATATGTGCATCCACGCCTTCATCAAGTATCTTAAGCAGATAGAAGTTGCTGTAGGATGGATAAAGCTTGAATTTGTGTGATTCTTCAATCAATTGCCTGCATCTGGTTTTCTCCGAAAGTATCAAGCTTCTTGTTTTATCTATATATTCTTCATCCAAAAACATGGTTTCGCCTGCAACAACGGCGAGAGAGTTAATCATCCACGGATTTTTGTTTGTGTTTATGTCTGTAAGAATTTGTGAATTTGATGTGATGGCATAGCCCAGACGAAGTCCCGGAGTAGAAAAAAACTTGGATGTGCCGCGTAAAATAATCACATTGTCAAACAATTCAGTCAGAGGTATTGCTGAAAGATCATTAACATCCGGCACAAACTCTATATATGTCTCATCTATCATCACATAAGTATTTGTCTCTTTACAGTGGGTTAAAATCGTTTTAAGCTTATCCGGTGTGATAAGACTGCCGGTCGGATTGTTGGGATTACAGATGATGACAAGGTCGGTATCAGCTGTGATTGCAGAGATGAATTCATCCGGATCAATCTTAAAATCATCCTTTTCCTTGAGAAAATAGTAGGAGATATCACTGCCGTTTATCCTTAAATCACGCTCGTACTCAGAGTAAGTCGGACCAAGCAGAAGTGTCTTTTTGGGAGCTGTAATCTGAATGAAAAGTGAGATGAGCTCCGTGCATCCGTTCCCGACTGTTATGTGATTGTAATCGCACTTGCAGTAGCTGCCGATAGCCTTTCTGAGAGAAGTATACTCTCTGTCGGGGTATTTTGTGATTGCATCAATGCGCTCAGACAGTGCAGTCTTTAGTTTACCGGATTCACCGAGTGGGTTGACATTTGCCGCAAAGCTCACAATATTTTCTTTCTTTATACCGTATATTTTTTCTATTTTTTCAAGGTCACTGCCGTGAAAATGCTCCTTTTGTTCTATCATTAGCTGTAATTTCCTTTCTATTTGCATTGCAACAGCATTGCAAATCGTATATAATTTACATTATATAATATGTATATAAAAAATCAACATTTAACGTAAACGGGGTAACAATTGTGCGAGCACGTATAGGGCAGATAGCTGCCGGCAGATTTAATGGCACGAAACCGATTTTGGCGTTTTCAGAGGAGACAATAGACCTTTCGGTCATTGAGGGAAGAAGCGAAGCGGGAAGCTTTGTAATAGAAAGTACGAATCAGATAAAAATCTGTGGCATAGTTTATTCGACTAATCCTAGGATGGAGTGTCTGAATCCGCACTTCGAGGGCGAGAAAGTCAGGATTCGTTATCAATTTAACAGTAAGGGCCTTACGGAGGGCGATACCTGCGAGGGCAAATTTGTGATTGTATGCAATCAGATAGAGTACAGTCTTTCTTTTTGTGCAAGAATCACAAGGCTCTATGCGGAAGCATCCACCGGAGCTGTAAAGAGCCTTGATGATTTTACAAGGCTTGCGGCATCTAATTGGGATGAGGCTTATCATCTGTTTTATAATCGCAATTTCTTAAATACAATTCCTTATGACAATGTATATGAGAGGCTGACCTATGAGGGCTTTGCCTGCGCCAGACCATCCGGTCAGAATATGGAGGAGTTTCTGATTGGCGTAAACAAAAAACAGCCTGTTTCCATTAGTGTAGACAAGTCAGAGGAGATTTTTATGGCTTCTAAAGAGCCACAGAGTGGATGCTTTACTATAACAAAGGATAACTGGGGATATACCGAGATACGCCTGCGCACGGATTGTGAATTCATAAAGCTGTCTAAGCCTGTTTTAACGCTTGATGATTTTATAGGTAAAACCTATCTGTATGAGTATATCATCGATGCATCTGCAATGCATGCCGGACGTAATTTTGGCCGCATATATATTGATGGTGTATATCAGAGCTTTACAATAGATATCACGGCCGGTGTAAGAGATGATGATGGCAGCATAAGTGATATAGCTGTGACAAAGGACATAAAGGAATGCATGGTCGGAATCATGGAGCTTTATACCAGTTTCAGGCTGAAGCGGATAGTGACCGGGGTATGGGCAAACGAGACTATAAGCATATTAAACCACCTGCATGCACTTGTGCCGGATGAGCATATGTATGAGCTGATGAAGGCTCAGGCATTTATTATCAACAGGCAAAGGCAGGAAGCTAAGTGGATTCTTGATGATTTCAAGCACAGTAATCCTGATAAGAAAGCTCCAATCTGGGGCTATTATCTGTATCTGATGACGCTGTTAGAGAGAGAGCCTTCATACGTTGACAATATGACACATGAAGTGGAGCTGATTTTTTATGAAAATCCTGACTCTGTGCTTTTGTTCTGGGTACTTTTATTTTTGAGAGATCAGTATTTTGATGACAGTGCCGGTAAGCTTAAGGATATAAAATACTGGATACTGCGAGGCTGTTCGTCTCCGTATTTGTATATTGAAGCTTATTATCTTATATCACAGGATCCTTATCTGATAAAGGAGCTGTCGGTATTTGAGCTTCGCATCCTAAGCTGGGCCGTAAAGGAAAAGGCTTTGACAAAGGAGCTTGCCGGAGCAATCTTTGAGGCGGTTGATCTGGCAGGCGGGTTCGATAACAGAGTATATGAGCTTCTTACAGCAGCCTATGAGATATGTCCGGAGGCAGAGTATGTCGGCATCATATGCAGCTACCTGATTAAGGGACACAAAAATGATACCTGTTTTCATAAATGGTTTGAGCTGGGTATCGAGAATAAGCTGCGTCTGACAGGCTTGTATGAGGCGTATCTCATTACGATGGATGACAGGCAGATTTCCCCTGTGCCAAAGATCATCCAGATGTATTTCAGCTTTGATAATAAGCTGCCATACCGAAAGCTTGCAGTGCTTTACAACAATATAATTGCTGCCAAGGAAACAGAGCCTGAGGTCTACCACAAGTACAGGAAAGCTATGGGCAGGTTTGCCATGGACCAGGCACAGCTTAGGCATATTGATGATAATCTGGCTGTTTTATACGAGGATATGCTTGAGTTGGGATTTATCAATGAAGAGCTGTCGGCAGCTTTTTCAGATATTATATATACCCACAAGCTTATTGTATTTGATAAGCGCATAGTGAGAGCTATCATATATCAGAATGAAATGAAGGAGCCTCAGATAGTTCCGGTTACAGACCAGTGTGCTTATTTTGAACTGTTTTCAAACGACTATGTTATACTTTTTGAGGACTCAAGAGGCTATAGATATGTTAAAAGCATCTCATACAGACTGCAGAGGCTGATGGATGCTGAGAAATACCTTGACAGGTGTATAAGCCTCTCGCCTGACAGACCACAGTATATAGTGTCACATTTTAAGCATGTAAGGGATTATTCTGATTTTACAAAGGATGATTTGAAGCTGTTTAAACCTGTATTTTATAGTGAATCTTTTTCTGATTCCTACAAAGCTGTTATGGGATACAGAATTTTAAAATATTGTCAGCTTCACGATTATGAGGATTACGTCAGGCCGTTTTTGCAAAGTATTAATTTTGATACCCTGCAAAAGGATGCAAGAAAATATCTTATTGACATGCTTGTATCAAACCGCCTCTATGAAAAGGCATATGATATGGCCATGGAGTATGGAATAGACATGCTTGCTGCCGCATCGCAGGTGGTTTTGTGTGAGAATGCGCTTAAGGTGCAGCATGTAGATGATGATTTTATGGTGCAGCTTGCCATATCTGCCTTTAAAACAGGCAAATACAGTGACCTGGTGCTTAAATACCTGTGTGAAAACTATACCGGGCCTACAGACGAGCTGATTAATCTGTGGCATGCCGCTGATAAGTTTTCAATATCTTCCATGAAGCTTGATGAGCGTATTCTCGAACAGGGTATTTATACGCAGATTGAGCCTGAAAAGATATCGGATATCTTTATGGAATACTATAAAAGAGCCGGAAATGAAAAGCTGATTTTAGCTTATATATCTCTTGTGGCACATGGATATCTGCATAGTGGCGGGTGCAAGGCTGATTTTATTTTTGATATTATCGAAAAGCGATATATTGGAAACAGAACATTAAATGATGCCTGCCAGTTAGCCCTATTGAAGCATTTTGCTGAAAAAACGGATATCACTCAGGCTGAGCTTGAGATTGAAGATACATTGCTTAAATATTATATATATAACAATATGTATTTTGATTTTTTTGCGAGGCTTGATTACAGACTGCTGGAGAAATATTTCCTCTATGACAAGGCATTTTTACAGTATGAGAGTACTCCGGGGACTCATGTTGTGCTGCATTACAGCCGAGACGAGGATGGCGAAGAGTTTAATTCAGAGGATATGGTTGAGATGTACGACGGCATATACGTAAAGACATTTGTCATATTTTTCGGTGAGCTGATCAGGTATTATATTACTGAGGAGCATGACAACAGCATAGAGGTGAAGGAGAGCAATCGTCTTACATGCAACAATATACCGGGTGATAATGATCACAGCCGCTATAATCTGATTAATGAGATGATAATTTCAGATACACTGTCTGATGAGACAACCTTAAAGAGCAATATAGACGAATATAAAAGGCTGGACGCTGCGACTAAGCAGCTGTTTAAGCTGATTTAAGAGGATTTATAATGGGACATAATGGCAATTCATACTATATAGGCATAGACTTAAATGACAGCTATGCTATGGTTAGTTTTTTTCAACAGAATATGAAAGAGCCGGAGACTGTCAGCACTGTTGCGGGCAGTGAGGAGTTTCAGATTCCTCTTGTACTTGCACGCCGTAAGAGCATTGGCAAATGGTATTATGGAGATGAGGCAAGAAGACTCTCTAAAAGCGGTGAGATGGTGTGTATTGACCAGCTGCTTAAGAGAGCACTGAATAGTGAAAAAATAGTCATTGATGATGATTCATTTATGGCAGAGGAGCTTTTGGCCTTGTTTCTTAAAAAGGTTATGGAACTGCCATCCAAGCTTGGTAATCCTTCATCCTTTGACAGGCTTGTTATATGCGTTGACAGGCTGACAAAGGAGAACGTGAGCATGTTTTATGGCATGGCGGTCAGGCTTGGCATAAATTCCAGACAGCTTACGGTCATAGACCGAAAGGAGAGCTTTTATTATTTTGCACTGAACCAGGACAAGTCACTGTGGCTTCATGATGTGGTGATGTTTATGCAGGAAAAGGAGAGTATATTTTTTTATTCCCTAAAGAGGGATCTTCGCACAACGCCACAGGTAGTATCTATAGATGAAAGCATATGCTATACTCTGGATAAAAATGATAAGGACAAAAGCTTTTTGGATATAATAAATGAGAGCTTTAAGAATCAGATTATCTCAACGGTTTTTCTCGTGGGAGATACGTTTGCTGAGGGCTGGATGAAGCAGTCTGTTGCACTTTTGTGCAAGGGCAGACGAGTGTTCATGGGCAATAACCTCTTTACTAAGGGAGCATGCTATGCGGCAGCCACGAGGGATAAGGAAGCAGAATGGCCTTTTGTATATATGGGCGAGAATGAGATGAAGTTCAATCTGAGTCTTAAGGTACATGATAAGGGAGAACTGTCGTTTTATAATCTTATCAGTGCCGGAAGCAACTGGTTTGAATCCAAGGGGCAGTGTGAGGTTATAATTTCAGGCTCTTATGAGGTGGATTTCTGGAAGCAGCTTCCTAAAAGCAGGGAGGCAAAGATTGAGACACTAAGACTTACGGATATGCCGCCCAGGCCGGATAGGGCTACACGCATCAGAATCACGGCGACACCTGTATCTGATGACAGGATTGATATAGAGATTAAGGATCTAGGCTTTGGCGAAATATTTATGAGCTCGGGCAAAGTCTGGCACTATGAGATGACTATGTAGGAGGGCATATGGGAGAATTATTACTGTGTAATGAAGCTATAGCAGCCATGCCCTATTACATAGAGGGTGTGTCTATAAATGTTTACTCGATAGAGGAGCTTAATTATTATATAATCAACAATACATATCTTTTGGATGATGACTTCATGAGTCTTGAGCTGTGCACCTGGATTGAAAACCATGCACATCTGCCAAAGCTTGCCATGCATCTTAGAACCATTATATCCACAAACGGCAGACTGTCTGCTTTTGTGACTGAGCTGCTTGAGTACAGCGGCTACTGCACTAAGGAGGAGCTTAAGAACACACATGATGCACTTAAGGAGCTCGAGGAAAAGAGCGAGTTTGAGTGCTTGAAAATCAGGGCAGACAGATTGATGGAGAAGAAAAAGTACACTGCAGCAATTTTTGAATACAAAAAGCTGCTGTCATGTGAGGATGCAAAGCATACTGAGCGTGTATTGTACGGAAATATATATCACAATCTGGCTACAGCCTATGTGCAGCTGTTTTTATTTGATATAGCAGCGGATTTATATCTTGAGGCTTTCAGGCAAAATGGGGACAGAAAATCACTGTGGTCTTGTCTATATGCCTATAAGCTTGATAATAACGACATAGGATATGCCCGTATTGTCAGGGAATATAGTGTTTCAGAGCAGGAAATAAATAATCTGGACAGCGTATTAAAGGGCGTATATGCAGAAGCTTCAGATGGTTGCGATGAGGGCAGACCAAAAGAAACAATTTTGAAATACAAAGAGGATTACAGGGCGCATGTTATTTAAACGCAAAAAAAAGACCGATGATACACAATTACATATTGAGAGTATACCGGATGAGAGCACTAAAGGGTTCAATGTAGTTGAAATATGTGAGCAGATGGTTGATGCCGCCAGAGAGCTCGAGGATAACAGAACAGAGTATGCGCTTGTCACAAATTATCTGACTGACATAGAAAGGATGGAAAATATGTCAGAGACAGATAAAAAGACCATGAATGATGCGGCTGCAAACATATTGACACTCGAAAAGACCAGAAGTGATTTTTTAAAGACCAAAAACCGCATATCAGACAGCCAGTATGCGCAGATGCAGCAGCTGGAGGATGAGATTCCGCGGGCAATAAAGCGTCTTGAAAAAAACGAAAGCAGTCTGGATGTAATAAATAAAGACTTAAGGTATCTCGAGGGAGAAAAAGTGCAGTTCGATATAGATGGTGAATATGCCAAAAGCAGACAGCGGGCATTTAGGGTGTACGCAGTGCTTTTAGTAATATTTTTTGCTGTGGTGGTAGCTGTATGCACGCTGATGCAGATTGTATATGGAGCCGATACCACTATCTTTATGCTTATCGGGGCACTTCTTTCAGCGGTTGCAGGCTCGTTTGTGCTTTTGACATATCAAAGCTATTCAGATGAAGTAAAAAGCGCTGCAGCATCCAAAAATAAAGCAGTAGCTCTTGAAAACAGAGTAAAGATCAAGTATGTAAGTATAAAAAATGCTGTTGACTACACATACGAGAAGTATCATGTGAAGAATTCAAAGGAATTTGTATACAACTATGAGCAGTATCTTCTCGCTGTAAAAGACAAGGAGCGCTTCAGAAGGACAAACGAGGATCTGGAATACAACAGCAAAAAGCTTGTTTCGGTGCTTAGTAAAAATGACTTCTACGATGCCAGAGTATGGCTCAACTACACAAACGCTATTGTGGATCATAAGGAGATGGTTGAGCAGAAGCATGAACTTATAGTCAGGAGACAAAAATTAAGGGGCAGAATGTCCTGCAATGTGGAGACTATAACCAGGCTAAGGCGCGAGATTTTATCACACAGGAGCGAGCTTGGTGACAGAATCCACGAGGTAAACAGAATTTTAAATAAAATCGCAGAGCTTGATATGGAAGTTCAATCTGAGGATTGATAAAATTTCCATATTGTTATATAATTTCAAATTGAAAAATGACTAAAAAATATTAATATAGAGGAGCACATTTTAAAATGAGTAAGATTAGAACAAGATTTGCACCAAGCCCGACAGGAAGAATGCATGTAGGAAATTTAAGAACAGCACTGTATGCTTATCTGATTGCAAAGCATGAGGGCGGTGATTTCATTCTCCGTATAGAGGATACAGATCAGGTACGTCAGGTGGAGGGTGCTGTTGATATTATAAACAGGACACTCGAAGAGACAGGACTTGTCCATGATGAGGGACCTGACAAGGATGGCGGATGCGGTCCATACGTGCAGAGTGAGCGTGTGGCACAGGGTATCTACATGAAGTATGCAAAGGAACTTATTGACAAGGGAGAGGCATATTACTGCTTCTGTGACAAGGAGCGTCTTGACAGTCTTAAGACAACTGTTGCAGGAAAGGAAATCTCTATATATGACAAGCACTGCTTACACCTGTCAAAGGAGGAGATTGAGGCAAATCTCGCGGCCGGCAAGCCATATGTCATCAGACAGAACAACCCTACAGAGGGCACAACCACATTTGAGGATGAGATTTACGGAGATATCACAGTAGATAATGCAGAGCTTGATGATATGATTCTTATCAAATCTGACGGATATCCTACATACAATTTTGCAAACGTAGTAGATGATCACCTGATGGGCATCACACATGTAGTCAGAGGAAACGAGTATCTTTCATCATCCCCTAAGTATAACAGACTTTATGAGGCATTTGGATGGGATGTACCTGTATATGTACACTGTCCGCTTATCACAGATGAGGAGCATCATAAGCTTTCAAAGAGATGCGGTCACTCATCCTTTGAAGATTTACTGGATCAGGGATTCCTTACAGAGGCTATTGTAAACTTTGTAGCGCTTCTTGGCTGGAGTCCTTCAGACAATCAGGAGATTATGTCACTTCCTGAGCTTGTTGAGAAGTTTGATTATCATCATATGAGCAAATCACCTGCTGTATTTGACTTCACAAAACTTAAATGGATGAACGGAGAGTATATAAAGAAGCTTGATTTTGACAAATTCTATGAGATGGCACTGCCATACATTAAGGAGGTTGTCACAAAGGATTATGACCTTAAGAAGATAGCAAGAATGGTTCAGACACGTATTGAGATATTCCCTGATATCAAGGAACATATTGATTTCTTTGAAGAACTTCCGGATTATGATATTGCAATGTATACTCACAAGAAGATGAAGACAAACCAGGAGAATTCACTTGAGTTGTTAAACGATGTAGTTCCTATTCTTGAAAGCTGTGATGATTTCTCAAATGATGCACTTTTTGAGACTCTTAAGGCATATGCTACAGAAAAGGGCTATAAGATAGGCTATGTTATGTGGCCGATCCGTACAGCTGTTTCAGGAAAACAGATGACACCGGGCGGAGCTACAGAGCTTATGGAGGTGTTTGGCAAAGAGGAGTCTATAGCCAGAATTAAGAAAGGCATAGAAAAGCTTTCTAATAACTAATCTATTAACAAAGGGTATTTTATGAATTTTAACAAAGCCCAGCTTGGCGCCATCGAACACAAGGATGGCGCTATGCTTGTTTTAGCAGGACCGGGTTCCGGTAAGACCGCAGTTATCACACACAGGACTAAAAACTTAATAACAAAGCATCATGTGAAGCCTTCTGAAATTTTAGTTATCACCTTTACCAAGGCTGCTGCAAATGAGATGAAGGAGCGTTTTAATTCACTGATGAAAGATGAGAGGGTGAACGTATCTTTTGGTACTTTTCATGCTGTCTTTTTTACGATACTCAAATATGCATATCGCTTTACAAGTGCCAATATTGCTGATGAGTCTGTGAGATACGGCTTTATCAGGGAAATTTTATCCTACTACCGCCTTGAATACAAGGATGAGAATGAGTTTATAGGCAATTTACTTGCTGAAATCAGTCTGATTAAAAACAGCCGCATTCATATAGAAAATTTTTACTCTGGAGTGTGTGGTGAGGAAATATTCAGGGATATATATATAAAATATGAGACGAGGCTTAAGGAAAACAGGCTTATTGATTTTGATGATATGCTCTCGTATACTTATGAGCTGTTTAAGGAAAGACCTGATATACTGGCATTGTGGCAGAACAAGTATAAATACATACTGATTGATGAGTTTCAGGATATTAACCGTCTGCAGTATGAGATTATAAAAATGCTTGCCGCTCCACAGAATAATCTATTTATTGTAGGAGATGATGACCAGTCAATATACCGCTTCAGAGGGTCAAAGCCTGAGATAATGCTTGGGTTTGAGAAGGACTATCCGGATGCAAAAAGAATCCTTTTAGATACTAATTACAGATGTGGCAGATATATAGTGGAGACCTCGCTGAATCTCATCTCGCACAACAGGGAGAGATTTGATAAGAAAATCATTGCGGCAAGCAAGTCAATGGTGCCAGTTACGTTTGCTGATTTCGAAAACAGAAGAGATGAAAATATTTTTCTTATACGCGATATAGATAAAAAGATAAAGGCAGGAGCTGTTTTCAGTGACTTTGCGGTACTTTTCAGGACAAATACCCAGCCAAGACAGCTCATAGAGCAGCTTATGAGCTACAATATCCCATTCAAAACAAAGGATAATATCCCTAATATATATGAGCACTGGATTGCCAGAGACTTGTTTACATACCAAAGAATTGCAGGGGGCAGCAGAGACAGAGCTGATTTTTTGCAGATTATGAACAGACCAAAGCGGTATCTGTCAAGGGACAGCCTGTGCGATGCAACTGTGGCATTTGACGAGTGGATTAAGCTTTTTGATGAGAAGCCATGGATAGCTGAGAGAATAGAAAAGCTTGAGTATGATATGAAGCTTATAAGCCGTATGAATCCGTATGCAAGCATAAACTATATCAGAAGAGGGATTGGCTATGACGACTTTTTAGCTGAATATGCCGAGTATAGGAATATAAATAAAGAGGATTTATTTGATATACTTGATGAAATACAGTCCGGTGCCAAAGGCTTTGCCACCTATGAAGAGTGGTATGAGCATATAAAGGAATACACAAAGCAGATGAAGCTTATGGCTATGTCGAAAGACAGCGAGCCTAATGCCGTGACACTTGCAACCCTTCACAGCTCAAAGGGACTTGAATTTGAAAACGTATATATAATTGATGCAAATGAGGGGATAATGCCGTACAAAAAGGCGGTTCTTGAAAAGGACATAGAGGAGGAGCGAAGGCTGTTTTATGTCGGCATGACTCGTGCCAAGACAAACTTGTCTGTTTACTCGGTCAAGTCGGTAAACGATAAATCAGCCCAGGCCTCCAGGTTTGTCCGTGAAAGTAAAGAGCCTAGACAAAATAATAGTGGTGATGATTAAATATCATCAAACATTTCATCATCTAAAAGCTCATCGAATCTGTCGGCAGCAGCCTCGTACTCGTCGTCGGATTCGATGTTTTCTATTCTTGGAAGACCTTCCTCGTCCTCGAAATAGCGATACAGATACACTTCGCCGCTCTCATTATCGTTGCCATTTTTGTCTAACGGTAGAAGAGCTATGTAATCCTTATGATCTGCGTCAAAAATAGTGATAATCCTGCATTCGACACTTCCGTTGTCCAGATCAAGTGTTACGCGGATATCGTCTGCCTCATCGGGTGTAACAGGTGTTGCTTTTTCTGCCATATTGTACCTCTTTCTTTTAGTAATCTAAAGTAAATATTATATTAAACAAATACATTATATCAAATTATTCTATACAAAAAAAGTCAAAACTAGTATAATAAATAAATACTAGAATTTTTGATTGGATGGTGTTGCATGAAATTTCGATTAACAAAAGGAAACTTTTTAAAAACAGGTGCTTATATTGAGGGGGATAGTGCGATATTCACCTTTGCGGCAGAAAAAGAGGATGAATGCAGCATTGTTTTACTTGATAAATCGGGAAATACTGCCTGTGTGATTGATATACCTGCCGAGTATTCGACAGGCTCACTTTACTCTGTGAGACTTCATGGTTTTTGCGGTAATGAGTATGCATATTATTTTAGAATTAATGGAAAAAGGTGCATAGATCCCTATGCCACAAGAATTTTCGGCAGAGAAAAATGGAATGATAAAACAAGAAGTGATAATGACTACGAAATAGCCTGCGGGATAGACAGTAGTGATTTTGACTGGAAATATGACAGCTTTCCTGAGATAACCCGGGATAGGATGAAGCTGTATAAGCTGCATGTTAGAGGTTTTTCCATGGATGTTTCAGGGGACAAAAAGCATAAGGGCACCTTTGAGGCTGTATCTGACAGAATAAATTACATCAAGAAATTAGGCTTTACTTCAATTCTTCTCATGCCTGTATACGAGTTTGAAGAAATGACAATCCCTGTAAAGCACGATATTCCTGAATATGCAAAGCCGAAGTATTCCTTAAAGGATGAGCAAAGTGTGCACACCGACAAGCAAAATGACAAGGTCAATTTCTGGGGCTATACCTACGGCAATTATTTTGCCGTAAAGGCATCATATGCCAGTGACGCTTCAGATGCCTCCAATGAGCTTAGGCGTCTCGTTGAAAAGCTGCACAAAAATGGCATGGAATGTATCGTAGAGATGTATTTCCCGGACAGGACTGACCACAATCTGATACTCGATGCGCTCAGATACTGGGTTATGAGCTTTCATGTAGATGGTTTTAAGCTGCTTGGGGACAGGCTGCCTATTACTGCGATTGTGCAGGATGCTCTCCTTAGCCGGACAAAGATACTCTATGATGGCTTTGATATGTCGGTTGTACCGCAAAACAGGACATATGAAAATCTCTATATTGACAAGGAGGAGTACCAGTTTGCGGCGCGTATGATGTTAAACCATATCAACTGCAATATGTATGAGCTTTTAAATCAGCAGAAAAAGCAGGGGGAGAATGTCGGATTTATAAACTATATATCAAGCAATAACGGCTTTACCCTGAGCGATTTATTCATGTACAATGACCGTCACAATGAGGCCAATGGTGAGAAAAATGCTGATGGTCCTTCATGGAATTTCAGCAATAATTACGGTTGTGAGGGTCCTTCGCGAAAGAGGTTTATCCGTGAGATAAGGAAACTTAAGTGGAAGGATGCCATGCTTCTTTTGTTTTTGGCACAGGGAGTGCCTATGATTATGGCAGGGGATGAAATCTGTAATTCACAGGATGGCAACAACAATGCTTACTGTCAGGACAACCCTACAGGATGGGTGAACTGGTCAAATGAGCAGAGCAGAAGGGAAAACATCAGGTTCTTAACCAGACTTATCAAATTCAGGGATGAGCATCCTGTTATTTCCTGTCCAAAGCCGTTTAAATTCAGCGATTACAAGGCTGTTGGGTATCCTGATTTGTCCTACCACTGCAAGAATGCCTGGATAGGCGAGTGTGATGCCACAAAGCTATGTGTAGGTGTGATGTACTGTGGGGATTACAATGAAGTGAATAAAGACTATGTATACGTAGCTTATAATTTTTATTCATCCAGGGAGAAGTTAGCTCTTCCTAAGCTAAAGAAAGGAATGAAATGGTATAAAGTCTGCGATTCTACGCTCAAAGAACCGTTTTATGACACTCCGGTGCTGTGTGAAAACCAGCAGTATGCAGATGTCTCACCGCAGTCGGTATACATCCTCATAGGCAGATAGACATATGAAAGCAATAAGACATTTTATAACAATTACACATCACAAGATTTTAGTCATGCAGGGGTGCTTTAGGATAGGGCTTTATAAACAGGGACTTCTTCATGACATGTCAAAATATTCACCGACTGAGTTTCTTGTCGGCTGCAGGTATTACAAGGGGTATATGAGCCCGAATAATGCGGAGAGAGCCGACAGGGGCTATTCATCTGCGTGGCTTCATCACAAGGGACGCAATAAGCATCACCTGGAGTACTGGATTGACTATGCTGTTTCAAAGCCGGGGGATGATAAAGCACATACCAAAATGGAGGGCATGAAAATGCCCATAAGGTATGTCTGTGAGATGTTTATAGACCGTGTAAGCGCCTCAAAAAACTATCAGAAAGAAAAGTACACCGACAAAAGTGCACTTGAATACTATGAAAAAAGCGTGGATCACTACATGATTCATCCCGATACAAAAGCAATGCTTGAGTATCTGCTTGTCATGCTCTCTGTAAAGGGAGAAGAATATACTTACAGCTACATAAAAAAAGAGGTTTTAAAAGGGCATATCCCATACGAAAAGGATAAAATAAATCAACTAGAACAGGGACTTCATGTCTGATGGAATATCAGATATGAGGTTCATTTTTTGTCCTGTGACAGGGTGCGTGAAAACAAGACGCCCTGAGTGCAGTGCTTGTCTGGATATATATGTATAGTCGGGATTATATAAAAAGTCACCTATCAGTGGAAAACCGATATACTTCATATGAACGCGTATCTGGTGAGTGCGTCCGGTAAGAAGTCTTAACTTGACAAGCGATAAATTATTATCCGGGTTATATTTGATTCTGATAAAGTCGGTTACTGCATATTCACCGCGTTTGAAATCAACACACCGCTCTATGGTGGAAGCATCCTTTCTTGCAATCGGAGCACTGATGCGCATGCATGCAGGTGTACACCCGCTGCAGACGGCGTAGTATGTCCGGTGTATGGCACGCTTTGCGACAGCGTTGCCAAGTATCCCGCCTGCAAGTGCGTGCTTTGCGACAATTGTAAGCCCTGTGGTATCTCTGTCCAGCCTGTTTATGCATCTGTATACAAACGGCTTATTCTGACTGCCATAATAGTACATGAGCGCATTTGCAAGCGTGTTGTCATGGTTTCCGGCGGAGGGATGGGCAGGCATATCAAACGGCTTGTTTATTACGATGATATCATCGTCCTCGTATGCTATATCAAGAGGCAGATTTACAGGTGCTATATTATCAGAGCATTCGCTTTCTACAATTTGGACTGTGATTAAATCATCCTTACACAGCCTTTCATTTGTATAAGTCCATATACCGTTTCTTAGTATGCCATGGTCTGTCTGCTTCAGCCTGACAAGCACCTGATGTGTGTAGCCATGCTCCTTCAAAAAGCCTTCTACTGTTTTTCCTGTATCATTTTCATTGATTTTGTAGTCTATTTTTCTATTCATGGCAAAGATTATATCACAAAATACAGATTTGAACATAATATATTATAAGCAAATAATGACAGGGTGCTATGTGAATACATTTTTATCACCTCTTAGTTTAGAACGTGAGACGGAATGTCTGAAAAAAGTGGCTCAAAATGATAAAGAAGCTAAGGATGAGCTTATATTACACAATATGCGCCTTGTGGCACATGTTACAAAAAAATATGCAGTAAGCGAGGATGAGATGGAGGAGCTCATATCCATAGGCACTATAGGACTTATAAAAGCAGTGTCATCATTCAAGGCTGATTACGGAAATCGTTTTGCGACCTTTGCAATCAGATGCATCGAAAATGAGATTCTGATGCACTTTAGAAGCCGTAAAAAGAGCCGGGGTGATGTGTCCATATTTGAACCTATAGGCACTGACAAGGAGGGAAACCAGATTCATCTGGTGGATGTGATTGAGAATGGACAATCTGATGTGGTATCGGATATAGAGGTATCTGAGTCACTTAAGATTTTAAGGCAAAATATGAGAAGCGTTTTATCGGACAGAGAATATTATATTATTACGAAACGCTTTGGCCTTGACGGTGAAAAAGAGCTGACACAGAGACAGATTGCTAAAACGCTCAGCATTTCGAGGTCATATGTTTCAAGAATAGAAAAGGCCGGTTTGAAAAAATTACGAAAACTGCTCGAATAGGTGTTTACAAAAGGCAAAAATATGTTATCATAGAGCCATGTCTTTTGTGCATTTGTCTATGCATTTACCCCAATTGGAATAGGAGTATATATGTACAGTACAGTCAGAACGGCTGTTTTGGATGGAATCAGTGCGATTCCGGTACAGGTGGAGGTTGATATTTCAACCGGTATGCCTGTTTTTGATATGGTTGGAAATCTTACCTCAGAGGTGAGAGAAGCAAAGGAGCGTGTTAAAACAGCGCTGCACAGCGTTGGCATTGTTTTGCCTGCCAAGCGTATCACAGTAAATCTATCGCCTGCAAATATTAAAAAGACCGGAACAGGCTTTGATCTGCCTATAGCTGTTGCTATTTTAACAGCTATGGGGGTGATTGACGCTGATAGCATAAAGGACTGCACACTTGCGGGCGAGCTAAATCTAAACGGTGAAATTTTGCCGGTCAGCGGTATTCTGCCAATTGTATTTGATGAGTACAACAAAGGCATTGGAAAGTTTATTATTCCAAAGCAGAATGAAAATGAAGGCAGACTCGTCTGCGGTGCAAAAATATTTGGGATAAGCCATTTAAATGATGTAATTGCACAGTTTGATGAGGCAGCATTTACGTGTCAGAAAACCGGCATGGCACATGAGGTGCAAATGGATGAAAAATACGCCGATTTTTGTGATGTTAACGGACAGAAATTTATTAAAAGAGCATGTGAGGTGGCTGCGGGTGGTATGCACAATATACTGCTTGTCGGACCTCCCGGTGCAGGCAAAACAATGATAGCAGAGCGTATGCCGTCCATTCTGCCTCCTCTTAGTGAAAATGAGAGGCTTGAGCTGTCAAAAATATACAGCATCTGCGGTCTTTTGGACAATGACAGCTCCTTAAGAGATAACAGACCATTCAGAAATCCTCACTATTCCGTCACCCAGGCCGCATTAATCGGCGGAGGAACGAGAATTAATCCGGGCGAGATATCGCTTGCACACAATGGCGTTTTATTTTTGGATGAGCTCGCTGAGTTTAAGGGCGGCCTGCTGGATCTGCTCAGGGCTCCGCTTGAGGAGCACTGCATCAGGCTTTCAAGAGCCGGCAGAAACGTGACTTATCCGGCTAATTTTCTGCTTTTTGGTGCGATGAACCCATGCAGCTGCGGCTATTATCCCGATATGCAAAGGTGCCGCTGCTCAGAGCCGACTCTGCGCAGATATTTTGATAAGGTCTCACAGCCTATAATAGACAGAATTGACATATGTGTGGAGGCGTCACCGCTTAGCTTTGAGGATATAAACAGTACTACATCCAATGAATCATCTGCGGACATAAGAAAGCGTGTTATGCACTGCCACGAGCTTCAAAAAGAAAGGTTTAAAGGTGAGAGCTTTTCGTATAATTCAAAAATATCAACTGACAAGCTGGAAAAATACTGTTTCCTCGGCAGTCGAGAGAAAAGCTACATGGAAAATATGTTTGACAAGCTTGGACTGACGGCACGCACATACCACAAGATACTTAAGGTTGCGCGTACAATAGCTGATCTGGACGGCTGTGAAAGCATAAAGACAAAGCATCTCAACGAAGCTATATGCTACAGAAGCATCAATGAGAAGTTCTGGGGAGGTGCTGTATCATGAAGTTCAAATACTGGCTTACAAGCCTTACAGATATAAGCAATGCGAAGAAAAAGCTTCTGCATGATTGCAGTATAACGGCAGAAAAGCTGTTTTTTATGCCAAAGAATGAGCTTTTTGATATTTTGTTTTTCACAGATGATGACAGAAAAATAATCCTTGAATCAAGAGCTTCCTATGACGTAGAGAAGGAGTGGATATTATTTCAGCAGAAGGATATCGGCTTTGTAACAATGGAGGATGAGGCTTATCCGGACAAGCTTAGAAATATACATAATCCGCCGTATAGTCTTTTTTACATAGGCGCTCTTCCCGACAAATCAAGAAAAAGTGTCGCTATAGTCGGAGCACGGGGCAGAAGCGCATATGGCTGCGAGGTGGCAAAGGTACTGGCAGCAGCACTTTCAAGGCAGGGGATACAGATAATCAGCGGCATGGCAAGAGGAATAGACAGAGATGCCCATATGGGGTGTCTGGAGGCTGGTGGAAATACATATGCAGTTCTTGGCTCCGGAGCAGACACCTGTTATCCGAAAGAGAACCGCTTTCTGTATGATAAAATAAAGCTCTCCGGAGGCATAATCAGCGAGCTTATGCCGGGCACCGACCCGCAAAAGATGTTTTTTCCGATGAGAAACAGAATAATTTCCGGGTTATCCGATATAGTAGTTATAGTTGAGGCAAAAAAGAGAAGCGGTTCACTGATTACGGCTGATTTTGCAATGGAGCAGGGAAAGGACGTATATGTCATTCCGGGGCGTATCACCGACACCTTAAGCTACGGCTGCAACAGCCTGATAAAGCAGGGCGCAGGCATTATTTATAATATTGATGAATTTGTCTCAGACATTACAATGACTGGGTTTACAGAGTGCACACAGATGGATTTCAGAAAAAATATACTTGATAAAAAAGAAGCATTGGTGTATAGTTTACTCGATTTTTGTCCTATCGCAATCGGGACATTGTCTCAAAAAGTGCCGTATGAATTATCGGAACTATTTGAAGTGTTAGAAGATCTTATACAAAAAGGATTTGTTAAGGAGACAATTCCAAATTACTATATAAGGAGTTTATAATGGCTAAATATCTGGTTATCGTAGAGTCGCCTGCAAAAGTAAAGACTATAAAGAAATTCTTGGGAAAAAACTATGAGGTAATGGCATCAAACGGTCATGTGAGGGATCTGCCAAAGAGCAGCCTTGGAATAGATGTGGACGGAGATTTTGAACCAAAATATATCACAATCCGCGGAAAGGGTGAAATACTCGCTAAGCTTCGCAAGGAGGCTAAGAAGGCCGATAAGATATATCTCGCAACCGATCCCGACCGTGAGGGAGAAGCCATCTCATGGCATCTGCTTCACGCACTTAAACTTGAGGGCAAGGATGTCAGCCGTATCAGCTTTAATGAGATCACGAAGAATGCTGTCAAGGAATCATTAAAGCATCCAAGAAAAATAGATATGGATCTTGTGGACGCACAGCAGGCCAGACGAGTTTTGGATCGTATAGTAGGTTACAAAATCAGTCCGCTGCTTTGGGCCAAGGTTAAGAGAGGGCTTAGTGCGGGAAGAGTGCAGTCTGTTGCACTTCGCATTATCTGTGACAGGGAGGATGAAATCAATGCATTTATCCCTGAGGAGTACTGGAGCCTTGATGCCACGGTTGATGTGGAGGGTGAAAAGAAGCCAATCACTGCAAAGCTATACGGCAGGGGCGACAATAAGATAGCCATTTCCTCAAAGGAAGAGATGGATAAGGTGCTTAACGAAATAAAGGGAAAGGATTGCAAAGTGCAAAATATCAAAAAAGGACAGCGCAGCAATAAAGCTCCGCTTCCTTTTACGACCAGTACTTTGCAGCAGGAGGCTTCAAAGGCTTTGAATTTTCCGATTTCAAAGACAATGCGTATAGCTCAGCAGCTCTATGAGGGAGTAGACATAAAGGGACAGGGTACGGTAGGTATCATCACATACCTGCGTACCGATTCTGTGCGTGTATCAGATGAGGCTGAGGCCATGGCAAAGGATTTTATTTCAAAAAGCTATGGAGACAAATATCTTTTCACCGGTGAGGGAACAAAGAAGAGCAGCAAAAATGTCCAGGATGCCCATGAAGCAATCAGGCCAACTGATATAAACAGAGTACCTTCTGAGATTAAGGAGTCACTGTCGAGAGACCAGTTCAGGCTTTATCAGCTTATCTGGAAGCGTTTTACTGCAAGCCGTATGGCAAAATCTGAGTACGAGACTACTACAGTAAAGCTCTCAGTCGGAGATTATGTATTCAGCTTTGCTACCTCAAGACTGTTATTTGATGGTTTTGAGCTTGCATATACTGCTGCAGACGATGCAAAGAAAGAAAAGCAGCCCGTTCTTAAAAATCCTCTGACAGAAGAATCACTTCTTACAGTTGAGGAGCTTTTGCCTAAGCAGCATTTTACCCAGCCCCCGGCACACTACACAGAGGCTTCTTTGGTAAAGACGCTTGAAGAGCTTGGGATAGGACGTCCGAGTACCTATTCTCCAACAATATCTACAATACTTGCCAGACGCTATATTACTAAGGAGAGTAAAAATCTCTATGTGACAGAGATAGGAGAGGTGGTAAATTCTATTATGAAGGAATCATTTCCAACTATTGTCGATGAGCATTTTACAGCCAATATGGAGTCGCTTTTAGATGCGGTAGCCGAGGGGAAGGTTAACTGGAAGACAGTTGTTGAGAATTTTTATCCTGATCTTAAAGATGCAATCGACAAGGCTGAAAATGAGCTTGAGAAGGTTACAATACATGATGAGGTGACGGATGAAATCTGCCCTGAGTGCGGACGCAATCTGGTTATAAAATACGGACCTCACGGCAAGTTTTTGGCATGTCCGGGATTTCCTGACTGCAGATTCACTATGCCCTATCTTGAAAAAATCGGCGTCAATTGCCCTAAATGCGGTAAGGATGTTGTACTTAAGAAAACAAGGAAGGGAAGAAAATACTATGGCTGTATTGACAACCCTGAGTGTGATTTTATGAGCTGGGGCAGACCAGTTGCAGAAAAATGCCCTCGTTGTGGAGGATATATGATTATAAAGGGAAATAAGATTGCCTGCGCAGATGAGCAGTGCGGCTACGTAACAGATAAAAAGCCCGAAAGAGAGGAATAACAATTAATGGGAGTACAATTATTAGATAAGACACGTAAGATTAATAAGCTTCTTCACAACAACAATTCATCAAAGGTTGTGTTCAATGATATATGTCAGGTGCTCACCGGTGTGCTCGACTCAGACATACTTGTAATCAGCAAAAAGGGCAAGGTGCTCGGCTCAAGTATCTGCAAAGGCGTGGATGAGCTTCATGAACTGATAGTAGATGAGGTTGGAGGCTATATTGATACTGAGCTCAATGAAAGACTTCTTGGCATACTTTCAACAAAGGAAAATGTAAACCTCGAGACACTTGGCTTTGGTGAAGATACAAGAATGTACAAGGCTATTATCACACCGATTGATATAGCCGGCGAGAGGCTTGGAACTCTTTTTGAGTACAGAAGTGACAGAGAGTATGACATTGACGATATCATTCTTACAGAGTATGGCACGACAGTGGTTGGGCTTGAAATGATGAGATCCGTGAATGAGGAGAATGAAGAGGAAAAGAGAAAGGTAGCGATTGTCCGTTCGGCTATCAATACACTTTCTTATTCTGAGCTTGAGGCTATTCTTCACATCTTTGATGAGCTTGACGGCAATGAGGGTATACTTGTTGCCAGCAGAATAGCCGACAGAGTAGGCATTACCCGCTCGGTAATCGTAAATGCCCTTCGCAAGTTTGAGAGTGCAGGCGTTATCGAATCACGCTCATCCGGCATGAAGGGCACATATATCAAAGTAGTAAACGATGTAGTCTTTGATGAGCTTGACAGAATCCGAAATAAAAACAAGTAAATAAATTTAAGTATATTTTAAGGACTTATGTTTGAAAGAACATAGGTCTTTTCTATGTTTTCGGCATATATATAGTGCGTCTGTCGACAAAATAATACAATATAATGTAAAAAACAACAAAAACATCTTGTGTTTTGTCGATTTTACTTTATAATATATATATTAGAGTACTTATATAGTATTTTTTATAATATGCAAAAAGTGTATTGGAGGAATATTTATGATAAACTCAACAGCCTTTGATTATGTCAATGTATTGACCAAAGCGGCTGATGCAAGCTACCAAAGAGAAGCTATACTTGCAAACAATATATCGAATGTGGATACCCCAGGCTACAAGCGCAAGGATTTAAATTTTGAGGGGGTACTGTCACAGGAGCTTGGCAGATGCAAGCATCAGTCGCTTGATAAAAAAATAAGTGAGCTTGATACCTCAAAGCTGACGGCCAATGTATATACAGACCATTCCAATTATTCATACAGGATGGATGGCAATAACGTGGATATAGACACTGAAAATGTCGAGCTTGCGTCTGAGCAGATTAAGTATGAAGCACTTACAAGCAGCATAAGCTCGCAGTTTTCACGAATGAAGAGCGTGCTGTAGTAATTATGGAGGTTTAATGATATGGGATTATTTCAAGCTTTTAATATAAGTGCGTCCGGCATGACGGCTGAACGCTTCAGGACAGATATCATTGCACAGAATATTGCCAATGTAAACACTACGTCCACAAAGGAAGGCACACCGTACCGTAGAAAGATTGTGACTTTTTCCGAGAAAAATGTCACACCTTTTTCACAGATATACTCTTCATCAAAGAAGGCCGCTGTTGGAAACGGTGTAAAGGTAAGCAGCGTGACATCAGATTATTCTACTGATTTTATCAAGGAGTATGACCCATCAAATCCTGATGCTGATGCAGATGGTTATGTCTCTTATCCAAATGTCAATACAGTCACAGAGATGACCAATCTGATAGATGCCACACGTGCATATGAAGCCAATGCAACTGCCTTTGAGGCAAGCAAGTCAATGGCACAAAATGGCTTACAAATAGGCAAATAGCCGGCTGATACATACATAAAGGAGCTTTTTTGATGGATATTTCAAACATTAATGGAATTTCAACAGGAGATATTAAATCTTTTTTTAATAATACCTCTCTTACGAAAACTGACAAGACTGATTCATTTTCTGATGTACTTTCTGCTGCCATGGGAAGCATCGGTGAGACAAATGATCTGCAGAATGCAGCTGAGCAGGAGGAAGTGAGATTTGCACTTGGCGAGTCTGATAATACACATGATCTGCTTGTTGCGGAAACAAAGGCGGCTGTGGCATTGCAGTACACTGTTGCTGTCAGGGATAAAATAATTGACGCATACAAAGAACTTATGCAGATGTCAATATAAGGAGTAATAGAAAATGCCAGAACGTTTAAAGGCTATTTTGGATAAAATAACTGCATGGTGGAAAAAATTCAATACTAAGCAGCGCTCCGTGCTCATAAGCATAGTAGCTGTGGTTATAGTGGCTCTTGTAATACTTGGCGTAGTCATATCAAGACCTACACAGGTTGAGCTGGTCGAGGCACAGAGTGCATCAGAGGCTTCCACAATAAAGGGAGTACTTGAAGATAACAATATAAGCTATGAGGTGGACAGCAAGCTTGTGTTTTTTGTCAATAAATCAGATGAGGTAAATGCCATTATGGCACTGGGTGATAACGGCATCCCTGCGCAGGCGTACTCGATAGACAATGTCACAGACGGCAGCTTCTCAACAACCGAGGCTGATAAGCAGAAAAAGTATCAGGTGTATCTGGAGGATAAGCTTAAGGATCATCTGGAAAAACAGTCATACGTAAATGAAGCAAGCGTTGATATCACTATGCCTGACAAGGATGGTACCATTCTTAAGTCGAAAGAGGAGGCAACTGCGGCTGTCACTCTTGGACTTAAGGATTCGATTACAGATGATCAGGCCTATGCGATAGCACGTCTTGTTGCTACAGCTCTTGGAAACGATACCACAAAGGGCATTACTATCATCGACAAAAAGGCTAATGTACTTTACTCGGGCGGAGATTCCGATACCTCGGCAGGTCTTGCGACATCACAGCTTTCTTATAAGCAAAAGCTGGAGGAGCAGGTGAAAAATGAAGTCAAAAAGACCTTAGAGAGCTCAAATATTTTCTCGAATATTGAAGTTGGCATGAATCTGGACATAGATTTCAGTAAGACAGAAACAGCCCAGAAAAATTACACTCTGCCTGATGGACAGACCGATACAGGTCTTTTGGACAGTGAGTCGAATTACCAGTCGGATGCAACCAATGGTCAGGCTGCGGTTCCCGGAACTGATTCAAACAGCGATGATACTACATACACTACGCAGGATGGCACTCCATCAGAGTCGTCAATTACAGATAACGACAAAAAGTATTTAAATGATGAAAAAATCACTACAAGTAAAAACGATGGAGGCTCAATCAAGTATGATTCATCTTCAATTACCGTAGTTGCCACCAGGTATAAGGTATATGATGAAAGCACTCTTGAAAAGAACGGAAAGCTCAAGGATACAAGCTGGGAGGAGTACAAAGCAAAGCATGCAGATCCGGTCAAGGTGACGGATGTAGACCAGGATCTTGTAACTTCCGTGCAGAATGCAACAGGTATCACACAGATTTCATTCCTTGTATATGAGCAGCCGGAGTTTGTTGACAAGGCATCTGGCGTGCGTTCGTTGAGTGATATTTTACAGATTGCAATCACTGTCCTTATTTTTGCACTGCTTGGCTTTGTGGTATTTAAGAGCACAAGAAGCAGTGAGGAAGAGCCAAAAGAGGAGGAGCTGTCTGTAGATTCTCTTTTAGAACAGACTGCTGAGAATAATGAGCCTCTTGAGGATATTGGATATAACGAGAAGACGGAGACACGTCTTCTGATAGAAAAATTTGTTGATGAAAATCCCGAAGCGGCTGCGCAGCTGTTGCGTAACTGGCTTAATGAGGATTGGGAGTAGTTACATATGATAGATGATTACAGTGGTTTACAAAAAGCTGCTATTCTTTTAATTACACTTGGACCTGAAAAGGCTTCAGCCATCTTCCAGCATTTGAAGGAAGATGAGATAGAGAGTCTGACACTCGAAATAGCAAACACCAGAAGCGTCTCTCCGCAGGATAAAGAATCTGTTTTGGATGAATATTATCAGGTGTGTCTTGCGCAGCAGTATATTGCTGAGGGTGGCATCGGCTATGCCAAGGAGCTCCTTGAAAAAGCTCTCGGCAGCGAAAAGGCTCAGGGAGTTATCTCCAAGCTTACAGCATCATTACAGGTCAGACCATTTGAGTTTGTCAGAAAGACTGAGCCTGCACAGCTGCTTAATTTTATACAGGATGAGCATCCTCAGACAATAGCCATGATTCTTTCTTATCTGTCGTCTTCACAGGCTGCCATGATACTCGGTGCTTTGCCTCCGGAAAAGCAGGCTGATGTTGCCAGGCGTATCGCCCAGATGGACAGAACATCACCTGATGTCATAAAGGAGGTCGAGAGAGTGCTGGAGAGAAAGCTTTCATCTCTTGTCAATCAGGACTATACAATTGTCGGTGGCATAGATTCTATCGTCAATATATTAAACAGTGTAGACCGCGCTACAGAAAAGCGTATTATGGAGTCACTTGAGGTTGATGAACCTGAGCTTGCAGAAGAAATCAGAAAGAAGATGTTTGTATTCGAGGATATCCTTCTCCTGGATGACAGGTCTATCCAGAGAGTGCTCCGCGATGTGGAGAATGCGGATCTTGAGCTTGCACTTAAGAGTTCTACAGAGGAAGTACAAAATGTCATATTTAGGAATCTTTCAAAACGACTTGCCGCTATGATAAAAGAGGATATGGATTTCATGGGACCTGTACGTATGAAGGATGTTGAGGAGGCGCAGCAAAAGATAGTTGCTGTTATCAGAAAGCTTGAGGATTCGGGTGATATTGTCATTTCAAGAGGCGGAGGTGATGATATAGTTGTCTAATATATTAAAGCAGTATCGTGTTGCCGGAGAAGATAAAAATGTCCGCGTAATAAATAGCAATTCCATGATAAAGCAGATTTTTGCCGACTCCATAAGCCGCCCCGCTGATAGTTATACAGGCATATCATCTGATGCACAGAGCAGCTTAGGAAAAACAAAATCGCAAAGTCCGGACACGCAGGAGAGTGGCTTCAATGATGGCATAAATGCTGCTGTAGTCACAGAAATAGATGTTTCAGCTGAGAAGGAAAGGCTCTTAGAGGAAGCAAAGCTTGAGGCTGATAGCATATTGGACAAAGCAAAGGCAGAGGCCTCAAGACTTTTAGATGAGGCTAAACAACGTGCACAGATTCTATATGCTGATAACAAGTCAAAGGGCTATGAGGATGGTCTGGCTGAGTGTCAGAGAGAGTTTGACGAAAAAGAAATATCTTTAAGACAGGAGCTTTCAGATAAAGAAAGCTCTTTGAAATCAAAATATGATGCTTATTCAAAGGAGCTTGAATCAGATCTGATAGATGCAATAATTCAGGTTTTTAACAAGGTCTTTAAAATACAGTTCGATGATAAAAAGGATATCTTGTTTCATCTGGTTGAAAATACCATGTCAAATATAGAGGTGGGCAAAGAATTTCGTATACATGTAGCTCATTCAAATTATAAGTTTATGATGTCACATTTGGCTGAGATTCAGGAACGCATAGGCAATGATATTGATATCGAGGTTGTAAATGACGCAAATCTTGACACGAGCGGCTGCTTCATTGAGACAAGCTTTGGAGTGTTTGACTGTGGAATTGATATGGAGCTCAACAATCTGGTGAAGGATATACGCTCACTTTGCAGCTGATATAGCTGTATGAGTGTTGGAAGAAAGGGATTTTAATTGTTAGAGGTAGCACAAAAGTATTTACAATTAAAAAGCGGTGAGTACTATAAATGCTTTGGCAAGGTGGACAAGGTTGTCGGTCTTACGATAGAATCAATTGGTCCCAAGGCTAAGCTCAATGATCTTTGCATGATTTTTCTTGACAAGGAACGCAGGGATTATGTCATGTCTGAGGTGGTAGGATTTAAAGATTCACATATTATTCTGATGCCGTTTGACAATGTGGAGGGAGTCGGTGTCGGCTGTATAGTTGAAAATACAGGACATCCTCTCACGGTAGCTGTCGGTGATGAGCTTTTAGGCCATACAGTTGACGGAATAGGCCGTGTAACTGACTGTGATGAAAAAGACCTTAAGCTTGACAGTGAATATCCGATAGAAGCACCGCCACCTGATCCGATGTCCAGAGAAATTATCAGTGATGTGCTTCCTCTGGGAGTGAAGGCAGTAGATGGCCTCATCACAGTAGGCAAAGGACAGCGTATCGGCATTTTTGCAGGCTCAGGAGTCGGTAAAAGTACTCTTCTTGGTATGTTTGCCCGCAACACAAAGGCAGATATCAATGTAATTGCCCTGATTGGAGAGCGAGGCAGGGAGGTTAGAGAGTTCATAGAAAGGGATCTTGGCCCTGAGGGTATGGCACGCTCTGTTGTAGTAGTTGCAACCTCTGACAAGCCGGCTCTTATAAGAAACAAGGCTGCAAAGACAGCTACAAGCATCGCTGAATATTTTCGTGACAAGGGTGAAGACGTGCTTTTGATGATGGATTCACTGACACGTTTTTCCATGGCTCAAAGAGAGATAGGACTGGCATCCGGAGAGCCCCCTGTGACGAGAGGATATCCACCAAGTGTGTATTCTGAGATGCCAAAGCTTTTAGAGAGAGCAGGAAGAGCTGATAAAGGCTCTATCACAGGGCTGTACACTGTGCTTGTCGATGGAGATGATTTCAATGAGCCTATTACAGATACGGCGCGTTCTATTTTGGATGGCCACATCATGCTCGATAGAAAGCTGGGACATAAAAATCATTATCCGGCTATTGATGTACTGCAGAGTATTTCGAGAGTTATGAGTGCTATAGCAACTAAGGAACACAAAAATCTCGCCGGCAGATTAAAAAACGTGCTAGCCACATACACGGAGGCTGAGGATCTTATCAATATCGGTGCATACAAAAACGGCTCAAACCCGGATATCGACTATGCCATTCAAAAAATTGGTGCTGTTAACTCATTCCTTTGTCAGGGAACAGATGAGAAATTCAGCTTTGAAGAGGAGCTTGAGCTTTTAGAGAAGGTGTTCGAGTAGTATGGGAAAATTCAAATACAGCATGCAAAATATACTTGATATAAAAATAAAGCTTGAAACACAGGCAAAGAACGAGTTTTCTGAAGCAAACCGTGCTTATCTGACTGAAAAAGAAAAGCTCGAAGAGTTGTTTAAAAAGCGTGCAGTCTATGAAGCTGCTCTTAAGGAACAGCTTTCAGGCAGTTTAAATATATCTGAAATTAATATTTGCAAAAAAAACATAAATTCACTCAAATCGGCTATCCGCACACAGCTTATGAATGTAAAGAAAGCGGAGGATATGCTGGAGGTTAAAAGAGTGGCATTGAATGAGCTTATGAAAGAGCGCAAGACGCATGAGAAGCTGCGCGATAAGAAATTTGAGGATTTTCAAAAAGAGGAAAAAGACAACGAATCTAAAGAGATAGACCAGCTTGTGAGCTTTACCTATAATTCGTAGTCCGGAGGAAATATGGCAGAACTAAACGAAGCAGAATCAACCAAGGATGCTAAGAAAACAAAAAAAGAAAAGAAAATGGAAGAAAAAGCCGCTAAAAAGGCGGCTAAGAAAGCAAAGAAGAATCATGAAGCCGATAAGCCCGATGCAGAAAATGATGACAGTGATTCTGTCTCAAGCAAGATAGTCATGGTGCTTGTTACTATACTTATTATTGCAATATGGCTTGGAATATTTGCAGTTTTTGTAAAAGCAGATGTGGGTGGCTTTGGCTCGACTGTGCTTGCGCCGGCACTAAAGGATGTGCCTGTACTAAGTAAGATACTTCCTGATTCCGGCAATATCACTGCATCTGAGTCTACAGAGACCGCAGGCTACACAAATTTGGACGATGCGGTTTCGAGAATTAAGGAGCTCGAAAAGCAATTGGATGATGCCAATAGCAAGAATCAGGCAGATGCCCAGACAATCAATGATTTAAATGCCCAGATACAGGATTTGAGCACCTATAAGGAGGAGCAGGCAGCCTTTGAGGAGGAAAAAGAAAAATACTATGAGGAGGTTGTTTTTTCAGATAAAGCACCCGATATAAAAGAATATAAGAAATTCTACGAGCAGGTAGATCCTGCCAATGCAGAAATCTTATATAAACAGGTGTGTGAACAGCTTGAACAGGATGATGAAATTAAGGATTATGCCCAGACATATTCCAAAATGAAGCCTAAGGAAGCCGCAGCTATTTTTGACAGCATGACCGACAATCTGTCACTTGTTGCCAAGATATTAAATGCCATGGATGCCCAGTCGAGAGGTAATATCCTTGGTAAAATGGATTCGGCTACGGCGGCAAAGGTTACTAAGATTATGAATCCTTCACAGAACTGATAGCATATCTTGTTACAATAATAAAAGAAAGGAGGAGAATATGGCAGACAATACAATATCACCTGTTGTACCAAATGTATCAGGTGGACGGACTGTTTCGACAGGGCAGAAGGCTGTAACGCAAACATCTGCACAATCTGGTATTGACTTTAAAAGCTATCTTGGCGGCCGGACAGCTGTGCAGGATAACAGCACTACATTTTTAAAGCGAAGAAACTCTTATACTTTAAATAAAAACAACACTAAGGAAATAAGCATCAAAACTGCATCAAAAAACAGCCCTACAGAAAGCGAAGTTAAAAAAATCACCGATGATATATCTTCGCAGATAGTTGAAAAAGTAACTGATGACCTCGATATATCTGAGGATGAAATTAATAATGCAATGCAGCTTCTTGGACTGACAGCTATGGATTTACTCAACCCTGCAAATCTGTCGGCATTATATTGTGAGGTCACCGGAAATGCATCTGATCCACAGGCACTTGTTTTAAATGCCGACTTTACTGCACTGTTTAATGATGTGTCTCAGGTTGCATCTGAAAATGATGCACAGCTTGATTTATTATCACAGCTTACTGCTTCAGATGATGGTGAAATATTAGATGCAGATATAGTTTCTTCGGCTGATACAACGGAAAAAACGGTTGACAGCAGCTATGACGATACAGCAGCTTCGGGTCAGAATATAAACGACACTGCTGATGAAGCTGTTAAGGTATATGATGGCGGTACACAGGACAGTTCTTACCAAAACTCGGACGAAGGCACTTCTTCAGGCGAAACAGGCAATGGTATTACATCAGATGAAAATACAGAAAAGACTCAGTCAAAGTCTCAGGTTGACAGTAGCTTTGATGATTCCGGTGAGCGCGTGTTGCATCATGATGATGACGCACACTCAGACAATTCAGTACTTCATGCATCTGTCAGCGAACAGCTGAATACCGATACTTCATTTGAAATGTCACAGTCACAAAGCCGATTACGTGTTGATACGACCGATATCATCAGACAGATTGTCGACAGTATGAGCATATCAAACACCACTGAAGAATCGGCAATTAACCTTCAGCTTACACCTGAAAGCCTTGGAAGAATGTATATCAACGTATCTCAGAAGAACAGCGAGATATCTGCAAGAATTACAGTTTCCAATGAGGCTGTAAAAGAAGCCTTACAGACACAGATGGTCAATCTCAAGGAAGCCTTAAACAATTCAGGCATCAGGGTAAATGAGGTGGAAATCACCTTTGCATCACATGAGTTTGAGAGGAATCTCGAACAGGGTGCTGCAAACGACAGCAGACAGCAGGAGAGCACAAATTCCTATAATGGTTCAAACAGCTCTGACAGCGGCATAGACAGTGATATGATGCAGGATCGCGTTGAAGAAAGACTTGTGACACAGATTATGAGAGATAACGGAAATTCAGTAGATTTCACAGCATAAGGTGTCATGAAAAAGGAGGACAAATGGCAATTACAGCAAATGTTACAAACGGAAAGCTAGACAAGACAAATACCACTCCGACACAAAACAGAAAAACAAGCAGTGCAAAAGCAAGTGGCTCAAATCTTGGCTATGATGATTTCTTAAAGCTTTTAAGTGCAGAGATGCAGTACCAGGATCCGCTTGAACCAACAAGCAACACCGACTATGTGGCACAGATGGCTACATTCTCACAGCTGGAGGCAACTCTTTCTATGAAAGAATCCATGTCATCGTCATATGACCAGACTACAAAGAGTGCAGCACTTTCACTTGTAGGCAAGGAGGTTATTGTTACTGATAAGGATAGTGCTTCCGGATACTACAGTGGCAAGGTAGACTATGTCACATATAAGGATGGCAAGATTCAGCTGTCTATCAATGAAAAAATGTATGACTACTCTAGTCTCTATTCTGTATCAACGGATGAGTACTACGATGCAATTGTAAACTCAAGTACATTTTCAAGTCTTATAGCAAAGCTTCCAAAGATAGAAAATCTGACGATAGATTCAAAGGACAGCATAGAGGAAGCGAGAAAGCTGTACGACGGACTTTCGGATTATGGTAAGCAGTTTATAAATGCCAGTGATTACAGCAAGCTTCAGGCTTATGAGGATAAGCTTAAGGAGCTTATTGCGGCAGATAAAAATAATCAGGCTGACAGTAAAGAAAACGATACGAATCAGACTGCGTGAGGTGGATTATGAAGAATATCATTAATAATTACTCATCCATAGAGCAGCTGACAAATCAATATCTGAATAAGCAAAAATCTACAGAAAAAAAGATAAATGGTATATCTTTTGAGGAAATATTAAAGCAGCAGACACAGCCGGTTAAATTCTCAAAGCATGCATCAATGCGGCTGACACAGAGAAATATTAATCTTTCCGACGACCAGAGCATGCGTCTTCAAAAGGGGATAGCAGCTGCAGATAGCAAGGGTGTAAACGATTCACTGGTGCTTGTAGATGATATTGCGTTTATAGTAAATGTGCCAAGTAAGACCGTTGTCACTGCAATGGACCAGGCAGAAACTAATTCAAATGTATTTACAAATATTGATGGAGCGGTAATTATGTAGCCGGACCTTTTAAGGAGGCAGAGGGCTTTTGAATGACAGAAAAAGCCTATACCGTCCATCTATACTATAGGAGGACAAACAACTATGATGAGATCACTTTATTCTGCTGTGTCAGGACTCAAGACACATCAGACAAGAATGGATGTTATTGGTAACAACATCGCAAACGTAAATACTGAGGCCTTTAAGGCATCTTCAGTGCGTTTCAGTGAGATTATGTACCAGACTACATCGGGCGCTTCGGCCGGAAACGGAGCCACCGGTACCGGCGGAAAAAATGCAAAGCAGATAGGTCTTGGTGTAAAGTCGGGTGCCACTGCTGTAAATATTACCGGAGCCGGTTCCGCTGAGACTACCGGTAATCCTTTTGATCTTAGATTAAATGACAAAAACGCGACTAACTTTTTTGTGGTAAGTGATGGAACAAACCGTCTTTTCACCCGTGCCGGCGATTTCTATGTAGATGGTAACGGCTATTTATGTATGAGCTCTACAGGATATACATTGCAGGGATGGCAGGTAGATGCAAAGGGCAACGTGATAAAGGATACGGTATCATCACTGCAGGTAATGTCGTCTGCCACTAAAACCTCAGCTCCGGAGGCTACAACAAAGGCATATGTATCAGGTGTGCTCGATAAAAATGATGCCCAGGCAGCCGACACCGGAAGAATCATCACTATAGGCTTTTTTGATGACCTGGGATACAACTATACTGCGAAGTTTGGTATTAAAAAGACAAATACCGATGGTACATATGATGTAACGCTTAAGGATATCGTTGATTCTAAGGGAAATTCAATATTTGATGTGGACAAGGATGGTAATTTTATTACAAGCCAGGGACCAAACGGACAGACAATGTACTCGTATAAAGGAAGGGCTGTAGATCCCCAGACTATATTTGAGGACGCTTCGCTCGTTTTTGACCAGAGTGAGGGTACCTTTACATCAATTTCAAGTGCAAATTCACCGGCTGCAAAGACAATAAACCTGAATCTTTCAGTCTTAAACACACAGGATGCCTCAATCAACGGAAGTAATTTCAGCAATATAGAAGTGGATTTCAGCAAATCCATGAACTATAATAATAACGGAACCTCTACTATCGGTGGTATGAACGGTGACTTGCAGGGTGATGGCAAGGGAAAAGCACTTGGAGCACTTACAGGCATAACTGTCAGTGACGATGGTAAGATATACGGTTCATATGACAATGGTAATACAGTTTTACTCTGCCAGATAGCTGTGGCACAGTTTGCCAATGCATCAGGTCTTGAAAAAATCGGAGACGATTGCTATCAGAGCACATTAAACTCAGGTGAATTTGATGGAATAGGAGTTGAAATATCTGCTGACGGAGGCTCTATCTCATCAGGAGAGCTTGAGATGTCAAATGTAGATTTGTCTTCACAGTTTACGGATATGATAGTCACTCAGCGTGGCTTTCAGGCAAACTCACGTGTCATCACTACATCTGATACACTTCTCGAGGAGCTTATCAATCTCAAGAGATAATAATTTCGCAAGGTATTGGGGGATGGTTTAGGTCATTTCCCAATATTTTGTGTATTTTTTATCAAAAATATTATTTTTACATAGACATTTACACTAAAATTTAGTAGAATTATAACTAAGGTCATTCGACAAATATTTATTTATGGAAGGTGTGTATAAGTGGATATAGCATCTCTTTTAGGAGTAATTCTTGGTATCGGAATGGTTTTGTTCGGTATCATTCAAAATGGTGGGGTACCTGCATTATTAAACTTTCTTGATGCGCCCTCTGCAATTATCACGATAGGTGGTTCACTCTCGGCTGTGCTTTGCTCTAACAAGCTATCGGGCTTTATAGCCGGAATCAAGTCATTTGCACTTCCTTTTAAGGAAAAGAGCGTAGACCCAGGAGAGACAATAAATAAAATAATAGAGTTGTCAAATGTCAGCCGTAAGGAGGGACTTTTAGCCCTCGAGGAAGCTGCCGGCAGTATAGACGATGAATTCTTAAAGAAGGGTATTATGCTTGTAGTAGACGGTACGGATGCAGAGCTTGTGAGAGGCATTCTTGAAACTGATATGCTAAGCATGGAGGAACGTCATAAGAAAACAATTTCTTTCTGGGAATTCTGGGGAGAGCAGGGTCCTGCCTGGGGTATGATCGGTACACTTATCGGTCTTATCAATATGCTTAAGAACCTTGAGGATTCTTCAACAATAGGTCCGAATATGGCGGTTGCCCTTGTTACTACATTCTACGGTTCGCTTATTGCCAACTGGCTTTGCGCCCCATTTGCTAACAAGCTTAAGGCTAACAACGAGCTTGAGCTCACTCTCAAGACTCTTATCATAGAAGGTCTGCTTTCCATTCAGGCGGGTGAAAACCCACGTGTTATTGAGGAAAAGCTCAAGTCCTTCCTTGCACCTGACAAGAGAGAGGCTCTCTCACCAGAAGGCGGAGGTGAGGAATAGTGGCGAAAAGGAGACCTGAGGATCCGCCAAAGGGAGCACCGGCGTGGCAGTCAACCTTCTCGGATCTTATGAACCTGCTTTTATGCTTTTTCGTGCTCTTGTTCTCTATGTCAACTGTTGACGCTGAAAAATTCCAGCTGGTCATTGCATCACTGACAAGCAGTGTGAGCGTTCTGCCGGGAGGCAGCACATCTATAGGTGATGGCAGGCTTGTGGGAGCAGGAGTCAGCCAGCTTGAGTTTTTGGATAAATATTACAATGATTTGGCCAATTCCAAGTCGACAACTGAAAGCACCACAGAGGGTGATGACAAGAATGCCGAAGAACAGTATGAGCAGATGGAGCTTTCTGAATCTGAGAAAATGTCAGAGCAGATAGAAAAACAGCTCGAAAACACTAGCTTACAGGATGCTGTAGAAGTGGATTTCAATGCACAGTACGTGCAATTGAGTTTGAATGGAGCCCTGTTGTTTGAATCGGGTAAGTCTGATGTAATGGAAGAGGCATATCCGGTAGTGAACAAGATTTCATCTATTTTAGCTACATATCAGGATAATCTGATAGAGATTGAAGGACATACTGACAATGTTCCGGTTTCATCACGTTCCAAGTATGAGAGTAATGATGTGCTTTCTATGTATAGAGCACTGAGCGTTGCAAATTATATCAGGGACAATACAAGCTTAAACCCTGCCCATATAAAGTCATCCGGAAGAGGAGACTATGATCCGGTTGCGGACAACTCTACTCCAGATGGAAGGGCCAGGAACAGACGTGTAGAGATTAAGGTGTATAATTCTTACAATTCAGAGTTCAATACCAATTAATCCGGAAAGGAATGCATATGAAAAAGAATTTAATTTCAGTACTGATTTTAGCACTTTGCTTTGCAAACCTTGTGCTTACAGCACTGCTTATATTTACAATTATACCTGAGACAAAAAAGGCAAACAACCTGATAGACCAGGTGTGTGAGGCTATATCACTAGACTTAAACAGTGACACTGCAACAAGTGGTTCACAGCTGCCGCAGGATCAGATTGTTGATTATGCACTTACAGCCGATGGCGATACACTTACCTTCAATTTTGCCCCATCTGAGGATGGCAATACACATTATCTTGTTTGTGGCATATCACTTTCACTCAACAAAAAGAGTGACGGATATAAGACCTACGGTGAGGATTTGTCCGCCAAGAAAAATGTTATCTTAGCAGACATTACAGACATAATAGGCGATTACACAATGGAACAGTACAACACCGATAAGAGTGCTGTTCATGATAAGATTCTCAAAACTCTCCAGAAAAAATTCGGAGCCGACTATATAATAGATGTAAATATTGTATCTTCACTTACCCAGTGATGATTTCTTTACAAATACTTATGCCGGTATTAAAACAGGCAGATATTTAATAATTTGGATACAGGTGGTGATTAACAGATGGGTGATGTTTTATCTCAGAGTGAGATAGACAATCTGCTCAATGCCCTAAGTAGCGGCGAGCTTGATGTAGATGAAATAAAAGAAAATAGTGAACAAACGGTGAAAGACTATGATTTCGCCCGCCCATCTAAGTTTTCAAAGGAGCATCTAAGGACCCTTGAAATAATATTTGAGCATTATGGAAGGCTTCTTACAACAAACCTTCCCGTTTATCTGCGAAAGTCTGTGCAGGTAGAGGTGATGAATTCGGAGGCGGTTACATACTCTGAATTCACAAACGCGCTTTCAAATCCGGTGCTGCTTGGCATTGTCAACTTTGCACCGTTGCATGGGAATATAATAGTTGAAATGGCTTCAGGTCTTGGATATGCTATTGTAGACCGTATGCTTGGCGGAAGGGGAGATTCTCTCGATAAGACGAGAGAATTTTCAGAGATTGAGCTTTTGATTATTGAGCGTATTTTAGTTATATGCATTAATCTGCTCCATGAGCCGTGGCAGAATGTACTTGATATAAGCCCTCATTTAGAGCGAATTGAGACCAATTCCCAGTATGCTCAGATTATATCTCCCAGCGAGGTGATAGCTATTATCACTATGAATATAAAGATTGGTGATGTTGAGGGATTGATGAATATATGTCTGCCTTATATCACACTTGAATCTGTTATAGATAAGCTGAATACCAGATACTGGTATTCTAACATACAAAATCATGATGAAACCAACTATAGAAATGCCATAGAAAGCCTTATTCAAAAATCACAAATACCAGTCAAAGCGGTACTTGGCAAGAGTCTTATATCGGTAAAGGATTTTTCTACGCTTGTGCCGGGTGATGTAATAAGACTTGACACCAATGTGGATGATGAGTTGGACATTTATGTAGGAAATATCAAAAAGTTTACTGCACTACCTGGTTCTTCCGGTGATAAATATGCGGTAAGAATTACATCAGTAGTCAGAGAGGAGCAATAAATCATGGATGGAGTTTTATCGCAGGAGGAAATAAACGCATTGTTAAATAACAACGATGCGGCGGATTCGAGCGATGAGATATTGACAGAATCCGAAAAGGATGCGATTGGAGAGATTGCCAATATCAGTATGGGAACAGCTGCAACCACGCTGTTTTCACTTGTAAATAGAAGAGTAGAGATTTCTACTCCTGTTGTTTCTTTTTCAAATTGGGACAAAATTGTTGACGAGTATGAAAAGCCGTGTGTGTTTATCAAAATCGGATACACACAGGGGTTAAATGGAAGCAATATTCTCGTACTCAAAGAAAAGGATGTAAAAATTATAACCGACCTTATGATGGGTGGAGATGGAACGAATATAAATGGTGAGATTGGAGAGCTGCACCTTAGTGCTATCAGTGAGGCAATGAACCAGATGATGGGTTCTTCCGCCACATCTCTTTCGTCTATGCTCAATCGTACTATCGATATCAGCCCTCCTATCGCAGAGGTTGTTGATTTAAAAAACACCTTAAACGAGGGTGAAATTGACAGTTTCCTGTCTGAAGAGTTTGTAAAGATTTCCTTCCGTATGGAGATTGGGGATCTAGTAGACAGCGAGATAATGCAGCTTTATCCACCGGCATTTGTAAAGGAAATGTGTAAGGGGGTATCTCAGAATATGGAGCTTGATACACAAAGTGTGACAGAGGATGTTCCTCAAAGTTCAAACACCGCCACACAGGCTGCGCCTATACAACAGCCACAGGATGTCGGCAGCATGAATAATGCTTCCGCAAATAGTCAGGGCATGATAAACGAAAATATGATGAATTCGAATATGAATAGTCAGAACATGATGAATCAGGGAATGATGAACCAGAATATGGGGGCACAAAATATGATAGGCAATCAGGTTAATGTACAGAACGCTCAATTCACCCCTTTTGGGGCCATGCCAAATCAGGCCTACCAGCCTGAAAACATCGATTTAATCATGGATGTTCCTCTTGAAGTGACAGTTGAGCTTGGACGCACTAAAAAATCCATTTCCGAAATACTCGATTTCGGTCCGGGCAAGATTATAGAGCTTAATAAGCTGGCAGGAGAACCGATAGATATTCTTGTAAATGGTAAATATGTAGCTAAGGGCGAGGTTGTTGTAATTGAGGAAAGCTTTGGTGTACGAATCACTGAGATAGTCAATTCAAAGATAAACACCAGAAAGACAAAATAGTTTCAGCTGACATTTAATCAATACTATGCAGAGGAATAAAAATGATATTAGCAGCAACATCACTGGACAGCTTTGTCCAGCTCATCACAGTTTTAATAATTTTTGTTTTTGTGCTTATCCTGACATATTTTACCACCAGATGGATGGCGGGTATCCAGAAGGGGCGAAGCTTTAATAAGAATCTTAGAATTATTGAAACAATAAGCGTCGGAAATAATAAGATGATCAGTATTGTTGAGGCAGGCACAAAATATATCGTTGTTTCAATCGGAAAGGATGATGTGAATTATCTCACCGAGCTTAAGGAGGAGGAATTAAAGGATTTATCATTTAAGGATCCTCAAAGCATGACGCAGAATCCGGAATCCTTTTCAGCAATTATGGATAAATTGAAAGAAAAGTACAGTAACAGGAGCAGACATGAATAGATTCATGAAGAAATTCAAGGCTGTATATTGCAATGCATCATTTATTTTTGCAATTGCAGTCCTTATGGTAACAATTTCATTATGCATATTTTATCCTGACAGTGTAAATGCAAGTCAGAGCCCCTCACCATCCGGTGATATCAGTACAAATGATGTGACAAACGATTTGGATGACGTTAAAAGTCTTGACAGTGGTGACAAGGATTTAGCCGATGCCACCTCTGACAGCACAAACGGTCTGAACATATATTACAACAATGAGTCAGGCTCTCTGTCCACACCTGTCAGGATGTTTTTGGTGCTTACAGTATTATCTTTAGCACCTTCTATTCTCATCATGCTGACTTCTTTTACAAGAATTATTATCGTACTGCATTTTGTCAGAACAGCTATCGGTACCCAGACAGCACCACCTAATCAGGTTCTTGTCGGTTTGGCTTTGTTTTTGACACTTTTTATTATGTGGCCGACTTTTTCACAGGTAAACGAAAAGGCTATAAAGCCCCTTGATGAGGGTAAAATCACCCAGCAGGAGGCTATAAAGGAGGCTGAGGGACCATTCAGGGAGTTTATGTATGGGCAGACACAGACTAAGGACATAAAGCTGTTTGTGGATATATCAGGAGATGAGTACGATGACTATGATGATGTACCTTTTACAACGCTTGTTCCGGCCTTTATACTTAGTGAGCTTAGAACAGCCTTTATATTAGGCTTTTTAATATACATTCCGTTTATAGTGATAGATATGGTTGTTTCATCAGTGCTAATGTCAATGGGTATGATGATGCTTCCACCGACAACCATCTCGATGCCGTTTAAGGTACTTTTGTTTATCCTTGCGGATGGCTGGGATCTGGTTATTGGTAATCTGGTCAAGACATTTTACTAGGAGGTGTACATATGATTACCCAGGAAGCTGTTTTAGATATTGCCAGAGAGGCAATTTATACTACAATCATTACATCAGCTCCGCTTTTGCTTGTCTCGCTGATTGTCGGACTTATAGTCAGTATATTTCAGACAGTTACGTCAATTCAGGAGCAGACACTTACATTTGTGCCAAAAATAATTGCAATTTTTCTTGTGATGATGCTCTGTGGCTCATGGATGCTCGACACTATGTCCGGATTTATGACTGATTTGTGGTCCAAATTCAGTTATTATATAAGCATGGGATAGGATGATATATGATTAATTATTCTTTTTCTATTGCAAATTTTGAATATTTTTTGCTGATTCTGGTGCGTATTGCATCATTTGTGTACATAGCTCCGTTTTTTGGAGATAATGCGGTTCCGGCACGTGTCAAGACCGGCTTATCAGCCTTTGTTGCTTTGTTTATGTACAATATCATAGAAAGACCACAGCTTTCCTATGTCAGTGCAGTAGGTTTTGCTGTACTGGTCGTAAAAGAAGGAATTACAGGACTGCTCATAGGTTTTGCGGCCAATATATGTAATTCCATTGTTATTTTTGCGGGAAATCTGATTGATATGGATATAGGTCTGTCCATGGCAACAGAATTCAATCCATCGATGAATTCAGAGACAACAGTTACAGGTAATTTCTACTATTACGTAGTTCTTGTCCTGCTTCTTGTATCTGATATGCACACATATCTTATAAGGGCAGTTTGTGACTCCTTTTCAGTTGTACCGCTTGGAGGTGCACAGTTTCAATTTGACAATATGCTCTCTACCATGACTAAGTATATGGGCGATATGTTTGTAATAGGCTTCAGGATATTTCTTCCGGTCTTTGCGTGCATGATGATAATGAACTGTATACTGGGAATCATGGCAAAGGTTGCGCCTCAGATGAATATGTTCTCTGTAGGTATCCAGTTAAAAATTATAGCAGGATTTATTGTATTATTTTTGATAGTATATCTAATTCCGAGCGTTGCTAATTTTATTATTACAGAAATTAAGACTATGGTGGTTTCGATAATTGATGGAATGTACTGACAGGTTAGATGAATTTTCCAAATTGCATACAGTGTTGTGCTACAATCTGCAATGGTTTGCACAGGATGGCGAGGGTGGAGAGAAAACAGAGCCGGCAACAGAAAAGAAGTTAAAGGATGCCAGGGAAGAGGGCAAGGTAGCAAAAAGCAAGGAGCTTACAGCTGCCTTTGACCTTATAGTGCTGTTTTTAGTATTAAAGATATTTATATCATTTGTAGGGGGCAATCTGATTGGGTTGTTTTCTACTGTATATAAAAAAATGCCTGACTTTTTAAAGGAGTCACAGGAGCAGATTTCATCTGTTTCGGTCACGCATTATTTAAATAATGTAATACTTCAGTTTTTACTGACTGTGCTGCCGTTTTTTGCTTTCGGAGTTGTAATCACGATACTCGTGAGTATCATCCAGGTTGGATTTAAAATATCCACTAAGCCTATGGCTCCAAAGCTTAGCAAGTTTAATCCCATAAACGGATTTAAGAGGATACTGTCAAAGGACTCCATCTTTGAGCTTCTTAAGTCTGTGCTAAAGGTTGGAATCATTATCTATGTGGCTTATTCCTCTGTTAAATCACATCAGAATGATATATTTATACTCTATGAGCTTCCGCTCAAACAGGCAATAGTACTGATTGGTGATATCATCATAAATACCGGTCTTAAAATCAGTATTGTTTATATGATAGTCGGTATTACTGACTTTGCTTACAATAAACACAAGTTTAACAATGATATGAAGATGACCAAACAGGAGGTCAAGGATGAGTTTAAAAACACAGAGGGAGATCCGGTCATTAAGGGTCAGCAGCGTAAACGTATGCAGGAGGCTTCACAGCGAAGGATGATGCAGGATGTGCCAAAGGCTGATGTTGTCATCACCAACCCTACTCACTTTGCTGTTGCAGTAAAGTACGATGCTCAAAAAAATGATGCTCCGGTAGTGGTTGCAAAGGGTCAGGATTATGTGGCGCAGAAAATAAAGGAAATAGCAAGAGACAATAATATCCGTATAGTCGAGAATAAACCTCTTGCACGTATGCTCTTTCACAATGTTGATCTTGGAGCTGAGATACCGCCTGAGCTTTATCGGTCAGTTGCGGAAATTCTTGCCATGATTTACAAGGAAAATAATTAGATTAATTTATTATTATAAAACAAAAAGATAAATACGGACTTTATATATGCAGTCCGTGATTTAACGGAAAGGAGGAATAGAATATGTTAAAAAAGACAGATTTAGGTGTTGGATTATATCTGTTATGTGCTGTTTTGTTTTTTATCATACCTATTCCATCCTTTCTGTTAGATGTTATGCTTGCATTCAACCTTTCAATAGCACTTATCATCCTTTTTAAGGTGCTTTTTGTAAAAGAAGTGCTTGATATGTCATTTTTCCCGACACTCTTACTTTTTACGACTATATTCAGGATTTCACTTAATGTCTCATCTACCAGGCTTATTTTATCAACCGGAAACCCGGGTGTGGTTGTAAATGTGTTTGGTCAATTCGTTGGTGGAGGTAATTTAGTCATCGGTGCAATCGTTTTTATAGTGCTCATTATCATCCAGTTTGTTGTTATCAACAAGGGATCTGAGCGTGTTGCTGAGGTAACTGCACGATTCACGCTCGATGCTATGCCCGGCAAACAGATGGCTATTGATGCCGACTTAAACACAGGAGCCATCACTGACAAGGAAGCCAAGGCTCGCCGTGATAAAATCCAGAAGGAGTCAAGCTTCTACGGAGCTATGGATGGTGCTACAAAGTACGTAAAGGGAGATGCAACAGCCGGTATTATTATTACACTTATCAACCTGGTTGGAGGCACCATAATGGGTGTTATGTTTCAGGGGCTTGATGCAAATGAGGCCATACAGAAGTTTGGCCTGCTCACAATCGGAGACGGACTTGTTTCACAGATACCGTCGTTACTTATATCTCTTTCAACCGGTATTCTTGTCACAAAAGGCTCCAATGAGAATGATTTTTCAGGAGAGCTTTTAGGCCAGCTCTTTGGCACAGCCAAGGTGCTTTATATTGTATCAATTGTACTTGTGGTTTTAGGTATACTTACACCTCTTCGCAATGAGTGGTGGCTCTTTATTGGGCTTGCGGTGGCTTTTTTTGTAACAGGTAAAAATCTGGATAAAAAAGCCGGTATTGAGAGTATAGAGGATGAGACAGCACAGGCTGAAAGCGATGCCGAGGAAATACGAAAACCCGAAAATGTCGTTTCACTGCTGCAGGTTGACCCTATTGAGCTTGAGTTTGGCTATGGTATCATTCCTCTTGCAGATGTAAATCAGGGAGGGGATCTGCTTGACCGAGTTGTAATGATAAGGCGACAGATTGCTTTAGAGCTTGGAACTGTCGTACCTATCATACGATTAAGGGATAATATACAGCTTAATCCTAATCAGTATATCATCAAGATAAAGGGCATACAGGTAACAGAAGGTGAGATACTTTTTGATCACTACATGGCTATGAATCCGGGCTATGTTGAGGAGGAGATAACAGGTATTCCTACATTTGAGCCTTCATTCCATCTTCCGGCTATATGGATTACGGAAAGCCAAAGAGAGCGTGCTGAGAGTCTTGGATATACAGTTGTAGATCCGCCATCGATCATAGCTACTCATCTGACTGAGGTTATCAGATCTCATATTGCAGAGCTTCTCACCAGACAGGATGTACAGAATCTGGTCAACAATCTCAAGGAATCTAACCCTGTCATTGTGGACGAACTCATACCAAAGCTGCTTGGTCTTGGTGAGATTCAGAAGGTGCTTCAGAATCTTTTGAGCGAGGGAATTTCTATTAGGGATCTGCTTACAATTTTTGAGACGCTTGCCGATCACGCACAGACCACCAGGGATACAGATGTACTTACTGAATACGTGCGCCAGGGCTTAAAGAGAGCTATATCAAGTAAGTATTTTCCTGCAAATGAGACCACAAGTGTCATCACACTTGACCCTGCTGTTGAGCAGGAAATTATGTCATCTGTTAAACAGACAGAGCAGGGCTCTTACCTTTCTCTTGATCCTGACAGGATAAAGGCTATTATCAAATCTGTTGAAACAGAAATTGGTAAGTTGGAAAGTTTGGGAAAGAGTGCTATTATTATTACATCTCCAATTGTTAGAATGTACTTTAAGAAAATGACTGAGGATTATTTCAAGGATCTCATTGTGTTATCCTACAATGAGGTTGAATCAAATGTTGAGCTTCAGTCGGTAGGAATGGTGACTGCATAAATGACTATTAACAAATTCACTGGAAAAACAAAAGAAGAAGCAATTGAATGTGCAAAGCAGGCCTTTGGTCCAAATGCTGTGATTATGAATATCAAGGAGATTAAGCCAAAGGGATTATTTGGTATATTCAAAAGCTCAACATATGAGGTGACTGCGGCTATGGATGAAAAAAAACAGACACAGACAATAACGGCCTCGCAGCTTGCAAGGACTACACTCCCGGGTAAAATTGATTACAAGGCAGATGAAGAAATAAAGATGCCTTCATTCGCCCCAAAATCTGCACCTGAGACCTTAAAACCTACACCTGCACCTGCACCGGCAGCCCCAAAGGCGGCTGAACAGACCAGCGATATTGAACAGGAAATCAAGGAGCTTGATTCCATTGCCAAAATGATGGAAAGCACATTTGATAAACCTCAAAAAAATGAGCCTTCAAAGCCTCAAAGTGCACAGGAGCTTAAATTTGTCCGTATTTTATACAAGACACTACTGGATAATGAGGTGGATGAGAAATATATCAATCAGATTCTGGATGAAATCGAGAAATTCCTGCGTCCGGGTAACAGTCTCGATGTGATTTTGTCCAATGTATACCAGAAACTCATTTTAAGATTTGGTCAGCCTGAAACTATAAAGGTAAACGGCAAAAAACCAATAGTTGTTTTCTTTGTCGGACCGACAGGCGTTGGCAAGACAACTACAATTGCTAAAATTGCTTCAAAATTCAAGGTTAATTATAATAAAAATATCGCATTTATCACAGCAGATACATACAGAATAGCTGCAACAGACCAGTTACGTACATTTGCAAATATTCTGGATACACCTATGTCTGTCATTTATACTGCCACAGAGTTAAATAGTGCGGTGGCTGAATATGAGCAGGCAGATGTGATTTTTGTTGATACAGCGGGCTTTTCACACAAGAACGAGACACAGCGGAATGATATGAGAGCACTTCTTGCAGGTCTATCACCTGAATATGAGAAGTCGGTATATCTCGTCTTAAGTGCTACAACCAAGTACAGGGATCTTATATCTATAATTGATTCCTATAAGGATATTGACGATTACAAGCTGATATTTACAAAGCTTGATGAAACCTCATCATATGGCAATTTGTTAAATATAAAGCTATACTCTGATGCTGGTATATCATATGTCACGAATGGACAAAACGTTCCGGATGATATAGAGGTATTTGATACACAAAAGATTGTCAAACAATTACTCGGAGGCAGACAATAATGGACCAGGCACAGCAGCTTAGAAATGTTATTAAGCAGCGTAATCAAAATTATATAGAACCTGCCCGGGTTATTACCATTACAAGCGGCAAGGGTGGTGTAGGCAAATCCAATACCTCTGTCAATCTGGCAGTCTGGCTCAGCAGACTCGGAAAGAGAGTAATTATTTTTGATGCTGATTTCGGTCTTGCCAATGTCGAAGTGATGTTTGGTGTTATTCCTAAGTATACTCTTGCTGATGTAATATATGAAAACCAGACTATAAAGAGCATCATCTCAAACGGCCCTTTGGGCATTGATTTTATTTCAGCCGGCTCAAGTGTTGTAGGGCTTAATAATCTAAACCACAAACAGATTCATTTCATTGTCTCTGCAATAAATGAGTTGAACAGTATGTATGATTTTATCATAATTGATACCGGTGCAGGGGTGTCTGAACAGGTCATGGAATTTGTTGCGGCCAGCAACGAAATTGTGCTGGTTACAACCCCGGAGCCTACCTCAATCACCGATTCATATTCATTGCTTAAAGCACTGTATAAGAGACCTGATTTCGATCCGTCAAAAGTATGCATACGCGTTATATCCAACAGGGCTGCGTCAAAAGAGGATGGCAGTATAGTGTTCAACAAGATTAATTCCGTTGTTATGCAGTTCTTAAACGGAAGTCTTGAGTATCTGGGATATGTGCCGTCTGATGCAATGGTTGAAAAGGCTGTCAGGCAGCAGAAGATACTTTCAATTTATGATCCGACCTCAAAGGCTGCACGGTCATTTGAAGAAATTGCAAAAAGACTTTTGGATAATGAATCTGCTGCTTTGGATGAGAAAAGAACAATCTCACATATTTTTTCAAATTTTTTTAACAGAAAGCAATAGTTAATTTAAGAGGAAGACATATGGAATATACAAGTTTGATTTTTCCGGGTGACAAAATTGATATCTTTGCATCCGGTTTATCCGATAACAGCACATCATATAAGAGCAGCTTTTCTGACAAGCTAACAGACAGCATGTGGGAAATAACTATGCCTGTTGACAGTGGCAGAGTGGTTTTATTTCAGCTTGGCACGCAATTTGACTTTATAATATACACACAAAACAAAACTATACTAAAAAGCTCTGCTATAGTCAGACGGCGTTATCGTAAGGAAAATATGTATTTTCTTGCTATAGAGCTTATAAATAATCTGGAAAAGATACAAAGACGTCAGTTTTTCAGACTTCCATGTACTATAGACATGTACTTTTATGAAGTCAGATACGATGATAAAGCTGAGAGTGAGCCTGAGTTTTGCAAAAAGATGTATAAGAATCATGCAATAAACAGCAAAAATATGAATACTGTCAAATCAGTTATCCTTGATATAAGCGGAGGAGGCATCAGATTTTCTCTAAGCACACCTCTTGAAGAAGGTACATATTTTATGGCTCAGTTTTCTTTAGCACTTGAGGAGTGTACACAACAATTCAATATAGTTTGTAAGGTAATAAAATGTACTCAGTCTTTGGACTATGCAGACAGATATTTTGCACGTTCAAAGTTTATTTTCGACCGCATAACAGAACGGGAGAAAATAGTCAGATTTGTGTTTGAAGAGGAAAGACGCATAAGACGAAGAGAAATGGAGTAATAATATGAAATCTAACATTTTAATAGTTGATGATTCTGCACTACTGAGAAGGGTTGAGTGTGATATAATCAATTCAGACAATAAATTACAGGCAACTGATACATGTAAGGATGGACTGGAAGCACTTGAAAAGCTCCGTACACAAAAGTACGATGCTGTTATTCTTGATATAAATATGCCGAGGATGAATGGGCTTGAGGTGCTTTCACATCTGCAGAAAGAGAGCATAAAAACACCTGTAGTGGTGGTAAGCACTCTAACCATCGAGGGAGCAGATGAAGCTATCAAATCTTTAGAGCTTGGTGCCTTTGATTTCGTCACAAAACCAAACAATATCATAGAGGCAAAGGGAAACCAGTTTAAGGAAACTCTGCTCAGTGTTGTGCATGCAGCCGTTAGAATCACACCTGTTCATAGTGCTTCACGCAATGTCACAGTTGTTGAGAAGAAAGCCGGTGCTATTGTAAACAAAAACAAGGCAGCAGGCAGCAATAAAATAGTTGCAATTGCATCATCTACAGGTGGTCCAAAGGCACTGCAAAGTGTAATACCGTTTCTTCCGGCTGAACTTTTGGCACCGGTTGTTTTAGTACAGCATATGCCTGCCGGCTTTACAAAGAGTATGGCTGAGCGCCTTAATGAGCTAAGTCAGGTTCGGGTGAAGGAGGCTTCAAACGGTGAGGTGCTTAAAAACGGAGTAGTGTATATAGCTCCGGGCGGTACACATATAGCTATAAAGAAATCAGGTGCTTCACATGTTATATCATTTAATGATATGCCACCTATCGGCGGACTCAAGCCTTGTGCCAATATCATGTTTGATTCACTGACATCCTCTAATTATGATGAGGTTGTATGTGTGGTACTCACAGGTATGGGGGCAGACGGCACAGATGGCATTCTTTCACTTGGCAAATCAAAGCCTATCTATGTCATTGCACAGGACGAGAAATCAAGTGTTGTGTATGGCATGCCAAGAGCCATCTATGAGGCAGGTGTGGTTGATGAAGTCGTTACACTATCAGATGTTGCCAAAGCAATCACAAAAAATGTGGGGGTAAAATAAAATGGATGTTAGCCAGTATCTAGATATTTTTATTGATGAAAGTTCGGAGCATATTCAGACATTGTCTGACTGTATCATGACTCTTGAGCAGGAGCCGGAAAACAAAGACACTATAAATGAGATTTTCCGTGCAGCCCACTCCTTAAAGGGTATGGCAGGTACAATGGGCTTTAAGCGCATGCAGCACCTTACACATGATATGGAAAATGTATTTCAGGAGGTCAGAAGCGATAAAATTAAAGTTGACAGCTCAATGATTGATCTGCTCTTTAAGTGCCTTGACGCTATAGACAGCTATGTTGAGAATATTAAATCCACATCTGATGAGGGTACTGATGATAATGAGGTTATCATAAAGGAACTCAACGATTTTATTGCAAAAGCAAACGGACAGACTGTAAGCAAACAGGCTGAGCCTCAAGAAAAGGCTGCTGAAGCTGAAGCAAAGGATTCATCAGATGTATCTGACAGTACACTTGATACAATCGAACTGACAAACAACGAGAAGAATTTAATTGACGAGGCAATTTCAGCAGGACTTAAAATATACGGCATGACAGTTACCGTAGCAAGCGACTGTCTGCTCAAGGCAGCAAGAGCTTTCCTTGTTTTCAAGGCAGTTGAGGAGCTGGGACAGATTCTGGTTTACAGACCAAGCTCACAGGATATTGAGGATGAGAAGTTTGATTTGTCATTCAGCTTTTATGTTGCATCAGGCGAGGGCTTTGATAAATTGGAGCATGCAGCTTCCAACGTATCTGAGATTGATAAGGTTGAGGGAAAAGAAATCACCGAGTTTCACCTGGAGGGTGAAGCAGAGCAGACAGCACAGGCTCCTGAAGAGACAAAAAAGGCAGATAAGGAAGAAAAAGAGGAAAAGACTCCTGCTGCAAAGACAGAATCTTCAAAGCCAAAAACTGCAAATAACTCTCAAAAGCAGGCTGTTTCTCATAAAAAAGCTACTACAAGCCGAACAGTCAGAGTAGATATCGAAAAGCTTGATATGCTTATGAATCAGGTGTCTGAGCTTATTATTGCAAAGAACTCTCTTGTAGCCATGAGCTCATCTGATGGAGAAAACAATAATAACCAGTCATTCCATGAACAGATTGAATATCTGGAAAGAATTACGACCAATCTCCATGAGTCTGTCATGAAAGTACGAATGGTTCCTATTGAAAGTGTTACACAGAAATATCCTAGAATGATAAGAGATCTGTCTCGTACTCTGAATAAGAAGATGAGTCTTGTCATAACCGGTGAAGATACCGAGCTGGACCGTACAGTTGTGGATCAGATTGGAGATCCTCTGCAGCATCTGCTTAGAAACAGTGCTGATCATGGACTTGAAAGTAATGAGGTCAGACTTGAGCGTGGAAAGCCAGAGGTAGGTACTATTTTCTTAAATGCATACCAGGAGGGCAACAATGTTGTCATAAAGGTCGGAGATGATGGAAACGGAATCGATACTGAAGCCGTAAAGAACAAAGCTATCGAGCGTGGCATAGTCACAGCTGAACAGGCTGAAAATCTATCTCAGAAGGATATCATCAACTTCCTTTTTATGCCAAGCTTTTCAATGGCAAAACAGATTACCGATATCTCCGGACGAGGAGTTGGTCTTGATGTTGTTAAATCCGGCATTGAACAGCTGGGTGGTGATGTATCGGTTTCAACCGAGCTTGGTAAGGGTACTACATTTACTGTACGTCTTCCTCTTACCCTTGCAATCATTCAGGCTCTCATGGTCGAGATCCGTGATGAAATATATGCCATCGCGCTTGGCTCTATCTCAAATATAGAGGATATTCCTGTAAAGGATATCAAATATGTACAGGCTAAGGAGGTTATTCACCTGCGTGGAAGCGTTATTCCAATCATCCGCCTCGATAAGATGCTGGACATTGAGCCAAAGGAGCAGGAGCCGGATCATCTTACTGTAGTAATTGTCCAAAAGGGAGATCAGCAGGCAGGTCTTGTGGTTGACAATCTCATTGGACAGCAGGAGATTGTAATCAAGTCTTTAGGAAAATACATAAACGGCAACAAGCTTATCAGCGGAGCGACAATACTTGGAGATGGTGATGTAGCTTTGATACTTGATGTAAATACACTTATGTAATGGAGGGGAAGTACATGCCAGAAAATGAATTTGATATACAGGAAAAAGAAACAAAGCAATATATTTCAGTCAAAATAGGCGAAGAAAAATTCGGAATTGATATTGGCTATGTTGATAATATCGTCAGAATGCAGAAGATTACAAGAGTGCCAAAGGCGCAGAAGTACTTTAAGGGTATCATAAATCTGCGTGGTGATATCGTTCCGGTAATGAGTGCCCGCATAAAAATGGGACTGGACGATGATGTATATACATCATCAACCAGAATAATTATCCTAAAGCTTGAAGAAAAGGGGGAGATAGGTCTTATCGTCGATGAAGTTTGTGAAGTTGTCACACTTGTGGTTGATGAAATAGATAAGCCTAATATAGATGCTTCATCTACAGGCAAGGAGCTGTTCATAAACGGTATAGGTAAAAACGGAGATGAACTGATTTCTCTGTTTGAAATAGGCTCAATAGTCTCAGATAAAGACGCTAACTGATTTGCAGCAATGTATAGTGAGGTATAAAAGCCTCACTATATAAGTTTTAACAAATAAAAGGGTGAATACAATGAGTGAATTTTCTTTAGATAATGTCAATTCGATGTATATGGATGTCCTTAAGGAAATCGGAAATATAGGTGCCGGCAATGCCACGACAGCGATTGCCGGCATGCTTGGCACTACCATGAAAATGGAAGTTCCAAGAGTTCTGTTAATGGATGCGACAAAGCTTGGAGATGCCATATGTCCGGAGGAAGAGACAATAGTGGGTATATTTCTTGAGGTTACCAACGATATCTCCGGCAGTATGATGTTTCTCATGAAGCTTCCGGCAGCACACTTTCTGGTAAACAAGCTGATGGGCAGACCACAGGACTATAATGAGCCGTTTGATGAGATGGATTTATCTGCCATGAAGGAGATTGGCAACATAATAGCAGGCGCATATTTGTCAGCGCTTTCAACTATGACAAATCTCAAAATACTACCTTCCATTCCGTATATTGCTGTAGATATGGCCGCTTCCATATTAAGTGTGCCGGCAATTCAGTTTGGACAATATGGTGACAATGCACTTTTTATAGAGACGGAGTTTGGTGATGACATAATGATGAACGGATACTTTATCCTTATGCCTGATCCGGATTCATATGATAATATTTTATCGGCTTTAGGAATTAGTTTTTAGTATTTAGGAGAATCCATATGGCAAGTACTATTAAAGTATCAATGGCAGACCTTAAAGTTGCCAAAGCCCCTGATTCTCTGACCACACTTGGGCTTGGTTCATGCATAGGGCTCACCCTTTATGATCCGGCTTCAAAAATCGGTGGGCTTGTACACTATATGCTGCCTGACAGCACCAAACTTAGAAATAACACAAATATAGCCAAGTTTGGCGATACGGGAATTAGGGAACTTTATAATCAAATGATAAAAAATGGCGCGAATCCCAGACGAATGGTTGCAAAGATTGCCGGTGGAGCTAAGATGTTTGAGATGTCAGGCAATTCTACAATCGGAAATGTTGGCGATCGCAATACCGATATGGCCAGGCACGTGCTTGCAGAGCTGAAAATTCCTCTGAAGGCACAGGATACCGGTCTTAATTACGGAAGAACTGTTATACTTGACTGTGAAACCGGTGACTATATCATCAAAGCAGTCGGAAAAGAGCAAAAGGTGATTTAACATGAAGAATAATTTATTACCATCTCTTGTTATGCTTTTAGCCGGCTTAGTATGCAGTATTATATCCCTGCGGCAGGGCGTTGATCTGATGAGCTTTACAACAAGACTTTTAACTGTGCTTGTAGTATTCTATATAATCGGAGCGATACTTAAAGTAATCTTAAGCTGTGCATTTAAGGCAATGGAAGACAGGCAAAAGAAAGCTGAAGCGGCCGAAGCAAAGACTGATGATTCCGAAGTCTTTGATAATGATAATGACAATGATAAGCAGATTAGCTAGCTGCAGAATAATATACCGGTAAACAGGGGGCATAATGAAAGCTATAGAAAAGGAAAAGCTGTGGGAGGAATATCAAAAGAATCCCACTCCCAAGCTACGGGAACAGCTCATAATAGAATATGCACAGCTGGTCAGGCTTGTGGCAGGACGCCTCAGCATGTATCTTGGGCATAATGTGGAATATGACGACCTGGTAAGCTATGGGATATTTGGCCTCATTGATGCCATAGACAAGTTTAATCTTGAAAAAAATGTCAAGTTTGAGACATATGCAAGCCTTAGAATCCGTGGAGCCATACTTGATCAGATCAGGAAAATGGACTGGATTCCAAGAACAGTCAGACAAAGACAAAGGAAAATAGACGAGGCAATAAAGAACATTGAACTTCGTACCGGCAAAACAGCAAATGACGCAGACCTTGCAAAAGAGCTTTCTATCTCAGAGGATGAGCTTTGCAGCTGGCAGTCGCAGCTTAAAGTAACAAATGTTGTATCTCTCGATGAATTTGATGAGTCAGGACCTGAGCCTGTCATGGATGCTGCACATAATTCACATTATGCACAGCCGGAGGATATTGTTACACAGGAAGAGCTGAAAACAATGCTTGTTAAGTCGCTTGACAATCTGACCGAGAAGGAGCGCAGGGTTATTGAATTATATTATTATGAGGATCTTACTCTTAAAGAAATAAGCAATATCCTCGAGGTTTCAGAATCAAGAGTATCACAGCTTCACACAAAGGGACTGATTAAAATGCGTAAGGTCATGGGCCCTTATATGAATATACTTACAAACGAATAAGAGGGCAGAGGTTTATATGACAACATTAGAAATAACTCTCATCATCATAGGTGTTGTTTTCCTTATAGGAAGCTTTATGGTAAATGACAAGCTTTCACATAAGGATTTAGATAAAATAGCCGATATGAGTGCTGAGGAACTAAAAATAATAACTGAAAAAGAAGTGACTGCCGCCAAAAAGGACTTAAGCGATGCCTTGGACGAGGAAATAACACAAAAGCATGATGAGACAAAGCGAAGTCTTGAAAAGGAAGCAAATTCCAAAATAATGGCGATAAATGAATATTCTGATACAGTGCTTGATTCGATAAACAAGGCACATAATGAAATAATGTTTTTATACAGTATGCTAAATGACAAGCATGATGAGCTTACACGGCTTTCAGGCGATATAGATAAAGCATCATCAAGACTCAGAAGCTCCTTCGAGCCGCTTTCTGCAGACTCTGCAAAGAGGGCTGAAAAACCGTCTGTAGCCGTGCAAAAGCCGGCAGAACCTAAGTCTGGCACAATGCAGCAGGATACAAAGCCTGACATGAAGCAGATGACAGGTATAGATATTTCAGGTATCATTAAAACACAGCCTACTTCAGCAGCCCCTGCGTCAAAGGCAGGTGCAACAGCTACAGCAGGTACAGCAGCCTCTGTATCGGTCAAGGCATCAGATGCTGCTTTGGGTACGCCCGCAGGCAGCAGCGCAAATGCTGATATAATAAATCACACACATGAAATCCTTAAGCTTTATAAATCGGGCAAGAGCAATGTAGAGATAGCAAAGCTTTTGTCTCTTGGTACCGGCGAGGTAAAGCTTATAATAGATTTATATAAAGAGGGCAAATAAAGTGAGATTAAAATACTATTTGCGTGGACTTGGTCTAGGCATTATTTTTGCGGTAATCATTATGATGATTGGTTTTCACGACAATAAGCAGTCCATGTCTGATACAGAAATAATAGAAAAAGCCAAAACACTCGGTATGGTTGAAGCAAAGAATATTTCCGGGACAGTCGCAGACGAATATAATAGTGAAAAGACTGACTCATCTGCTGCAAACTCAGATGCTTCTTCCCAAAAAGCCGAAACTGAACAGGATAGTCAGATGCAGGACAGCCAAACAGCACAGGAAGATACACAGCAGGCAGCGGATGCAAAGCAGGAGACTGTAGAGCCACAGGATGCTGTTACAACATACACAATTTCAGTAACAAGTCAGGATACATGTCGCACCATTGCAGAAAAGCTTAAAGCTCTCAATCTAGTGGATGATGCTGAACAATTTCGTATATATATGGGACAAAAGGGTGCTGATCATTTTATAGCAGATGGTGAGCACGTTATCCCACAGGGAGCATCGTATGATGATATAATCACTATTCTGACACAGAAATAAATTTTTTGCTTGCATATAAGCCTTTGGTATGTTATAATTCCAAAGGCTTAAATACTATAAAGCACGTGTGCGGATGATCGCCGGTGCCGGATAACGCTTACCGGTGGCTGATCTAATTGGAAACACACGGAAGATTAATAACCAAACGGAGGTAAATAAAATGAGCGTAATTTCAATGAAACAGTTACTCGAGGCAGGTGTTCATTTTGGACATCAGACAAGAAGATGGAACCCTAAAATGGCTCCTTACATCTACACAGAGCGTAATGGTATCTACATCATCGACTTACAGAAGTCTGTAGGAAAGGTTGATGAGGCATACGATGCCGTATCTGATATCGCTGCTCAGGGTGGTACAATCCTTTTCGTAGGTACAAAGAAGCAGGCTCAGGATGCAATCAAGACTGAGGCAGAGCGTTGCGGTATGTACTATGTAAACGAGAGATGGTTAGGTGGAATGCTTACAAACTTCCGCACAATCGAGAGCCGTATTGCAAGACTTAAAGCTATCGAGACAATGTCAGAGGATGGCACATTCGATGTTCTTCCTAAGAAGGAAGTTATCGCACTCAAGAAGGAGTGGGAGAAGCTCGAGAAGAACCTTGGCGGAATCAAGGATATGAAGAGAATTCCTGATGCAATATTTGTAGTAGATCCTAAGAAGGAGCGTATCTGTATCAAAGAGGCTCAGGCACTTGGAATCACTCTTATAGGTATTGCTGATACAAACTGTGATCCTGACGAATTAGATTATGTTATCCCAGGAAACGATGATGCTATCAGAGCTGTCAAATTAATCGTATCTAAGATGGCAGACGCTGTTATCGAGGCAAAGCAGGGAGCTGAGGAAGAGGTTACTGCTGAGGAAGCTTCTGACGAGACAGTTGAGGAATAAAACAGATTAATATCGGAGGATAATCAAATGGCTATTACAGCAGGTATGGTAAAAGAACTGCGTGAAATGACAGGCGCAGGTATGATGGACTGCAAAAAGGCTTTAACTGAGACAAACGGTGATATGGATGCCGCTGTTGAGGTATTAAGAAAAAGCGGTGCAGCTAAGATGGAAAAGAAGCAGAGCAGAATTGCCGCTGAGGGAATCGCACGTGTTGCTGTAAACGGAAACGTTGCAGTTGTAGCAGAGGTTAACTCTGAGACAGATTTCGTTGCAAAGAACGAGACATTCCAGGAGTTCGTTCAGACTGTAGCAGATACAGCACTTGCTTCTGGCTTAAATGGTGGTGCAAACGGAGAGGATATCGACGCTCTTCTTGCTACAAACGGACTTAGCGACCTTCTTGTAGAGAAGACAGCTACAATCGGAGAGAAGTTATCTGTTCGTAGATTTGCAAAGGTTACAGGTGATGTTGTTACTTCTTATATCCATGGTGGTGGAAGAATCGGTGTTATCATTGCAGCAAATGGTGCAGCAGATGATGCAGCTAAAGAAGCAATCACAAATATTGCTATGCAGGTTGCAGCTATGAACCCACAGTACATCAGCAGAAACGATATCTCTGATGAAGAGCTTGCAAAGCTTAGAGAGATCACTGTTGACAGTGCATTAAATGATGCTACAACACTTCCAAAGCCTATTCTTAATAAGTTAATTGACAAGGCTATTAACGAGAAGCTTTGGAGCGATGATGATATCAACAACTTCAACGAGCACAAGAACAACATGAACTATGTATGGAACTTCTTATCAGATGCTGCTAAGGCAAAGCTTGGTGAGCTTGCAATGGCAGACAAGGAGTCTATCGTGGCTGAGAAGATGTTCAACGGACTTGTTGAGGGTCGTGTATCTAAGCAGTTAAAAGAGATTTGTCTTCTTGACCAGACATATGTTAAGGCAGAGGATGGAAAGCAGTCAGTTGCAAAATATCTTGAGTCTGTTTCTAAAGATCTTACAATCACCGAGATGGTTCGTTTCGAGGTTGGTGAGGGTATGGAGAAGAAGCAGGAAGATTTCGCTGCTGAGGTTGCTGCCCAGATGGCTGGAGTCTAAACTGTATCTTTATACTGATTAAACGAATGCTGTTCCGCAAAAGTTTAACTTTTAAACTTTTGCGGAATTTTTTTATCTTTACAAGATATAAAAATATGGTAAAATAGTAAGAGGAAACAAAACCAATCATAACGGGGGACGCATATGGACTCAAAGGATAATGAATTAGCCAGACAGCAGCAGGAGCGTCGCAAACGTGTGAGCCGGATTAAGACAAGTATTATTATGACTATAGCAATATGGATGGCAATATCTATCCTTGCCATAGTTGTACTGGGCATCATGGTTGTCAAACTGAATTCGAGAATATACAAGCTTGAGCTTCAGTTAAATACAGCTATATCAAGCACAGTTACCGGTACTGAGTCTGATGATGGTGACACCGCTTCTGATGATGAAAGCTCTGGCGTAAAAACTCAGGCTGTCGTGAAACAGCTTGAGTCAAAAGACAATGTGTATCATGATGGGGATACAAGAAAGGTGTATCTTACCTTTGATTGTATTCCCGGTGATAACACTGGTGCCATTTTAGATGCCCTTGCCAGCTGTGGCGTCAAGGCTACCTTCTTTGTCACAGCAGATACCTCCGGTAAATATGATGATGTTTATAAGCGCATAGTGCAGGACGGACACACTATTGCGATGGCTTCCTACAGTAATTCATACAGTAAAATTTATGAATCAACAGAGGCATTTACCGATGACCTGACACAGATTTCCGATTATATCACCAATCTGACTGGAATAGCACCGGATATTTATCGTTTTCCCGGTGGCAGCATGAACCAGATTAGTAATGTGGACATGGTTGAACTTGTAAAGATACTCAATTCAAAGCATATCACATACTTTGACTGGAATGTCAATTCCGGTGATACGGCAGACAATTGCAGTGTCGATGATATTGTCAATAATGTCACCTCAGGTATTGCCAAATATGACAATTCAGTTGTATTATTACATGATGATTCAAACAGATCAACCACGGCAGAGGCTATTGAGCCGCTTGTTGAAAGCATAAAAGCGCAGGGTGCCGAAATATTGCCGATTGATAATAATACATATAAAGTTCAATATATCAAATCAGATACTGTTGGATAAGATAATAAATGGAGGAAATATTCATGGGATTATTCAAAGAATTTAAGGATGATTTTTCTCAGGCTGTAAACGAGCTTGTACCCGGAGATGTACCTGAGAAAGAAGTAGAGCCAAAGGCTCAGACAGCTGACAATCTTGTAGTTGATACTATAGGAGAGAATGTTGACGTTGCATCAGAGCTTTCAAAGCTCGACGGATTACTTGAGCATGTCGAGGAGCAGCCACAGGAGACAACTGTACCAAGACCAACTCCAAGTGAAAATTTTGCAGAGCATACAATCAATACACAAAAAGAGGAGCAGATACCACAAATGAATGATATACCACAGCCAGTAAATACACAGCCAGTAAACAATAACGTTTTATCAGGAGATGTACAGGACGAAACATCAGTCATCACAGCAAGTACTGTACTCACAGGAGATTTACAGTCATCAGGATCATTTGATATTCAGGGAACCATCAACGGAAATGTAATGTGTAACGGCAAGATTGTTGTTACAGGAACAGTCAACGGCAACACAAATTCATCAGAGTTTTTCGCTGATGTAGCTAAGGTTGAGGGTGAAATTGTTTCAACAGGAACTGTAAAGATAGGTGCAGGATCTGTTATCATCGGCAATATCTCAGCATCTTCAGCAGTTATCGCAGGAGCTGTAAAGGGCGATATAGATGTTCAGGGACCTGTTGTAGTAGATACTTCTGCAGTTATCATGGGTAATATCAAGTCACGTTCAGTACAGATTAACAACGGTGCCGTTATCGAGGGCTTCTGTTCTCAGACATACGCTGATATCGATGTTCAGGGACTTTTCGAGGGTAAATAAATATGAGTAGAATATTACTAAAATTAAGTGGTGAAGCACTTGCAGGTGATAAGCACCACGGCTTTGATGAGGCTACAGTCATTGAGGTTGCAAAACAGGTTAAACAGATTGTTGATAATGGTACACAGGTAGGTATTGTTATCGGTGGCGGAAACTTCTGGAGAGGCAGAACGAGTGAGACCATCGACCGCACAAAGGCTGACCAGATTGGTATGCTTGCTACAGTTATGAACTGCATTTATGTATCAGAGATTTTTAGATATGTTGGAATGAAGACAGCGGTTCTCACTCCGTTTGAATGTGGCAATATGACAAAGCTTTTCTCTAAGGACAGAGCAAACAAGTATTTTGCACATGATATGGTAGTTTTCTTTGCTGGTGGTACAGGCCATCCTTATTTCTCAACAGATACAGCCACAGTGCTTCGTGCAATTGAGATTGAGGCAGATGGTATTTACCTTGCCAAAGCAATTGACGGAGTATATGACAGTGATCCAAAGACCAATCCTGCTGCAAAGAAGTATGATGAGCTTTCAATCGAAGAGGTTGTTGAGAAGAAGCTCGCAGTAGTTGACCTCACAGCGTCTATCATGTGCCTTGAGAACAAGATGCCTATGTATGTATTCGGACTCAATGAGGAAAACAGCATTGTAAATGCTCTTACAGGCAAATTTAACGGTACAAAGGTTACTGTATAGTAAATTGCATATAATGCATATCAGGAGGATAATATGGATTCAAGATTAAACCCTTTCCAGGATAAAATGGAAAAAACATTAAATAATCTCGAGGAAGAGTATGCAGGCATCCGTGCAGGAAGAGCCAATCCACATATTCTTGACAAGCTTCGTGTAGATTATTACGGCACACCTTCACCAATTCAGAGTGTAGCCAATGTAAGTGTTCCAGAGCCTAGAATGATTCAGATTCAGCCATGGGAGGCTTCTATGGTTAAGGAGATTGAGAAAGCAATAAACTGCTCTGACATCGGAATTAATCCTACAAACGACGGAAAGCTTATCAGACTTGTTTTCCCTGAGCTCACAGAGGAGAGACGTAAAGATCTTGCAAAGGACATCAAGAAAAAGGGCGAGGAAGCTAAGGTTGCTGTCCGCAATATCAGAAGGGATGCAATCGACAGCATTAAGAAGACCGGCAAAGAGGAAGGCATTTCAGAGGACGAGATTAAAGGCCTCGAGGATGACGCTCAAAAGCTTACCGACAAGTTTGTCGCAAAGGTTGACGCTGCGGTTGATGCAAAATGTAAAGAGATACTTACTGTATAGTATTTATATCACGTATACAAACAAGGGACATGTTATTCGTGTCCCTTATTTGCTTATTCCCGGTTTTACTGTTCACACTTAACTGTGTGACCAGCAAATAAATGATGCGTCATGATTGTAAATATATAATATGCATAAATGAAAGGAAATAAAATATGAGTACTCCGGAACATATAGCAATCATTCTGGACGGAAACGGCCGCTGGGCCAAAAGTAAGGGTATGCCAAGAAACTACGGTCATACAGTAGGAGCCAAAAATGTTGAGAATATATGTAAGGCTGCAAACGACCTCGGCGTTAAATATCTGACACTTTATGCCTTTTCCACTGAAAACTGGAACCGCCCTGAGTCTGAGGTTGCTGCACTAATGAAGCTTCTTGAAAGCTATCTTAAAAACTGCATAAAGACTGCCAATAAAAACAATATGCGTGTGCGCGTAATTGGTGAGATAAGCAGGCTTTCAGAGAATTTCCAGGAAAAAATAAGAAACCTTGAAGAAGTTTCATCAGTAAATACGGGTCTTAACCTGACAATTGCAATTAATTACGGAAGCCGAGATGAGATGATACGTGCTGTAAAGCATATGATAGCTGACCATGATGCCGGAAAGCTTTCAGCTGACGATATAGATGCAGATACATTCTCATCATATCTTGATACAAAAGAGCTTCCGGATCCTGATTTACTCATCCGCACAAGTGGTGAGCAGCGCCTGTCAAACTACCTGCTCTGGCAGCTTGCATACGCTGAGTTTTATTTTACAGATGTTCCGTGGCCTGCATTTGATAAAAATGAACTCAAAAAGGCTATAGATGCATATAATAAAAGAGACCGTCGCTTTGGTGGATTAAAAGAAACAAATGACACGGAGGATAAATAATGTTTAAGACAAGACTGCTTAGTGGTATAGTTCTTGTAATTGCCGCTATATTTCTTATAGTAACAGGAAACGAGGTGCTTCTTTTTTCAACACTTCTGATTTCGTGTATAGGTATGTTTGAGCTTTTCAGGGTGTTTAAATTTGAAAAATCGCTCTTATCGGTTGTACCGTATATTGCTTTGATTTTGTTTTACATCAACTTAAGGTGGAGCTTCATACCTGATGTAATGATGCTTTTCATGGGCTTTCTTATCGTACTGATGTTCGTGTATGTGCTTTCATACCCGAAATATGATGCAAAGCAGCTCATGGCAGCCTTTTTTGGTATGTTTTATGTAGGAACAATGCTTTCATATGTCTACCAGATACGTACACTCAACAACGGACTTTACCTTGCCTTCTTGGTATTTTTATGTTCTTGGGGCTGTGATACATGCGCCTACTGCGTCGGAGTGCTGATTGGAAAGCACAAAATGGCACCAAAGCTTTCACCAAAGAAGTCTATAGAGGGTGCAGTAGGTGGTGTACTCGGCAGTGCGCTTCTTACAGCCTTATACTGCTTTATATTCAGAAATCATATGAATATAGATGGCACAGAGATTGCTATACTTGCAGTTATAGCTGCTGTTGCAGGCCTTATTTCAATGGTTGGAGATTTGTGTGCATCAGCCATAAAGCGTAATTATGATATCAAGGATTACGGACATCTGATACCCGGACATGGTGGTATTTTAGACCGCTTTGACAGCATGATTATCACAGCACCAATCATTTATTATCTGGCTAGCTTCTTTTTAAGTTAAAAAGTAACATTTAAGAACCATTGAAAACAAAAAGCTAAGGTAACTATTCAGAACCACTGAGAAAATATAAATCGAGGAATTATCATGAAAAAAATATCAATACTTGGTTCAACCGGCTCTATCGGAACACAAACACTTGATGTGATAAGAGAGCATGGCGATATGCAGGTTGTGGCACTTTCCTGTGGCAGAAATCTCTCCCTTATAGAGAAACAGGCAAGGGAATTTAAGCCACAGTTTGTCAGTGTAAGTGATGAAAACGATGCCAAAAAGCTTCGCACAAGCCTTGCGGATACAGACATCGAGATTGGTTATGGCATGGACGGTTTAATTAAATGTGCCACCATTGAGCCATGTGACATAGTTGTAACCGCAATTGTCGGTATGCTTGGCATCCGCCCTACAATTGCCGCCATCAAGGCAAAAAAGACCATTGCACTTGCAAATAAGGAGACTCTCGTTACAGCGGGCCATATCATTATCCCGCTTGCGAAGGAGTATGGTGTGTCCATTCTTCCGGTGGACAGTGAGCACAGTGCCATCTTCCAGTCACTGCAGGGAAATTCTATGAATCCGATTAAAAAGATTCTTCTGACAGCATCCGGAGGTCCGTTCAGAGGCAGAAAGCTCTCTGAGCTTGAAGGTATAAGGGTGGAGGACGCACTAAAGCATCCTAACTGGTCAATGGGTCAGAAAATCACTATTGATTCATCAACCATGGTCAATAAAGGGCTTGAGGTGATTGAAGCAAAATGGCTTTTTGATGTCGATTTGTCGCAGATTCAGGTTGTAGTGCATCCTCAGAGTGTAATTCACTCGGCTGTTGAGTATGCGGATGGAGCAGTTATAGCACAGCTTGGTACTCCTGATATGCGTATACCTATACAGTATGCACTGTATTATCCAAGCAGACCTGCGCTTTCCGGTGACAGGCTTGATCTCTTTAAGCTTAAGGATCTGACCTTTGAGGCACCGGATCTTGATACCTTTAAAGGGCTTGCTCTCGCCATGAAGGCTGCAAGGGCAGGAGGCAATATTCCTACGTCCTTCAATGCTGCAAACGAGAGAGCAGTGGCACTGTTTTTGAATAAAAAGATTAAATATCTGGAAATAATCGATATAATCGAGGCATGTATGGAAAATGCATCATTTATTGAAAATCCTTCAGTGGATGAGATACTTGATACAGAGCAGTGCGCATATGACTATATCAGTAAAAGGTGGTAATTTTGAACATTATTAGTATTATTATTGCAATCATATTATTCAGCATCATAGTAATTTTTCACGAGCTCGGACATTTCTGGCTTGCTAAAGCAAATGGCATAAAGGTCAATGAATTTTGTCTGGGACTTGGACCGACTCTTTTTGGAGTACAGCGTGGAGAGACCAAATACTCCATAAAGCTGCTTCCGTTTGGTGGAGCCTGTATCATGGAGGGCGAGGATGAAAGCTCAGGTGATGACAGGGCATTCAACAACAAATCCGTGTGGGCGCGCATAAGCGTTGTTTTCGCGGGACCGTTTTTTAATTTTATCATGGCATTTATTTTTGCTCTCATTATCATCTGCTCTGTAGGCTATGACAGTCCAAAGCTTGCCGGTGTTATTGAGGGTTATGCGGCTGAGGAGGCCGGTATCAAGGCCGGTGATGAGATTGTAAAGCTGAACAATACGAATATACACTTTTACCGTGAGATAAGCCTCTACTCGATGCTTCATGAAGGTGAAACAGTTGATGTGACCTACCTTAGGGATGGCAAAAGGCACACCACTACATTGAAGCCTAAATATGACGAGACAACAAAGAGGTATCTGTACGGCTTTAACGTGTCGGGAGAGCGTACAAAGCCCGGCTTTGGAAAGGCACTGCTTTATAGCTGCTATGAGGTGAAATACAACATCTATACGACAATAGAGGGGCTTAAAATGCTCTGTACCGGGGCTGCATCTGTAAATAACTTAAGCGGACCCGTAGGCATTGTAAAGAACATGGGAGATACCTATGAGCAGGCAGTTTCTATGTCCGGAGTATGGCTTGGCATATTAAATATGCTAAACTGGGGCGTGCTGATTTCTGCAAACCTCGGTGTGATGAACCTGCTGCCGCTGCCGGCACTTGATGGTGGCAGACTTGTATTTTTGATAGTTGAAGCCATAAGAAGAAAAAGAGTAGACCCTGAGAAGGAGGGCTATGTGCATCTCGTTGGCATAGTGCTTTTACTTCTTCTGATGGTTGTTGTCATGTTCAATGATATCAGAAAACTAATAGTCTGATTTTATAACAGATTGGAGATATACACATGGAGACAAAAATAGTAAAAATCGGAAATAAAGTAATCGGTGGAGGTAATCCGATTCTCATACAGTCAATGACAAATACAAAGACTGAGAATGTAGCTGACACAGTTGCGCAGATAAACGCGCTGACAGACCTAGGCTGTGATATAATCCGGTGTGCTGTGCCTACGATGGAGGCTGCAAAGGCACTTAAGGATATTAAGAAACAAATCAGTATACCGCTTGTTGCGGATATACACTTTGATTACAAGCTTGCAATAGCTGCGATTGAAAACGGAGCCGACAAAATCCGAATCAATCCCGGCAATATAGGAAGCGCTGAAAGGGTAAAGGCTGTCGTGGATGTAGCAAAGGAGAGAAATATCCCTATCCGCGTCGGTGTAAACAGTGGCTCTCTTGAAAAAGATCTGGTAGAGAAATATCATGGTGTGACAGCAGAGGGACTTGTGGAGAGTGCTCTTGACAAGGTAAAGCTCATAGAGGATATGGGCTATGACAATCTTGTCATAAGCATCAAATCATCAGATGTCATGATGTGTGTTAAAGCACATGAGCTTATTTCAGATAAGACTACTCATCCGCTCCATGTGGGTATCACAGAGGCAGGCACAATAATAAGCGGCAATATAAAGTCTGCTATCGGACTTGGACTGATACTAAACCAGGGCATAGGTGATACAATACGTGTGTCTCTCACAGGAAGTCCTCTCGAGGAAATCAAGTCTGCCAAGCTCATTTTAAGAACTCTGGGGCTTAGAAAGGGCGGCATAGAGGTTGTTTCATGTCCTACCTGCGGTCGCACACAGATAGATCTTATCGGGCTTGCAAATCAGGTGGAGACAATGGTTTCAGGATATGACCTTGACATAAAGGTTGCTGTCATGGGTTGTGTGGTAAACGGACCGGGTGAAGCAAAGGAAGCAGATCTTGGCGTGGCCGGAGGAATCGGCGAGGGTCTTATCATAAAGCACGGTGAGGTATTTAAAAAGGTGCCTGAGAGCGAGCTGTTGGGTGCATTAAAATATGAGCTTGACCATTGGGGTGAATAATTTTGACAAAGACATTTAAGGAAGTTTTCCCTACACTTAAGCTGGACAAGGATATGGAGAATCTGCTGGAGAATGCTGATGTCACCAGAATTTCCGTAAACCATGCAAGAGATTTTTACAAAATATATGTAAAAGCAAAACGTCTTATTTTCAAAAAAAATATCTGGAAGCTGGAGGAAAGCATAAAAAAACAGATATTTAAAAGTAAAGATATTACAGTAAAAATTATAGAGTCTTACGAGTTGTCTTCGCAGTACACACCGAAGACTCTTTTTGATGTCTATTTTGACAGTATTCTTGACGAAATAAACAGTCACAGTGTGCTTTTGTACAATCTGCTGCGCACCTCAAAGTGGAGCTTTACCGACGATACACATGTCACAGTCACACTTGAGGAGACAATAATCGCAAAGACCAGAGGCAATATGGTCATAGAATTTCTTGAGAAGGTGTTCTGTGAGCGCTGTGGGATGGATTTTATCGTTAATCTGCAGTACGAAAAACCAAAAATCAGCAAATACCGTCAAAATGCTGACAAGCAGATTGAGCAGGAGGTGCAAAATATTGTCGCCCGCACTAAATTTGCCATGGCAAAAGATGACGGTGATGAAGATTCTAAAGTGGCTGTTGATGACGGTGCAATGTTTGTAGGAGGCAGTGAAAATACATCTGATACAAAAAAGAGTAGCACATCAGATTCTCCTAAAGCCCGAGATAAGAAGAATGAAGCGAAGACCGGCACTGATAAAAAGCCTGAGAAGAAGTTTGAAAAGAAGTTCGAGAAAAAGTTCGAGCGCAAGGGCGATTTCAGGCGTAAATATGACAATGACCCTGATATCGTGTACGGAAGAAGCTTTGATGATGAGGAGATGGCTATTGAAAAGATTGACGGTCCTATCGGTGAGGTTACAATAAAGGGCAAGATTCTTACGGTTGAATCCCGCGAAATCAGAAACGAAAAGACCATCATTATGTTTGCGGTCACTGATTTCACAGACACCATCATGCTCAAGCTCTTTGCCAGAAATGATGACGTAGCAGATATTCTTGCATATATTGCCCCAGGCAACTTTGTTAAGGCAAAGGGAGTTGTGACGGTAGATAAATATGACAGTGATTTGTCAATAAGCTCAATAGTCGGACTTAAAAAGATACCTGATTTTACATCAAAGAGGGAGGATACTGCTGCCGAAAAACGTGTTGAGCTTCACTGTCACACCAAGATGAGTGACATGGATGGCGTGTCTGACGTAAAGGATATTGTGAAGTGTGCCATGCGCTGGGGACACAAGGCCATTGCTATTACGGACCACGGTGATGTGCAGGCATTCCCTGACGCTAACCATACTGTGGATGATAAATTTAAGGTCATTTACGGTGTGGAAGCATATCTGGTCGATGATACAAAGGATATTGTGGAGAATGCAGCCGGTCAGTCGCTGGATGACAAGTACGTGGTATTTGATATAGAGACAACAGGCTTTTCTCCGGAAAAGAATAAAATCATAGAAATAGGTGCGGTGAAGGTCATCGGTGGCGAGATTGTAGACCGCTATTCCACATTTATAAACCCCGAGGTACCTATTCCGTTCAGGATTGAGGAGCTCACCTCGATAAGGGACGACATGGTTATCACATCGCCAACAGTGGATGTCATACTGCCACAGTTTATGGAGTTTTGCAAGGACTGCACCATGGTCGCTCACAACGCTGACTTTGATATGAGCTTTATAAAACGAAACTGCGCACTGCTTGGCATGGAGTGTAATCCTACAATTGTGGACACGGTGGCTCTTGCGAGAGTTCTTCTGCCACAGCTAAACAGATTTAAGCTGGATACAGTGGCCAAGGCTCTAAACATCTCGCTTGACCATCATCACAGAGCGGTGGATGATGCCGCATGTACCGCAGAGATATTTGTCAAATTCATAGAAAAGCTAAAGGACAGGGGCATATCAAGCTTAGATGAGGTAAATGCCCTGGCAAAATCATCTGTTGAGATGATAAGGAAGATGCCTACATACCATGCCATCATTCTTGCAACCTGTGACCAGGGGCGTACCAATCTCTACAGGCTTATTTCGCTGTCACACATCAAGTATTATAATAAGAGACCGAGAATACCAAAATCAGAGTTTAACAAGTATCGTGATGGGCTTTTAATAGGATCAGCCTGTGAGGCAGGAGAGCTTTACAGAGCTATTTTAAACGGAAGACCACAGGAGGAAATCACAAGACTTGTGAATTTCTATGATTACCTGGAGATACAGCCACTTGGCAACAATGCATTTATGATACGTGACGAGGATTCCGATATTGCTTCAAACGACGACCTTATCGATATAAATAAGCGAATCGTAAAGCTTGGAGAGGAATTTGGAAAGCTGGTTGTTGCAACCTGTGACGTACATTTCTTAAATCCCGAGGACGAGGTATACCGTCGTATTATCATGGCCGGTAAGGGCTTTAAGGATGCAGATGAGCAGGCTCCGCTTTATTTAAGGACCACAGAGGAGATGCTAAAGGAGTTTGAGTATCTCGGAAGCCAAAAAGCTGAAGAGGTAGTCATCACCAATACCAATAAGATAGCAGATATGTGTGAGCGTATCTCACCGGTCAGACCTGATAAATGTCCGCCAGTTATCGAAAACTCTGACGGCATGCTTCGTGAAATCTGCTATAACAAGGCAAACAGGATGTACGGTGATCCGCTACCGCCGATAGTTAAGGAGCGTCTTGACAGAGAGCTTAACTCTATTATTTCAAACGGCTATGCCGTAATGTACATCATCGCACAGAAGCTTGTGTGGAAATCAAATGAGGATGGCTATCTGGTTGGCTCGCGAGGCTCCGTAGGAAGCTCGTTTGTCGCAACCATGTCAGGTATCACAGAGGTTAATCCGCTGCATGCTCACTATTTGTGTACACACTGCAAATACAGTGATTTTGATTCACCAGAGGTACAGGCATTTTCAGGCCGTGGTGGCTGTGATATGCCGGATAAGCTCTGTCCAAAGTGCGGCAGACCGTTAAGCAAGGAGGGCTTTGATATTCCGTTTGAGACCTTCCTCGGTTTCAAGGGAAACAAGGAGCCGGATATCGATCTGAACTTCTCAGGTGAGTACCAGTCAAAGGCACACAAATATACCGAGGTTATTTTCGGAGAAGGACAGACCTTTAAAGCCGGAACCATAGGTACACTTGCTGACAAGACCGCATTTGGATACATTAAAAACTATTATGAGGAGCGCGGTGTCAGAAAGCGAAACTGCGAGATAGACAGGATAGTGCAGGGCTGTGTCGGTGTGCGCCGTACTACGGGACAGCATCCGGGTGGTATAGTTGTGCTGCCGATGGGTGAGGAGATTAATACCTTTACTCCTGTACAGCATCCTGCGAATGATATGACCGTTGACATCACGACAACACATTTTGACTACCATTCAATCGACCACAACCTGTTAAAGCTCGATATACTTGGACACGATGATCCTACCATGATTCGTATGCTGCAGGATCTGACAGGTGTTGACCCAACAAAGATTCCGCTTGACGACAAGGCTGTCATGTCACTGTTTCAGAACACCTCCGCTTTGGGCATAGAGCCTGAGGATATCGATGGATGTCCGCTTGGAGCTTTAGGTATACCGGAGTTTGGTACCGATTTTGCCATGGGCATGCTCCTTGATACAAAGCCAAAGGAGTTTTCTGACCTCATTCGTATCGCCGGATTATCACACGGTACCGACGTATGGCTTGGCAATGCACAGACTCTTATCGAGGAAGGCACAGCTACCATTTCAACCTGTATCTGTACCAGAGATGATATTATGACATATCTGATTTCCATGGGACTTGAATCTGAGGAAGCCTTCAACATCATGGAGAAGGTGCGAAAGGGCATTATTGCCAAGGGCAAATGCCCTCAGTGGCCACAGTGGAAGGAGGATATGAAAGCACACGGTGTGCCTGACTGGTATATCTGGTCATGCGAGAAAATCAAGTACATGTTCCCTAAGGCCCATGCTGCGGCATACGTTATGATGGCATGGAGAATCGCCTACTGTAAGGTTTTCTATCCGCTTGCATACTACGCAGCATACTTTTCAATCCGTGCCACAGGCTTTTCATATGAGCTTATGTGTCAGGGAAAGGACCGACTCGAAAACTACATGAAGGACTATAAGAAAAGAAAAGACACGCTGTCAAACAAGGAGCAGGATGTATTTAAGGACATGCGTATCGTACAGGAGATGTATGCCAGAGGCTTTGATTTCATGCCTCTTGATATATACAGGGCTCACCCTAACCGTTTCCAGATAATTGATGGTAAGCTCATGCCCGCCATAAACAGCATTGACGGACTGGGCGACAATGCCGCTATTTATATTTCGGAAGCGGCAAAGGACGGACCATTCCTCTCAAAGGATGATTTCAGGGAGAGAACTCATGTATCGCGAACAGCCGTAGACCTCATGTCAGATTTGGGACTGCTTGGTTCACTGCCGGAGTCAAACCAGCTTTCACTTTTCGATTTCGGAGCATAATCCGGCAGTTTAGCATAAAACATATACTTTAACAATAATAAAAATCCACTACTCATTGACAGACTCATAAATCTGTAAATAGGGTAGTGGATTTTGCGTATAATATGTATTGATTTTAAATATTAAATCTTATTTTAATTTTCTTCAATAAAATCTATCTGATACTCATCCATGTACTTGATACGTGCAAGTGAGTAAACCTCATAGCCCTGCTCGTTGATCTTTCTTCTACCAGGCTGGAATGACTTCTCAATAAGGATTCCTATACCGGCAACTGTAGCGTGAGCCATGCGAAGAAGTCTGATGGCACCTGTAGCAGCCTCTCCATCAGCCATGAAATCATCAATCAAAAGAATATTGTCATCCTCTGAGATAACATCGCGTGAGAGTGTAAGCTCATAGCTCTTCTCTGTTGTAAATGAAGTAACCTGTGTCTGATATAAATCATTATGTAATGTCTTTGAAGGCTGCTTCTTTAAAATAACAAGCGGTACATTCATCTTGGCTGCTGCCATAAGTGCAGGAGCAATTCCTGAGCTCTCTATTGTGACAACCTTTGTGATTCCCTTATCGGCAAAGTGATTTGCGAAATCCTCACCGATGTGCTCCATAAGCACCGGATCTACCTGATGGTTGATAAATTTGTTGACCTTTAAGATGTTTGTGCCAATTACCTGGCCATCCTTGAGAATTCGATCTTGCAGTTCTTTCATTTTGTTCACCTCATAAAAAATAAATTGTTATTATTATAGCACTATTCTTCGACAATATCACTATAAATTTTAGAATAAATTTCTTCAACCATATGATCGAGGAAGCTTTCCTCAAGCAGGCTGTATTTTTCAGTAATGACTGATGTGATAAGCTCAGCTCTTTTGTAGTATAAATCACCTGAGCAGGCATCTCCTTTTTCACCCGATGACGCTAAAGTCATAAGCTCGTCCCTATGAGTGACGGTCACGTATTCCATGATTTCCTCTTCGAGGGAATTATTCCGGTCAATTTTTTTTGAAATGTCCTTTAGCTCCATAAATGACTTCATTCCTATGATAAAAAATATCAAGAAAACAAGTCCCATTACGATAGAAATCATAAGCTTGTTTACCGAGTCTAAAGCGGCAAGCTTTATAACTCCTGTATCAAGCAGCACAATAGCAATAAGCCCTATCGCACCGACTGCGGTGAAGCACTGTCCGGTCGCTTTGGTATCCTCGTATCTTTTTTGTTCATCAACGTATATTTTCATACGGCCTCCATATTGTTTAATTATAGTTATATGTTATAATGAAACGATGAAAATTACAATATTATGTGTAGGAAAAGTTAAAGAAAAATTTTACAGAGATGCGATTGCTGAGTACTCAAAGCGTCTAAGCCGCTACTGTAAGCTTGAAATCACTGAGGTTTCCGATGAAAAGACAAGCGAGCAGGCCACACAGACAGAGATAGACATCGTAAAAAATAAAGAAGGTGAGAGGCTTCTTAAAAATATAAAAGACGATGCATATGTATTTTGTCTGGCGATAGATGGAAAGCAGCTTGATTCGGTTGAGCTGTCACAGAAGATGGATAGGCTAATGACAGGCGGCAAAAGTCATCTTGTTTTTGTAATAGGAGGCTCTCTTGGATTGTCCGATGATGTATTGAAGTGCGCTGACTATAAGCTTTCATTTTCTAAAATGACATTTCCTCATCAGCTCATGCGCGTAATTTTACTGGAGCAGATTTACAGGTCGTTTCGCATCAGCAATAATGAGCCGTACCACAAATAACCGGCATAATTCAGCCTAAATAAACATATGTTAATATATGAAGATGCAAAAAGTAACTGATTCGTTCGAGCTTCCAAAGGACATAGTGCTAGGGCTTCCAATTGTAACAGCATATGGTTATAATGAGCTTACTATAGAAAACCACAAGGGTATTCTGTCATTTTCGGACAAGGCCGTAACTGTAAGGGCAGCAGACAGTACCATAAAAATATCCGGCAGCCGCCTTGAAATAAAGGAATTTACAAAGGATTTAATAATAATAGCCGGTCATTTAAAGGGTGTTATATATGAGTATTAAAGCTTATGCAACAGTAAGGCTAACAGGCTGCAATATCAGGCGCTTCATAAATCTGTGCACGGCAAACCATATAAAAATATGGAACCTTAAATATGTAACTCCAAAGGAATATGAGGCCTGCTGCAGTACAGAAGATATTTTTCTAATGAAGCCGCACCTTAAAAAGACGCATACAAGGCTTCTCGTGGTAAAAAGACAGGGATACTTTGCGATAAGAGCATTTCTATATAAAATACGTATTATTACGGCTGCAATTACCGGTGTTTTGGGTATACATGCACTCATCTGCACAAGAATCTGGCACATTGTGCCTGAAGGAAACCGTTTCACGTATGATGAGTCGGTCATCTCCTTTATGGAGAGTGAAAATGTAACAATAGGCAGCCACAAGAGAGCAGATTACAGCCTCCTTGAAAAGAAGCTTGAGGAAAAATATCCCGATATCACATGGTGCAGTATATACATAGAAAAAAATACCATGAAAATTGATATATCAGAAGGAATTAATTATAGGTAAATTATGACAAATCTTATTTTTATGTTATAATGAAAAATATTTTGATTGAAAGGCACATGAGCTAATGAGTTTAAATGAAGTATCTATAAAAATACCGGGCGAATATATTCCAAACGTCTTTGGGCAGTTTGATGCATTCGCCAAGAAAATAGAGCGCACACTGCACGTAACGCTTGTCTTAAGAGATGATTCCTTAAAGATTATCGGAGCGCAGGGAAATATTGATGGGGCAAAAGAGGTGTTCGAGCAGCTCATTGCGCTGGCTGAGAGAGGCAACGTCATTACAGAGCAGAACGTAAACTATGCACTTGCACTTTTAGAGGAGCATAAAGGCAGTGAGATTGTTGAGATTGACAAGGATATCATTTGTCACACAATAAACGGCAAGCCTGTAAAGCCAAAAACCATAGGCCAGAAGGAGTATGTCGATGCAATCAGGAAAAAGATGATTGTGTTTGGCATGGGACCTGCCGGAACAGGAAAGACCTATCTTGCCATGGCGATGGCTATAACAGCCTTTAAAAACGAGCAGGTGGGCCGTATTATTCTGACACGTCCTGCGATTGAAGCAGGCGAGAAGCTTGGCTTTCTGCCGGGAGATCTGCAGAGCAAGATTGACCCATATTTGAGACCGTTGTACGATGCTCTTTATCAGATAATGGGAGCTGAGAGCTTCCAGCGCAACATGGAAAAGGGCCTTATTGAGGTGGCTCCTCTTGCGTACATGAGAGGACGTACACTTGACAATGCATTTATCATACTTGATGAGGCACAGAATACAACTCCTGCACAGATGAAGATGTTTCTTACACGAATCGGCTTTGGCTCAAAGGTTGTCGTGACAGGTGATGCGACACAAAAGGATCTTGCACCGGGAGCAAAATCAGGGCTTGATGTGGCACTTAGGGTGCTTAAAAACATAGATGATATAGGCATATGCAATCTGACAAGCAAGGATGTCGTGCGTCATCCACTTGTACAAAAAATCGTTCAGGCATATGATGATTATGAAAATAAGCAGACTGCAAAGACTGCAAGAAAGCAGAGGAAGAGCAATTGAGAAGGGTTGTATCACTAATATCAATTTTTATATCAATCTTAGCTCTTTCATTTGTGCTGTGTCTGCTTGGTGATGTATATCCGGATGAGTGGATATGCATGGGTTTTTTAGATATCATATTTTATATGCTGCTTTTATTTGAGCTTGAGTACGAGCGGAACACACTGCAGCTGTCGAACAACTCAAGAACTGATTATCTCAGGTTTACGTTTGCGTTTATCATTTGCTCTGTAGTGTGTATCATAAGCGGTTTTATGCCACTGTACAGCAGGCCGGTGATGATTTTTCCTATATTGCTTTGTCTGATTGGCAATGAGTTTCTGGCTTTTATAAGCGGTACTTATTTTTGTATATTGCTTTCAATCACTGTATCCGGCGACTGCTTTGAGCTCGTATGTGAGCTGCTTCTTGTAATCACAGGTGCTATCCTTGCAAAGATGCTAAAGGAGGACAAGCTTCAGATATGTATATATCTGATCACAATCAGTATGAGCATTGTGACACCGGGCATATTCTATTATATGTCAACAAAGGAGTTTTCTGTTTCCATTATTATTGCCGGAGCTGTAAGCGGCATGATTGTTTCGCTTATCGGCATCATTTGTGCCAGGGTATTTAAGCCACTTAGCGCTGATGAAACAAATGACAGGCTTATAGCAATAATAGAGGAGGATTTTCCTGCTGTAAAGCAGCTTAAAAAACACAATTTCTCTGAATATAATCATGGCAATTTCGTATCGACGATTGCCATAAAGGCTGCAAAGGCTGCAGGACTGGACACAGCGCTATGTGCAGCAGGAGGCTTTTATTACCGCATAGGGCAGTGGCAGAGGCATAAAAGCGTCATGGAAGGAGTGGAACAGGCATTAGCCATGCATTTTCCTGAAAAGCTGACCAATATACTCTATGAGTACTATGGCAAGCTAAGACACCCACAGACCCCTGAATCCGCACTCATCCATATGGTCGATGCTTTAATAGTAAGGCTTGATCATATCAAAAACGATGTGGCAGACAGTGAATGGAATCACGAGATACTTATTATCCAGACATTAAATGAGCTGTCAAGCTCAGGAATGTATGATGAATCAGGGCTTTCCATGAATCACTTTTTAAAAATACGAGACTATCTTACAAAGGAGGAGCTGCTTAAATGAGTTTTTTTATCGAAAAAGAAGTAGAATGCAATTTTAATTTTGATTATGAAAAGGTCGCAGAAGCTGTTGTTTCTGCTTCACTTGAGCATGAGAGCTTTCCGTATGAGGCGGAGGTTAATCTGACACTGACAGACAATGAAGGGATACATGCCATCAATAAGGAGTACAGACAGATAGACAGGCCTACAGATGTACTGTCTTTTCCGATGCTTTCATATGAAACACCCGGGGACTTTTCTTTCCTTTCAGATGAGAATGAGGATGATTTCAATCCTGATACAGGAGAGGTCATGCTAGGCGACATTATCATATCCGTCGATAAAGTAAAGGAGCAGGCCGTAGAATACGGACACAGCGAAAAAAGAGAGTTTGCCTTTCTGATTACACACAGCATGCTTCATCTGTTCGGATATGACCACATGGAGGCTGATGAGGCTGCCGTAATGGAAGAACACCAGAGAAAAATACTTGACGCTTTAGGTATAACACGCTAATATTTAAGCTGGTTATCAATTGAAACAGAGGATTTATAAATGTCTAAAAAAAACAATGGGGCAAGTAATGCCTTAGTACAGGGCTCTATACTTGCCGTAGCATCTATAATAAGCAGAATAATAGGACTCATATATCGCATACCGATGCAGCGTATATTGGGCGATATCGGAATCGGCTATTATTCCACAGCCTTTGAAATATATAATGTCATGCTGATTATATCATCATACAGCTTACCACTTGCCGTATCAAAGATGGTTTCAGCCCAGATGGCAAAAAAGAGGCGGACTGCGACGTATCAGATACTGAAGTGTGCTCTGCTTTTTGCAACCATCAGTGGAACAACGGTTGCACTCATACTGTTTTTCGGTGGCAATTTTTTTGCAACAACGCTTCTTAACACACCATACAGTATTTTTGCCTTAAGAGTACTGGCTCCGGGGCTTTTGGTAGTTGCAGTGCTCGGCGTCATCAGAGGCTTTTTCCAGGGACTGGGAACCATGATGCCAAGTGCCGTATCACAGATAATAGAGCAGATAGTAAATGCCATAGTCAGTGTATGGGCGGCCTACGTGCTCTACCGTACAGGTACAAGAATTGGTGCAGTACTTGGTGACAAGGAGCACTATGCCGCAGCATATGGTGCAGCAGGTGGTACACTTGGAACAGTGCTTGGCTCTGTAGCGGCTCTTTTATTTGTGGTATTTATCTTTGCCATCTATATGAAGGTGTTCAAGAGGCAGATGAAAAGAGAACGAAATGTCAGGGTGAGCTCATTTGGCTACACAATGAAGATTCTTGTAATTACGGTTATTCCTGTGCTTTTAAGTACTACTATATACAATATCAGTGGCATCATAGACCAGGGTATATTCAAGCAGGTTGCACTGCTTCAGGGATACACTCAGAATGATATAGACGTATGGTGGGGTGTATACACCGGAAAGTACAAGCTTTTAATCAATGTGCCTATATCCATAGCATCAGCTATGGCAGCATCCTTTGTGCCGGTGCTTACAGGCGCATATCACAGGGATGATATGGAGGCAGTGAGAGGACAGATTAATCTTTCCACACGCTTTATCATGGTTGTCGCATTCCCATGTGCAGTAGGACTTGCCGTGTTTGGGCTGCCTATATTTAATATACTGTTCTCAAGCACCCGTGCAACAAATGCTGAGGCATCACTTATGATGTATGTCGGTGCGGTTGCGGTAGTATTTTACTCGCTTTCCACTCTGTCCAACGGACTGCTGCAGGGCATTGACAGGCTCAAAGTTCCGGTAATCAACGCTGCGATATCTATTGTAGCGCATGTCATAGTGCTCATACTGCTTATGCTCATATTCAGGCTCAATATACATGCAGTTGTGCTTGCCAATACATTTTTTGCATTGCTCATGTGTTTTATGAACAGCATGGCTTTAAAGAAGTACAGTGGCTTTAAGCAGGAAATAAAAAAGACCTTTATCATACCGGCCATCAGCTCGCTCATAATGGGAGTTATTTCGTATATAGTATACTTTATACTTTACAAGGTCTGTCATATTGAGATTATCGCCTTCATTCTTGCTGCAATCATTGCGGTTATCTCATATGCAGTGGCGCTGCTTTTACTCAAGGGACTGACTGAGGATGAGCTTAGACATTTTCCAAAGGGCACACTTATCATAAAAGTGGCAAAAAAATGTCATTTATTATAAAATTGAATAAATAACAAAAATTTACAGATACTGATTTTGAGGTGATAATATGAAAAGCAAAATCAGTATCTGTTTTTTAACTATTGTTGTAATTCTTCTTGCACTTGTTATGATAGAAAAAATCAATACGCAAAGAGCAGCAGACAAGGCTGCGATAATTGCACAAAGCAATGAAAATGATAAAGAAGAAAAAAATGAAAAAGAAAGCCTTCTGACATCAAATGAGGCTAAGAATGCAAAATACTGCATCAAAAATGACTCCGGAATGCTGTCTGTATACAACGGCACTGCAAGTGAAAAATACTTTGACACAGGCGTGTATTTTGAAGAACTGCCTGATGAAGCAAAAAATAAGGTTACAAACGGACTCTACTTTTTTAACGAAACTGATTTGTACGATTTTCTTGAAAGCTATTCAAGTTAATGTTAAAATAAATCAGTTAGGGGAAAGAATATGTACGATGTAATTATAATAGGTGCCGGTGCATCCGGGCTGATGGCGGCAGCAGCTGCTGCATCAAAGGGAGCACGTGTGGCACTTTTAGAGCACAAGGATGATATAGGAAAGAAAATACTTGCAACAGGAAACGGCAGATGTAATTTCACAAACACTGATATGTCCGTAAACAAATTCCACGGCAGTAAAGCACTGATTAAAAACGGGTTGTCGCAATTTAATTATTCAGACACAATACGTTTTTTTAAAGAACTTGGAATACCTGCATATGACAATGCAGGCTACATTTATCCAAATTCAAGGCAGGCTGCATCTGTTGTGGCAGCCTTTCGAATGGAGCTTATGAGGCTTCATGTGGATGTGAAAACAGGCATTAATATTACTGATATTAAGCCTGCGGATGACCGGCCTGGTTACTGCATCCAAACAGACCAGAGCTCATTTAAGTCCAAAAGGCTTATTATAGCGTGTGGCCTTACGGCTTCCCCAAAGCTTGGAAGTGACGGAAGCCTGTTTCGACAGATAGAAGCTCTCGGACACCATATCCAAAAGCCATTACCCGCGCTTTGCGGCTTTAGCTGTGATGGTCTTAATTTCAAAAAAATCACAGGTGTCAGGTGCGATGCCACTGTCGCTTCCGTGATAGACGGTCAAATGACAGAGCAAAATACAGGGGAGCTGCAGTTAGCTGACTATGGCATCTCAGGCATCCCTGTTTTTCAGATTTCAAGTCTTATGTCAAGAGCCCTCGATAAAGGTCAAATGGTCGAGGTGATAATTGACTTTTTGCCGGCTTTTAGTGATGATAAGCTTAATGGATACATAAAGGACAGAATCATTACAACGACAGACAACCGCTCGTTAAATGAGATGCTTAACGGACTTTTAAACAATAAGCTTCTTCTTGAGCTGATACACAAATCAGGTGTATCTCCTGACAAAAAGGGAAGGCTGTTGACAGATGATGATTGTAAAAGTCTCACCCGCTCAATAAAGCATACAGCCGTTTCGGTAAAAAAGCCAAGAGGAGCCGAATTTGCACAGGTGTGTGCAGGCGGCATATGTACAAAGGAAATAGATGTACGTACATTGGAGTCCAAAATCCATCCGGGGCTTTACTTTTGCGGCGAGCTGCTTGATGTGGACGGCATATGCGGTGGCTACAATCTGCAGTGGGCATGGACAAGTGGATATATAGCAGGAGAAATGCAGTAAATGATTAAAATTAACCAGATAAAGCTCCCCGTCACGCACAGTGATGAGGCATTAAAAAAGAAAATAATAAAAATACTTAAGCTCAATGCCAAGACAGGCTTTACATACCGCATTTTAAAGAAATCACTTGACGCGCGTAAAAAGCCTGAGCTGTTCTATACATATTCAGTTGCTGTAGAGCTAGAGGATGCAAAGAACAGTGAAGCGGCAATTGTCAAAAGAGCAGCCAGTTCATCCGTGCTCATATATAAAGAAAAAGAATATCGGATACCTGCATGCGGCCATATACCGCTTGACAGGCGACCTGTTATTGCAGGGGCAGGACCTGCAGGGCTGTTTTGTGCATATATATTGGCAGAGGCAGGTTTTCGCCCGATAGTTATCGAGCGGGGAAGCCGGGTAGAAAAAAGAACCTGCGATGTACAAAAATTCTGGGAGAGCGGCATACTTAATCCCAAAAGCAATGTACAGTTTGGTGAGGGCGGTGCCGGAACCTTTTCAGACGGCAAGCTGAACACATCCGTAAAGGATCCTTCGGGCAGGAATCGTCTTGTGCTTGAGACCTTTGTGCGCTTTGGAGCAGATCCGTCCATACTTTATGACAACAAGCCACATATTGGTACTGATGTGCTCTCAGAGGTAATTGTCAACATGCGTGAATTTTTGGTTGACAAAGGAACAACATTTATATTTGACACCTGTGTGAGCAATCTTGACATAGTTTCTCAAAAGCTATTAAGCGTTTACACGGATTCTGACAGTAATAGTGAGATTAAGACAGATGTATGCGTTCTGGCACTCGGACACAGCGCCAGAGATACATTTGATATGCTTTACAACAAAGGCTTTGATATGGAATGCAAGAGCTTTGCAGTCGGCTTTCGTGTGGAGCATCCGCAGCGCATGATAGATGAATCACAGTATGGTATTCAGAAGAAAATCATACTTCCTCCAAGTCCTTACAAGGTCACATCCAATTTTCCGAATGGCAGAGGAGTCTATTCATTCTGCATGTGTCCGGGAGGATATGTGGTCAATTCATCGTCAACCGAAAATCACACAGTGGTTAACGGCATGAGCTATCACGACAGAAACAGCAAAAATGCGAACAGTGCCATCATAGTATCTGTTTCGCCGAAGGATTTCGGAGCAGATGATGCCCTCGCCGGAGTGAAATATCAGGAAAAGCTTGAAACAGAAAATTATAAGCGAGGCAATGGTTTAATACCACAGCAGCTTTTCGGAGATTTCTGTGATAACAGATTAACAACAGCATACGGCGATTTTGGCTCCTGTACAAAGGGAAACACCGTCTTTGCAAAGCTGAATGGACTCATGAACGCTGACATGGAGAAGTCGTTCAAGCTTGGAATGGAACATTTTGGTCATCTGATACATGGCTTTGACAGAAAAGATGCAATTTTGTCCGGTATGGAGACACGTACATCTTCTCCGCTTCGCATAAAAAGAGATGAGTCTCTTGAGAGTAACATCTCGGGTGTATACCCTTGTGGTGAAGGCGCAGGCTATGCAGGAGGCATTACATCTGCGGCAATCGACGGCATAAAGGTCGCAGAAGCAATTATTAAAAAATATAGGCCGGATTTTAAATAATATTTATACACATGAATAATATTTATACACGTAAAAAGAGAGGAAATATTCGTGGCAGAAGTATCACCAATGATGCAGCATTATCTGCAGACAAAAGAACAATATAAGGATTGTATTTTATTTTATCGCTTAGGAGACTTCTATGAGATGTTTTTTGACGATGCGATAATGGTTTCAAAGGAGCTTGAGCTTACGCTCACCGGCAAAAACTGCGGACTTGAAGAAAGAGCTCCTATGTGTGGAGTACCGTTTCACGCGGCAGACTCATATATCAACAGACTCGTATCAAACGGTCACAAGGTAGCTATCTGTGAGCAGATGGAGGATCCAAAGCAGGCAAAGGGAATCGTAAAGCGAGAGGTAATCCGTGTTGTGACACCTGGCACAAACACTGATATGGCTTCTTTAGATGAGGCAAAAAACAATTACATAATGTCGATTGTATACACTGAGGACAAATACGGCATAGCAACCTGCGATGTCACAACAGGTGATTTTTTTACGACAGAGGTGGATGCGGAAAGAAAGCTGTTAGATGAGGTGAGCAGATTTAATCCATCGGAAATCATATGTAATGAATCCTTCTACATGAGCGGAATAGATGTTGACGATATGAAAAACAGACTGTCAATTACTGTTTCAGCACTCGACTCATGGTATTTTTCCGATGGTCTTGCAAATGAGACACTGCTTTCACATTTCCATGTACAGACAATAAATGCTCTGGGGCTTGAGGATTATGAGAGTGGAGTCATAGCTGCCGGCGCCCTGTTAAAGTACCTTTATGAGACGCAGATGAACTCGCTCGACAATATACTTGAGCTTCATCCGTACTCAATAGGCAAATATATGATAATAGACAGCTCATCAAGACGTAATTTGGAGCTTGTAGATACCCTTCGTGAAAAGCAAAAGAGAGGCTCACTGCTTTGGGTACTCGACAAGACACGCACGGCTATGGGAGCAAGACTGCTTCGCACCTATGTCGAGCAGCCTCTTATCGAAAAGGCAGAGATAATAAAGCGCCAGAAGCTTATCGAAGCACTTAATGCAAACGAAATCACAAGAGACGAGATCAGGGAATACCTTAATCCTATTTATGACCTTGAGCGTCTCATCACAAGAATCACCTACCAGTCAGCCAATCCGCGTGACCTTATTGCCTTCAGGGATTCTTTAAAAATGCTTCCACCAATAAAGCAGCAGCTTTCAGACATACCGTGTGAGCTTACCGATGAGATTAATGAAGAGTTCGATGAGCTTAAGGATATATATGAGCTTTTACTTTCATCCATTGAGGATGAGCCGCCTATCTCACAGCGTGACGGAGATATCATAAAAGCTGGCTACAACGAGGAGGTTGACCGTCTTCGAGACGCAAAAACCAAAGGAAAGACATGGCTTGCAGAGCTTGAAGCCGGTGAACGTGAAAAAACCGGCATCAAAAACTTAAGAATCAAGTATAACAAGGTATTTGGATATTACCTTGAGGTCACAAACTCCTTCAAGGATATGGTTCCTGATTATTATGTGAGAAAACAGACACTCACCAATGCAGAGCGCTACATAACGCCGGAGCTTAAGGAGCTTGAGGATACCATTCTTGGAGCTGAAGACAGGCTCACATCACTCGAGTATGAGCTGTTTCGTGATGTAAGAAAACAGATTTCCTGCAATGTTTCAAGGATTCAGAAAACAGCCAGAGCTATAGCACAGATTGATGTTTTTGCTTCGCTTGCGCTTGTTGCCAGCCAGAATAATTACTGCAAGCCAAAGATAAATGAAAGCGGAATAATAGACATAAAAAACGGACGTCATCCTGTAGTTGAAAAAATGATTACAAATGACATGTTTATAGAAAACGATACATATCTGGATCAGCACAAAAACAGAATCTCAATTATCACAGGGCCAAACATGGCCGGTAAATCCACCTACATGAGACAGACAGCACTTATCGTTCTCATGGCACAAATTGGAAGCTTTGTACCTGCACAAACTGCAAATATCGGCATTGTAGACCGTATCTTCACGCGAGTCGGTGCATCTGACGACCTTGCAAGCGGACAAAGTACATTTATGGTTGAGATGAACGAGGTGGCAAATATACTAAGAAATGCAACCGCAAAATCCCTGCTCATTCTCGATGAGATTGGACGAGGCACAAGTACGTTTGACGGACTAAGCATCGCCTGGGCAGTTGTAGAGCATATAAGTAATCCAAAGCTCCTCGGAGCAAAGACGCTTTTTGCAACCCATTATCACGAGCTCACCGAGCTTGAGGGCAAGCTTGACAGTGTAAATAACTATTGCATCGCTGTAAAGGAAAAGGGCGATGATATAGTTTTCTTAAGAAAAATCGTAAAGGGCGGAGCTGACAGAAGCTATGGTATACAGGTTGCAAAGCTTGCAGGTCTGCCGGATTCAGTCATAGAGCGTGCCAAGGAAATCGCAGAGCAGCTTCTTGCAAATGATATCACAGATACTGTAAAAAGCATATCCGTTGACAATGGCCACAAGCATAAAAAGGAGCATCTTGACGAGGTTGATATGACACAGATTTCGCTTTTCGACACAGTGAAGGATGATGACATAATTGACGAGCTTCGAAGCATAGACATAGGCAACATGACACCACTTGATGCGTTAAACAAGCTGTATCAGCTCCAGAACAAGGTTAAAAACCGCTGGTAGAAAGGATTAAAATGCCAAATATTGCCATATTAAATCAGGAAACAATAGATAAAATAGCTGCAGGAGAGGTTGTTGAGCGTCCGTGCTCCGTGGTAAAGGAGCTGGTGGAAAATGCCATAGATGCAGGCTCCACAGCCATTACTGTGGAGATAAAGGAGGGCGGAATCTCATTCATCCGTATCACTGACAATGGCTGCGGAATTGAAAGAGACCAGGTTGCAGTTGCATTTTACCGTCACAGCACGAGTAAAATACGCTCGGCTGAGGATTTACTTACTGTAAAGTCTCTCGGCTTCAGAGGTGAGGCGCTGTCAAGCATCTCGGCCGTTGCCCGCGTTGAGCTTATCACAAAAACCTACGATGAGCTCACCGGCACCAGATATGTGATTGAAGGCTCGAAAGAGCTTTCCAACGAGGAAATCGGTGCTCCGGACGGTACTACCTTCATAGTAAAGGATTTGTTTTATAATGTTCCGGCAAGACGCAAGTTTCTAAAGACAGCACAGACAGAGGGCAGCTACATAAGCGATATGGTTGAAAAGCTTGCGCTTTCACATCCTGATATATCGTTTAAGTTCATAAACAATAACCAGACAAAGCTTCACACCTCCGGAAACGGCAACAGAAAGGATATCATATACCATATATTCGGACGCGAGATATCGTCATCTCTGCTTGAGGTGAAGCATGAATGTGAATACTTTAAGGTGGAGGGCTTTATAGGAAAGCCTGTCATCACGAGGGGCAACAGAAATTATGAGAATTATTTCATAAACGGCAGGTATGTAAAGAGCAATATATTGTCACGCGCTATCGAGGAGGCCTACAAGAGCTTTTTAATGCAGCATCAGTATCCGTTTACAGTGCTTTACTTCACATTTTTCAGTGAGCTGGATGTCAACGTGCATCCGACCAAGATGGAGCTTAGGTTCGACAACAACAACGAGATATATGTCGAATTGTGTGACACAATATATGCAATTCTATCCCACAAGGAGATGATTCCCGATGTGCCTGTAGATAGTACGCCGGCGCCTAAAAAGATAGTGCATGAGTATAAGGAGCCAATACCGGAGCCGTTTGAGAAGAGGCGTATCAATGAGGTGAGGGCAGCGGAATCAAGGAGCGTGTACGGACAGAGCGTGACAGCTACTGTAAAAAGCTCCACTGTAAAAGGACCTGCTGTTAATGAGCCTCTCACAGAAAATACTTTAAACCAACAGAAAGCTAAAACATCTGCATCGACGCCTGTTGTACATATCGGCAATTCAGTGGAACCAAAGCCTGAGACTTCCTCCGAGTATGAACCTGCACAGGTTGTCACCGGCACCCAGCAGACACTCGGCGATTACGACAAGGTTTTTCTTACAGAAAGCGCCAAGAAGCAGTTTTCCATCATAGGCCAGCTCTTTAAGACCTACTGGCTCATAGAGTTTGAGGACAAGCTGTACATCATAGACCAGCATGCAGCTCATGAAAAGGTGCTGTATGAAAAAACGATGGCAAAACTTGCCAATAAGGATTTCACATCACAGCGCATAAGCCCTCCGATTGTCATGACTCTTGATGCAAGGGAAAGCGAGATGCTTGAGAAATACAGGCCGCAGATAGAACAGTTTGGCTATGAGGTGGAGCATTTTGGCGGCAAGGAATACATGGTCAGTGCAATTCCGGATAATTTGTTTAACATAGATATGAAGGATCTGTTTATAGAGATGCTCGATGATTTTTCCAATGCGACAGGCAGGCAGACTCCTGATATCATCACGGAAAAGGTCGCATCCATGTCGTGTAAGGCAGCAGTCAAGGGCAATGACAAGCTTACACTTCCTGAGATAAATGAGCTGATAGATGAGCTTTTGTCACTCGACAATCCTTACAACTGCCCACACGGCAGACCAACCATCATCTCTATGAGCAAATATGAGATAGAAAAGAAATTCAAACGTATCGTATGACAACATACACATTTGAACTGAGGTGCAATATGACACAAAAACCGATGATTGTCCTGACAGGACCGACAGCAGTAGGAAAGACAGCTCTATCGATTGAGCTTGCAAAAAAAATAAATGGTGCTATAATATCCGCGGATTCCATGCAGGTATACAAATACATGGATATAGGCTCTGCGAAGGTTACAGTCGATGAGATGGACGGCATAAAGCACTATCTGATAGATGAGCTTGAGCCATCTGACGAGTTCAATGTATTTATCTTCAAGGATATGGCAAAAAAAGCACTTAATGAGATATACGAAGCAGGAAAGATACCGATAGTTGTCGGCGGCACCGGCTTTTATATCCAGGCACTTTTGTATGACATTGATTTCACAGAGCAGGATGTGGATGAGTCGTACAGAAAGAGCCTGTACGACTTTGCAAATGAGCACGGAAACCATGCACTGCATGAAATGCTCAAGGATATCGACCCTTCATCCTACGAGAGCATCCATGAGAATAACGTAAAGCGCGTCATCAGGGCAATTGAATACTATCACACCTGTCATGAGCCGATTTCAAAGCACAATGAGACTGAAAGAGCCAAGCAGTCTCCATACAGCTTTGCCTATTTTGTACTGGATGATGTAAGACAAAGACTCTATGAGAGGATAGATAAGAGAGTTGATATCATGGTTTCAAACGGACTTGTCGACGAGGTGAAAAAGCTAAAGGCAATGGGCTGTACAAGCGATATGGTATCCATGAAGGGCATAGGATATAAGGAAATCCTTGCATATCTCGATGGAGAATATTCACTTGATGAGGCTGTGGACAAGGTAAAGCTTGAGTCAAGGCGTTTTGCAAAGAGACAGCTAACCTGGTTTAGAAGAGAAAAAGATACCATATGGATAGAAAAAAATGAATATTCATATGATGATAATAAAATATTAAATAAAATACAAGAAATTTTAGCAGAAAAGAGGATTATAATTTGTTAGATACCAATGAAGCCATTTACAGGCAGTATGAGACACTTGGAATATCAAAGGAGGTTTTGGATTTCGGAACCTCTGTAGAAAAGGAGCTTAAGGAGCGTTTTGAAAAAATAGACACAAATGCTGAGTATAATCAGCTTAAGGTCATAGCCGCCATGCAGAAAAACAAGGTGAGCGCAGAGTGCTTCCAGGCATCAAGCGGCTACGGCTACAATGACCTCGGAAGGGATACACTTGAGAGAGTGTACGCAGACTGTTTTGGCGCAGAAGATGCACTTGTAAGGCCTCAGATTACCTGTGGCACACATGCACTTGCACTTGCACTCATGTCAAACCTGCGCCCGGGCGATGAGCTTTTAAGCCCTGTCGGAAAGCCTTACGATACACTTGAAGAGGTAATAGGCATACGCCCTTCAAAGGGCTCACTTGCTGAGTACGGCATCACATATGCGCAGGTTGATTTACTGCCTGACGGTGAGTTTGACTATGACGGAATAAAGAAAGCCATCAATGAAAAAACGAAGCTTGTCACCATCCAGCGCTCTAAGGGCTATGCTACAAGACCTACACTTTCGGTCAAAAGAATAGGCGAGCTCATTGCCTTTGTAAAGAGCATAAAGCCTGATGTGATCTGTATGGTCGATAACTGCTACGGTGAGTTTGTCGAGGATACAGAGCCTATCCAGGTTGGAGCGGACATGATGGTTGGCTCACTGATCAAAAATCCGGGAGGCGGACTTGCACCAATCGGAGGCTATATTGTCGGCAAAAAGGAATGTGTTGAAAATGCCGCATACCGTCTCACATCTCCGGGACTTGGCAAGGAGGTTGGAGCTTCACTCGGAGTCATCCAGTCATTTTATCAGGGCTTTTTCCTTGCACCGACTGTCGTAAGCGGAGCATTAAAGGGAGCAATCTTTGCCGCAAAAATCTATGAAAAGCTTGGTTTTAAGGTGGTTCCTGACGGTACTGAAAGCCGCCACGATATCATACAGGCTGTAGAGTTCAATAACCGCGATGCCATGATAGCCTTCTGCGAGGGCATACAGGCAGCAGCACCTGTAGACAGCTATGTGACCCCTGAGCCATGGGCTATGCCGGGCTATGACAGTGATGTCATCATGGCAGCAGGCGCATTTGTGCAGGGCTCATCCATTGAGCTTTCTGCCGATGGCCCTGTGAAGCCGCCATATGCGGTTTATTTCCAGGGAGGACTCACATGGTACCATGCAAAGCTTGGAATTTTGATGTCTTTACAAAAACTTTATGAGAGAAATCTTGTTAAGCTGGATTAGGTGTGCTACAATTAACTGAAAACTTTGCTTAAATCCGTTGTCAATCGCCTGGGAGAAGCGAAAGGGATTAATGCATAATAACAAAACAATTAAAAATCTGCCGGCTTCAGAGCGACCATATGAGAAATTTTTATCGCTTGGAGCATCAGGCCTATCAGACGCTGATTTACTTGCCATCATTATAAAGACCGGCACAAGGGACAAGACTGTGATTGATATTGCGCAGGACATACTCTCCGGCAGGCATGGCAATCTGCTCAATCTCTATGAGATGTCCTATGAGGAGCTTCTTAGTATCCCCGGGATAGGGCAGATAAAAGCTATACAGCTTAAGGCGATAGCAGAGCTGTCGCTTCGCATAGCAAAGACCAAAAAGGTTCAAAGCATCAGAATGAATAATCCTCAGACAATAGCTGACTACTATATGGAGCAGATGAGGCATCTTACAAATGAAGTCGTCATTTGTGCCTATTTTGATGTAAAAAGCAGATTCTTAGGAGACAAGTTCATATCCAAGGGTTCACTAAGCTCATCTGTAGTGGACATAGGCTCCATCATCAGGACCGCCCTGGACAAAAATGCATCAAAGCTTGTTTTATTGCACAATCATCCAAGCGGAGATTGTACTCCCAGCAGAAATGATATTGCTGTCACAGACAGATTAATTGAGGGCTCAGGGATTTTTTCCATAGAGCTTTGTGACCATATCATAATCGGAGATAACGAATATTATAGCTTCTATGAAAATAAACTTATATAAACAGAAGACGAGGTAGAATTATTATGAGCAACAACGTTTACGGAATTGATCTGGGAACAAACAATTTCAAGGTATACTCAAAGGCTACAGGCAAGACAATGCTTGAGAAAAACACAATAGCCGTAATAGACAAAAATCAGATATATGCATATGGAGACAGCGCATATGCCATGTATGAAAAGGCGCCTGAGACAATCAACGTCATATTTCCTGTTGTAGAGGGAGTTATTGCTGACTATAATCTGCTTCAGACTATGATTTTTGACTTTTTGGAGCATAAGACAAAGGCACGTATCAAAAATGCCGAGTTCATCATCGCTGTGCCGACAGATATCACAGATGTAGAGAAAAGAGCATTCTACGAGCTCTTCTATAAGAGCAAATCAAAGCCTAAAAAGGTCATGCTCTGCGAGAAGCCTATCGCTGATGCTGTAGGTCTTGGAATAGATGTAAACGAGCCAACCGGTGTCATGATAGTAGATATGGGCGCTGACACAACAGAGACATCCGTTATTTCACTCGGTGGCCTGGTGCTTAGTGACCTGCTTCATTTCGGTGGCAACAGACTTGACGAGTCAATTATCTCCTTTGTGCGAAAGGAGTTCAATCTTGTAATCGGACAAAAGACTGCAAAGCTGTTGAAGGAGACTATAGGCTCTGCACTTCCGGGAAGAGAGGACAGTATGGTCATAGTGGGACGTGATGTGGTAAGCGGCCTGCCTATTGAGATGGAAATTGGTTCAAAGGTCGTTTACGAGGCTATGAAGTCAAACCTTGAGTCTATATGCACATCAATAAAAATGATTCTCGAGAAGACTCCGCCTGAGCTTGCAAAGGATATCATCCATTCAGGCATTTATATCACAGGAGGCGGCTCACAGCTTGCAGGACTCGACCAGCTCTTTGAACAGATTACAGGTATAAAGGTCATCTGCTCAGAATGTCCTGAGGAGAGTGCAGTACGCGGACTCGTACAAATAGTTTCTGATTCAAAATATAAGAGACTTCCGTTCAGCATCAAAAAATAATAACCGAGGTTAACATGAGTAAGAATTTTCGCAATCGAAAGAGAAAGCACAATAAAAAGCTGCCTGCAAGATACACACTGTTGATTATGACAGCAGTCTGCTTTGTGACCATGCTGTTAAGCCTTACCTTAAATATCTCCGGTGGTCCTTTAAAGACTGCTGCCGGATATGTATTCATCCCAATGCAGAAGGGTATAAACAGCTTTGGAATCCACATTTCAGATAAGGTTACAGAAATACGCACATTAAAAAATGTCAAGGCTGAGAATAAAAAGCTCAAGGCCGAGGTAGAAGAGCTTACAACACAGCTCACAACAACCAAACTTGAACAGTATGAGCTTGACAATTACAGACAGCTTCTTGATTTGGATGCCAAATATCCATCATATCCCAAGGTTGCTGCCAGTGTTATAGCAAAGGACAGCGGAAACTGGTTTTCTACCTTTACTATCGACAAAGGAAAAAAGGATGGAGTGGACGTAGGCATGAATGTGCTTGCGGGAAGCGGACTTGTAGGTAGTGTTACCGATGCTGGTGATAATTTTGCCAAGGTACGCTGTATCATAGATGATGCCAGCAAGGTCAGTGGCATGGTTTCCACCACGGAGGACAACCTCACCGTCAGTGGCAATATAAAAACCATGAACGAGGACAAGGTAATTACCTTTACAGAGTTAAAGGATGACGACAACAAGGTGAAAGAGGGCGATCCTGTTGTTACCTCATACGTGTCAGACCGTTACCAGCAGGGCATACTGATTGGCTATGTGACAAAAATCGAAAATAACTCCAACAATCTGACAAAATCCGGCACTATCACACCGGTTGTAGATTTTGAGCATATCGAAAATGTCATGGTCATAACACAGCTTAAGCAGACCGGTGACACTAAGACAGCTGACGACACCGAAAGTACAAAAACAGCCGGTGACAGCCAGACTGAAAATTCAACTGAAAATAAGTAAGGAGCAGCATGAGACGTAGAATTGTTTTATTTATAATAATAACTTTATGCTTTTTATTGCAGACCACGCTGTTTAAGACTCTTTCCTTTGCCAATATCTCACCAAACCTGTTGATTATAGCCGTATCATCCTTTGGCTTTATGCGTGGCAAAAAGGAAGGACTGTGGGTAGGCTTCTTTTGCGGCCTGCTTATTGACATATTTTGCGGAAAATATATAGGACTGTATGCTTTAATATATATGTATATCGGTTTTATCAATGGATTATTCCAGAAAAGATTCTATCCTGACGATATAAAGCTTCCTATGCTTCTGATAGGAGGCAGCGATTTGTTTTACAATCTGGTAGTATACTTTTTCATGTTTTTACTGCGTGGCAGATTTAGCTTTTTGTACTATCTGAAGTCAATTATCATACCTGAATTTGTATACACAATGGTTATCAGTATACTTTTGTATCTGGTATTTCTTAAGTTAAACCAGAAGCTGGAAGCACACGAGAAAAGGAGAGCAAAGAAATTTGATTTATGATATAAAAGATTTTCTGAAGAAATTTTTCAGCTCAAGACTTTTTGTATTAGCAGCAGTAATTATTTTCATGTTTGCCCTGCTTGCCGAAAGAGTCTTTACCCTTCAGATTATTAAAGGTGCAGATTATCAGAAAAACTTCATAATGCTGATTAAAAAGCCGCTGTCCATAGAGGCATCAAGAGGCAATATATACGATGTAAATGGTGAGCTGCTTGCTTACAATCAGCTTGCATACTCTGTAGTCATCTCAGACAACGGCAGCTATTCATCTACGAAGGAGCACAATCGTCTTTTAAACAAAGAGCTTAATGAAATTATCAATGTGATAAAAAACAACGGAGGCTCCATATACAATGATTTTCCGGTTGTTTTAAACGATGATGGTACATACAGCTTTACATTCACATCTGAAACCTCAAAAAAGAGATTTCTGTCAGATGTGTTCGGAAAGAAATATGATAAGCTCGAATACAATAAAGCACTTGGCTTTGACGAGGCAAATGCCAGCGCCCAGAATATTATTGATTTTCTAAGCTCTGACCAGAATGAATGCTTTGATATAAGCAGCAAGTATGATACACAGGCCACTTATGATATTGTAGTGATGAGATATGCCATAAAACAGAACCGATTCACTAAATACAAAACCACTACTATTGCAAAGGATGTAAATGATTCGATAGTAGCATATGTCAATGAGCATTCAGATACTCTTACCGGCATATCAGTTGAAGAGGATACCATCCGCAAGTACAACTATCCTGAATATATTTCATCGCTCATAGGATACACAGGCAAGATATCTACCGACGAGTATAATGAGCTATCAAAGGATGATGACTCATATACACAAAATGATATGGTAGGTAAGTCAGGCTTAGAGCAGTACTATGAGAGCTATCTGCGAGGCAAAAACGGTGAAAAACAGGTCTATGTAAACAATGTCGGTAAGATAAACGAGGTAATAAGTCAGGAGAATCCTGTTTCCGGAAATGATGTCTACTTAAGTATTGACATCAAGCTGCAGGAGGCCACATACAAGCTGTTAGAGCAGGAGATAGCCGGAATCGTTTACTCCAAAATAAAGTCCGGTGAAATACCTATAGGCGATGTCTACTTTGCACTGATCAACAACAATGTAGTTGACCTGACACATTTCAATGCACCGGATGCATCAGCTACTGAGCAGGCTATATACAATTCCTTCAGCGGTCAGCTGCAGGATGCACTATCAACTATAGACAGTGAGCTTGAAGGTGGTACAGCAGGCACTGCTTCCATGTCGGAGCAGACACTTGATTATTTTACATGTGTTATGTCAGTGCTAAATGATGACGGACTGCTTCTGAGTAAACAGATAGATACCTCTGATTCCACATACACCTCATGGAAGGCCGGCACGCTCTCGCCGCGTGATTATCTCAAATACTGCATCTCAAAGCAGTGGATAGACATCACAAAGCTTGATGTAAATCAGAAATATGCTGATTCAAGTGAAATTTACACAGCACTGTGTTCATATATCAGGGATGCCATGACTGACAATAAAGACTTTGCCAAAATCATTTACAAATACATGGTAAATTCAGGGGCAGTCACAGGACAGCAGCTGTGCCTTCTTCTTTTTGACCAGGGTGTACTCGATTATGACGATGCAACTGTAAATAATATCGCCAACGGCTCCATCAGTCCATATGCATTTCTTATGGACAAAATAAACAATATAGAGATAACACCTGCACAGCTGGCTCTTGACCCGTGTACAGGCTCCTGTGTCATAACTGATGCAAAAACAGGACAGCTAAAGGCTTTAGTCAGCTATCCGGGCTATGACAACAACAAGCTGGCAAATACTGTAGATGCCGATTACTACCAGTCTCTCAGAGAGGACAAGTCTAATCCGCTATGGAATTATGCAACCCAGGAGCAGACTGCACCGGGATCTACCTTCAAGATGGTATCAAGCACCGCAGGTCTTGCCGAGGGAGTCATTGATACTTCATCGAAGATAAATTGTACCGGAATATTTACAGAAATCAGCAATCAGCCAAAATGCTGGATTTATCCGGGTGCTCATGGTATGGACAACGTATCGGAAGCTTTAAGGGATTCATGTAACGTATTCTTCTACACAACAGGCTTCAGGCTTGCAAGCAAGGACACCGGTTCATATGACGATGAAAACGGTATGAAATACATACAAAAATATGCATCTATATACGGACTTGACCAGAAATCAGGTGTTGAGATAGTAGAAAAGACGCCGTCCATTGCTACACAGTATCCTGTAATGGCAGCTATCGGACAGAGTAATAACAACTATACGACTATTTCTCTTTCAAGGTACGTAACAGCAGTTGCTTCCGGAAAGCTTTATGACTACAAGCTGATGAACAAAATTGTGGATGCAGACGGCAAAACAGTCAAACAATATGATTCAAAATCAACCGATATATCAGGCACACTTACTCAAAGCCAGTGGGATGCCATCCATCAGGGAATGCGTATGGTAGTCGAAGACCTGCACGATGTATTTGGCGGCTTTACAGGCGTTGAGGTGTCCGGTAAGACAGGAACAGCACAGCAGGTTGAGACAAGACCAAACCATGCGCTGTTTGTAGGATACGCTCCATCAAGCGATCCTGAAATTACAATAGCTACACGTATATCATATGGATACAGCTCACACAATGCTGCAGCTGCATCCAGAAATATAATTTCATATTATTATAATCTGGAGTCACTTGACGATTTACTCGCAGTCAAGGCTGAGGGTGTTAACTCATCAGGCTCAAGTGCCAGAACAGACTAGGAGGTTTATTTTTGTGAGTGAAGCAATAGTTTTCACTTCAGGAAAAGGCGGTGTTGGAAAAACTACGGTTATTTCCAACATCGGAGTTGAACTTTCACAGTTAGATAAAAAAGTCATCATGCTCGATACAGACATGGGGCTTCGCAATCTGGACCTGGTAATGGGAATAGAGGACAAGGTCAATTACAATATCCTCGACATCTTAAACCGCTCATGCCGTATCAGACAGGCAATCATACGCAATAAAAAGTATCCCAATCTATATGTAATTCCTGCAGCACCTTCCATGGATACGTTATGCAGCTATGAGGCACGCTTCAAGATACTTATAGAGGAGCTTAAAGCAAGCTTTGATTATTGTCTGATAGATTCTCCGGCGGGTATCGACAGTGGCTTTTGGTTTTCAGCCTCACCTGCAGACCGTGCGATAGTAGTTACCACACCGCATGTATCTGCCATACACGATGCAAGGCGATGCATAAGCCTGCTCGACAGCGCACATCTTGACGATATATCAGTCATTGTTAATGCATATGACAAGCATATGGTAAGAAGGCATCAGATGATATCCGATAATGATATTACAGCACTTCTTTCTACCAGGATTATCGGCACTATTCCCTATGACAAAAGTGTTATCATTTGCCAGAACAGAGGAATACCTGTCCGTGAGGCCAAAAGCAGGCTTGCTCCTGTATTTGCCCATATATCCGGTCAGATAATCCATTCCTCTGACGATATGAGAGGTGCCGCTGTATGATGCATAAATTTTCCAAAACAGGAGAATACGCCAAGAAAAGGCTTAAAATAGCACTTGCAGAAGATAGGAACACAATATCTGCTTCTGACAATATGGCACAGATTAAAAAAGAAATAAAAAGCGTGATACAAAGACATATGAATATAAACGATGATGCTTACGAGGTCCGGATTATCATGCGCGACAAAAAATCAATTAATAACCTTTAATAAAATACCTTTTGACCATCATATCATTAGTATTAGAATTAAGATTACAGAGATAACAGATAGGAAGTAACAAAATGCTCAAACAGTACAGACTAAAGAATTATCACTTTCAATTAGTAGTATACATAATAGCTTTGTCAATTATAGGCATCCTGCTGATAGGCAGTGCCAAGCACTCCGTACAAAGCAAGCAGATAATAGGCTTTGTAATGGGACTGACTATTATGATAGTGCTTTCCCTTATAGATTACTCATTTCTGCTCAAATTCGTGTGGATATACTATGCCGTAATGATTTTGCTGCTGTTACTTGTTCTATTTGCAGGTGATGATGCAAAGGGTGCACAGCGCTGGTTTAAAATCGCAGGTATCAGATTCCAGCCGTCAGAGATTGCCAAAATTATACTGATTTTGTTCTTTGCCTATTTCTTTGCCAAATATGAGGAAACCATAAACACGGTAAAGACGATAGTACTGTCAGTGATATTTGTAGGAATACCATTATTCCTTATTTATAAGCAGCCTGACAACTCAACAACAATTCTTACTGCATTAATTTTCGCTGCCCTCTTGTTTATTAGCGGATTAAGTTATAAAATAATAATGCCGGTACTTGGAGTTTCAGTACCGATAGTTTTGATAGTGCTTAGCTACATATATACACATGCCGATGCACTCATCAAAAAAGGCTTTTACCCTGCTACACGTATAATGTCGTGGCTCGACCCGACAAATTACGCTGATACAGCAGCACAGCAAAGGAACTCTATCTGGGCTATAGGCTCAGGACAGTTGTTTGGCAAGGGACTTAACAACTCTGTTGTAACCTCTATGAAGAACACCAACTACATCATAGAGCCTCAAACAGATTTTATATTTGCTGTTGCCGGAGAGGAGCTTGGCTTTATTGGTACAATCAGTATAATAATTCTTTTGCTTCTTATCGTAATTGAGTGTATACTTATAGCAAGGAAGGCAAAGGACACAAGCGGAAAGCTCATATGCTGTGGCATGGGAGCACTTATAGGCTTTCAGGCCTTTATCAATTTGTGCGTAGCCACAGGTCTTATGCCCAATACCGGTATGACTCTTCCCTTTGTCAGTTATGGACTTACGTCACTTGTTTCACTGTACATGGGAATGGGAATTGTCCTGAATGTAGGATTACAGCCGAAGAAATATTCATAGGGAGGTTAGCAATGAACATAGGATTAGTTGCACATGATTCAAAGAAAAAACTGATGCAGAACTTCTGCATAGCATACAGAGGTATCTTAAGCAAAAATAATTTGTACGCCACAGGCACCACAGGACGTCTGATAGAGGAGGTTGCAAACCTCTCAGTGCACAAATATCTTGCAGGACACTTAGGAGGCATCCAGCAGCTTGGAGCACAGATTGAGCACAATGACATAGATCTTGTCATCTTTCTGCGTGATCCATTAAAGCCTAAGCCACACGAGCCTGAGGTAAACAGTATTTTCCGTATTTGTGATGAGCATAATATACCACTTGCCACCAATCTGGCTACAGCAGAGCTGCTCATTTTATCATTGGACAGAGGAGATCTTGACTGGCGTGAGATGTACAAGTAAACAAAGAATTAAACGACTGCTATGTCTGACATGCATAGCAGCGGTTTTTATGACAGGCTGTGGTACAAAGATTGAGAATGCATATGATACTTATTCCACAGATTATATAAATGGATATAACGGAAGTAATTTTTTTGCGTCCAACCTTTGCGTCACAAATGATGTCAATTTTGGTCAGGACAATATGCAGTTTGCAAAAACCGCAGAGGGAGCCGGAGCCTTTAATATTGACACTCATCAGGTGCTGTATAGCCAGAATCTGTTTGAAAAGCTATATCCTGCAAGCACTACAAAGATTTTAACTGCATACATAATTCTTAAAAACTGTGATTTAAATGCGACAGTCACAGTAAGCCATGACGCTGCAAACCCGGGTCATTCATCATCGGTATGCGGCCTAAAGGAAGGCGATGTCATTACAGTGCAGGACTTATTGTATGGGCTCTTACTTGAGAGTGGCAATGATGCGGCAATAGCACTGGCAGAGTACTGCAGTGGTTCTGTAGAAGAATTTGCCAAGCTGATGAACAGCACTGCAAAAAGTTTTGGTGCCACAAACAGCAGTTTTGTCAACCCAAGCGGTCTTCCTGATGAAAATCATTACACTACCATATATGACATGTATCTCATTTTTTCCAATGCCATATCCTTAGAGAGCTTTGTTTCAATCATCAGTTCACAGACCCATGATGTGGCATATACAAATGCCCAGGGCGCGGCTGTTTCAAAGACCTTTAAGAATACCTGCGGCTATCTGACCGGAGCATATACAGCTCCTGAAAACGTCACAGTGACAGGAGGAAAGACAGGCACTACGGGGGAAGCCGGCCATTGCCTCGTACTGCTAAGCCAGAATGCTAAAAATGAGCGCATCATAAGCATAGTTTACAAGGCAGATGGTAAAAAGGATCTTTATAGCTTCATGAATGAAATACTTAGTGGATTTGCTAATTAAATATTGAGTTTTATGGTTATTTATACTATAATAATATAAAAATACAATTATTTTTTATTAATAATCACAATATTTATCCATAGGAGGAATGAGCCATGATAGAAATTATTTGTGGAGACAAGGGCAAGGGCAAGACAAAAGAGCTGTTAGACAAGGTAAATTCATCAATTAAGGGAAATGAAGGTTCCATAGTTTTTCTTGATAAGAGCCAGAAGCACATGTATGAGCTTAATAACCAGGTTCGACTAATCAATGTTATGGACTATCCTATTGACAATTGTGATGAATTTTTAGGATTTATATGCGGAATCATATCGCAGGATCATGATCTGGAGGAGATGTATTTAGACAGCTTCCTTACAATTGCATCACTTGATGATGAGGGGGATATCACCAAGGCAATCGAAAAGCTTGATATCATCAGCGAGAAGTTTAAGGTGAAGTTCATCTTAAGTGTTTCAAGGAATATTGACAAGTTGCCTGAATGTGCCAAGGCAAAGGTTATCATTTCTTTATAAATGATTAATTAGGGGGATGTGTATTTCACATCCCTTTTTTAAGGAGTAAAATTGTGTCCCAAAAGAATAAAAAAATACTGAAATATCACACCGGCTTCAATCTGAATATCGGTTTTATAGTGTTTTTTGTAATAATAATCTATGTGATTTTTCACATTTTTACGTATTTCACCTCAAACCCGGTATCTGAATACGAGGTACAACAGGGTACTATAGCGACCAACAACATATATAAGGGCATGATAATCCGCGAGGAAAGTGTAGTGTATGCTGAGGAATCAGGAAACCTCAACTACTTTGTGTCAAACGGCTCAAAGGTTGCAACAAGTGATGTTGTCTACTCTGTTGATACAGACGGCTCCATTGCAACCCAGATTACCGGTGCTCAAAATGATGCCTCCGCCATCACTGACGAGGCTGCCGGGAAGATTATCACTGACATAAACAGCTTTTCATCCGGCTACAACAGACGATACTTTTCAAAGGTTTATACCTTCAAAAACGATCTGTCTGCACAGCTGACACAGGTTCTCAGTCAAAATGCACTGACAAGCCTGGCAGATACTATCAGTACTGCTGAGGCTAACAACACCTTCTATACATATAAGCCGACAGCTCCCGGAATAGTCTATTACGGAATAGACGGCTATGAGGATGTCACTACAGACAGCTTCACTCTGGATCAGTACAACAACACTAATTATGAAGAGACTGATTTAACCGACAACAGCACCATCAATCAGCTGGATCCTGTTTATAAGCTGATTACAAGTGAGAACTGGAATATACTCATAAATGTTCCTGACAATGTTGCCAAGAGCCTGAATGACAAGTCAGTCATAAAAATCAGATTCTGCGATGATGACTATACAACCACGGTATCGTTCAGCCTTTTGAAGAAGGATGATGCTTTTTTCCTGAAGCTGAATATGAAAAACTCGCTCATCCGCTATATAAATGAGCGTTTTACCAATATAGAGCTCGTGCTTGGAGCAGACACCGGGCTTAAAATACCTAATTCAGCTATAACCCAAAAGGAATTTTTTACTATTCCAAAGGATTATTTCACTGCAAGCGGCGATTCCAATGATTCGTCACTCATGATAAAGGATAAAAGCAGTGGTTCAGTTAATATAGTCAGTCCAACAATATTCAGCCAGAATGATGACTTTTATTTCGTAGATGATGAATATCTTAAGGACGGCGATATCATTGTAAAGCCTGATTCTTCGTCAACCTACAGGGTGGGAACAGATAAGGACAAGCTCACAGGTGTCTACAATATCAACAAAGGATACGCTGTGTTTAAGCAGATAAAGGTACTTGCATCAAACGATGACTACACAATTGTAGAAGCCAAAACGCCATATGGCATTTCGCTTTATGACCATATAGCCCTGGATGGCAAATCCGTGAAGGAAAACCAGACCATAACCAAATAATTATTGGTAATAAATATTATTGAAAATATACAGAAAGGACAGATTTTATGTTAAAAGACAACTTACATCAGGTTCAGCAAAATATAAAGGCTGCATGTGACAGAGCTCACAGAAACTATAGTGATGTCACACTAATTGCAGTCAGCAAAACCAAACCTGTTGAGATGCTCAGTGAGATATACGATGAGGGCATCCGTGAGTTCGGCGAAAATAAGGTACAGGAAATGTGTGAAAAGATGGAGGTTATGCCAAAAGATATTCACTGGCACATGATTGGGCATCTTCAGACCAACAAGGTGAAGTATATAGTTGGAAAAACTTCACTTATCCACTCTGTAGATTCACTGCATCTGGCAAAGGAGATACAAAAGCAGGCCATAAAGCATGACTGCAGCTGCGATATACTGGTTGAGGTCAATATTGCAGGAGAGGAATCTAAGTTTGGCACATCACGAGATGAGGCTATCTCTTTAGTTGAAGAAATTGCTAAACTGGACCATATCCATATAAAAGGACTTATGACTATAGCACCATTTGTAGATGATCCTGAGGATAACAGACAATACTTTAGAGATATTAAGCAATTATCAGTTGACATAGCACAGAAAAACATAGATAATGTCAGTATGAATGTTTTGTCCATGGGTATGACAGGAGATTACACAGTAGCAATAGAAGAGGGCGCAACAATGGTACGTGTCGGTACCGGAATATTTGGAGAGCGCGACTACAGCAAGGCTAACTGATACTTTGCATATGCTATACACAAAATAAAAATAGAAAAGGAATATAGAAATGAGTTTCATAGATAAGATTCTTGACAAAATGAGTTTAAATTCTGAGGACGATGAGGAATTCGATAACGAGGATTATTACCTTGATGATGAGGAAGAAGAAGAGCTTCCAAGAAATCCTTTCCGCAGAAAAAAAGAGGCTGCTGAAGAGGAACCGGCCATAAAAAGCACAAGGCGTGATACAACACCAAAGGAGAAGCCTGTTAAGACTACATCCAAGATTACACCAATATCAAAATCATCCAGAAAGCAGGTATCATCAGACATGGAAGTTTGCGTAATAAAACCAAGTTCAATTGAAGACGAAATAGAAATAACAGACACATTACTTAACGGACGTACAGTCGTCATCAACATGGAGGGACTTAATGTCGATGTGGCACAGCGCATCATAGATTTCACATCAGGCTCAGCATATGCCCTGCACGGTAATCTGCAGAAGATATCCAACTTTATCTTCATCGCCACTCCACACGGAGTAGATATCTCAGGAGATATCCAGAGTCTCATGGATTCATTTGATCTCCCGGGTTCATCTTATTAAGCGGAGTCTCTAATCAGCTATGAAGAAAAATAAAACAAAAAAACAGATGTGTACAGCAGGCATCATTGCATTGATTCTTGTAGCAATTGACCAGCTTACAAAGTATCTGGCTGTTATAAATCTAAAGCAATCATCCACGGGTGTATTTGTTCTCATTCCGGGAGTTTTCGAGTTCAGATACCTGGAAAACCAGAGTGCTGCATTTGGTGTTGATCTGCTTTCAATAATACAGAATATCTTTCATTTTACATATTGGTCTGAGAATCCATTGGCATTTTTGCGTGCCAAAATGATTTTTTTCTCAGTGATTACTATTGCAGTTGTTATACTTTTGTGTGTATGGTATCGCAAAATACCTGTCTCAAAACGTTTTAGACTGCTGAATGTTGTTGTAATACTGTTTGTTGCAGGTGCACTCGGCAATCTGATAGACCGTATTGTAAATAATTATGTGGTTGATTTCTTTTATTTTAGCCTGATTAATTTTCCGATATTCAATGTAGCTGATATATACGTCACTGTAGCGGCATTTATGTTTATCATACTCGGGCTGTTTTACTACAAGGAGGAGGATTTTTCCTTAATCTTCCCTGACAAAAAACATGATGGAAAGCATGAAAATTAGTGCGGTATGCGCTTTTTAAAGTGTGCAATGTAGTTTTAAATAGTTACTAAAATAAAAAAAGAGAAAGCTTCACTATGAATAGAGATACATTTGAAGTCCAGAGTGAACAGGAGGGAGAACGACTGGATAAATACTTAAGCAGCATTTATCCGGATATTTCTCGCTCCTTTTTTCAACGGATACTAAAAGAAAATCAAATATTGGTAAATGATAAGCCCCAAAAGGCAAATTACAGGCTAAAGACTGATGACATAGTAGATGTCACAATTCCTGATGCCGTACAGACACCTATCCTGCCACAGGACATTCCTCTTGACATACTCTACGAGGATGATGACGTACTGGTAGTCAACAAGCCAAAGGGCATGGTTGTACACCCCTCAGCAGGGCATTACAGCGACACTCTTGTAAATGCCATAATGTACCACTGCAAGGACTCTTTAAGTGGCATAAACGGCGAAATACGGCCCGGTATAGTGCATCGCATAGACATGGACACCACCGGCTCCCTTATTGTCTGCAAGAACGATGAAAGCCATATAAAGATATCGGAACAGATTAAGGACCATAGCTGCAACCGTATATACGTGGGCATTGTCTGTGGCAATGTAAAGGATGATGAGGGCACCATAGAGGGCGCCATAGGCAGGAATCCCAATGACCGCAAGAAAATGGCGATCAATGAGAAAAACGGCAAGCCGGCTGTTACACATTATAAGGTGCTTGAACGCTTTGGTGACTACACATATATGCAGTTTAAGCTTGAGACCGGCAGAACACACCAGATACGCGTGCATATGGCAAGTATTAATCATCCCTTGCTTGGAGATATGCTGTATTCGAGCTATTCACCTACCAAAAACCGGTTTAAAGGCCTTGAAGGACAGTGCCTGCATGCTAAAACTATAGGGTTTGTTCATCCAAAAACCGGCGAATACATGGAATTTGATGCACCTTTACCAAAATACTTTGCCAATTTGCTTGAAGTGTTATATAATATAAATAACAAATAAATTGAATTATCACATAGTGATATAGTATTAATTATTTATATAAGGGGGTCTGAATTATGGGATCAAACGAAATTTACACAATAGGAAGAGAATTTGGAAGCCTCGGAAAACAGGTCGGACAAGATTTAGCTAAAAGACTTGGAATTAAATTTTATGATAAAGAGCTCTTACAGAAGGCAGCTAAGGAATCAGGACTTTGCGAGGAAATATTTGAGTCGCATGACGAAAAGCCTACAAACAGCTTTTTATATTCGCTGGTCATGGACACCTACACAGGTGGCTCTTATTCCACAGCACCGTTTCTTGATATGCCTCTGAATCACAAGGTATTTTTAGCACAGTTTGATGCTATCAAAAAGATTGCGGCAAATGAATCCTGTGTTATTGTAGGCCGCTGTGCAGATTATGCTTTAGCAGACGAGCCGCATTGTCTCAATATCTTCATACGTTCCAACATGGACGACAGAATTAAAAGAATCAGTGAAAGACTCAATGTCCCGGAGAACAAGGCTAAGGACATAATTAAGAAAAAAGATAAAGAGCGCTCAAGCTATTACAATTACTACACCAGTAAAAAATGGGGAGACGCAAGAAGCTATGATTTGTGCCTGAACACAAGCCAGATATCAGTTGAGGACTCAATCGAGCTTATACTTAAATACAGGGAATGCATGAGAAGTCATAATAAATAATTGTATTGTTGTATAGAAAGCTATGGATTTAAAGCCATCGGAACTGATGCAAATAGAGGTTTCGGTGGCTTATTCTTGTATTATTATAAAAGGTATCATCGATGCATGCTTCGATGATACCTTTTGACCCTTTAATCATAATATTGTTGTACGTATCGAAATTGCAGGTATTATGCAAAAAATAAGCAGATGTATGTTTTTGTATAGTACTATAGTATTCTTTACGATGTTATTTATTCGTTAAACTGTGAAATGTTTCACGAAAGCGTTTTTTGACTGGTCTGCAAGTCAAAAATCGGGGAAGCGGTAGTTGACAGCGCCCGACATCCATTCTCCCGTCGGAGGGCGCTTGGTTGTCAACTATTTGTGAAATACTTGTTTGACGAATTAAATGACACGATTTTAATATCATAGACTAAACTTAAAGAAAAAAGTGTAGTCAGTAAGATTAACTTACTGATTGCACTTTTTTTTGTGCATCAAAAGAAAAGGTTGCAAGTTGTCAAGGCCTGCGCTAGCAGTGCATTTTAGCCTTGACAAGCCAAGCCTAAGGACAATTTGTTTTTTGGGGATATCCCACAGCGGGGGATTCCCCTTGTTCACCTAAGTCAAAGAGTAGATAAAAAGAAGAAAGTAGAGGAAAGAAGAAAATGGAAAAAAATATTCAATTTGAGATGTATGTTGATTTAAGAGAATATGTAAAAAAGTGTCATTCAGAGAATCCAATTGATTTTGTAACTAACGTATATATTTTCTATTATTTGGCTGGTCGTTTTCCGGATGCATCTATGCATGATTGCTGTATTGTCGTTGAAGCGTTGAGAAAACATTATATACCAGAGCTATTTGATGATGATGAATTGCCATTTAATTGATGTCGTTTGATGAGCTGTTATCTGAAGCGTTTGCATCATTTTTATTTGTTTTATGTCGTCTGATAAGTTGTTATCAAGACAAGTTTTATCATATAGCCCCCCTGGAATTCGGGGAAGGGGGCGCCATTGTTCTTCTTAGTGCCTGATTTGTAGGCACTTAGAAGTAACAGGCAAGGGATTAGGAATGGTCCCATTGGTAACGTTTTGGAGGTTTCAAATGAGAACTATTCACGAAAGAGTAGAGCGGTGTTGCCTACTTGACAATGGCAACACTTTTCACTCATTTTAAATAAAAAATGGTTGGTTATAATGTCAAAATACAAGAATTTCATAACGGTGAAGTAAAGTTTTCAATCTATCCAGATGGAATTAATTGTATTCCAGATGAGTTTAAATCTTATATTGAAAATGAGCGAATAGAACGACGGCTTCAGGAGTCGCAGGATGAATATATTTATAATCCTTTTACTGAAAAGATAGAAAAGCTTAAAGAGTTTGAGTCTGCTGAAATAGAAGCGCAGAGAAAAGCACACTCGCAAAGAGTTTCGGTCACGCGTTCGAAGAATAAAATACATGATTTGGCACGTTCTGAAACGTGGGAATACTTCATAACGCTTACATATGACTCTTCAAAAACCGATAGGTATGATTATAGCGCTTGCCTTAAAAAGTGTCAAAAATGGCTTAATAATCAGCGTTCACGATATGCGCAGGATTTAGCATATATCTTTGTTCCAGAAAAACATAAAGACGGGGCATACCATTTTCATGGTCTTATAGCGAATGTTGGAAATATGAAATTTGTTGATTCTGGAAAAGTTGCTATTGGAAAAAATGCAGTAACCAGAACCGACAAAAATAAGTCTTATCCAACTATATACAATCTTGGCGGTTGGCGGTTTGGTTGGTCTACTGCCACTAAAGTTAAAGATTCTTTTAAAGCTACTAATTATATTACAAAATACGTTACAAAAGATATTTGTGCAGACTTAAAAGGGAAGCACCGATATATAGCATCTAAGAACCTGCATGAACCTATAGAATTGGAACTGCTGCTGTCTCCATATGACTGCGACAGATATGCACAATTAACATTTAATAATGATGAATGGTTGAAATACATGGTTCAGGACATAGCCAAAAATCATGGCTATGAGTTTAAATATGAATCTGTTGTTGATGGCTTTAAAAAGGCTATCTATCAGATATATCAAATCAACAATGAAAGAGAGGAAAAAGAAGATGGAAAAAGTAAATAAGAATGTTGATTCAGAAAGAAAACTGGTCGGGATGCCTGTTGCAATTTACACGCATTTTGACACGATGGAACAAAAGCTTCTCTTTGAAGCGGTAGTGCTACCAGATATAAGAGATGTGCTTAACAAGTATGCTCCTGCGCTTGGGTGCCTTGGAGTATCAGAAGATATTGAAAGAATTGAAAGTGAGGAAAAAAAGAATGATTAAGATCGTAGGATTCATACCAATGAAAAAGACAAAAGGAGCTGTTGTATTTACTGAAAATGACAGCGTAAATGGTGTTCATGGCAAGTCGGTGGAAAAGTTGTTTGTGTATGAGGAATTAGCAGACAAGATAACAGATAATGTTATAGGCCATGAATGTGTAGTAGCTTATGGTTGCGGATATTCGGGCAAGGCTTTCATATCCGATATTACTATAAAATAATAAAGAAAGGGGAAATGTCTTATGTTAATAGCTGAGGCAGGTGCAAACACTATGACAACTGCGGTTGGTTCGCTTATGGATGTTGTAAGCAAAGTAATGACTACTATTACTGGTAACGAAACACTTATGGTGTTCTTCTGCGCTGGTGTAGTCGGAATTGCTATTGGTGTGGTTAGAAAGTTAAAGAAATAATTGTAACCAATAGCCTTAGGGGCGGTGCTATGCATCGCCCTTTAAATTTAACTATTGTAATTTATGAAAGTGAGGACTTATGAAAAAATATGGAAATATTCGTATTGCTCGGAGAGTGGCTTCTTTTGTGTGTATGCTCGTTGTTTCGTTGCTTACTCTGATGCCCTCTCAAGCTGTTCGAGCTGATGCTCAAACATATGCAAAGGTAATAAGCATAGATTTTATAAAAGATAGTGGCGATAGTAAATATGATGGTGATTACTCTGCTTCTATGACTTGTTCCGTTCAGTCTGATTACCCTGTTTATTCATTTGCTTTCAATGATGCTACTTATGGTTTTATTACTCGTGCTGGTAGTACCGCTGTTGATTTTTATAATAAGTCAAAATTCAAGGTCACACGCGGTGGCGAAGTTGTTATGCAGATGGATAGCGCTTTTGGTGCATCATCTAAGGATTATGACTCTATTACCTATATTTACTGTTATGGTTCAACTTACGACCACGATAATGACTCCAATAAATATGTTAGTTCTAATTGCGATTATGTCGTTACTGCTGATGGTTATGACAAGTGCTGGACTGAATTGCTAAAGGTTCTTTCTGGCGGTACTTCCGACTCTGTTACTAGTGGTAGTGGTTCTTCGCATCTGTATAAGCCTGTCGATAAATCATATCCTGAAATAGGCTGTCTTGATAATGTGCAGATGGAAACATATTTTACTAATCGAAAAGAGGCTATTGATGCTGATGAAAATGCAGACTTAGCTAAAATTAATCAAGATAAGGTTATTGTATATAGTTCCTCTACAACTTCTGGTATTGACCTTTCTAAAGGTGGGTATAAGGTGCAATTATACGGCTCGTATGCTTGGCAGGATAAGAGTGGCAATATCAAATCCGAGGATAAAGGGCATAAGACTTTTATTAAAGACTGGAAAGCAGAGAATAATATAAAAGGTTTAAATAGGTCTGCTTATACATGGATTGACTGGAAAAGTGCTAACGATAAAGTTGAAGCAAATAAAACACCTAATGCACATAAGCCTAATGCATTTGAAAAAATGACAACTTACTCTAACTATCAATATGAACCGATATGGTATTTGCGTATAGTTTCTCAAGATAATAAATATGGTGCATGGGTTAAATTATATAATTCTTCTAAAAATAAGGGTAAATATACATCTGATTCGGTTGATGATAATGATAATTTTGTTTCTGATTCTGACGGTGGATATGATAAATCTAAAGATACATCTGAGATTACTGGATGGGGTGATACTCCAGAAGATGCGAAAGACAATGTACAAAAAGCAGAGGAAACGCAGGATAATAAAGATATTCAAGATGCATCTGGTGGTAACAATTCTACTTTTGACAAATTAGAAGAATTTACGAAGGGTATTGGGGACGTGCCTAAAATGATAGCTGATATATTCTCTTTCCTTCCGTCTTGGTGTCTTGAGGTAGTTGCTATAGGTTTTGCGCTCCTTATGATCCTAATTGTTGTCAAGTTTATTAGGGGGTAGCCATGTTGTATGAAATATATCAAAATGTATGTATGTTAATTATTCGTGTGTTAGATATGCGTGTGCCGTGGTCGGGTAGTATTCAACCGACTATAGCGCAGGTAATTGTTTTTTCACTTGCAGCTATATTGATTATTAAATTTATAAGGGGGTTGTTTGAATGACTGTTGATACAACTGAAATATATGAAACTGTACCAGGTACAGAATTAATTGAAAATAGTGAGGTGTTGAATGCGCAAGGTGAAGAAAGTATTTCGCAGGATAAAAAAGAAGATAATACGGAAGTTGTCACAACTGATAATTCGACTCCTGCGGTTGGCTCTACTGTACAGACTGTAGATTATACATCTCAAATAGATGTTTTATCTAATGATGTGCATGTAATTATGGTTATAGTTTTGTTTAGTTTTTGTTGGTCATGTATGAAATCTTGGCGCACACATTCTCTTAAGGGGGTTAGAAAATAATGGATGCTTTAGTTAATCTTATTGTTGGTACGTCTACCACATTGGATGTATATGTTATTGTTAGGTTAATTGTAGTTATGATTGCACTTGAATTATTTGCTACGGTTTGCGGATTCCTCGGAGGTATGAAATAATGGGATTTTTAATTTTTCTCGGTGTCCTGCTTCTGTTGTGGCTATCGGTCATTTTTAGAATTGTCTGCTTGCATCCAGTAAGTACAATCGTATATGCAATAAAAGATTTTTATTTGTGGATTCGGCATAAAGGCTATAATTTCTATGAAGCAGGATTGTTGAATTGTTACTGCGCACATTTTGGCGGTGGAAAAACGTTATCTATTGTGCATTATGTTACCATGATTTTTAATCGGTATAATAATAAAATGGTCTGGGACAGAAGCAGGAAAAAGTTTGTAAGGCAAAAAATACATGTGATTAGCAACGTAGATTTCAAGTCAATTCCATATGAACCTCTTGCCAGTCTGTCTCAGGTGGTCTGCTGTGCGTACAAAAATAAAGATATTGACATAAAAAATAACACAAGGACAGTAGTTATAGTTGTACTGGATGAAGCATCTGCGCAGCTTAATAGCAGGAACTTCAAAACTAATATTGATGCTTCATTTTTGAATACTTTGATTACTTCAAGGCATTATCATATCTCGTTCATGTATTCAAGCCAGAAGTTTAAATTAACTGATGCGCTCATGCGTTCGGTAACTCAAAAGTGCATTAACTGCGAAAAGATATGGCGATTTCTCGTTCAAAATGAATATGATGCGGATGAGGTAGAATATGCGTCTAATCCGACTCTTATTAAACCGCGTAAACGTACTGGTTTTTTAATTAGGGATAGAGATTACAATGCTTATGATACTTTAGCTGTTGTCGATAAGCTTAAAAAGTCTGTTGAAGATGGTGACATGATGAGCGAACAGGAAATTTTGCAAATGCGAGGTGAAATGAACCCAGATAATGACCAGATTACGCATAGAAGCAGACGCTTGAAAAAGCTATTGAAATAGTGTAAAATCAAAAATAAAAAAGGTGGTTTTGCATTATGAAAAAAGATTACTGTAAGGATTTTATTATTTTCTTGTGTGTTGTTGGTTTGGTTGGTTGTCTATATTCAATTTATCAACTTAACAATAGAATTTCAAAGCTTGAAGAATATCAAGTAGAAAATTCTGCTTCTCGTGAAACTGATGAAATTGTTAGGTTTCTTGATAGTGAACCTTAGATTATCTGTATGTGTGCTTCGCGCTCAGGCTTGCCAGCGCGCAGCACACACAAAAATGCACAAAATAACAAATTAGATTGGCTCTGATCCGTGTTGGTTCAGAGCCTTTTATTGTGCATATTTAACAAAAAAATAATAAAGTGTTTACAAATATATGTTCCTGTGCTAAGCTTTAATCCTAAGTTAATATCTTACTTATTGCATCAAATCAATCTGGTCTATGTCGTTCGATAAGAGCGATTTATATTTTACTCGTCATTTATTCGTTAAACTTGTGTTTAGCGAATAAATGTGTGCCGCTAAAAATTAGTACCGCTCCGCTTGCAGTACGATTAAATTGATTAAACAATTATCATAATACTCATTTTTTAGAATCTGTCAATACCACGAATAAATGTTTGTTAAAATTTACCAATTTAAACATATGAGCTCATGTGCTAAAATTGTTACAGTTTAACAAATTATCATTCTAAAAAAGGGGAGCTGAACGAATGAGTATAATATATCACATAAAGCCTAAAGACAACCGAAAAAATCAAAAAGAGCCACTATGGAAATACATATTAGTGATTGCAATAGTTATTTTTTTCCTTATGCTCCGAGACCACAGAATAGATTTATCAGGGCTTTATAATTTTATTTTGAGTACAAAAGGAATTTTAAGCAGATAAAAAAATGATGCAGACGAATCAAATCATCATGCACCACTTGAAAAAATATATAAAAGCTGTATCACTGAGAAAGTAAAAGCCGTATTCTGTCCGTTGGGCGTCTGCTCTCCTACCCCTTTATAAGATAATATTAAATTAAAATCTATGAGGGGATAACCGAGCAGAACGGACAGACGGCATGCAATTAATTCAAATATTAATCAAACGGAAGTTCTTCAAGAGTATCGTCAAACATCATCAAGCCGTTTGAATCTGTATAGTCAAAATGGAATAAAACGCTCATATGACTTAATAAATCATCAAGTATATTTAGATCATACTCATAAACAGTATAGTTTGTATTGCTGATATAAGGCATAATACGCATCTTAGTAGCTCTGTCAAGCTCATCCAATAAGTCCTGGTACTCTATCCCATTTTCTCGAAGTCGTATAATTGATTTAACCAGTAATCTACGACTAGCACTAATGTTAGACAAATCGGCAGCATTGCCGGAATCAGATATATATAATTTTTCAAAAGACAACTCACAATTTCTACAACATGTATGCTCCACACGAGTAATAATATCATCTGTTTTCTGTTCCTTTCCTTTGTCGTATATTTTACAGTAGCCATTCTTATTACGCTGGCCACGGTATTTAGTGCCCTTATAAAGTCCTTTTTCTTTTCTCGATGAAAAAATCTGTATATCATCAACTGATTTACCGGGAAAATCAATAGCATAATCATATTTATCAAGATTACCTGATGAACAGTAATGTTCGATAAAATCAATAATACGTTTAAAGGAATCCTTTTTAAAATGCTTATTAGGATTAACCTCGAGCTGGAATTTTGGTAACAATTCAAATTTCTTTGAATCTTCAAGCCACATCCCATATTTACCAAGTTTAAGATATATTCCATCATCATAATGAATTATATTGTTATAATAACAATAACGTGAACACCTTGAAACGTTTAACTTTTCCCAATAATTAGAAGAACAATCAGAAATCATTTTTATATGTCCTAATGCAAAATCAAGAGTACAAGTTAAAAAATAAGTAATAATAACATTATCTATCGAATGAATATTATTATACTTATCTTCTTTGCAATAATAATATTCCATAGAATCTCCCTTAAAAAAATATATTAATGTGTTCAAAAATGAAACAAAATCCACCCATTGGAATAGGTGGATTTTGAATTTTTCCCACCATGATTATTAAGTTAAAAATTATTATGAGACCATTCCGAGCAGCTAGCGCAGGTCTGCCCGAGCTCCCAGACCAATTCGTCGCTGACTTTCCCCGAGAAAGTCTTAAACCACTCCGAACAAGGACGGATTAGAATCACCCCCAACCCCTCAAAGGGGAGTAAAAAAAATGATGCAGACGAATCACAATAGCCTTGTAAAGCAATTACATAAGACCCAAAAAAAAATGGTCACCCACGCAATTACGTTCTTGACAGCATGAACCCGGCAATTGTGATATTCTTACTGCACCAGGACGGCTTGAAATACAGCAGTCCAGGCACCGCAAGCCTATCACATTGCCCCCTACTGTCAAGTACGAAGTGCGAGGGTGTCACGCGGCAAGGGTACCCCGAACCCCTCTCCGCATAACACCCATGCACTAACAATCAGGGACAGTAAAGAGCGCATATGTATCATATATATCAGCATATTTTTTTCGATACATGTAAAATTCACTACCAACCTTTTCTTTCATCGGATACCACACTTTCACAGCAACAAAGAGCTTTCCACCGCAGAAAGCAGAAATCAATTTACCCTGAATGCCAAAATTAGAAACTTTTCTATGAATCCACTCATACTCTATCAGGCTTCTAATCTGTCTGTCTAACATCCTATCAAATTGAGCCACAAGGACCACTTCATAGCCTAATTTTCGATGCTGCGTAAAAAAAGCACACCACTGCGCACGGTTTTTCTGTCCCCAATCACGAGAATTAAAGAGTATTTGACATTCATCTATCACCAGCAGTATTTCACCCTCTTTTACTCTTCTGCCCTTAATCTGACTATAATATTGACTAAATTTAATAAGCTTGTCCGGAATTAATTCGCTATTATCCATGTAAATATAAAAGCCCTTACGCTTTTTTATAGAGCTAAAATTTGTTGCAAAATTGCCTATAATAGGCGCATCCTTAAACTGCATCCAGTGATATAAGCGCGTAGCAAGATGCAAGGACTTTCCGGCTCCCGGTGTTCCTGAATACAAAGTAATCATACTATCACCCCACTACTTTCCAACAGAAGTTAACCCATTAGTTGAACTATTGGAAGATACAGAATTTAATATTTTTTGGCAAAGCTCCCAAAAGAAATATTGTGCTATACACACTACCCACACTTCGAGAATACATATAATTTCTTCTACCGGAAGAAACCAGTTAATATATTTCATGTAAGGCTGCAACGGAGCAAGCGCATTAGCATTTAAAAAAGATTTAAATGGACTATCAGGCAAGAAATTACAAGCCACAGCAAGCACAACCAATATTAAACTATTAATTACTAATTGAATAAGTAAAACATACACTGCTTTATTCATATACATTCACCTCACTAATTATCAATCTGCCAACCTATTAATTTTCGAGTAGCTAGCAAAAGACCTATAAAAAACAAAATCAACACACCTGAGCGGAATATAGGAATATACTTATCAAACATAGCTAAATCAACGCTAAAATGATATTGCTGATTAGTTCCCGGTACTTTAAAATCTATATCCCATTTAGGCGCTTCTGCATTATCTTTAGATGCAAAAGACTTATAACAATCTACAACATCAAACGGAATACAAAACGGAAATTTACCGCTTAAATCTTTTAGCTTGTCAGATACTCCCTGAGGAAGAACAGCCGGAATCTCCGGTAGCTCTGGATCAGGATCAGGTTCAGGTTCCGGTTTAGGTTCCGGTTCCGGAGTCGGATCTACTGGCAAATCTTTTACAACACCAATAACATCAGGCCAAGGAATTGTGCCCCCAACAACCCCATCCATAATGCCAGGTAAATCAGTAACCCCCGGAATCTCTTTAGGAATAGCAATATCACCCGGAATCGGTAAAGAATCGACATTATCCCACGGCTTCACATCCGGTTTATCAATGTCCCAAGAATTTGGCCAACCAACCAAATCAAAAGCCCAATCTTTCCCAGCTACATCAGGAATATCAATATTAGGGAAAAAAGCTCTATCATTAATCAAAGACGAAAAAATATCCCAAAAAGAACCATCTTTAGACAATGCAGATAAAGAATCTATAATTTTAGAATTAACACGCATACTAGGCAAACTTGACTCAAAATAAAAAGACTTTAAATTAATAGAGCTTGTCCAATTAGTAACATGATAATAAATCCCATTATAAAACTCAGTAGCATTAGAAAATGTAAAAGGTGCAGTTTCCAAACAGTAAGCATTATATGTAGAATCAGAATTCTGACAAAAAACATTAAAGCAATAAAAACTACCTTGACTAACATCGCTTGAAGTAACCCTATACTCATCATTACCATAAGCAGTATTAGTATACGGTTTCCCATAAGAATCATAAGAACCTATTTTAAAATATAAATTATATGTTTGATTTAATTCTAAACAATTAGATGCATAATGACCAAAATCGAAAGTATCAAACATACTCATATCAGAACAAACACCACTAGTTAAATAAGAATTAACTATATCTAATACAGAACTTTTTACATCTCCGGCAACATATTTAGCAGCATCAAAATCCTGAGTTAATATATCATTAAACTCACGCTTAAACGTATCTATATCTTCACTAAAGCCATTAGACACATACCACTGCTCAAAAGTATCACCAAAAAATTCATTACAAAAATCCATTGCAAATTGACCAGTTTTATCAAAAACTTTACCTTCAGAAATAGCCTCAGGTGCCACAGAGATACCTAGATACAGCAATATCCAATTCAATATAGTATTGGATGACTCATTAACAACCCACGAAAAAGCCACATCAACAGCATATACACGTGTTGTGTTATAAGGCATAGCCAAAATCATAAAGAACATTACAGAGCCTAATAACAAGGCTGTAGCGCGTTTTTTTAATTTAGTCATAGGATTTACCCCCTTTTCTAAAAAATAAGAGAGCGGGCATCTCTGCCCACTCTCCGAGTGGTAAACAAAATTACTAGGCCTGAGCAGTAAGCTTCTTGAATACCTTGATGCCGATTGTTACGGCAAGCACAGTTCCAATGATACCGAGTGCATAAGGCGCACAGGTTGTGATCATTGAAGTAACATTAGTCTGAACATTACCGAAAGCAGTGCTCATAGCTGTAGAAATACTCTCCATATCCATTAACCCTATTCCTTTCCGGCCTGATGTTGCTAGGCCATTTTAAACCATTTTATAATGCTATAAATCGCGAAGCCAAAGCCCCATGATATAAAGCCAATACTAAATCCGGTTGCAATCCCAATTATGCCAACCTCAAAAAAATTATTGAAAATCTCATTATTAATCATGTATGCCACCTCGAGCTGAAAACACGAAAAACGAAAAGCCCAACCAAACAACCAAGAAGAAACACACCTACTAAACCGAGTGCAATATAATCACTATTAACTTGATTAACATTATCCTGAACACTCTCCGTAACTGTCTCCGTAGTATATACACTATCTTCACTCATTCTATCTCCTTTTTTAAGGGGAGCTGCCGAACCGAAGCCCGGCAACCATGTTATTATGTAAATACCAATAGGTAATTCACGCTATTTACTGAACGGAACTATGTCAAGCTCCTCAAGCACCGGTATGTTACGTTGGTTTTTGAAATCAAAGCCTAATGAATAAATAGCCTTGAATCTCTCACCCGGTTTTGGAACTGTAATATTCTTGTAGGTAAACAAGTGGTTACACTTAACACCTGAACAATTCTTTTCATAATCATCAAACGGCTCACTATAATATATATTAGTTCCTTTTTTTCCGTCCTTCTCAAAAGTCTGGACACCTAAACACTCAAATACTTTAATCATTTTTAATTCTCCTAACCATAAAATTCAATCTTCAAAATTAAAATCAATATTGTTTCGACTACAAAAAAATAAAACAAAACATTCTAAATCAGATATATATATATCTTTACTTGCTTCCAACTGATAACCTAATTCCCGGTGTATTTCATCGTCATAATCATCGCCACGCTCCAAACAAGCAGTATAACAAGTATTCTGATAATTAGTTTCATAATTTTTTACATTTTTACGATCCCTAATTATATTTTTAAAAAAATTTGAATAATATTCTTTATTTTCCATGTGAATCACCCTATTAAAAAACCCGCGGATTAAATTAGTTACTTTACATAGCCCCCCTTCCCGGTCCTTAGACCAAGACTATTTAACCAATTTATATCCGCGGGAAAAAATATCGTCATTTATTCGCCAAACGATTTTTTAGCAAATAGTTGATAAGCAATCGTCCTCCGACGGGAAAATAAATGTCGGACGATATCAACTACCACTTCCCTGATTTTCTCCTTGAAGAACAGTCGAAAAACGTTTTCGCTAAACATTTTGTGTTTAGCGAATAAATGTGTACCGCTAAAAATTAGTACCGCTCCGCTTGCAGTACATTAGTATGCTTCAATATATGTCTGAAGTAGTCCTTTAATACACTGCTTCCTTTGTCCATGTCTGTTAATGACTGGAATTTTCCACATCTGTTATTTTTCAGATATTTTATATTATTAAACACAAAAAGACGGTTGAAAAATCAGCCGTCTTTTATATTTGGAATTTATGATTTTATTATAAAATAGATAACACATCCTCCACAATCTGCTCTGCAGTCAGATGATTCTCCTTCAGTACAGCATCCACATCATACCTGTCAAGAAATTCCTTCTTCAATCCATAATTCATCACTTTCATATTGCTTGCACCATAGAATCGTGCGATTTTTTCACCAAAGCCGCCATCTAAAATACCATCCTCTAAAGTAATAACAGTATCATGATTTTGCTTAAGCTTAGTCAAAAGCGCCTCATCCAATCCGGTGATGTAATACGGATTGATTACAGTTGCATTGATTTTGGCTTCTTCTTTAAGAAGCTTCGCAGCCTCCTTTGCCAGTTCAAAGAAGGTTCCCAGACCGATAATTGCAATCTTTTCTCCTGTCTGAGCCACCTCATATCTGTTGAGTATGCTAAAATCCTTTGTCACCCTTGAACCATCTGAAATCATCGGTCCGCCTGGCAACTTTATTGCAACCGGATAAGATGTCTGCTCCATACTCCAGTCGAGCATGGCCAGATACTCTTCCTTTGTTGCCGGTGCCAGATATACCAGATTTGGAATATTTGAAAGCATCGGAATATCCTGAAAGCCTAAGTGTGTAACGTCATTCATTCCATATACGGAACCCTGATATATTACCATTGTAATCGGACTGTTATTGATGCAGACATCCTGTGATACCTGGTCAAAGGTTCTCTGTACAAACGAACTGTATACACCATAAAATGGTTTACCACCATTTACTGCGACACCTGATGCCAGTGCCACTGCAGTCTCCTCTGCAATACCTACATCGACAAACTGACTGCCAGCTTCTTTTCTCTTATCCTCTGTAAAGCCCATAACAGTCGGCGTACCGGAAGTAATTGCAACAACAGAAGAATCATTTTTCATCTTTTCAAGCAGATATTCACAGGTCACAGAAGAATAATCCTCTTCCACATTGTCAAATAGTGGCTTTCCTGTTTCTATATCGAATGGACCGCTGTAATGCCACTGCTCCTTACATTTTTCTGCTGGTGCATAGCCCTTGCCCTTAAGTGTGTTTATATGCACTACAACCGGTTTAGTGCTGTCCTTGACCTCTTTAAATGCCTTAATAAGAGCTGCAACATCGTTGCCCCTGTCCACATACACATAGTCAAGTCCCATAGCCTTAAACAGATTGCATTCTGTCTGACCGTCAGTCTTTCGAAGCAGAGCAAGATTCTGATAGAGACCTCCATGATTTTCAGCAATCGACATATCGTTGTCATTTACTATAATAATAAAATTGCTTTGAAGCTCAGCAGCAAAATCAAGTCCCTCAAGTGCTTCTCCTCCGCTTAATGAGCCGTCTCCGATGACAGCAATCACATTGCCGTTTTCACCCTTTAAGTCCCTTGCCTTTGCAAGACCTGCAGCCAGACTGACCGACGTTGATGTATGTCCGACTGTAAAAAAATCATGCTCGCTCTCATTTGGATTTGTATAGCCGGACACATCATCATAGTGCTGTTCAGACAAATACGCTTCCTTACGCCCCGTAAGCATCTTATGAGGATAACTCTGGTGCGATACATCATAAACAATCTTGTCCTTAGGTGATTCAAATACATAATGTAAAGCGATTGTCGCTTCAACCATTCCGAAATTCGGCCCAAAATGTCCGCCATGCTTACTTGCTCTTACCAAAAGGGCATCTCTTATCTCCTGCGCCAGCACCGGCAGTTCATCTATCTTAATTTTCTTTACATCTTCTGGTCCGTTAATTTTCTCAAGATACATATTATATTTTGTCCTCCTATTTGTCCCAGGTCAATTCACCTGTCTTTATTGCATTCTCATATTTAGAAATTTTATATTGTAAGCGTTCCATCGTATTTTCAATCTGTTTTTTCTGCTCATCAAGCTGCTCGTATTGCTCCTTGAGAAGCTGACACCTCGCTTCAAATGTAGCATCTCCCATCTGAAAAAGCCTAATATATTCTATAAGCGCCTCCTTTTTGATTGTTACAATGAAACTATATCACTTGGAGTCCACTCCAAGTCAAGAGCTTTTCATCTTTTGTATACATAAAAAAATTATCGTGTTATAATCTCAATAATAAAATTTAAAAAGATTTACACTTGGAGGAAAAATATGAACTATACAGAATGTATCGAAAATGCCAGACCACGTCTTGGAAAATACTGCAAGGCATGTCCTGAATGCAACGGCCGCGCATGCAAAAACCAGATGCCAGGTCCCGGCTCAAAGGGCATCGGAGACACAGCCATACGCAACTACGACAAATGGAAACAAATCCGTGTAAACATGGATACTATTGCCGAAAATAAGCCTGTAGACACCTCTCTCTCACTCTTCGGCCGTACCTTTAAATATCCGGTATTTGCAGGTCCTGTCGGTGCGGTACAGCTACACTACGGAGACTGTCTGGATGATGTAACATACAACGATATCCTCGTGTCAGCCTGTGCAAAGAACGGCATCGCAGCTTTCACAGGCGACGGAACTGACCCAAATGTCATGGTTGCAGCCACCGAGGCTATCAAAAATGCAGATGGTGCAGGAATACCTACCGTAAAGCCATGGAACATTGAGACCATACGTGAGAAAATGGAGCTTGTACATGAATCAGGCGCATTTGCAGTAGCTATGGATATCGATGCAGCCGGTCTTCCATTCCTCAAAAATCTTGATCCGCCAGCCGGAAGCAAGACAGTTTCAGAGCTTTGCGATATCATACAGATGGCCGGAACCCCATTTATTGTAAAGGGAATTATGACTGTAAAGGGTGCGCTTAAAGCAAAAGAGGCAGGCGCAAGCGCTATTATTGTATCAAATCACGGTGGACGTGTGCTGGAGCAGTGTCCTGCCACTGCTGAGGTGCTTGAAAGCATCGTAAAGGCTCTTGAAGGCTCAGGCATTAAGATTCTTGTAGATGGTGGCATCAGAAGCGGCACAGACGTCTTTAAAGCCCTTGCACTGGGTGCAGACGGAGTTCTTATCGCAAGACCGTTTGTAACGGCTGTATACGGCGGTAAGGCCGATGGTGTACGTGCATACATAGACAAAATCGGTACAGAACTTGAAGACACCATGAAGATGTGCGGTGTATCTTCGCTCGATGAAATCACAAGGGACTGTGTGATGACCTTCTAGTTTAAAAACATGCTTCATGACTTTTCGTTTTTATATAAATTCTTCATACAAAAGCACCATAACAGGCATCGTCACTACAGCACAAAGCGTTGTCACTACATTTATTGCGCTGGCATACCTTGAATCATTGCCATACACCTGACACATCTGTGTGACAGTCGATGCCGAAGGCGTAATAACCGCCAAGAAAACAATAAGCATAATCTTTGGCGCATCTGCAGAAAGATATGCCATATGGCTGATTTTAATAAGAATAAGCGATATCAACGGAACCAAAAGCATCCTGAGAAAGGTAACAAAATACACCCTTCTGTTGGCAAAAACCTTCTTCAAATCCATCCCTGCAAATAGCATTCCTGTCACAATCATGCTTGCAGGGCCAATCATACTGCCGACAGAACCGATTGTGTCATTGATAAGCTGCGGCAGATGAATCCTTGTAAAGAAAAGCACCACACCTATTACTATGGAAATCATATTGATATTAAGGACAATCTTTCGCCAGTCATAAGAGCTTTCACGGCTTATAATCTTTTTGCAGTGAGTCCACAAAAATACCAGCTGCACACTCATGAAAGCACAGCCGTAAAGCACCCACTCCTGCCCCAGTATAAATGTCACAATCGGAACAATCAGATTGCCTGAATTTGAATAATAAACTGATGCGACCTCCACCTCATTCATATGGAAAAGCCTGCCCATAGCAGAAATGATAAACAGCAAAACTAACTGCAAAATCACCGATGCCGCAAATGCAATCAAAAGACCTCTCACTGTTTTTGAAGTGTAATCCACCTGGAAAGCATTGATAATAACACACGGTATAATCAGATACAGTACAATCTTTGATAAAACCTTGCTGTCCTCATCCTTCACAATACCTGCTTTCACGATAATAAAACCCATTAAAATCATGATAAAAAGCTCTATTATCTGTTCCATTAAAAGTATACTGATATGCATAAAAATCATCTCCTGCTCTAAATATCTATATCTTAAAAGGCATGCATATCTAATTCATAATTTATAAATCTATAATTTCGTAGTCCACTTTGAACAATCCCACACATCCGTCGCAAGCCCATCATAGAAATCCGGCTCATGGCATACCATCAGTATGCTACCCTTATATTCCTTCAAGGCACGCTTCAGCTCATCCTTAGCATCCACATCCAGATGGTTGGTAGGCTCATCCAGAAGCAGAATATTTGTCTCTCTGTTTATCAGCTTGCACAGGCGTACCTTTGCCTGTTCACCACCGCTTAACACACGCACCTGACTTTCAATATGCTTTGTGGTCAGGCCACACTTGGCAAGCGCGCTTCGCACCTCGTACTGCGAAAATGCAGGAAACTCGTTCCATATCTCCTCAATACATGTGGTTGTAACCGACTGATCCATCTCCTGCTCAAAGTACCCTATCTCCAGATAATCTCCAAGTGTAACACTTCCTGAAAGCGGCTTTATCAGCCCAAGAATACTCTTAAGCAATGTCGTCTTTCCGATGCCGTTTGCACCGGTAAGAACAATCTTTTGTCCTCTTTCCATCTCAAGGTCGAGAGCAGATGAAAGCGGATCATCATAGCCAATGACCAGTCCATTTGTCTGGAAAATATATCGCCCCGGAGTACGCGCTGTCTTAAAGTTAAACTCCGGCTTTGGCTTTTCAGCAGCAAGCTCAATAACATCCATCTTGTCAAGCTTCTTCTGACGTGACATCGCCATATTCCTTGTAGCAACACGCGCCTTATTTCTCGCCACAAAATCCTTCAGCTCTTTAATCTCCTGCTGCTGTTTGTTGTACGCAGCCTCAAGCTGGGCTTTCTTCATCTCATAGACTTCCATAAACTTGTCATAATCCCCGACATACCTGTCGAGCTTCTTGTTGTCCATGTGATAGATGAGATTTACCACGCTGTTTAGAAATGGTATGTCGTGAGAAATAAGAATAAACGCATTCTCATAATCATTAAGATATCGCTTAAGCCACTCAATATGCTCCACGTCCAGATAGTTTGTAGGCTCATCCAAAAGCAGAATATCCGGCTTCTCCAAGAGGAGCTTTCCCATCAGCACTTTGGTTCTCTGACCACCGCTTAAATCGGTAACGTCTTTATCAAGCCCCAGATCTAAAAGTCCAAGAGCCCTTGCAACCTCCTCAACCTTTGCATCAATCATATAGAAATCATGCATGGTAAGCATGTCCTGAATCGTGCCGGCTTCCTCCATCAGCTTATTCATCTCGTCCTCGTCCACATCGCCAAGACGCGCATATATGTCGTTCATCTCATTTTCCATATCATAAAGGAAATCAAATGCAGAGGAAAGAACGGAGCCGATAGTCATACCCTTTTCAAGCGCTGTGTGCTGGTCGAGATAACCCACACGCACCTTCTTTGCCCACTCTATTTTGCCCTCATCAGGCATAAGCCTGCCTGTGATAATATTCATAAAAGTCGATTTTCCCTCACCGTTTGCACCGACAAGCCCTATGTGCTCGCCCTTCAACAGTCTGAAAGAAACATCCTCAAAAATAGCACGGTCGCCAAAACCATGGCTTAGGTGCTCTACGTTTAAAATACTCATGTATACCTCTCTTCAAGATTATATTTTCCCAATATGGCACTTTCTTCAAGATTTTATTTTCCCAATATGGCACTTTCTTCAAGATTTTATTTTCCCAATATGGCACTTTCTTCAAGATTTAGTCAGCAAGCTCATATTGTTTTGCCAGTCTGTTAAGCTCATCATGAACCTCTTTCACCAGATTCTCCGGACCTATTATCTTAAAATCATCTCCCATTGCCATAATCCAATGAATAAAAAGATTGTTATCAGCTACCTTTACAAAAACACGCGAATGAGCTTCATCCTTATTTAAGATTGTCACATCGGTTCCAAACCTGTCAATTAGGACACCTATAGCGCTGTTTTTGCACAGTATCTCAGCCTTAATCTCTTCCCCATTGTACATACCAAACTTCGATTTGCCATAAGAAGCAATATCGAGTTTTTTAAGCTTCTCCCTGCCCTCACGGACTTTATTTTCAATCAGGATATTCTTCATCTTGTCTACACGGTAATGATGAATATCCTTTACCTGTGTATCATGGTCATATCCAATCAGATAGTAATTGCCATCATTCCACAGTAAACCCCATGGACTGACATGATATCTGGCGCCGTCATGCTTCACCTCAAGCTCTTTTTTCGTATTCCACCGGCAATATTGAAAAGAAAGGCTTGAATTATTTGCAATTGCATTATGTATGGCATCGACATTTTTCATGATGTCGCTGTTCATGGTTTTCACTCTTCCGGCAACATATACCTGACGCTGCAGAGTGGCAGCCTCCTGTCTGCTTGTAAGACTCTCCAGCTTCTTAATAAGCTCATTGGATTTCTCCTCAGTGATAAACTTGGCAGCCGCGACAGAATCCACTAAAAGCTTAAGCTCCGCCAGCTCAAATGCCCTGCCTATCACCTTATAATGGACAGTCCTGCCATACTGCGTCTTTTGGGTTTTGATACCAAAATCATTCAGCTGTGCTATATCATCATACAGACTTTTTCTCGCGGCCGTGACGTCGTATGCATGCAGCTTATTTAAAATCTCATCAAGCGTAATATCATGGTTAGCATCAGTATTATTCAAAAGAATTTTGGCCAGATACAAAAGCTTTAACTTTTGATTGCTCCTGGGTTCCTTAGATTGCTTCCCTGCAGTCAGATCATTGTTTTCCGTTTCACTCATATACACTTATCTCCCCATCAATTTGTATTGTAACTATTCAGAAACACACGCACATTCGCAAAACCGCACGATACTCGTCACTTGATTATTGCAGCAAGTTTTTCACCACACATCACACCGAGTATACATCCTAAACAGCTCAACAACACATATCCGCACCCAAGCAAGCAGTGATTATGTTCAAACAGATTATAGGATTCCAGCGAAAATGTAGAAAACGTGGTAAAGCCACCGCATACACCGGTCTTCCAAAACAAAACCATATTTTTGGATACTCCATCCCTGTCACTTGTGATTCCGACAATAAATCCAATCAGAATTGCCCCGATTACATTGGTAATTAGAGTCAAAAAAGGAAATTCAGTTTTTAAAGGTATAAGGCTGATGGCATATCTGGCCATTGCACCTACGGCGCCGCCCAATGCTACAAATAAAAAATTCATGGTGGTTATCTCCTATATGTAAAATACGCGATTCTCTTTTCTCGGAATCACGTCAGGATAATCTCCATCGACATATCCAAGAGCACAATGTCCGATTCCCTCATACTCATCCTCAATACCGAGTGATTTGAGAAGCTTCTTGCCCCAGTCAGACTCAAACTCTTCCTTCGCGCGGTGAATCCAGCAGCTTCCAATACCAAGATCATGTGCTGCAAGCATGAGATTCCCCATCACAAGACTGCCATCATAGACATGTGTAGGCCAGTCCTTCTTTCCAAGAACGATAAGAATAACCGGCGCACCGTAAAATGGATCAGTATTACTTCCCATTATGTCGGCATTTCTCTTAGCGATTTCATCCCTTATTTCCTTGTTTGTCACCTGAATAATAATGGTATTCTGTGCACCTCTGCCGTTTGCCGCAAATGTTCCGGCCTCAATTATCCGGTCAAGGATGTCCTGCGGAATCATGTCCGGTTTGAATTTGCGAATACTTCTTCTGGTTTTCATTTCTTCTAATACTTTGCTCATGATTTTGATTCTCCCATTAATTCAAAATTTTATAATCTCTCTAGCATCATAAAAAGCCTAACCGTCAGCGCCTATTGCAGCCTTTTGATTAATTTCAGTAGATATAATGCATAATACATATTTGTTCACCCGTATTAAGTATTATGCAGTAATTAAGCATAATTTGCAAGTATGCATAAATACTGCATATGTTATTATTAAGCATCTATATCGTATAATTGCCAAATCAGATTTTTTATCTCATTAAACACTTTTAGGTATGTAGTAAATGAAGGATGGACTTATCTTGCATCTGTAATGGATTTATATGATCGTAAAATCATAGGATGGGCATATGGTAAAAATATAACAGCTGAGCTTGCCACACAGGCTGTAAAGAATGCATGCCTTAATATCCCTGATACAACGGGAATAGTGCTTCATAGTGATCTAGGAAGCCAGTATACCAGTGAAGAATTCGAGAATTACTTACAGGATCAGTGAATGTTACATTCATTTAGCAAGAAGGGTAATCCCTATGATAATGCCTGCATCGAATCCTTTCATTCTGTATTAAAGAAGGAAGAAGTATACACAACTACATATTACACATTTGAGGAGGCTAAATCAACACTCTTTGAATATATAGAGTCATTCTACAACCGAAAAAGGCGCCATAGTGTTCTTGATTACAAGACACCTCAACAGGTTGAAGATGAGGCTCTGGCAGCATAAGAAATAATTCTCTCGGCATATGTTATGCTGGGAGAAAAGTTCAACTTTTTGTGTCCAAGGTATTGACATAGATCCATATTGATTTAACAAAGCTCTCAAACACGGACAACATAATTCAACAGCTCCTTCCAGTTTTGTAACTTATTGATTTAACAAAGCTCTCAAACACCCTTCGCGCTATCCTTCATATTGAGAAGGTTTTGTAACTTATTGATTTAACAAAGCTCTCAAACCTTAGTGCCTGCCTTTTGGCACTTAGAAGTGTTTTGTAACTTATTGATTTAACAAAGCTCTCAAACGACTTCTTTCCCAAGTCCGAACTGCTGCTTGTTTTGTAACTTATTGATTTAACAAAGCTCTCAAACATAGCCATTTGGTCTGTAAACTTCTGATGAGTTTTGTAACTTATTGATTTAACAAAGCTCTCAAACGTTTTAATCTCATATTTATCTTTTTCACGAGTTTTGTAACTTATTGATTTAACAAAGCTCTCAAACCCAACTTCTTGCACTCCTCTGCTACATATGGTTTTGTAACTTATTGATTTAACAAAGCTCTCAAACGTCTATTACTATCTGCCGTGTATGGGCTCGGTTTTGTAACTTATTGATTTAACAAAGCTCTCAAACTGGTTAAGCGGCGTTATTCTGACATCATCTGTTTTGTAACTTATTGATTTAACAAAGCTCTCAAACACTATTTCCTATTGACTCAATCATCTGTGTGTTTTGTAACTTATTGATTTAACAAAGCTCTCAAACCTCAAATTTTTAATTGGTTATCACCGAACATTAATATATCTGCGAATATACTGTTAAATCTTATAATTCAATTATACACATATCTTTATCAATTATCCAACTCTTTTCATCATTAATGGCAGGTGTCCTATGTGATTCTATAATAATTAAATGAATCTTACTGTAAATAATAAACTGATAAAATTGCTTAATGTCTTCAGACAAAAAATAGTATTTTAAATTAGGAATAACAAAAATATCAATCATACATATTTCATGCATTAATTTGATATATTGTATCAATTTTTCTATAGTTGTTTCCGCATCCTGAGTATTTTCTAAAGAAATAGCTTTCATTAATGTAATTAAATCAGTATCAAAATTATATTTTAAATTGTAAGGAACTGTAGAAATCACTTTATCAAAATATTCAATAACAGCTTGTCTAAAGTGCATGAATTCACCTTGTAATAGTAAATCATTCTGAAGGGAAAGTTCCTGATATAATTTTGATATTATTTTTTTATCATTCTGATTGATATTAAATATATTATATATACATTCTATCTTTTGTGATATTTTCAGTTCCTTTGTATTATCAGAAAGTATAAAATTTCCATCATCACCTTTATATTGATTCCATAAGTCTTTAAGAAACTCTCTGTAGATTTTAGGATTTTCCACAGAAAGAATTAATATCTGATTTTCTTTTAATTCTAACTCTAAATTATAAAAAGTATTAACTAATCTCATAATATTACCAATTTTTCATCACTGTCTAATACATTCGAAGTATTTTCACCAACAATATATTCCATTTTTGAATATTGTTTTTCTGTTACTCGCAAAACCTGTACTAAACCCTCCCCAGGTTTGTTTTTTCTTATATTTTCCTGAACAATATCAGCAATTCCAGAATTTTGAACCAGTTTACAATATACTGATTCTTGTAGCATAAAAAAACCTGCTTTTAATAGATATTTTCTAAACTCTCTATACTCCTTTCTTTGTTTTTCGGTAAATACAGGTAGGTCAAACAATACCATAATTCTCATATATCTATAACTCATTTTGGTAGAACTTAATCAATGAAATATCACTATCATTTAATGCATCAAAGATACTACGACAATATATTTTCATTGCATTGTTCACACACTCCTTTCTTCCCGCAATAATTACTTCTTTTTGTAATAATTTCAATAGCTCTATTTTTTCATCATGCTCAAATTTATCCGGAGTTATTGCTCTTACAATATCATCAACAATTGGTCTGAAAGGTTCCATTAAATCTGAAGCGAGATTAAACTGATTAAAAATATTATCATGAAACAATCCTAATTGAGTAATATATCCATTCAAAGCTGTTTCTCTTGCACAACACGAAAGTAGCAAACTATATCCATAATTTAATGCAGCATTAATACTGTTTTCAGATGACCTTGTAAAATCTAGTCCAAATAATGCATTAAAATATACTTTTGCTGCATGTCCCTCACGATTAGTTGCATCTCCAAACTCAATTTGGGAAATATATTCATAGAGCATTTGTGATTCTGATTTATTCCATTTATCTAGGTTTTCAGCTTGCTTACGAATTTTTTCAGCTACAATTTCTGTCCATACAGATGTTTTTATATCGTCCGACCACGCAATTTGCTTTCTTACCTTCATACTTGTATCGTGGCTTCCATAATATGGAATAAGTTCGGATGATGGATTTCTTTTTTCATCACAAAATATTACTTTTATTTTTTTCTTCGTCAATTCACAAAGTAACGCAGAAGTAAGAGAAACAGATGTTGTTTCAATTATCAAAATAGAAATTTCACTAATATGTATTTTAACAACATCTTGATTCCTTACTATTAAATATCCCATCTGATAGTCTAACTTAGCACTACTTGATATGACGACTGTACGCCAACTCATACTGTACGGAGATTGATTTTATTCTCATACAACCCTGTTACAGATTGATTGATTAAATAAATATCATCATCTCCTATTTTTTTATTTATCAACATTTTACCACAATTAGGCGATTCTCCTATTAGCCTCAAATCACATTCACTTCCTAATATTTTTGATAAGTTTAATAACTGATACAATATTGAACATTGCTGTTCAATATTACTTTCTTTAAAAACAGGGAATGCCTTTTTCAATTTTTCCAAAATTGAGTTTGGTCTATTGGCAAAAATACTGTTTTCATATTTTTTTATAAATTCATCATAAAAAAGTTCATTTTTGTCTTTTGTAATTATATCATCTATAATCTTTTTCTCTTGATATTTTTCTATTTTTGAACTATATTTAATCCATTCTTTACGAAAACATATATTCACTGCATTTCGGACTATCAATCGATTACCTGTCTTTCCTGTAATATAAAAGAAATATCCATTTTGTTTTAGCAATGATCCTATTCTAATTTTTCTTACTCTTATATTGAAATTAACCAGCCCTAACTCATTTTTACAATATTTATCTAATTCTTCATGATTACTATTAATTTTAGCTGCTAGATATAGCGGTACAGATTCAATTGTCCTAATACGTTTTTTCTTCTCATCATGTTCAACAACAAAATAATAAGCTACTGTTATACTTGTAAAACCACCATATTTTGTTACATCTTTTATTTTTAAATCACTTGTTTTATATGGTAAATATCCAACTTGTTTAGCTTTTTTAGCACTATGCCTTTCTTCTTTAGATATTTTTCCTCTTCCCTCAAAACAATATCTTGTCATAAGTGGTGTATTCTTACTCAGGACTTTTTTTACAGTTGCTATTGTTCCAACATCTCCATTTTTCTTTTGAGCAATCCATGCCACTTCGCCTTTACGTTTAACATCCCAATCAAACATTTTAGACAAATTATAATTATTATTAATCTTATCTTTGTCATAATCATTTCTTATAAATTTAAGTGGATCTTGTGTAAATTTAACATAATAAACGTTTCCTACAACAATATTGAGATAAGCGTCATGTGCATGATGAAACTCATTAACCAATCGACTTTTAGGTATATCTCTACTTTGTCTAAATTCTGAAACGTTAGAGGCCTTAGCATAAACTATCTTGCTTTCCGGCAACAGCTGTTGTAAAATATTAGCTACTCCTTTAGTTCCCTGACTTGTTTCTACAAGTTGTCTTGCAATAAAGCCCGCTTTTTGCTCGTCGGTAAACGAATTTCTTCCTGTAAGACGATTATACTTTTCTTCATTTATGAATCCTAATTTTTTTAATTCTGACCACATTCCCTTTTGAGAAGAATAGATTTGCTCTTCCAACGGATAAATATCTCTTTTATGTGCATTTTTTTCTTTACATACTAATACTAAATTATTATCAATATTATCATCCTTAACAAAATGTCTTGGATATATATGATCTATGTCATATAAATTATTATTAAACAAGTCACTAAGTTCAATATGTTTTCCAGTATACATGCATCTACCTTTTTGAGTAAGATACAGATACATTTTTTTACTTCTTATTCTTCCTGTATCATCAGCATCTGCAATAACATTCATCCAATCTGTATCTTCATCTTTTACTGATTTATACAAGGCTTCAAATTTCTTTTTTCTGTTTATTGTTCTTTTAGTAATTTCATCATGCCTACGAGTCATTTCAATAAATATTCGTGTAGGTTCACATCCTAAAACACCAACAAGTTCTTTTACAACAAGTATTGTCTGCCATACCATTCTTTTTACAGGAGCCGAAAAATAATAATTTTCTAAATCGTCTACTTCAATATTATAAATTGTTTTCATTAAATCAGTCTGATACTCGACAATTTTCTCCTTAAAATCAAATAAGTCACTATTAATTAGCTCCATCATATTTAAATTATTTTCCCATAATGCCTTAATAATACTCATTGATTCGTTGGTTTTTTTATTTACCCCAGATAATTCCAAAAATTCTTTTGAGAGATTTCCCCAATCTTTAAATTTAAGACCTAGAATCCTCTTTATTTGATCTTGTGATAGTTTATCTCCGTATTTCTCACATAATCTTTCTCTTAAAAATTTTTTTGATTCACCATAGACAGTACACCAAAATACTATATCTTCTATCATTATCTTTGTTCTGTCATAAATTATGTCATCACCAAATATATTTTTAAATATTTTATATGTGCTAAGAGTATTATTTATTTCTATATCAATACCTGATACTTGGTTTTCACTTGTGATTAATCCTCTTAAATATAAATATTTACAAAGTTGTTTTTTTGTAACTTTCTTTCCTTTTAAAAATAAATCATTATAGATGTCTTGTTTTAGTTCAACTGAAATCCTATATCCATCAATTGTAATATTATTTATAGCATTTAAAACACAAAAACTTTGATATTCAAGGGATGCCCTTGGCAGTACTGGTTTTCCACTTATATAAGTACATCGTCTTATCATTCGTGATATAAAAGCTTCTGAAGTGGCCTTCATATCTATTTTTTCTTCAATATTCCAAGGTAAAACCTGTCCAGCCTCTTTTCTTATCACCCATCCATTTCCACCATTTTTTTGACTATTTTCTGTTGTTGGTCCTACATAATAAGGAATTCGGAATGTAAATAACATTAATATTCTCTCTGAAACTGTTTGATTCTTTTCATCCTTTTCCTTCAAAAAAGGAAGATAATTTTCTGCATTTGAAAGAATTTTTTTCATTTCTTTTTCATGTATTTGGTTTGGAATTACTCCATTTGACGCCGTCAATTGTTTTGGTAAAAATGTCTCATTGTCAATAGATGTTAATATTCTTTGTACATCTGCATCTTCCTGTGGGACTGCCTTTAAAATCTTCTTTATTTCCTTATATAAATCCTCAATTGATCTTTTATTTCCTACTCTCCTTTGCTTTGAATTTGAATTGAATGATCCTACATATGAAGCATAAGAACCATCTTCATCACTATTAAAAATTTTTTCATAGCATTCTTTGTTACAATACTTTTTTATTACTCTTTTAAGACAACATAAATCTTCTTTATGTTTTTTATATGATGCAACTCTCGCCTCTGATAGATAAGAATACCCTTTCATAATTTCAGAAAGAGAACCAATATCATATAAACGTTTCATTGATAAAATAATTTGAAAGTAGTCTTCACCTAGAATTGATGCTATATCATCAGCTTTTTCTTCAAAAGAAGCATCTGATAAACAAATATCTAGTTTTTGTCCATCTTCTAACTGTACATCTGAAAATATTGTAATTGCATTAAACTTTAATCCACATAAACCACGAATCATCTCCTTATATGGTTTATTTTTCGAATCAATTTCCAAAAGTTCAACAATTTTCTCGGATTTTTTAGTTCTGCTTTCATCTCTATCAGATAAAATATTTTCAAGTTCAGTAATATTTACATCTGTTTTCAAATAGTATTCTGTGTATTCAGACAACAAATTAGCCAATTCAAGATAGGCTTCATCTATTTTCATTTCACTGCCATCATCTATTAAACTATCATTAAGGAAGTGACCTCTATGTTTAAACATATTAAGTAATGCAAGATAAACAAGTCTTATATCATGTTCATTTGGGTTAATAATCAATTCATTTCTTAAATGAAAAATAGTAGGATATTGTTTAAAATAGTCAGCATCCGTATAATTAATATCATTAAAAATATTATATGTACATTTTACTTCATCATCTTTATCTTCCAAATGATATTTACTATTATCTAATCTTTGAAAAAAATAAGGATCTTTCTTACATATTTCATCATGAAAATAATATTTTAACAAACCGATTAGAACTGTCTTACGCTGTCTTGCTCTCCTACTTACTCTGTGTGTACGCCTTTCTACTGCAGTTGACGCTTCATTAAACTCTCTTATTCCCCATAAATCTTTACCTTTTACCTTTAAAATATTGTACTGAATATCTGTAACAGCCCAACCAACCGAATTAGTTCCCATATCAAGCCCTAAGTAATATTTAAAAACTGCCATACAAAATCCTCCCTTAAATTTTAGTTGACTAAAATAATATACATGTTATAATTAAATAGATTTAACAAAGCGAGTGCAAATAAGGTTTATCCGGCATCGTCATTTGACTCTGCGTGGTGCAGAATAAAAAAAGGTCTTTGGCCTTTTTTTATTGCCTCTATATAATAAATACTCAGCTTTATATCTAGTAATATAATCCTATAATAACACATATTGTTCATGTTGTGTATTTTTTATAGTTTTTTATTTTATATAACATCTTTTGTCTTAAATAAAAAAGCTTGTTTTCTTATTCTTCTTACTTTCTTATGTCAGCTTATGACGGCTCTAGCTTATCACATTACGAGTCCCAAAGTCTGCCCTCGCAACTCGAATTTTTGTTCGAAGGCTACTGTTCAGTCCCTAGCCAGAAGCCCTCTCTCGTAACCATATTTTATTTATAAAAACATCTATAATCCTTAAACAAAAAATCGCTCAAACTCACGGTCTGAGCGATTTTTCTATTCGAGAATTGGTTTAGTTCCCCATCTTTATATAAGCTCTACTCAAGCTTGAATTTGCCGACTTCCGTTGCCAGATCCTCTGCGATGCCATTGTTGTCGGAAGCCTCGCTTTGGATATCATTGACGTTACCGGTAAGCTGTACTGAAGACTCGGAAACTCCCGCAATGCCCTTGGCACTCTCTTCCACAGCAATGTTGACCGCAGAGATGGATTCACGGATGCCATCCATCGTGCTACGAAGTTCTTCCGCAGTCTGCGCGAACTGCTCCATCATTGCACGCATTGCATTCGCATCGGTCGCATAATTTTCACTCGTTGCAACAAGACCTCCGAAGCCTTCCTCTGTGGAATTGCGGACAAATTCGATCATCTGCTGCGATCCCTCTGCCAGTTCATCCACTGCCTGAATGACCTCTGCACTCACCTGGCGGATTTTTGCTGCGGCATCCGCAGAATTACCTGCCAGCTTTCCGATCTCATCCGCAACCACCGCAAAGCCGCGTCCTGCTTCCCCTGCGCGTGCCGCTTCAATACTTGCATTCAGCGCAAGAAGATTGGTCTGTTCCGTAATCTCGATAATGTTGGAAGTCAGAATCTCGATCTGTTCCACCGATTTGGACTTTGCAATCTTCTCATTTAAAGAAGCCGCCATCTTCTCGGTCTCAATGTTTGCTTTCTTCTCTCCCTCCGCTGCTGCATCATTCGCCCCGGAAGCACGGCTCTCCATCTCCTGAGAAGAGACTTTTCCGGCATCCGCATTGCCTGCAATACGCTCTACCGATGAATAGATTTCGTCAATTGCCTCCGTGATCTGATTGAGTGAAGAAGTCGTTTCCTCCATCGCCGCACTCATCTCCTGCATCGTTGCCGACACATCGGTAATGCTTTCATCCGCAGAGCTCAGATGATCCACCATTTTGCGGGAAGAAGACATAAGCCGCATGGATCCGGACGAAATTCCGATCATAATCTTGCGGATATACGCTAACAACTCATTCACATTGCCCGCAATCAGTTCCAGCTCATCCCCGCTTCTGACATCCAGTTTCTGAGTCAGATCACCCTCATTATGTACCAGATCATAAATCTTCGCATTTACCTGCATCAGTCCCTTTGTAATCCTGCTAACGATAATCGTCAGAATCAGGATTGCCAGAATCAGACAGATGCCTCCGATCTGTAACGTCTGGACAACTGCCTTCTGTAATTCTGCTGCAATCGATGACGCATCATAATCGCATCCAAGTATTGCAACAACCTTGCCTGCATTGTCCTCAATAGGCTTGTATACCGTAATCAGATCTCCGTCTTCTGTATGGTCGATGTAATCCTGAATGTATTCCTTTCCACCGAACACCGGCTCAAGTTCCGCGTATGAATCCGCAAATTCATCACCGACTTTTGCCGCATCCTCGTCCGAATCCACACCATAATACACTTTCTTTCCGTCCGTATACAATGTGTATAAAAAAGCAATCCCGCATGCTTTTTGCTTTTTTCTGAGATCTCCTTGCAGATTCTGATAGACCTGCGTACCTTCCGATCCTACCGTCACTTTGTATACCAGATTGGCATCCAGCGAATCCGCAACGATCGTTGCCGCCATGTCTGCTTCCTCAACGCCCATCCTCACCATGCTTTTCTCAAAACGCGTGTAGGAATTGTATCCCATCAAACCACAGACGAGTACAACGATTATGATTGACGGAATCAGGATCTTCGCGCGGATTGTGAGTCTCCTTGTATGAATTTTGCCTTTGTTCATTTCAACGCTTCTCCTTATGTCTACATTATATGGCACAAGTATAACACATTATCGAACGGTGGGCAACGGGCATGTTCGTCAATTATTATCGAATAGGAATCGTGACGGAATCCTTTGCCTTTTTCCATACGATCACTGAATGGTAACTGTTCGAAGCTTTGTTTTTTCACAGATTTGTAGTATAATACCTACCATGAAATTACAAAAATTATACAGCAAGGTCCGTCAGGCCCTTGACGACTACAATATGATAACTGAAAATGACAAAATCGCCATCGGTGTCTCAGGCGGAAAGGATTCTCTCACTCTGCTTTATGCGCTTTCCGGCATCAGAAGCTTCTATCCTGTACCTTTTGAGTTAGTAGCAATAGCGGTTGACCTGGGATATGAGGATTTTGATTTGTCTCCGGTGAAGACGCTGTGCGATGAGCTCTCTGTTGAGTTTTATGTGGTGAAAACTGATATTGGAAGAATATCTCTTGAGAAATCTAAGAATCAGGCTAGTCCCTGCTCATGGTGTGCAAAGCTTAGAAAGGGCGCTTTGAATGATTTTGCGCTGTCTGTCGGCTGCAACAAAATCGCATATGCACACCATATGGATGATATTATAGAGACTATGTTTCTTTCCCTGCTATATGAGGGACAGTTTTATTCGTTCGCACCTGTTACACAGCTGGACGGCAGTGGGCTTACCATTATCCGTCCGCTTATGTATGTCGGCGAGTCAGATGTGAAGGGCTTTAAGAATAAATATAATCTGCCGGTGTGCAAGAATCCATGCCCTTACGACGGCCACACTAGACGGGAATATGTAAAGCAGCTTGTCAGACAGCTCAATATGGAAAATCCGGGTGTCAAGAAGAGACTGTTTTCTGCTATTCAAAACGGCAATATCGATGATTGGGTGAAATGCACTAAGCCTTCCGATGCTTCATAGAGCGCTTTTTCTCATACATCCTAGAATCAGCCTCACGGATTATCTCATTAATATCCTTTGTGCTGTTATCGTTTTTCACAGCATATCCCATGGCAGCTGTGATAGGCACTATATTATTTCCATCAGTGATACATCCGAGATTATCCATCATTTTTTCACTTGCATTCATGAATACGGTCTCGATATCCGGTTTTGTCGAGATAAAAACGAATTCATCACCACCGACTCGGTAACACTGTCCGTATTTTCCAAGAGAAGCACTCATCACATCTGCAACGCGTTTTATCATCTCATCACCCTTCTGATGTCCCATTGTATCATTTACCTTTTTCAGATTGTTTACATCATAAATCGCAATCAGCATGTATGGGTTTTCATCATCCTCAAGCTCCTTGACCTTTTCCATATATGAGGTACGATTGAGTAAATCAGTTAATCCGTCATGATAAGCAAGCCTGCTAAGCAACTCATTTTTGATATTGCGCTGATAAGAGGCGAGGAACTTTTTTATAATCTGGACTATTTCCATGAAAAAGAATATCAATATGCCGAGTCTGATAAAATAGCTTGTTTCTCGTCCAGTGCCTCGCCATAGAATTATGATATCCGTCATAGCCATAAAGCTTAAAACAATACAGCCTATATTGTGATATATATTCTCTTTTGGTGCCTTTACAATGCCCTTTATCGTCGAAACAAGAATAAAGAGCATCGAAATTGCAAATACAACATGTACCAGAAAAAGTGTCTCATGATAATCCATGATTTCGGTTATTTCACCGATAAAGCAGCCTACAAATGCTATCTCGCCAATTACGCATAGTATCGCGCTTATACGTTTACTATAGCTTTCATACATCTGACTTAAAAATATTAAAAACGGTAGAATAGAAAGCCTCAGGGCTGTTTCTGCTATCACATGATATATATGGGCATCTCCAAAAACAAGCTGCAGATATCGTCCGTCTGTTGTAAGATATAAGCCTGATACAAATGCTGTAACACCAAGATTCAAAAACTCAATGCCTACTATCTTTTGCCTTGTAAGAGGAATAAATAGTAAAAGCATTACAACACCCAGTACCATAATAATAAAGCTGATACAGAAAGAATTGAATCTTTTTTGTTGTTGAAATTGTATGATATCAGAAATATCGCCTATGTACATTTCATCAAGCTTTGCACTGTCGTCATCTTTATATGGATTTTCAATTTCAATCTCCAGTAGCTTGCCATCACTTTCTGCAGGGATAAGTACATTTACAAAAAGAGCCCCGGGTGTCTTTCCAAAAAACTGTGAACAGAAATGATTGTTCCTGTATTGGCATACCCCATCTATGAACACCTTGATATTTGATGTTTTTGCAAAGAAAAACAATGTTTTATTACAATCAGCTGCCGTTATAGTACGATGGATTACTGTAGTGCCGGATAAATGGTCTAGTGAAGCCTCAGACTCCTCGCAATTTAACCATCCTGTTGAAAAATCAGAATATGTATCCGTCGTCTTAGGCTCATGATTACTCATCGGAGCTACTGCACTTATTATCACAATTAAAGCAGCAAAAATCAGGATAAAATATATAACTACAGGAAGCCTGTTTATTATAATATCTTTTTTTAATGATTTTTCCATAAAAATGCCTTTCATACTTATATCTTTTACAGCTTGTCCGAATCCAGTACAATCGTAAATGGCCCGTCATTCTCAAGCTCTATCTTCATGTCGGCTCCAAACACCCCTTTTTGTACTCCGGGAACTGCCTTATCACACTCGCTGATGCAGTATTCATAAAGCTCGTTTGCCATATCAGGACTTCCTGCCTCCACAAATGAAGGACGATTGCCCTTCTTACAATTTGCATAAAGCGTAAACTGCGATATGAGCAAAAGCTTTCCGTCTACATCATTTATCGAAAGATTTGTCTTGTCATTCTCATCGGCAAAAATTCTCATGTTTATAAGCTTTTTGATCATTTTATCAGCAATCTCTTTAGTGTCTGTCTCTGCTATGCCTATCAAAACGCACAGTCCCTTTTCTATGCTGCCGGTTATATTTCCATCTATAGTGCACTTTGCATGGTTTACACGCTGTATTACAAATCTCATTATTATGTTGTCTCCTTAAATATGTTATTTACATGTTATAAATTGGATATAATTATTTTGTTACAATTTATATGACATATAGTTTTACTACCATTTTTATCCAACAATAATAATATTATTCTAAACCACATTTATAAAATAAACAAGTCTGTCTGTGACTTTGCCCACATAGTTTCAGTCAAAATCATATGAACACCGCAATCCCTAAAATGTATTTATTAGGCAATTTGTATTCATTTATAAGCTTTCGTGTACATTTATGAATTATATTGTCAAGTGACATATTACTGTGTTAGAATTATAAATATAAAATTTTTACAAACCATTTTTTTGAGTAAAGGAGGATATTTATGAACTACAATATTGAGGGAGAGCCATTACCGGTTGTAATCTGCAACCTTGAGGCAAACGAGACTATGATTACCGAAAAAGGTGCCATGTCGTGGATGGCTCCAAACATGAAGATGGAGACCACATCAAATGGAGGCATCGGTAAAATGTTTGGCCGCGCTTTTTCAGGTGAAAGCATGTTCCAAAATCGCTACACCTCTATGGGTGGTCCTGGAATGATAGCATTTGCATCATGCTTTCCAGGATGCATCAGACCATTTCAGATTGCTCCGGGACAGGAAATAATTGCTCAGAAATCAGCATTTCTTGCTTCAACCTCCGGTGTTGAGCTGTCCGTGTTTTTCCAGAAAAGAATAGGAGCCGGTTTCTTCGGCGGTGAGGGCTTTATCATGCAGCGCCTGTCCGGAAACGGATTAGTATTTTTAGAGTTTGACGGCTATATAAAGGAATATGAGCTTGCACCAGGTCAGCAGCTGGTGATTGATACCGGTTATTTAGCAGCCATGACAGGAAGCTGTCAGCTCGAGATTCAGACTGTCCCTGGTATCAAAAATGCCGTATTCGGTGGTGAGGGATTATTCAACACCGTTGTCACAGGACCTGGCCGTGTATGGCTTCAGAGTATGCCAGTTTCACAGCTTGCCGGTGCCATCAGACCTTTTATTCCAACAGGCAACTAAATCTATACCCTGTGCTATGTAAAAAACAGGACTGTCGATATTCAGGCAGTCCTGTTTTACACTTTGTACTAAATTTTATGGTTTTATATTTTATCTATGCCATACCATTTGCCGTCTTGTACTTCCATAGCATCTCAGCGTGATTCTGCTCTTCTATCTGTATATCAGCCAATAGCTTTCTGATATCCGAATTTCCAAATACAAATACATCGGAATTGTACTCGCCGGATACCAGCTTTTCTGTTCCTATACAGTCTGTAGCCAGATAACAGTCAGCCTTCTTGTCCTCAGAATTGCCAAGCGAATCGTATGTTGCAGCAGGGTTATAATTCTTCCCCTTAGAATCATTGCAGTCAACTGACGGAACCTTTCCCTTAATCACCTGATCTAAAGAGTCAAAATGCTTTTGCTCATCTCTTGCGATTTCTTCAAAAAGCTCCTTAAGCACCGGATCCTTTGCCTGATTGCTGTATTTGGTATACTTCTCAATGCACGCCTGTTCCTGTGTTTTTAAGTCCTCAATAGCGGTTGTTTCTTTTTCTGTTAGAATCATTTAATAGACACCTCCTGTCAGCATTATTATGTACAAAGGTGAAAATTATATTTATGATTACAGTATTTTTTGTTTAATAATGATTCTGTCTGAAATTAGACTTAAAATACATAAAACAACTTTCCATAGCACATCCTAACCTCATACTTAGAATTTAAATAAAAATAACAGTAACAATTCAGTAATAAGGAGGACTATTCATGAATAATACAAGGATATATAATACCAATCCGCTCAACATCAGTGGCATATCAGACGATAAAACCGACTGCAGCCGTCAAAGTGCCTTCTGCGGTGGCACAAACTATGCGGATTTACCACTCGGATGCGTATGCGAAGGAACTGAAGTTAGAAACAGTGCTGACGAAAATGTCAAAATTTACAATATAAAGCACTCTCATCAGCCTATTTAGCCAGCTCCCAAAATGCCACTGCACTGGCAGCAGCCACATTTAGTGAATCCACGCCATGTGACATTGGTATCTTTACAGTGTAGTCACAGGAGTCTATAGTCTGCTCATGAAGACCATCTCCCTCAGTACCAAGCACTATTGCAAGTCTTTCCTCTGAGTGAAGCACAGGGTCATCTATACTCACGGAATCATCAGTCAGCGCCATAGCACAGGTCTTAAATCCAAGCTTATGGAGCACATCAATATTGTATTTATAAACACTGCTATTTCGGTCGCTGCAATTTTGGTCACTGCTATCACACTTATCATGCAATGAAGCATCTGAAAAAGTATTGTCACTGCCGACATTGTACTTGGGAAAATATGCCCATGGCACCTGAAACACAGTTCCCATGCTAACCCTGATTGCACGCCTGTACAAAGGATTGCTGCAGGCAGGAGTGAGCAGCACCGCATCCATATGCAGTGCTGCCGCTGACCTGAATATAGCTCCGACATTTGTTGGATTTACCACATCCTCAAGCACCGCAACTCTTCTTGCATCCCTGCACACTTCTTCTACGGACCTTGGCTTCGGCCTGTACATAGCACAGAGTGTGCCTCTGGTCAAAGCAAAGCCTGTCAGCTTTGTGAGCAAATCAAACTCCGCAGTATATACAGGTATATTCTGACATCTTTCAATAATGCCTCTTGCCTCACCATTTACATGCCTTGTCTCCATCAGAAGAGAAACCGGTTCGCATCCTGCATCAAGCGCCCTCTCTATCACCTTGGGACTTTCAGCAATAAACATCCCCTCTTTGGGATTGGCTCTGTTTAAAAGTTGGTTTTCAGTCAATCTGGCATACACATCCAGATTGGGGTCCATAAAATCTGTAATTGTGATTATATTGTCAGACATATAATCAATCCTCCCTCAGATGTACTACCCTGGCTGCCGCACGACGCCTGCTGTCCTCCTGGGCGGCATAATGCTTACGTGTGGTATTTACATCCTTGTGTCCCAGAACATCTGCCACAAGATAGATATCACCTGTTTCCTGATAAAGTGTGGTACCATACGTACTACGAAGCTTATGAGGAGTAATATTCTTAATGGTTGTTACGAGTCTCGAATACTTTTTTACCAGATTCTCAACTGAACGTACAGATATACGCTTTCTTTGTAAAGAAAGAAAAAGTGCATTAGCATGCCCCTCAGCAGGTGTAATGATGCTTCTTTCCTGCCAGTACGAAAGAAGTGCATCACGTACCTCATCACCAAAATAAACAATCACATCGGCACCACCCTTTCGGTGCACCTTGATTCCGTTGTTCTTGAAATCCACATCATCCATATCGAGTCCCACACACTCTGATACACGGATGCCGGTTCCGAGAAGCAATGTCATAAGTGCCAGGTCACGTACCTTTGTTTTCTCATGGAAACGCTGCTGATTCTTTGACAGACTATCTCCGGACTCAACCTCATCTAGAAGCTGTGCGACCTCATCAGCATCAAGACGAATGATATTTTTCTCATGTATTTTTGGAAGAGTCACCTTGCTCGCAGGATTAGTGTCTATATACTCTTTCCTGAAATAAAAATTATAAAATGTGCGCAGTGAAGCAAGCTTTCGCTTAATTCCTTTCTCATCATTGGTATGTGTGACACCATCCTTCTCATAATACTTGAGATAAAACAGGTATTCCTCAATATCGGAAGGGCTGATTTTATCCAGTAAAGATATAGGATAGTCCCTTATATCATATTTCTTAAGTGATGGATTGGCACTCTTCATGTACTCGAAAAAAGTCTGTAGATCATATGCATACGCAATCTTGGTTCTTGAGGACTTATCCGCATCTATTCCGATAAAAAAATCCATACAGAACTTCGGAAGCTTCTGTATCATATCTCTAAGCTTTAATTCATTTTTTATATTTACATCTTCGTAATAAGCTTTGTCTTTCATAATAATACTATATAATAATCAAAGTTGACTCTAACCAAGTATTTCTTTGATTTTCTCCTCTATACGCTCCTTGACCAGTGCAGCTATATCCTTCGTCTTCATGTCCTTGTACTCATCATACTCAATGGGCTTTAAATAGTGAACCTGCGTTGTAACAGGGCCGAAATGAAAGCTGTTGAACACCTTATATGAATCTATAAGAGCTATCGGAATAATAGGAACATGTGATTTCAATGCAATCTTAAAGCTTCCTGCTTTAAAATCTTGCACTTTATTCTTATTATTGAACTTATAGCCACCCTCCGGAAACAAGACATATCTCTTGCCGTTTTTCACATCCTTAGCTACCTCATTGATTATAGTAAGCCCCTGCCTGGGATTGTCTTTCTCTAAACGCTTTGCCTGAACCAGATCCACAAATTCCCTGACAAGCATTGTATGAGACTTCTGCTTATCCATAACAAACGACAGTACTCTGTCATGTGTAGTAATAATTCCTAATAAATCATACTTCCCCTGATGGTTGGGATACATGATATAGCCACCTGCTTCAGGAAGATTCTCAAGACCATATGCCTCTGTTGTAATCTTTCCCGATTTGTTCATCAAATCAATGCAGTGCCGCATCATATCATATCTCTCAGTTTCCGAATACTTCTGCGGATGGTCAGCCATGTATCTCATTTTAGGAACAATATATGGTGCTCTGTGAAAATTTGCAAATATAACAAAAAAAAGTTTTAACATGAATATCCAATCTCCTGTTCAACAAAAGCGAATACAATAATGATATAGTCTGATTCGCTGCATCTGACCTATATTATATAAGAAACAGGAAATTTTAGCAAGATTGCATCACTTTATGTCCTGAGAATAATATGCAACAACTATATAATCACCACTACGTACATTGCCATTAGTAAGGCTATTGAGCCTGCAGACCTCATCTACATAATCTCTTTTGCTCACCTGACTATCAGCAATATATCTATCGGCAATGCTCCAGACAGTGTCCCCCTCCTCAACCCTGACGCTGGTATAATACTTGTTATAAGGCCTGCTGGCAGTAGAGCTGGCAAAAATGTGAATAGTGCCACACAATATAATGACAGCTGCTATAAATGCAACAGCAGTCCATCCAAGCATTTTTCTTCTACCTGATAAAAATTTTTCTCTCATAAAACCACCTCTTGTATTTCCGAACATGTGTTTGTTGTTATCGTGATTACATAATACATCTCGAACAATCGTTTGTCAATAGAAAAAGCGAACAAAATTTCGGAATATATGTTTGCGTTTGCATAGGTTTTATGATATACTTTTTTAAAATACATTTTTTATTTTATAATCATACATGAGAGGCAAAACACCTTTTACCCCTCATATCATTATATTATTTAATTAATCAGACGGAGGATTTACCTATGGCATTAGAAAAGATTTCAGACAAGCAGAAAGAGATACTGGAGTTTATCAAGAGTGAGATTTTAAACAGGGGCTATCCGCCATCAGTGCGCGATATCTGCGAAGGTGTACATTTAAAGTCCACATCAAGCGTCCATGCTCATCTCGAGACACTGGAGCGAAAGGGCTACATAAGAAGAGATCCTGCCAAAAACAGGGCTATAGAAATTATAGATGACAGCTTTGGTTTACAGCGCCGCGAGATGGTTAATGTCCCTCTGGTCGGCCGTGTAGCCGCAGGTGAGCCGATACTCGCAGTGGAAAATATCGAAACATATTTTCCCGTTCCTGCTGAATATATGCCAAATAAGCAGTCATTTATGCTTAAAGTCAAGGGCGAAAGTATGATTAATGCCGGTATCTTCGATGGTGATAATATCCTCGTTGAGCAGCAGAGTGATGCTTCAAACGGAGACATGGTTGTAGCGCTTATAGATGATTCCGCTACCGTAAAGACCTTTTATAAAGAGAATGGTCACATCCGCCTCCAGCCGGAGAACGACACAATGGATCCAATCATAGTTCCTGAATGCGAAATACTTGGCAAGGTATTTGGAGTATTTCGTTTCTTCTAATATTACAAAATATCGCATCCATATGCTAAGCTGAAAAGCACAGCATATGGGTGCGATATTTTAAATTACCTGTTTCTATTTATAATTCTTTAATCATAGAATTATTGCTACAGCGAGTGTACATCCACCACTTTTCCATCTCTCCAGATTCTGTCGAGATCATAAAACTGCCTGTCTTCCTTTGAAAACAGATGCACAATAATATCCTGGTAGTCCATGAGAATCCATGTAGAGTTGCTTGTTCCCTCTACCTGCTTCTGATGCACTCCGTTTGTATACATAGCCTCATCCACGGCATCTTCCATTGCTGTGAGCTGATTTGCATTGTTTCCGTTTGCGATGATAAAGTAGTCTGCTATAGAAGAAACCCCTCCTATGTCAAGAACTGTGATATCCTCCGCCTTTTTGTCTTCAAGTGCTTCCACTATCTTTTTAACTAAATCAATTGTCTGCATAGCAGTTATTCCTCCCTGTTGTCTCTATATTTAGCATAATAATTGTAAGTAATCTGGGTAGCCGGATCTATTGCCCCACTCTTTGTATTAAGGAAATTGATTGTATCATACAGTATCTCTGCAACAGTCCTATCAAGGTCTGAAAAAGCAAGCTTTCTTATCTCTTCAAGCCTCGGTGCTTCACATCTGTTTGGCTCAATATAATCTGCCACAAAGAGTATTTTATCAAGAAGCCCCATGTCTGCTTCACCTGTAGTATGCACTCTTATGGCATGCAATATATCTGTATCCTTAACACCATACTCTTCCTCAGCCAGCACCATGCCTGCCTTTGCGTGTAACAGTCCCGGATTTGACATCTCCACCTCTGTTATGTCTATATTTTTCTTTACACAGAGTCCGATTTTCTTGTCAGTCGAAAGACACTTGGCGCAGTCATGAAGCAGGCCTGCAAGCATTGCCTTTTCTATCGAATAGCCGTTTGCCATGGCAAGACAGCCGGCTGTATACATCACTCCGAGTGTATGCTGATACCTTTGTTTATCAAGGCTCTTCTTTAGCTTTTTCTTAATTTCTTTTACTTCCATACTCTATCACCTGTATAAATTATTAGCCTTTATATATGACATAACTGCGGCATCCAGAAACATATCTGTGCTCGCAAGGCTCCTGTGCTCTGCAGCCTTTGACTCTGCTTTTAAAAGTCCTCTTACCTGCGTAGACGACACATCCATCCTGTCACAGCTCAAAAGTCTTATATCAGCAGGAAACAGATTTTTGATATGAGCAATCTTTTCCTCCATCTGCAGCCTTGGAAAATTTTCTCTCACCATAACAAGAATAATTGCTGTTTGAGCTATGACATCCGGTCTCATCCATGTTTCAAAATAGTCCAGCGAATCACCACCCATGATAAAATACAATTCATCCTCCGGATAAAGTGCCTTTAGCTTTTGAAGTGTCATATACGTATAACTGGTGGACTCATCCTTTATCTCAATATCAGACACCTCAATACCGGGCACTGCTTCTGCTGCCAGCTTACACATATTATAACGGTGGTTAAATGCTGTCATTGCATTCTCAGTTTTGTTCGGCGAGTGACCTGATGGGACAATCAGAATCCTGTCAATAGCATACTCTTCCATCGCCTTTTGTGCCATGTATATATGACCTTTGTGTATCGGGTCAAATGCCCCGCCAAAAATCCCTGTTTTCATGGCTTATTCCGGAAGCTTAATCTTTGGATTTTTCTTTGCCGGACGGTAAAAAATCATTTTCTTGCCTATTACCTTAACCACTGCAGAGTGTGTCCTCTCACCGATTACACTTGCAATCTCTCCTGGATCATCTATACAGTTTTTAAGAACTGCAACCTTGATCAGCTCCCTCTTTTCAAGTGCTGCATCAAGAGCCTCGATGATTTCCGGAGTAAGCGATGCCTTTCCAATATTGAAAATAGGGTTAATTGTGCTTGCAAGGCTGCTTAAATATGCACGCTGTTTACTTGATAAATTCATATATACTCTTCTCCTTACTTGTAATAATCAAACTCGAAATCGTACATGCGGACAGTATCTCCATCCTCGATGCCCATATTTTCAAGCTCCTTGATGATACCCTGCTCACGCAAAAATCTCTGGAAGAAGGCAAAGCCCTTCTCTGAGTCCATATTTGTGTATCCGAGCATTTTCTCAATCTTTGGACCTGATATCTCATATGCACCATCGGCTGCCACCTCAACCGCGTACGGCTCATCCTTAAAGAATGAAAGTGCAGGATCAATTTCCGGCTCATATACAGTAACCTCTTTAGGACAATTTGCAAGCAGGTTCTTCACCTCATACAAAAGCTCCTTAAGACCCTTACCGCTTACTGCGGATATCGGGAATACCTTTATGCCCTGTGGCTCAAATTCGGCTCTTAAGGCTGAAATTACCTCATTCTCGTCTCCTGCTATGGCATCTATTTTGTTGGCTGCAATGACCTGTGGCTTTTTGAGAAGCTGTGGATTGTATGCTTCAAGCTCTTTGTTTATTGCCTTTATGTCAGCAACCGGATCACGGCCTTCAGTACCGGCAGCATCAACCATGTGTATCATGACCTTGGTACGCTCTATATGACGCAAAAACTCATGACCGAGTCCTATGCCCTCTGATGCTCCCTCGATAAGTCCCGGGATATCAGCGATTACGAAGCCAAAGCCCTCATCCATATCAACCACACCAAGATTTGGCTGTAATGTGGTGAAATGATAGTTGGCAATCTTTGGCTGTGCATTGGTAACTCGTGACAGAAGTGTTGATTTTCCTACGTTTGGAAAGCCTACAAGCCCTACATCCGCTATCACCTTTAGCTCAAGCTGTACCTCGATTTCTATTGCATCCTGTCCCGGCTGAGCATATTTAGGAGCCTGCATGGTGGATGTGGCATAGTGCTGGTTGCCCTGACCGCCTTTTCCTCCGCGCAGGATCACCTGCCTTGTATTGTCACCGGACATATCTGCTATGACCTTTCCGCTTGCTGCATCCTTTATGAGTGTACCCTCCGGCACCTTAAGTATAAGATCCTCACCATTCTTTCCGTGGCAGTTCTTTTTGCCGCCCTCCTGTCCGGGCTCTGCTGCAAACTTTCTTCTGTGACGATAATCTGTCAGGGTGTTGATTCCCTTATCCACGAGGAATATAACGTCTCCGCCCTTTCCTCCGTCACCGCCGTCCGGACCACCATTCGGCACGTATTTTTCACGGCGGAACGATACATGACCATCTCCGCCTTTTCCTGATTTTATGATAATTTTTGCACGATCTGCAAACATAATTTTCCACCTCATGCTGAATGTCTGCATAAAACACTCAGTATACTTTATAACAAATTGATAACATAAAAACCCCGGCTAATAAAAGTCGGGGTTTAAATCTTATTCGTTCACTACTGGATATACGGAAGCCTGTTTCTTATCTCTTCCAACTCTCTCAAATCTTAATACGCCATCAACCTTAGCATATAATGTATCATCTCCACCGATACCAACGTTTGTACCAGGGTGAATCTTTGTACCACGCTGTCTGTAAAGAATATTACCAGCTTTTACGAATTGTCCGTCTGCTCTCTTAGCGCCTAATCTCTTAGACTCAGAGTCACGTCCGTTCTTTGTAGAACCAACTCCCTTTTTATGAGCAAAAAACTGAAGGTTCATATTCAACATGTCTTACACCTCCTTGAAGTCTAGAATGATGTACTCATTCCCATAGTCTCTTTGTATTCCTTTTAGTCCCAGAATCATGGAATCCATAAGCAGCGCAACATCACCTGTCGCCGGCTTGTCAAGTCTGTAGTCAATCATACCTGTCTCTTCGTCTGTATCAAGACTGTACTCAGCATGACACAGCTCTTCAGCGGAATTGATGAAGTTAATCACCAGCGCTGAAACCCCGGCACAGATTATATCATAACCGGAATCTGCAAAACCTGCATGTCCCTTTGACTTAAAGCCCATCTTATGTCCTTTTGAATTCTGATAAACGGTTATAGCTATCATTATCCGTTAATTTTTTCAATCTTAACCTGTGTGAAAGCCTGTCTGTGTCCGTTCTTTTTGTGATATCCGGTTTTTCTCTTGTACTTGTAAACGATAACCTTTTTAGCTCTGCCTTCTTTAACTACAGAAGCCTCAACTGTTGCACCTGCAACTGTTGGATCTCCAACCTTGAGATCATCTCCGCCTACAACTAAAACCTGATCAAAAGTAACCTTCTCACCAGCTTCAACGCCAAGCTTTTCAATGGTAATGATATCGCCTTCAGATACTTTGTACTGCTTACCACCTGTTGCTATAATTGCGTACATATGGCACCTCCTATTTATCATTACTCGCCAGTTACGGTGTTGCGAAAGTCGCAAACTTATACCTCACTGTGCGGCATACTCCAGTATATTAGCATAGAGCCATCTATTCGTCAAGTGTTTTTTCTAAAATTTGTTTAAGAGATTTGTGGACCTTCTTTCTTGTCAGCTCCACCAGTCCAAGCTTCGTGATATCCACAAAGGTACAGACTGTATTATCGTCCTTTATATACCGTTTGAGCGCTTCAATGAGTGTATCCTTTGATGCCTCAGACTTCATATTGATGAAATCAATTATTATCATGCCGGAGATATTTCTGAGCCTAAGCTGCCTGGCTATCTCCTTTGCGGCCTCCATATTGGTCTTTAATATGCTATTGCTCCCCGATGATATATTCTTTGCACTGTTTACATCTATAAAGGTAAGTGTCTCAAGCTGTTCTATTATGATGTTGCCACCACAGTCCAGCCATACCCTGCGCGAGGTCAGATTATCAATCAGCCCTCTTATGCCATAAAGTGTTGACAGGCTGATAGCTGAATCGTCATATCTCATTATCTTTTCAGGAGCATGGTCATATATACCGTACTCTGTAAGAAGACTGTCATATATATCATCGCAGTCAGTCTTTATCCACTCCACCGTGGCAAAATCAATTGTCTTCATTAAAAGCAGATAATCACTCATCCCCTGATATATACATGAATAGAGTGCCTGATGCGGTGCTTTTTTTATTATCTGATTGTATTTTTGTGCTACAGAATATGCATCCTGCGAAACTGCTTTATCGTCCACATTTTTGGCATTGGTTCTGACTATGATGCCATAACCCTCCTTTTCGTGGTCTGCACACTTTGAAAGCACAGCCTTACGTAAAAGAACCGCCCTTTCCTTATCCAGCTTCGATGAAACACCTATCTGTGTATCAAAATTGGTGAGAATTACATTGCTTCCGAATATAGAAAGCTTTGTTGTGACCACAGGATCCTTTGTCTTTAGCGCATCCTTTATGACCTGCACAAGTATCTCATCGCCCTCACACAATCCTGCCTTTTTTGATTTTTTGTTTGTGTATACAGGATTTTTTGCATCATTTAGCGACAGATAACAGCTTTTATTCTGTGCTATGGACACAAATGCAGCATTTATGCCCGGCAGTATCTTATTTACCCTTGCTGCGTATATGTTGTTTATTATCGTATCCTTCTCGGGAAGGAGCTGGAAATCCTTATAATTTCCATTTTCATCCATCATTGCATACACTGTGTATGTCTTATTATTTTTTACTGTTTTAGTCAGAATAATCCTGTTCATTATGAGATTTCTTCTCCCATGTCAAGCAGACAAATGAGTGTTCCATCGTCTTTTCTTGCATACACTTCCTGCCTGTGGATTTGTATGGCAAGCGGATTGTAATCAAGGCCACACTTTTCGTATATGGCCTGAAGCACAAACTCAGGCTTTATATTGTCAATGCTTCCTGTTGATACCTGCATGAAAAACTCAGGCTTTTTGTTATTTTCCATGACTGTAAGCTTGTATACAAGAGGCTTTATATCTACCTCTCTCTCACTCTTTTTAGTCTTTTTCATCACAACAAAGGATGGCTCATCAAAAAAGTGCTTATCTACCGCTTCCTTCCACTCCTCTATGGTGTATGGGCTCTCATAGCCATCCTTGAAGCTCAGTACATAGTCTGCAGCCGCAACAAGCGACATAGCCTTCTTTGCATCATCAGGTAGAAGCACATAGCCTGTCACCTCTACTCCGTCCACCATCTGGGCATTTAAAGCCGCTATGCTTTTTTCTGTAGACTCTGTTGTATTTACATCTATGTCAAAGTACTCACCATCGCTTGTGATGCCCACTCCAAGCGGTGCCGCAAACGACATAATCTGGTGAGCAGAATAGCCCTCTGAGTAGCGGATATCAATATCTGCCCTTCTGACCGCCTTCTGGAAGTATCTCATCATATCGAGATGTCCTATAAACTTCATGCAGCCCCATTTCCTAAACTTCACTCTAATTTTCATAGCAGACACCTCCTCCATAGCTCTTTGCACCGCAGGCAGAGCACCTCATGCGGCAGTTAGGAGTGACTGTCTCCTTATGGGCTGTCTCCCACTCTCTTATCATAAACTGCTTTGTCACACCTATATCGATAAAATCCCATGGGAATACTTCATCCAAAGGTCTTTCTCTCATCGTGTAGAAATCCGGATCCAGTCCGCATTCCTTTATCGAATCAATCCATCTGTCATAGTCAAAATACTCTGTCCAGGCATCATAATATCCGCCCTTTTCGTATACCTTTACTATCGCATCGCAAAGCCTTCTGTCGCCTCGTGCGAGTATGCCCTCTATCACAGTGACATATGCCTCGTGCCAGTTGTATCTGATGCTCTTTCTGTTGAGCTGCTCCTTTACATGGTCGTTAACTATCTTTGCCCTTCCCAGGTATTCAGAAGGCTCATACATTCTCGCCCACTGAAACGGTGTAAAAGGCTTTGGCACGAAAAATGATGTGCTTATAGTTATCTGACACTTTCCGGCTCTCTTTTCCTTTGGAACGGTATCATAATATAATGCAGCCACATCGTTTGCAAGCTCAGGAATCCCTCTCATATCCTCCTCTGTCTCAGTAGGCAGACCGAGCATAAAATAAAACTTCACCTTGTTCCAGCCGCCCTCAAAGGCCTGTCTTGAGCCGTTCATGATATCATCCACGGTAAGGCCCTTATTTATTACATTTCTAAGGCGCTGTGTACCGGCCTCAGGTGCAAAGGTCAGACTGCTTTTTTTGACATCCTGAACCTTCTGCATGATATCTAGTGAAAACGCATCAATTCTGAGTGAAGGCAGGGAGATATTTATCTTCTTTTCCTTGCATATATCAAGCAAAAATGTGATGAGCTCATCAAGCTCCTTGTAGTCTGATGAGCTTAAGGAGCTTAAAGAAATCTCCTCGTGGCCTGTATTTTTGATGAGAGCTGCTGCAACCTCCTTCAGGTGCTCAACCTTTTTCTCACGGTTTGGACGGTAAATCATGCCGGCCTGACAGAAACGGCAGCCTCTTATACAGCCACGCTGTATTTCAAGCACCATTCTATCCTGCGTAGCCTTGATAAAAGGCACAACCGGTGCCTCCGGGTAGGTTGAGTTCGTCAAATCTACCTGCACCTGTTTTTTAATCTTTACAGGAATATCATCATACTTTGGCTTCATACAGCGGATTGTTCCATCCTCATTGTACTCCACCTCATACAGTGCCGGCACATAAAGTCCCTCAATCTTTGCAGCCTCATGTAAAAACTCTTCCCTTGAAACACCATCAGCCTTTGCCTTCTTATAAAGCTCAAAGAGATTGCCGTACTGTGTCTCCCCCTCTCCGATATAAAATATATCAAAAAAATCTGCAATCGGCTCCGGGTTGTAGGTACAAGGACCTCCTGCAATCACAATAGGGCAGCCTTCCGCTCTATCCCTTGAACGAAGCGGTATCTGTGCGAGGTCAAGTATCTGCAAAATATTTGTGTAGCACATCTCGTACTGCAGCGTCATGGCTACAAAGTCAAAGTCCTTTATAGGCTCCTGAGACTCAAGTCCGAAAAGCGGTATATTCTCCTGCTTCATGATTTCATGCAGATCAGGCCACGGAGAATAAACTCTCTCGCACCACACGTCATCCATGCGGTTGAACATATCATATAATATCTGGATTCCCAGATGTGACATACCAATCTCATAAACATCAGGAAAACACATCGCAAAACGTATATTTACCTGCGATGTGTCTTTCATTACTGAGTTGAACTCATTCCCGATATATCTAGCCGGTTTGTCTACCTTCATAAGTATCTCATCACTTAAAGCTAGTTTTCTCATATAATTTCCTCTAAATAATTATTGTGTATTAAGGCTATCGCTGTGCCAGCTCCCCTGCTATCTCTGCCCATGTGATATTTTTCTGAGCCATAAGAATCATGCAGTGGTACATAAAGTCCGATATCTCAAACTTCAAATCATCACTGTCCGGATTTTTGGCTGCCAGAATAATCTCAGTGCACTCGTGTCCGAGCTTTTTTAATATCTCATCTATGCCCTTTTCCATGACAGCATTGGTGTACGAGTCCTCCTTTGGATTCTTCATACGGTCAACTATCACCGCATAGACTGATTCAAGCACTGTAAGTGGATTCTTCTCTACATACTCCTTTTTCACGATATTATTGAAAAAGCAGGTCCTGTTACCTGTGTGACATGCAGCTCCCACCTGCGAAACCTTCGCAAGGATAGTATCATAATCACAGTCTGCTGTCAAAGACTTTACGTACTGTAAATGTCCTGATGTAAGACCCTTGGTCCAAAGCTCATTGCGGCTTCTGCTCCAGTAGGTCATGCGGCCACTGTTTATCGTGACATTGAAGGCCTCCTCATTCATATAGGCAAGCATGAGCACCTGCTCATTGCGGTAATCCTGCACTATGACAGGCACCATGCCGTCAGAATTAAGCTTTAAATCAGACCATTTTAAGTCGGGAGTAAAATTGTCAACAAGTATTCCTCCGTCAGAAAGCTTTGTCTTTAACGCCATGATATCATTTTCAGGATCGTTGATAAACTCTCCTGCAATTCCTCTTAGAGTTTCACGCTTCATGACATCAATTATTTTATCCATGTCAAACTGCGGCATATAGACCACATATGGTGTGGATGTGAGATTCTCAAGGGCATCTATTATATCTATGTTCAAGACCAAAAGCTCATGAAAGGTATCCTCTATCTCCTCCTGATGCTTGAAAATATAGTCTACATTGCTGATTGACAAAAGAATTTTATCCTTGCCAAACTTTTCGCTTGCCACATTTGCAAGCCCAAGGCTTGAGTCCTTTGTGGCATTAAATATAACCTGTAAACAGCCTGCATACAGCAGCTTTTTCACGTCCTCTATGCGGTTGATATTGCCTCCGGCGCACACCTTTATGTCGATATTTCTGTTTATATTTTCTATCGTATGTATGTTTTTCTCATGTTCATCATCATCAGTTGAAAGATCAAAAATAATAATCTTGTCTATGCCACTGTCATTGTAGAGCTGACACAGATTGTAGACGTCGCCCATAACTGTCATATCAGACGCTGATTTCACGGCCTGGCCGTTCTTTAAATACAGTGTAGCAACGATGTTCTTAAAACCAGTCAAATTACAAACTTCCTTTCGTGGACATCACGTCCTTTATTCTGCTATCATAGGTGCAGGCATCGTCAAGCGCCTTGGCAAATGCCTTAAACATAGCTTCTATCATATGATGATTATTTCCCGGTGTCAAAACCTTTATATGCAGGTTCATCGCAGCAGAGTAAGAAACGGCATAGAAAAACTCCTTTACCATCTCTGTATCCATATCTCCGACTCTCTCGCAGGTAAACTCACCGTCAAACTGCAGGTAAGGTCTGCCTGATAAATCGATGGCACAAAGCACCAGCACCTCATCCATCGGTAAAATAAAGCTTCCAAATCTCTTTATGCCCTTTTTGTCTCCAACAGCCTGTGCTATGGCATTACCAAGCACTATGCCGCAGTCCTCTATAGTATGATGACAGTCCACATTTAAGTCTCCGTCGCACACCATATCGAGGTCAAAAAAACCATGCTTTGAAAATCCCTCCAGCATATGGTTAAAGAAGCCTATGCCTGTGTCTATATTTGATTTTCCGGCTCCGTCTATATTTAAACTGACCGAAATATCAGTCTCTTTTGTTTTTCTGCTAAGCTTAGCGCATCGATCTGCCATTTCCTACTCCTTTATTCTAAGACTAATCCTCAAATCTCACCTTGATTGAATTTGCATGTGCTGTAAGCTTCTCACACTCTGCAAACTGCTCAATATCTGTATGTATCCTCTCAAGTGCTTCTCTTGAATATGAGATGATGCTTGACTTTTTGATAAAATCATCTACAGATAAGGCTGAGAAGAATTTTGCTGTTCCGTTTGTAGGCAGAACATGGTTTGGTCCTGCAAAATAGTCTCCCAGAGGCTCTGATGAGTACTCTCCGATAAAGATTGCTCCTGCATTTTTGATTTTTGTCATGACTGAGAAAGGATCTCTTGTGACAATCTCCATATGCTCTGAAGCGATATCGTTTACTGCATCAATTGCCTCATCCATATCCTCTGCAACAAGTATATATCCGTAGTTTTCAAGAGATTTCTCAATGATTTCTTTTCTTGAGAGGACCTCAACAAACTTATCAACTTCCTCTGATACTTTCTTTGCAAGCTCCTCACTTGTTGTGATCAAGATAGCTGATGCCATCTCATCATGCTCAGCCTGCGAGAGTAAATCCGCTGCCACATAGCGTGGATTTGCAGTCTCATCTGCAAGCACCAAAATCTCGCTAGGACCTGCGATTGAATCAATGCTGACATATCCAAACACAGCCTTTTTGGCAAGGGCAACAAAGATATTTCCCGGTCCAACAATCTTGTCTACCTTTGGCACACTCTCTGTACCAAATGCCATTGCAGCGATAGCCTGTGCACCGCCTACCTTGTAGATTTCATCTACTCCGGCCTCGTTTGCGGCTACAAGTGTGGAAGGATATACCTTGCCGTCAGCTCCACATGGTGTACACATAACTATCTTTTCAACGCCTGCTACCTTTGCAGGAAGCACGTTCATCAGTACAGATGAAGGATAGACAGCCTTGCCGCCCGGCACATATACTCCTGCCTTTGCTATAGGTGTGACCTTCTGTCCTAAAATGATGCCGTCCTCTGTTGTAAACCATGAGTTCTGCAGCTGCTTCTCGTGATATTTTCTGATATTTACAAGAGCCTTTTTTATAACGGCAAGAAGCTTCTCATCAACCAGCTCATATGCTTCCTTTATTTCTTCCTCTGTGACACGGATATTTGATGCATCCACATCCGCTTTATCAAATTTCTTTGTGTATTCAAAAACAGCCTTGTCACGGTTTTCCTTTACATTGTTTATAATCTCATTTACCGTGCTCTCATACTCTGTATAGTTGTTAGGGCTTCTCTTAAGCAGGCTCTCCAATATGTTTTTCTGTGAATCCTTTGTAAGTTTTAAAGTTCTCATTACAGCCTCCGTCTAAAATCATATATTGATATAAATTATACGCTATTTGATAACAGTCTTCAAATCACTTATGAGCTTTGTGATACGCTCATTGTCCATCTTCATGCTGACCTGGTTTACCACAACCCTCGCAGACAGCGGACAGACCTCCTCAAGCACGGTAAGTCCGTTTTCCTTAAGTGTAGTTCCGGTCTCTACTATATCACAAATCACCTCTGAAAGTCCAACAATCGGAGCAAGCTCTATTGAGCCATTTAGCTTTATAATCTCTACCGTCTGATGCTTTTTATTGTAGAAATAATCCTTTGCGATATGAGGATACTTGGTGGCAACCCTTATCTGCTCATGATGCTGTAAAAGCTCCCTTGCGCTCTCCGGTCCGCATATGCACATGCGGCATTTTCCAAAGCCTAAATCAAGCACCTCGTATATATTTCTGCCCTCCTCGAGAATGGTGTCCTTTCCTACCACACCGATATCGGCAGCGCCATACTCCACGTATGTAGGCACATCAGGTCCCTTTGCCAGGAAAAATCTAAGCTTAAGCTCCTCGTTTACAAAAATCAGCTTTCTGGTATCAGGATCCTTCATCTCCTCACAGGTGATGCCTATCTGCTCAAAAAGCTGCAGGGTCTTCTTTGCAAGTCTGCCCTTTCCCAGGGCAAAGGTTAAATATCTGTCATCACTCATCTTTTATTCCTCTATAAACTCAACTCTGTTTATACGGTTGTCTACCGCATATGAAGCATAGTCCTCTTTCGTTTTATTTTTGTCCTTAAGCACCATCTGTGTATTTACTCCATCTCTTCGAAGCTCCATAGAGCGCTTGATTGCCGCATGGTATGCAGCCTCCTCAAATACTATAAGTGAGGAATTCTCAATGACAGGCACATCAATATCCTGACGGCTTAATGCTGCCATGAGCTGATCCACAACAATCGCAAAGCCGATTGCAGCAGCGTCCTTTCCAAAGTGTGAAAGCAGCTTGTCATAACGGCCTCCCTTTACAATAGGCTCTCCTGTACCATATGTGTAGCCCTGGAAAATAATACCTGTGTAATATGTGTAGTCACTGATAAGTCCAAGCTCATACGAAATATATTTCTCGATGCCGTATGCCTTTAAATATTCTCTAAGCTTAAGCAGAGTATCAATAGATGATAATATCTCATCATAGCCCTTCGCAAGCTTTAAAGCCTCCATAAGCTGCTCATCCTGTAAATCAAAATTGTCTAATAGTCCAAACAGCTTCCTTAGCTTGTCGTTCATTGAAAGACTGTCAACAAACTCCTCCACACCGAAGAAATTCTTATTTGCTATGAGCTCTTTTAGGTTTTCCTCCTGCTCTCCTGACAGCCCTGCTGCCTTTGTGAGACCGTAAAAGAACTGCGAATGACCAACTGAAATCTGGAAATTCTTAAGTCCGCTCTCAAGCATCGACTCAACTGTCATCGAAAGTATCTCGGCATCTGCAGAGATAGAGCCGTCACCTATCAGCTCTGCACCGCACTGTGTGCTTTCCTTGAGCCTGCCCTGATAATCCGATGAATTGATAAAAGTATTGCCAAGATAACACAGCTTGACAGGCATATCGTCCTCTATATAGTACTTAGCCGCACTTCTTGCAATAGAAGGTGTGAAATCAGGACGAAGGACAAGCGTATTGCCCTCCTTGTCAAAAAACTTGTATAAATCCTTTGAAGGGGTTGTTCCGACATCGCTTCCAAAAATATTAAAAAACTCAAACGTAGGTGTCATGATATCATGATATCCGTATTTTAACAGTGTACGATGCAGCTTATCCTGCAAATACAGCTTCTTTTTGCATTCTCCGTTATATATGTCTCTTACTCCGTCCGGAGTGTGTAATAATTGATTTTCCATAATCTGTAAAATCTCGCTTTCATGTAGTAAAGTGTTATCGTGGTAATATGCTACCATACGATAGTAATACTGTCAAGCCCTGCAATTTAAGTCAAGCTGAAGTGCGTTCAGATACGGCACAAGTATTCCGGGCACCTCCGGGAGGAAAAATGCCGGCTCAAGCTCCTCATAGCGGAAGCTCTTTCTGCCGCCTTCTGCAGCTCTATCCCAGAATTCTGTCAGCTTTTTAAACGTGAGATAATAGTATTCGTTCCTGTGTGTGTACGATATAAGGATAAATGCAACACCATCCTGTTTTTCAAAGCATCTCATAAACTCTACCTGATGCTCATGTATATTGGCAAGGGGAAACGTGTCGGTATTACATTCTTTTGCATCAAAACATACCGGGATTCCCTGTACAGCGCCAATATAGTCAACCGTACTCTTCTGCTCAAAATAAGCCAGTGTAATGTGTCTGGTTTCCGGCTCCATCTTTATAGGTGTAATCGGAGTGGGAATCTTTTGTATGAGTGCCAGGCCGTTCTCCCTGTATTTTTCATTTGTCTTGTTTATCATGTCCTCTAAGGTCGAGCCTCTTAAGCCTCTTGAATTCCAGGTTGCCATATCGTTTCTATCTTCCTTAATACTGTAAGCTATGCGATGTAAAGTAAATAATGACGAAATTAAAGCCCCACTCTGCTCCATATGTCGGGCAAAGCCGCCTCTATATATCTGCCATCAGGCAAAATCACATGGTGCGCATGCAAAAGCTGGCTGGTCACATGATAATTTTCTTTGTAAAAAGCATTAATCCTTTTATCCCCATACTTCATATCACCTATGATTGGGTGTCCGATAGATGAAAGATGTGCTCTGATCTGATGGCTTCTTCCTGTAATGAGATGCACCTCAAGAAGAGTTGCTTTATGGCACGAAGCACTCATCTCAATCGTCTTAAGAGGCCTGTAGGCAGTCTTTATTGGCAGTGATTCATCACTTATAGGCTCCTTGGTTATCTGCACCTTATTTACAGCCTCATCCTTTGTCAGAAAGCCCTCTATGGTCATAGGCTCATCAACCTCTCCTGCAACAAGCGCCATATAATACTTTTCTGCGGTTCTGTCCTTAAGCACCTGTGACAGGTACTGCAGTCCATGAAGCGATTTACCCATCAGAATAAGCCCCGAGGTATTTCTGTCCAGGCGGTTGCACACCGATGGCTTGAAACTCTTATATGTGTCAAAATCAAGCTTTCCCTCTTTTATCAGGTATCCGATAAGTCTTTCGTTTGCAGAAATATCAGTCTCCTTTGATTTCTGCGACAACATATTGACTGGCTTGTTTGCAGCCAGTATATCATCATCCTCGTATACCACACCAAGTCCGTCAGGCTTTAGTGCACCAAGTGCCTTAAAATCCTTCATCAGACTGTCCTCATTGACGGAAAACTTAGCAAATGTATCATCTGACAGAAAAATCTTGATTTTATCGTCAACTGATACAATTTCTGTTCCTGACGCTTTCTTATCATTCAGTTTTATGTTCTTCTTCCTGAGCATCTTGTAAATAAATCCCATGGATGCGTTTGGAAGTATCTTTTTAAGGTATTTGTCAAGCCTCTGGCCTGCCTCATTTTTACCCGCTTTAAATTCTTTCATAGCCTTTATCTTATATATCTATTATATCTATCTTTTCTTCTTGTGGACGTTTCTGATTGTTTTCTTTTTGTGCGCTGTGCCTGCGGTGTTATTTCCGCTTCCGTTTTTTCCTCGCTCTGTTGCATTTTTCAAGTTTTTCCTTACACCTGTATTCTTGCCGCCATAGCTGCTGTTTGAATTTTTACCGGACCCGGTACGATTTTTGTCCCAGCCGCCATCAGCATGCATTTTTCTAGGCTTTATCAGGCACTTTTTGTCAAATCCAATTAAGTCCTCCCTGCCGGCCTTCACAAGTGCCTCGTGCACGAGATCATAGTTCTTTGGATTGCGGTACTGGATGAGTGCCCTCTGCATAGCCTTCTCATGCGGGTTAGTTGTGACATACACCGGCTTAAGTGTTGCCGGGTCAAGACCTGTATAGTACATGCATGTAGAGATGGTAGACGGTGTCGGATAAAAATCCTGCACCTGCTCAGGCATATATCCCAGATCGCGCAGATACTCTGCAAGCTCTATCGCCTCCTTAAGCGTTGAGCCCGGGTGCGATGACATTAGATACGGCACAAGATACTGCTCCTTGCCTATCTTTTTGTTCATATCCTTGTATGCCTTCACAAAGCTGTTGTACACCTCTACACTCGGCTTTCCAAGCCTGCTCAAAACAGCATTGGATATGTGCTCCGGAGCCACCTTGAGCTGTCCGCTGACATGATACTCACACAGCTCACGAAGAAACGTCTTGTCCTTGTCATACATCAGATAATCAAACCTGATACCTGAGCGGATAAACACTTTTTTCACCTTTGGCAGTGCACGAAGCTCCCTAAGCAGCTGTATATAGTCGCTGTGGTCAACTATCAGGTTGCTGCACGGCTTAGGAAACAGGCACTGCTTTGTAGGGCATGCGCCCCTTGTGAGCTGCTTTTTGCATGCCGGCTGTCTGAAATTAGCTGTAGGACCACCAACATCATGGATATAGCCCTTAAAGTCCTTATCCTGTGTGATAAGCTTTGCCTCTTCTATGATTGACTCATGACTTCTTGTCTGGATTATCCTGCCCTGATGGAAGGTCAATGCACAGAAATTGCAGCCTCCAAAGCAGCCTCTGTTGCTGATAAGAGAAAACTTCACCTCGCTTATAGCAGGCACTCCGCCTGCCTCCTCGTAGCTCGGATGATAAGTCCTCATATAAGGAAGCGCATAGACCTCATCCATCTCCTCCTGCGACAGTGGCTTTTGCGGTGGATTCTGCACCACAAGCGTAGAGTTGTCATATGGCTCTATGAGCCTCTTTGCGCAGAAAGGATCAGTATTGCAGTACTGCATGTAAAAGCTTCTTGCAAACTCCCTCTTGTCCTCTTTTATAACGTCATAGTCAGGAAGCTCAATCGCATCATATATGATATCCCTGTCCTTTGTCTTGAACACGGTACCATCTATAAACGTGATATCCTTTACATCCATACCACTGTTGAGCGCATCCGCTATCTCGATGATGCTTCTTTCTCCCATGCCATATGAGATGATATCCGCACCGGAATCTAAAAGAATCGAGCGCTTGACCTTATTTGACCAGTAATCATAATGTGCCATGCGCCTAAGGCTCGCCTCGATGCCGCCTATTATGATAGGGATTTTTTTATAAGTATGGCGTATCAGGTTACAGTACACAACGGTCGCATAATCAGGTCTCTTTCCCATCACGCCACCCGGTGTAAAGGAATCCTTTGCTCTTCTTTTCTTTGAAACCGAATAATGGTTTACCATGGAGTCCATATTACCTGCCGAAACCAAAAAACCAAGGCGCGGCACTCCGAGTATGGATATAGACTCATCATCCTTCCAGTCGGGCTGTGAAATGATGCCGACCGTATAGCCATGTGCCTGCAGCAACCTTGCAATTATTGCATGTCCAAAGGACGGATGATCCACATATGCATCACCGCAGACATACACAAAATCAAGCTGCTCAATGCCCTCATCTATCATATCCTGTTTTGAAATTGGTAAAAAACCATTACTCATATCATACCTCATAATTAAAAATTATTTTATTTGCCGGATTTTATCTGCATAAGCATATCCGTTTCAGCCTGTGTCAAAGCTCTGTAAGTCCCTGTTTTAAGGTCAGCAGGCAGCTTAAGCGGTCCCATGGATATTCTCTTTAAATAGATTACCCTCTTTCCAAGCGCCTCAAACATCCGCTTGACCTGATGGAACTTTCCTTCTGTTATCGTAAGCTCAATCTCGGATACGCTGCCGCTTTTTTTAATAACAAGCTCCGCAGGCTTTGTAGGTCTTTCCTCGCCTATATCAATGCCCTCTTTAAACCTGATGATATCAGCCTGAGTCAACTCACCATCAATACGTGCGTAGTAAGTCTTTGCCACGTGCTTTGAAGGACTTAAGAGTTCGTGCGAAAGTGCTCCATCATTTGTGATAAGCAAAAGCCCCTCCGTGTCTATATCAAGCCTTCCGACAGGAAACAGATCATCATGCACAGCATCCGTGATATAGTCCATGACAGTCTTATGTACATTGTCATTTGTCGCAGAAACACAGCCTGAGGGCTTATTGAACAGATAATACTCATACCTTTGATACTTAATTATTCTGCCGTTAACTGACACCTCATCGGCAGCAGTATCTACCTTTGTCTCGGGCTTTACGGCCACAGTGCCATTAATGGCTATCTGCCCGGTCTTTATAAGCTTTTTTACCTCGGAGCGCGTTCCAAGCCCCATTTCTGATAAAAATTTATCTAATCGAATCATATTAATATTTCTCTCCACATATACTGTCATATGAGTAAAAACAAACTAAAAAAATCACTGTTTATTGCTTTTATACTGGTATTTTGCATTTATTACATATCGTTTCCGGCACAGGTAAGTGCATGCGCTAAAGCAGGCATAATGCTATGGTTCAACCAGATATTTCCGCTTCTATTTATATTTACGATTTTATCTAACCTGATTATCTCAACAAATGTGCTGCAAAACATTCCCCAAAAGCATATCATGCTTTTTACATACATAATAGGCATAATATTTGGATTCCCGATAGGAGCAAAGCTCACAGCAGATTTTTGTTCGAAAGGATACATAGATAAAAATCACAGGGAAATACTGAGTGCACTGGCAAACCATTTCAGCCTTCCCTTTATCATTACCTATGCACTGTCCGAGCAACTTAACATATGCAGCCACTACAGCATTTATCTTGTGTCACTTTATCTGCCATCTGCTATAGGAATGATAGCTATGCTTTCGATTAACAAAAACAAAAGCTTAACACAAAAAATCCCGGCTCAAGGATTTAAGCTTAACATGCAAATCGTTGATGCCGGAATAATGAAAGGGTTTGAAACCCTTATAAAACTCTGTGGATATATTGTATTGTTCTCTATAGTCTCACGTATCCCACAGACCATTGCCCAAAAGGCTGACTGCAACATGCCACTGTCGGCAGACATAATAGGTGCCTTTTTTGAAACCACAAACGGTATCGGCATAGTCTGCGGTCTATGCATTCCACGCACCCTGTCAATAGTGCTGTGCATTGCACTTCTGTCATTTGGCGGTGTATCATGCATGGTCCAGACCAAATCAATATTCCGGGATACAGGCTTTAGGCTTTACAGATACATACTGCTTAAGGCAGCCATGAGCATACTCTCATGCCTGTTATGTATTATCCTATTTCGCATCCTCATCTGAATCGGAAATATTGGTGATTTCTATGTCATCATCAGATGTATCTGAAGCTGCCTCATTGTCAGACAACTCTGCTCCTGCAGCTTCATCGCCATTCTCTTCCGGTGGGAAAAGCTCTGCTCTGTTTGCTGCAACAACATCCTCAAACTGCTGCAGTGAACTTATAAGGCTGTCATATCTGGCCTTTGAAGTCTCAATAGAGCCTGTTAAGATGTCCTCAATGCTCTTGAGCTGGCTGTCTGTATATGCCATGGCACTCATTCTGAGATTATTTGCTTCGTTTGTGGCACTGTCAAGTATCTCCTGTGCCTGCTTTGTTGCAATCTGCACTACCTCATTCGCCTGAGCATATGCCTGCTGCATAATCTGATGCTCGCTGACAAGCTCATTTGTCTGAATCTGAGCCTGCGCGATTATCTGATCAGCCTTCGCCTGTGCATCAGCAAGGATAGCCTCCTTATTACTGATAATCTTCTGATATCTCTTGACCTCCTCAGGGGTCTTTGTACGAAGCTCTGAAAGAAGCTCCTCTAACTGTTCACGATTGACAAGAATCTTGTTTCTTGAAATAGGTGACGGCTTGCAGCCATCAATATAGTCTTCGATTTCTTCAATAATCTGTTCCATTTTACTGCTCATAAATACTGTCTCCTTACCTGGTAATATTGTATTTGGCATAAATTCTATCAATGAACTGTTCAGGTACGAACTTTGATATATCTCCTCCGTATGATGCAAATTCCTTGACAATTGTAGAGCTTAAATATGAATAATTGAGGCTCGAAGTGAGAAAAACCGTCTCTATTTCCGGATTCTGCACTCCGTTAGCCTGTGCAATCTGCAGCTCATACTCAAAATCTGTCACTGCACGCAATCCTCTTATTATGATTGTTGCATTGATTTTCTTCATGTAGTCAACTAAAAGTCCTTCGAAGCACCCTACCCTGACGTTTGGTATGTGTGCTGTCATTTCCTTTATCATACTAACACGTTCTTCCAAAGAAAACAACGAGTTTTTTGCACTATTATTGAGTACTCCGACAACCAGCTCATCCACTATTTTGGCTGAACGCTCTATTATATCCAGGTGTCCAAATGTCACCGGATCAAAGCTTCCCGGATAAATTCCTACCTTCATATTGTATCTCCTATGCACGCTTTATGAAAACATGCTTGTTTGTCTTATAAATTTTTTCTTTGACTATCTCATAGCCAAGCTCTGTGAGATAATCAAAATCAGTATCGTTTGAAGCCTCAACCACGATAAGTGTATCATCCTTTAATATATCGCTGTCCGAAAGTGTAATAAGCACTTCCTTTTCAAGCTCCTTATTGTATGGCGGATCCATAAACACGATATCAAATTTGTACTTGCCCTCAAGCGTACGTACTGCCGTGACAGCATCCGTCATCATAAGCCTTGAGACCTTATCAAACTTTGTAAAATGGATATTGTCCTCGATGCATGAAGCGGCTTTTCTTGAATTCTCCACAAATACAGCATAGGCTGCACCGCGGCTTAACGCTTCAAGTCCTATCTGTCCGCTTCCGGCAAACAGATCTAAAAAATATGCTCCGGGAACATCAAACTGCATGACATTAAAAAGAGTCTCCTTCGTCTTGTCAGTAGTCGGTCTTGTATCTTTTCCCTCAATAGTCTTTAGAGGGAGGCTTCTCGCCGTTCCTGCTATTATTCTCATACTTTTCTCCCTGTTATAGTCTATTTCTGGTCCTTTAAGACGTCCTTATTCTTTGCAATATAGTCAATAAGCGAAACAACTGTGAGCACAAGTGCCACATAAATGAGGATTGTTCCAAGGATATTTAACCAGCTAAGCTTTAGATTGATATTAAAAATAATAACAATAACCATAAGCATCTGGAAGGTTGTCTTAAACTTGCCCCAGTAGCTTGCTGCAATGACAATTCCATTGTCTGATGCAACGAGTCTGAAGCCGCTTATGATAAACTCTCTTGCAATGATAATAAGCACAACCCATACAGGGATAAGCTTTAAATCAACAAGGCATATCATTGCAGAGCACACAAGCAGCTTGTCTGCAAGCGGATCCATAAACTTGCCGAAATTTGTAACAAGATTGTATTTTCTTGCAATTTTTCCGTCAGCCATATCAGTCAGACTTGCAATGATAAATATCGCAAGTGCTATATAATTTCCGTACCCGTCAAAAAACGGTGAAATAAGGAAAAATACAAAAAACGGAATAAGTATCACTCTTAAGATCGTAAGTTTGTTTGGTAAATTCATTTTACAAGTTCTCCTATCAAATCATATTCATACGCACCGGTCACCATAACCTTGCATATATCGCCGGTCATAAGTGTCTCATCAGTGTTGATGAATATATATCCGTCAACATTCGGTGCATCTCTGTATGTACGGCCGATATAAGCATTTTCATCAGCCACCTTGCCCTCTATGAAAACATATAATTCTTTACCCTTTAGTGTCTCATTTTTATCAAAAATGACCTCTTCCTCAAGCTCCATGACATCAGCCTGCCATTCAGCCTTTATATCCTCATCTATCTGATCAGGCATTGCAGCTGCCTTTGTGCCCTCCTCTGGGGAATACGTAAAGGCTCCCAGACGGTCAAACTCCATATCATTTACAAACTGCATAAGCTCCTCATGATTATCCTGTGTCTCACCCGGGAAGCCACATATAAGTGTGGTCCTTAGTGTGATATCAGGTATTCTCTCACGCAGCATTCTGATACGCTCCATAAGCTCAGCCTTTGTTGTTTTTCTGCCCATGCGCCTTAAAATATCGTCATTGCAGTGCTGGATTGGCATATCCAGATAATGGCATACCTTCTCATCCTTTATCATGGACTCTATAAGCTCACCGTATATCTCCTCGGGATAGCAGTACATAATCCTTATCCAGAACAGCCCGCTTATCTTGTTGAGCTCATCTAAAAGCTTATGAAGTGACTTCTCACCATACAAATCCACTCCGTAAAGTGTGGTCTCCTGGGCAACAAGTATAAGCTCCTTTGCGCCCTGCTCCACAAGGCTCTTCGCCTGCTCAATCAAATCCTCCATCGGCACACTTCTGTAACGGCCTCTGACAGATGGAATGACACAGTAGGTACAGTTTTTATTGCACCCCTCTGCTATCTTAAGGTAAGCGAAATGCCCTCCTGTGGTGACAATACGCTTTGTCTTTATGCTGGGAAGTCCCTCTAAGGTGTGCAGATTACTGTATCTGTGTTTTTCAAGTGTCTCATGGACAGCTTCAACTATAGTATCATATGAATTGGTGCCAAGTATGGCATCAACCTCCGGGATTTCCTTAAAAATCTCATCCTTGTATCTTTGTGCCAGACAGCCTGTCACAATAAGTGATTTGCATTTGCCTGTCTCCTTATACTGAGCCATCTCGAGAATTGTATTGATACTCTCCTCCTTTGCATCACCTATGAAGCAGCAGCTGTTTACGATAATGATATCAGCCTGTGTCTCATCATCGGTCATCTCAATGCCGTCATTTGCAAGCATGCCTATCATATACTCTGAATCCACAAGGTTTTTATCGCATCCAAGCGAAATAAATAATAATTTCATAGTACCTCTCAAATGTAAGTATTTACAATTAAAGGGAAAGACAAAACAGCCTTTCCCCTCCTAGATTAAGCCTCTTCGCCTTCGTTTAAATCCTCATCATCTGAGACGATTCTGACAGCTCCCGTGTACAGCTCCTCTACAGCAATAGATAATGGCTTATTGCACTTAGGGCGTGCGATAAGTGGTTCTGCACCATCAATAATCTGGCGTGCACGCTTTGCTGCTGCGATAACGATAGAATAACGGCTGTTTACTACCGGCTCTTCACCTATCTCTACATTGTTGTTTACTACCTTCATTAACTCTACATACGATGGATGTATCATATTATTTATCTCCTTTCGAAAAGCTTAAAAGCTCTTTTCTCATTTTATTTATAAAATCTATATTTGATGATACCAGATAATCCTGATTCTTTTTTGTGTCGTCAGAACTGTGGATGATGTCATTCACAAGCTCTACACAATCGTCAAGCTTATCATTTACCACTAAATAATCATATTTCTCTATGCCTAAAGACTCCTCATATGCTCTTGAAAGTCTCTGTGCACAGACCTCTTTTGTCTCTGTGCCTCTTCCTATAAGCCGGTCCTTAAGCTCATCTGCACTCGGCGCTGACACAAACATAAGCACCGTATCAGGAAACTGCTTCTTTATCTTTAAAGCTCCCTGGATTTCTATCTCAAGAATCACATTCTTTCCGGCGCTAAGTTGCTCATTGACATATGACTTTGGTGTGCCGTAATAATGATCTACATACTTGGCATACTCAAGCAGTCCATCTGCCTTTATCATCTGTTCAAATTCTTCCTCTGAGATAAAAAAATACTCTCTGCCATGCTCCTCACCCGGCCTTGGACCTCTGGTCGTGGCTGATACGCTCAGTGCATAATCATCACCATGCTTTGCCATAAGCTCCTTCATGATAGTACCCTTTCCGGAACCCGAAAAGCCTGAAAAAACAACTAATTTTCCTGTTTTACTCATCACAATCTCCTAAAATTACTCAATATTTTGAATCTGTTCCCTGACCTTTTCTATATCAGTCTTAAGACTGATGCCTGTGTCAGAAATCTTAAGATCATTGGACTTTGAAAGGATGGTATTCGCCTCACGGTTCATCTCCTGTGCGAGGAAATCAAGCTTTCTTCCCACACTGCCACCGGCATTTAGCGAATCCTTCATGGAAAGGATATGGCTTTTGAGCCTGACTGTCTCCTCATCCACACAGATCTTGTCCGCAAAAATAGTGACCTCCTGGGCTATTCTTGAATCATCAAGCTGATTGTCTGCAAGCAGCTCTCTTAGCTTTTCCTCGAGACGCGCACGGTATTCGACAATAATCTGTGGCGAACGCTCCTCAATGAAATCAACATATGATACCATATTATCGAGCTTTTCGCAAAGGTCTTTTTTAAGATTTTCTCCCTCGCGCACGCGGCTTTCAACAAATGGCTCAAATGCACCGCGAAGAGCCTTCTCAAGACTGCTCCACAGCTCATCCTCATCTACAGGCTGCTCCTCCATCGCAAATACCTCCGGATATCTCGACAGCGTGCTCACTCTTATATCATTCTCCAGTCCGAATTCCTCCGACATCTGATTCAGATACTTAAGATATTCTCCCGCGAGAGCCTTATTATACTGCAATGAGAGATTATTTTCTGTAAAATCCTCATATGTGATATAAATATCGACCTTGCCACGCTCTATGTACTCCTTAAGCAGAGTCCTTATTGCACTCTCGAAGAAATTGAGCTTTTTAGGCATCTTGATATTGACATCCAGATATCTGTGATTCACAGATTTTACCTCAACTGTAATCTTACGGCTTGCATCTGCGTACTCGTATCTGCCAAAGCCGGTCATACTTTTAATCATAATTTTTCCTTTCGCATATGCATAGATGAGTTTATTATATAACTCCTTGAGATTTTCGTCAAATATATTATAATATAAATATTCATGATTATAAATATTCAGTAACTTAGAATATTTACAGGAAATAAGGAGGAACATCATGGCTTTAGACGGAATAGTCATTTCAAATATAGTTGCAGAGCTAAACAGTACAATACTAAACTCAAAAATCAGTAAAATCGCAGAACCTGAGGCAGATGAGCTGCTTCTTACCCTAAAGGGACCAAACGGCTCGTTCAGGCTTTCGATGTCTGCAAGTGCATCGCTTCCATTCATCTACCTGACACCCGCAAATAAGGTAAGCCCTCTCACTGCCCCTACATTTTGCATGGTTTTAAGAAAGCATATAGCAAACGGACGCATCACAAAGATTTACCAGCCGGGCATGGAGCGTATCATAAACTTTGAAATCGAGCACTTAAACGAGATGGGCGATCTATGCCACAAGGTGCTTATTATCGAGCTGATGGGCAAATATTCAAACATCATCTTTACCGACTCCGATGGTACGATAATAGACAGTGCCAAGCGTATTCCCGCATCCGTAAGCTCTGTGCGTGAAGTGCTTCCGGGCAGAGCCTACACCATCCCCGCGACTCAGGAGGATAAATATAATCCTCTGACTGTAGATTCGAAGCAGTTTGTGGATATTATATCAGCAAAGCCGCTTACTGTTTCAAAGGCTATCTACTCATCCTTTTCCGGCATCAGCCCTCTTGTGGCAAATGAGCTGGCTCACCGGGCAGGCCTTGACGCGGACTCCCCTGTAGCTGCCTACTCACACGATGAGCTTTTGCACCTGGGAAGCAACTTCACATGGATGATGGAGGACATAAAAAATAATCGTTTTACGCCGAATATCGTGCGTGACGGCAATGAACCAAAGGAATTTTCTTCAATAGAGCTGACTCAGTATAGCGATTTAACGGTCACAAAATATGAATCTATATCAGAGGTTTTAGAGCTTTACTACTCTGAGAGAAACACCTATACACGTATACGCCAGAAGTCAGCCGATTTGAGAAAACACGTAAATACCCTCCTGGAGCGAAACCAGAAGAAATATTCCCTGCAGATGAAGCAGCTTAAGGACTCCGAAAAACGCGAAAAGTACAAGGTGTACGGTGAGCTTATCAACGCATTCGGCTACGGACTTACACCGGACGACAAATTTCTTGAAGCAGCAAACTATTATGATGACAACAAAATCATCAAAATTCCTATCGACAACACAAAAACTCCTGCCGAGAATGCGCAGAAATACTTTGACAAATACGGAAAGATGAAGCGTACTGCCGAAGCATTGAACGAGCTGATTCTTGAAACAAAAGGTCAGATAGACCATCTCGAATCAATTCAGAATTCACTGGATATCGCTTTAAGCGCTGACGACCTCGTCCAGATAAAGGATGAGCTGATAGAATACGGTTTTATCAAAAAAGGAAAGGGTTCAAAGAAACAGAAGGTAAAGAGCAAACCCTTCCACTATATCTCATCAGACGGCTTTGATATGTACGTTGGCAAAAACAACTACCAGAATGATGAGCTCACCTTCAAGCTTGCAACCGGAAACGACTGGTGGTTCCACGCCAAGGGTATGCCGGGCTCACATGTCATCGTAAAGGCCGACAACAAAGAGCTGCCGGATAGCACCTTTGAGGAGGCCGGCAAGCTCGCAGGCTACTACTCCAAGGGCAAAAATGCCGACAAGGTAGAGATAGACTATCTGCAAAAGAAAAATGTCAAAAAGCCAAACGGTGCCGCAGCCGGCTTTGTCGTGTATTACACAAACTATTCTCTCACGATTCACCCGGATATATCCGATATCAGGCAGATTGAGTAAGCAGATTATACTTATTTCATAACCATTCCAAAACGCTTAAAGTAAAAAGCTGATATACACATGCATAGTCCTGCATGCTATATCAGCTTTTATTTTAGCCATTTCAGCTCATCACAGATTCATCCTCTTTAATTGTTCTTTTGCAAATTCATCCATTTTCTTTTTCAGTATTCTGTTTTCCAGTGTACAAAGCGCCGGGTCTGCTTCAAGCACCTCATCCACCATCTCAGATGCTTCCTTTAGCACATCGCTGTCCTGATACACATCCGCAAGTGCAAACGCAAGGTCTCCACTCTGCCTGATTCCAAAGAAATCCCCGGGACCTCTGAGCTTTAAATCCTCACTTGCTATATAAAAGCCATCATTTGATTTATTTAGTATCTCCAGACGTTTTTTTGATTTCTTTGAATTTGACGAATTGATGAAAATGCAATACGACTGTGCATCCCCCCTGCCTACACGGCCTCTTAGCTGATGAAGCTGTGCAAGTCCAAACCTGTCTGCATTCTCTATCATCATGACAGTTGCATTGGGCACATTTACACCAACCTCCACGACCGTTGTGGACACAAGCACCTGCGACTCATTATTTGCAAAGCGCTGCATCACCTCATCCTTTGCCTTGCTCTTCATCCTGCCGTTAAGCACATCTACAGTGATATCCTTTGGCAGTGCCGCTTTAAGCACATTTGCATAGTCTGTGACATTTTCCCCTTCCGAGTTTTCGGTTTCCTCCACAAGAGGGCATATAACATACGCCTGATGGCCGGCTCTCACCTGCTCAGCAATAAAGCTGTATGCCTTTGGCCTGAATGCCGTGCCAACCACACAGTTCTTGATCGGAAGCCTCTTTGCCGGCACCTCATTTATGACAGAAATATCCATATCTCCGTATATGATTATTGCTAACGTACGCGGTATCGGAGTGGCACTCATCACGAGTATATGCGGTTTCCTTCCTTTATCCGAAAAGCTCTCTCTCTGCTTCACGCCAAATCTGTGCTGCTCATCTGTGATAACAAGCGACAAATTGGAAAAATCCGCCTTCTCCTGTATGAGCGCATGAGTGCCTATAATAAGCGCATTTTTCTCGTTTTCAAGGCGCGCATAGGCTTCTCTTTTCTGCTTGACTGTCATAGAGCCGGTAAGAAGCACAACAGGACTGTCAAGTCCAAACTGACTAACCAGTGAGCGAAACGTCTCATAATGCTGGTTTGCAAGCACCTCCGTCGGAGCCATTATGGCAGACTGATAGCCACATTTTGACGCCCACGCCATAAGAAGAAAAGCAACAATCGTCTTTCCTGAGCCCACATCACCCTGTATAAGCCTCTGCATCACATAAGGACTTTTAATATCCTGCTTTATCTCATCTATTGTCTTCTTCTGCGCGCCTGTCAGCTCATACGGAAGCTTCTCAATCAATCCGTCTATAAAAGCATCATCCGTAAACTCAAACTCATTTTTGTCCTTCTGCTGCTTTTTATTCTGATACCGCATGCCCATGATAAAGAGAAAAAACTCATCAAAAACAAGCCGTCTTCTTGCCTCCACAAGAGCGTCAAAGTCATCAGGGAAATGTATCTGCTTCATGGCATAATTGTACTCGCAAAAGCCGTATCTGTGCCTTATATCCTTAGGCAGATAATCTGACAACAGTGTATCATGTGACAGAGTCTCCTTTATCGTCTTCACTATCAGATTGTTTGTCACACCGCTTGTCACGGAGTACACAGGCTGCAGTGTATCGCGTATAGCCTCGTACTTTTGCACCTCATACACCACAGGCTGCTCCATGACATATCTGCCACCCTTTGGCTTAATATGCCCGTAAAATATAAGATGTCTCCCCTGCACAAGCTGTGCCTTAAGGTATGGCATACGGTACCATACCAGCTGTATCATATGCCCGGGCGAGCCGATATCCTGCAATGTAATCTGCATTCTCGCTGTATTTTTCACTACAGGTGCCTTTTTAATCACAGCATGAATGGCATAGGTGCTGCTTACGTTTACATTATTCAGTTCATCAATATCCGTTATTTCCGGAAACTTTACATAATCCCGGGGAAAATGAAGGAGTATATCACCAACGGTGTATACTCCCATTTTAGCAAATGCTTTTTGTGTTTTTTCCCCGATTCCCTTAACCGCGGTAATCGGTGAAGCTATATCCATATTTGCTCCTAAATATAATAAATATCATTTATATTCTTTAAAGGGCTTTACTCTACAGAAATAACATAATAGTAGATTGGCTGTCCGCCATCGTTGACCTCAACCTCTACATCAGGATATTTCTCTTCGATTGCTGCCGCAAGCTCATTAGCTGAGTCCTCATCAGAATCACTTCCGAAATAGATGCTGACAATCGCTGAATCCTCATCTACCATGGCATCTACCATCTCAAGTGTGGTAGCCCTTAAGTCTGTTCCAACAGAAAGGATGCTCTTGTCTCCGATTCCCATGAAGTCGTTCTGCTTGATGGTTTTTCCGTCAATCTCAGTATCGCGGACTGCATATGTCACCTGTCCTGTCTTGACATTTTCTATCTCAGCCATCATCTGCTCTTTATTCTCCTCGGCACTGTGGTCAGGGATATAATTTACAAGCGCTGTGATACCCTGTGGGATAGTCTTTGTAGGGATAACAATAATCTGTTTATCCTCAACAAGGTCTACTGCCTGGTTTGCAGCCATGATGATATTCTTGTTGTTTGGCAGGATAAATACTGTCTTTGCATTTACATGCTCGATAGCGTTGAGCATATCCTCTGTGCTAGGGTTCATGGTCTGACCACCCTCTATGAGATAGTCCACTCCAAGACCTCTAAACACTTCATTCATGCCTTCTCCGATTGAAACAGATACAAAGCCCATTTCCTTTGCAGGCATGTTACTTATCTTTTCATCAGCACAAGCAGCTTCATAAGCCTCTTCCTCAGCCTTCTGCTGTGCTGCAAGCTTCTGTGAATCCTTGATGAGCTTTTCCTGATGCTCCTCACGCATATTGTCGATCTTTATCTTGCTGAGTGAGCCGAAGGTAAGTGCCTTCTGCAATGCAAGTCCAGGGTCGTTTGTATGTACGTGAGTCTTTACGATCTCATCGTCAGCTACAACGACTATAGAGTCACCGATTGACTCGAGGAATGCCTTGTATGCGTGCTCCTCATTGTCTGACATTGGCGCATTGAGTACAATAATAAACTCTGTGCAGTAACCAAACTTAATCTCTGCCTCTGTCTCAGCCGAAATCTTTGCAGGAGCTGCTCCTGTTGGTGCGCCCTCGATTGTATAGTCAATCTCCTTGCCGATAAGGGCATCATATGCTCCCTTTAATACCTGAACAAGTCCCTGTCCGCCTGAATCAACAACACCTGCCTGCTTTAATACTGGAAGCATCTCCGGTGTCTGGTCAAGCACATACTCAGCCTGCTTTATAACCTCTTCAACAAATGTGACAACATCCTCTGTTTCGTCTGACAGCTCCAGAGCTTTTTCTGCTGCGCCCTTTGCCACTGTAAGGATAGTTCCTTCCTTTGGCTTCATAACTGCCTTGTAAGCTGTCTCAACCGCCTTCTGGCATGCCTCACAAAGAATAGTGACATCTATTTCATCGTATTCCTTTATAACCTTGCAGAAGCCTCTGAAAAGCTGTGATAAGATAACACCTGAGTTTCCTCTGGCACCTCTTAAAGAGCCTGATGAAATAGCCTTTGCAAGCTCTGCCATGGTAGGATTTGTGAGCGAGCTGACCTCCTTGGCCGCAGACATGATTGTCATTGTCATATTTGTTCCGGTATCACCATCCGGTACCGGGAATACATTCAGCTCATTTATCCAGTCCTTTTTTGAATCAAGATTCTTGGCTCCCGCAAGAAACATCCTTGCAAGGAGCTTTGAATTAATGCTTGTGATCTCCACTTTTTGTAGTCCTCCTTAATCAATTACCCTTACGCCCTCAACGTAAATATTGATTTTTGCAATTTTCATTCCTGTAAATGACTCAACCTTGTACTTAACCGTCTCGATAAGATTGTCCGAAACAGTGCCGATCGAAATACCATACGCTACTATTACATGAAAATCAATGGTAATTTCGTTGTTCTCATCTACCTTTACATTTATTCCATGGTTCAGGTAATCTCTCTTTAAAAGCTTTACAAGACCATCCTTCATGTTGACCGCTGCCATGCCTACTATTCCAAAGCACTCTACAGCTACAGAGCCTGCATAGGTTGCAATAACATCTGTATCAATTAAAATTTGTCCATATTGGGTATCCATCTGTCCCTTCATAATATATACCTCCATCATATTGTGACGTAGCTAATGTTATTATACCTTTTTTTTCACAAAAAGCAAATATTTTTATATTTTATCCTTGCATTCTTTATTTTAATCTGATAGAATACATTTGTTGTGAGCTTAAGAGTATGGTAAGCTTAGTGAAATGCAAGGAGGTGCAATATCATGGCAAAATGTGCAATTTGTGAAAAAGGTGTTCATTATGGAAATAATGTCAGCCATTCTCATAGAAGATCAAATCATGTTTGGAAGTCAAACATTAAGAAGGTTTCTTGCAAGGTCAATGGAGTTCCACAGAAGTTATATGTATGTACTTCATGTTTAAGATCTGGCAAAGTTGAGAGAGCTTAGTCTTTATTTTTGAATCTTTTGAATTTTAAAGGACATCCGTTTGGATGTCCTTTTTATTTGCTCACATATATGAAATTAATCCTGCTTATCGTCCTCTGCCTCGTCTACATTTACATCGTCGAGATTAAGGTCATCATTTTTTCCCTTTGAGAAACGGCTTACAATATCCGGCACCATATCAAGTATCTTGGTCATACCGTCCTGATTCTTTACATTGACAAGCTTTGTCTGTCCATTCTGGATAACGAGCACTGCACTTGGCTGAATCTTTCCGCCCATACCGCCGGCTCCGTTATTTTTCTTTTCTGCCGAAAACGCTCCTGCTGCCACTCCAAACGACACATCCACAAGCGGAAGTATGATTGTATCCCCTATATGAATCGCATCACCAACTACAGTCTTTGTAGTGATAAAGCTGTCCATCCCCTTGAAAAGTGACTCTACTGTGTTATTGAAACTATTATCTGCCATAATATCTTCCTCCTATCTGCTTATCCTATTATATAATCTGCGGCAGTTTTTATCAAATAAAATTCTAAGTGTTGCCGCTAAAATACTTATTACTATCACATGCCCCTTTATATCAAAGCTGCCCTTTGCATATGGATTTTCACTCTCGAAATCAGGTGTAATCCGCCATCTGTTTGTATAGCCGACAGGAAAGCATGCTAAAATACCTAATAAAATACCTGTTGTATCCGGCGAGCCGGTTGAATAAACCATTGTAAGCTTAAGCCTCCTTGGGCATATTCTTTTAAGAATGATAAAAAGCTCTTTTTTCAGATGTGAAAAAGCAGCCTTATTTCTCTCGTCACCGTATTCTCTTTTTAGCTTACCGATACCGGTTTTTATTTTTTCTGACTTATCTTTAAATTGTTTTTTATGTGGTTTTTTATGAGTGAGCTTTGTTTGTTGTTTTATATGCTGATTCTCATCAGCCGATATTTGAGGCTTTCCTCCGGTGTTTTCACAGCCTTTATCTTCTGTTCCAGTTTTAGCCGCATCATCTATTGCGTCATCATCAAAATCCTCATAATTCTCTGCCAAAGAATCAGTCTCAGTGGCCTTTTCATTATACTCATCATCTTCACACTTTTCATAATCAGAGTCAGCATCATCAAACAGCTTCCGCTTCACAAAAGCAAGCCTTATATATCCGTCAGTTTCATCCGCATACTCTATATGCAGTGCAAACAAATGAAAAAGCCATGACACATGTGCTTTTGCTCTTATGTCTGTATTTTCAAAGCTTCCGACAGCCCTGTACTTGACCGGCACAAACAGTACGCAAAGCAGCGCTGTAAGTATAAGAGCAAGCACTACAAGAAGTATTATGCCTATGACCTTTAAAATCGTAAATATCATATATCTAATTCCTCCGTCTGCTCTTTAAATAGCTCTTCACATCTGTTTTACCTGTATTTTCGTATGTCTCCTTAACAATATCACAGGCCAGCAAAAGTGCCTCATCATAATTACCCGCTACTGCGATTATGTGCAGATTCTTCTTAGGATATCCCTTTTGCAGCAATTCTCTTGTCGGAATGATATCCAAAAGATTTTCCTCATTTGACGGAAACGTGATGATGTATGTGTGAAGCATGCCGGCATTATGCTCTATCTTCCACTTGATTTTCTTTATCTTTCCGGTAACAGACTCTCCTACAAATAAATCCTCATACCATTTCATTCCAAAACCTCAAAAAGCAGTTTTTAAAACTGCTTTTTAATAATACTAATAATACTTGTGTGTCCCCCATAAATTGCTTTTCTTTAAATCCAGGTACTCATTGTAAGCCTTCTCAAGTATCTGCTTCTCATTTGCAAACTTGAGCAGATGATATGCCTCGTGATACTTGTAAAACCCTGAATCCATGAAATACTCTTCTCTTTGCGGTTTACTATAATAACTTTCGCCCATCATAAGATACCAGTGTACATCCTTTTCCACTGTATCATGTGGCACGGTAAAAGAATAGTGGCTCTTACCCACGTATTGGATTATCGTTGCACTGGCACCGGTCTCCTCTTTCACTTCACGGATTGCAGTGTCCTTGTACTCTTCATCAGATTCCACAGTTCCCTTGGGCAGTACCCACCCCTCGTACCTGTTCCTGTAGTTCTTGTATAAGAGTAATATTTTGCCACGAAAGATTACCACACCGCCACAGCTCGTTGCTTCTATCATTGCCATTCCTCCAAGTGTGGTTTAAACGCTATCTGTCAGTTCAAGCGAAATATGAACGATAACGTCTGTCATTACACTTAAGTATAACCTACTTCTAAAAAAAGTGCAACAAGCCTATTCATTGAAATATTTATCAAATACCTTTTTTGCCACCGGCACCGCATATGTGCTTCCGGCACCCGAATCCTCCACAACTACTGCGATAGCCAGATCATTGTAGCCATCCTTTTTTCCATAGCCCACAAACCAGGCATTGGTCTGGTCTGTAGAATCTGATACCTGGGCAGTGCCGGTCTTTCCAAAGGCCTCATAGCTCTGGTCTCTTAGCTTTGTGCCTGTTCCATCAGACACCACTGCTGCCATAAGATTCTGAAGAAAAGCTGCCTGATCCTTTGACATAATCTGCTTGTATGAAGCCGGTTTATTCTGCTCCACAAGCGCCCCGCTCGCATTTTCCGTATGGTCTACCAGATATGGCCTCATCAGATTTCCATCATTGCAGATTGCACCGGCAATCATGCACATATGAAGTGGCGAAACAAGCGTGTTTCCCTGACCTATCGCAGTCTGCATTGTCAGAGCTGACGAAGCATTGTTATCCAGTGCAAATTTACTCTTTTTTGAATCAAAGGCTATAGGCAGATTCTTGTTGAAAAGCATATCGTCACACAAGGTATTAAGCTTATTGTTATCCACCAAAAGACCTATATTGGAAAATGACGAGTTACATGACTTTGCAAAAGACTTTGTTAAGTCCTCCTGTCCGTGTGATTTATTGCCGGCACAGTGGATTGTAAAGCCGTCCTCAGTAATGCTTCCGTCACAATCAAAGCTGTAGTCGTTGTATGTAGACGGATTTTCGTTATAATACTCAAGTGCTGTAAAAATCTTAAACACTGAGCCCGGAGCATACTGTCCCTGTGTTGCCCTGTTGTAAAGAGAAGTGCTGCCATCACCGTTTACGCTCTCCCAGTCACTTGCGATGGTATTTGGGTCATAATCAGGCTTTGACACCATAACTGCAATCTTTCCTGTCTTCGGCTCAATTGCAATGACAGCACCTTCATAGTCATCAAGTGCATTGTATGCAGCCGCCTGTGCTTCGTAATCCAGTGTGGTTACGACATTATCACCGGTATTTTTCTTACCGCTTATATCATTTACTATCTGGTCAAGGAAAAACTCATGTGAGCGAAGCAATGAGAAATTTTCCTGCTTTTCAAGCCCTGCCTTACCGTTTACGGCAAAGCCCGCCACATGCGCAAACATCCTGTCGTCAGGGTATTCCCTTGTCTCAGACGCATCTGAACCTACCTTTGTCCGAGCTATGACATGTCCATCCTTAGTCTGTATCTCGCCCCTCACTACATTCTTAGAGAAAAGATCCTGCAGCGAATTGTATGGGCTGTTGATGAATTCGTCGCTTTTTACAAACTGGAAATATAAGAAATAACCTATCAATCCAACAAAAACTATAAGGAAAAAATATGTAACAACCGCATACTCTCTATTTCTGTGTCTTCGTGCTGTTTTTGCCGCCTGCTGCCGATTTTCTCCTTCTCTGTTGACTTCCCTGCGCGCCCGGCTCTTTAGCTGTCTGCTTTTGTCTGTTTTTTGTCTCATGGTCCTTTCGTCTCTTGTCATCTATATTTCTCCTTTTTTCAGGGGCTGCCTGCATAATATACATGCCCTGTATCATTCCAAAAATAATCATCGTAGATAGAAGCGAGCTGCCGCCGTAGCTCACAAGCGGCAGCGTCACACCGGTCATCGGTATAAACTTGGTTGAGCCGCCGACAGTTAAAAGCACCTGAAGCGCATACACACTGCCAAGTCCCAACGCCACATACTTGTAAAATGCATCCTTCATCTGCATGGAAAGATTAAATATCATAAGAAAGCAGCTGACACAAACCATAATGAGGCAGACAGCAAATATACCGCCCATCTCCTCTGAGATAGCCGCTATGATAAAGTCCTTTGACACAATAGGTATCTTATTCGGCAGTCCCTGCCCCAGTCCAAAGCCAAACAGTCCGCCTGTACCTATGGCAAAGAGCGACTGACACACCTGATAACCGGCCTTGTCTATGACAGAAAGAGGATCAAGCCATGCAACAATTCTGTTTTTCACATGTGAAAACAGATGATAGCCTGCGTACATTCCAAGCCCCACAAACGCAAGACCTCCGGCAAAAATATAAAACCTTTTTGTAGCAACATAAATCATGACCAGATATGTAAAGAAATACAAAAGTGCTCCACCGAGGTCGTTTGATGCAACAAGTATCAGCACAAACACTGCCGATACGCCGCTTGTTATGGCAAGCTGCTTTAAATCAGTTGATTTATACAGCATGGATGCTATAAAAAACACAAAAAGTATCTTCACAAACTCAGATGGCTGAATTGAAACAGGACCAAATGTCAAAGAGAGCTTTGCTCCCCTGCTCGCCACTCCTACCACAAGCACCGACAAGAGTCCAACTATTCCTACTCCTGCATATGTCCATGTCAATTTTCGAAACATCGTGCCTTTTTGCATGATAAGCGGTATTAAAAACGCAAATATCGTTCCGGCAAGCACAAAAACAAACTGCCTTAATGCCTTGTCAAACGAAATTCTCGTTAGAATAATCATGCTTATACAAAGCATCATCACCATGTTGTTTAGCACAAGCTCTGAGGCATTCTTATAAAACTTATGATAAATCAAATAAATTGATTCAAAAAGCACAAGCTGTGCTATATAAAATCCTATTATCTTTGTATCCATTGTCGTGACAAAGAGCACCAAAAAACCATCTAAATGAATCAGAAACATATAAAATCTCTGCAGATTATATATATGCTTCTGCTTTTTCGGCTTGTCGGGATACTTGAATAAATGAAAGCATAAAAAAGTATATATGAGAAAAAGTATTATCATAATATACTTGGAAAGCTGTACTATCAGATGTACCATGTTATTCTACTCCTCTTTTGTAATGTCCGTTTGTATATTCAGCTACCTTATCATCCATAACCGCCTTAATCTGCTTTGGAGTCTCGATTGTAAAGCTGTATCTAAAACTTCTTATACCTGCCTCCTTAAGCTTACTTATGTTCTTTGTGAGCATGGTAGGCAGTGAATTATATATTGTATTATAGCACTCCTTACAGTTGTTACAAACTGCAAAGGATTTATTGTATCTGTCCTTTAAATATATAAGCTTTTGCTTTTTATCACAGCCCTTTGTGTTTTTGTGCACACAGTTGGCGGTGGTCATAAGCGGATAATATCCATAGACTATCATCTGCGAGCCTATATTGTTTCTATGCATAATCTCCCTTGAATTGAGCTCAAGCGGCACTGTGTCACCACTTACTCCGTGCTCAAAAAAAGCACTCTTTGAAACATCATTAAAGGTATACATATTGTGGTCTAAAATAACTTTTTTCCCTGTAAACAGATTTTCTGTCAGATAAAGCTCCTCATAGTTTTTCACAACAAAGCCCTCGAAGCTTACCTTATCAAGCTCTTTTGCGATAGATACAAAATAATCCGATGAATCCGCCCTGAATATCGTAGGCAGCATGAGATACACTTTTTTATTTCGCTTTGTAAGGCATTTCACATCATCTGCAAACTGCTGTATCAGAGTATTCCTGTCATACATGTCAAAATCCAGATAAAATACGTCAAAGCAGTCATAGCTAATAAGTGTATCAAGCTGCGTGCGTGTCATACACGAGCATATGGTGGTGTAATCATTTATAGCTTCATCATGTGCTGCATCACTTTTTACGACATGCTCAGGGAGTGCTGTAAGTCTTGACATATCAGCGTATCGTGCATCATTCCTGTAATACTTTTTCAACAGCTTATCACAAAGCCCTGAAATTGCATCACGCCGCAGCTTGTTTAGTGCTCCGTTTGGCACAAAGACGTTTTCTCCGATTTGAGCTTTAATATGTGAAAACTCAAAGTCTGTATCACCGGTTTTGTTTATCCTGTCGATAGCGGCTTTTTTATCAAGCGGTGCCTTAAGTGCGGCGCTGACAGGTTCTATTGAGGCTTTGTATGTCACATCACCTCTTTTTACAGTGAGGCTTCCGGGCTCGCCCTCTCTTAAAACAAGCTCGCCCTCTATCGAGAGCTTTCTCTTTTCAGGCGAAGGCTCTGCAGCATTTGAAACGAAATTAGGCTTCACATAAGTCACCATATCAGAGCCATTGTGGTCGAAATAATACCTGTCTGTGAAACCGCAGCGGTTTCCAAGTGCCTTTATCCTGTCATAATCAGCATCGGTAACAGGCTTCATACTGTCGATATAGCTTCTGTAGTATTTTACCACTCCGCATGCATACTCAAGCTGCTTCATACGTCCCTCAATCTTGAGCGAATAAACGCCTGCATCATGCAGCTTGTCAAGAGCCTTTATACCACACATATCCTTAAGGCTTAAAATGTATTCATCCTTTTTGCCCTCCACGGTATACGGCAGTCTGCACGGCTGTGCACAGCGGCCTCTGTTTCCGCTTCTACCACCTAAAATGCTGCTAAAAAGGCACTGTCCGGAATACGAATAGCACAATGCTCCATGAACAAAGGCTTCAAGCTCCATGCCTGTTTCCTCATGTATGCGCTTCATCTCGGCAAGAGAAACCTCCCTTGCCATGACCACACGCGTCACTCCAAACTGCGAAAGAAAGCGCACTCCGTCTGCTCCCGTTACCGTCATCTGTGTACTCGTATGTATCTCCAATGACGGAAAATACTCATGGATAGCCTTCACCACTCCAATATCCTGCACTATCACTGCATCAAGCCCTCTTTTGTAGTATGGAAGCAGGTAGTCGTAGAGCTTTGAAAACTCACTGTTTTTAATCAGCGTATTGACCGTCAGATACACCTTTACTCCTCGTAAATGCGCAAAATCAATTGCCTCTAAAAGCTCATCCTCTGTAAAATTATTGGCATATGCCCTGGCTCCAAACATGCTTCCGCCCACATACACAGCATCGGCGCCGCTTTCTATCACGCCCTTAAATATCTCAAGGTTGCCTGCCGGTGCAAGAAGTTCAAAATCTTTATTTCTCATATATTTCCTCATATAGATGCTCATTTGATATCATATAAACCTGCAATAAAATAGGGAACAGTGTACGATAACTGTTCCCCTTTATTGCTATTTATCGCTACTGTCATTTGCCCCCTTGGAAGCATGTGCAGATTTTTTAACAGGCTTTTTTCCATCAAGAAGTGACTCCTCAAGAGTTGCCTCAAGTCTCGCCTTGTTGAGTAAAAGCTCTTTGTTTTGTGCCTCAAGCTCCTTCATGCTCGCCTCGGCATTCTCAGTCTTCACCTGATTGGAAATTAAATCATGCTTTAAATCGTATATTTCCTTATCCTTATTCTCTATATCACCCTCGAGCTTTTCGACAAGTGCCTTTGCCTTGAAATAATCATCCGCAATATTGAGCTCGATAAGTGTGCTCTTCATATTGCCCGGAAGATGCTTATACTCATCCATATCATCAAACTCTGCAATCTTGTTGTTGATGTATGCCGCAACCTTCTGTAAGTATTCCTCATTCTCATATCCTGACAGTGTGTAAACCTTTCCGTCTATTACCACCTCGGCATTTGTTTTTGCAGACATTTAATCATCCTCCGTTTTCACATTTATTCAAACCAGCTATATTAGTATTAATATTACTATTAATATCAATTTCAATATCAAATACTTAATTATTATATGCCTTATAGATATAAATTGCAACTTTAAGCCCTTTTTCTCTCAAAATGCTCAAAGGCTAGTTCTGTTGCCACACGTCCCTTTGGTGTGCGGTTTATGAAGCCGTTCTTCACCAGATACGGCTCGTAAACATCCTCAATGGTTCCGGCATCCTCACCTATTGCCGCCGCAAGCGTATCAAGACCTACCGGTCCTCCCGCAAACTTGTCAATGATGGTGAGAAGTATATTTCTGTCATTCAAATCCAGTCCGTACTTGTCCACTTCTAAAAGATCCAGTGCAAAGCTTGCCACATCATAGGTGATTTTGCCGTCATACTTGACCTGCGCAAAATCCCTGACACGCTTTAGCAGTCTGTTTGCAAGTCTTGGGGTACCTCTTGAACGACGCGCCATCTCGTAGGCTCCCTTGTCATCTATCTCAACTCCAAGCACTTTTGCGGAATTGACGATAATATGCTTTAGCTCATCGACAGTATAAAACTCCATGTGATTTACCACGCCAAACCTGTCGCGAAGAGGTGCCGAAAGCATACCCGCCCTCGTTGTTGCACCTACAAGTGTGAATTTTGGCAGGTTAAATCTGATTGACTTTGCAGACTCGCCCTTTCCAATCATGATATCAATGGCGTAATCCTCCATGGCAGGATAGAGCACCTCCTCTACCTGACGGTTTAATCTGTGAATCTCATCGACAAACAGTATATCGCCCTCCGAAAGTCCGTTGAGTATGGCTGCCATCTCCCCCGGCTTACCTATTGCAGGACCGGAGGTCACCTTTATCTTTGTGCCCATCTCATTTGCAATGATTCCTGCAAGTGTTGTCTTTCCAAGTCCCGGGGGGCCATAAAACAGCACATGATCGAGCGCCTCGCCCCTTGATTTTGCGGCTTCAATATATATTTTTAAATTGTCCTTTATCTTCTGCTGACCGATATAGTCATCAAAATACATAGGACGCAGGGATTTCTCTATCTTTATGTCCTCTTCCTGCAATTGTGTGGAAATTACTCTTTTCACGTTTTGTTCCCCGTTTCTGTTTTAAGCTTACAGCTTGTCCAATCAGCCCATATTTTTGAGTGCAAGCTTCAGCACATCCTCTACATCCATATCCTCTGTGATATCAACCTTGGACACTGCCTTAAGACTCTCAGTAGATGAGTATCCAAGCGCATTGAGCGCCATGACAGCATCATTTTTCACAGTGCTGTTCATGGATACAGCAGCACCGGATGCCTGATTCTCAAGCTTCTTTTCAAATGCATCCTCAAGCGACAGCTTGTCCTTTAAATCAAGTATCACTCTCTGAGCCGTCTTTGCACCTATTCCCGGTGCCTTTGATATAGCCTTTGAATCCCCCGATAGAATCGCAAAACGCAAATCATCGGCAGGCAGAGTTGACAAAATGGCAAGACCTCCCTTTGGTCCGATTCCGCTGACTGTAATCAGCAGCTTAAAGATTTCAAGATCATCCTTGCTCAAAAAGCCATAAAGTATCATGGCATCCTCCCTGACACATAGGTAGGTGTAAATTTTTACATCCTCTCCCTCGTCAGGCAGCATATCAAAATACTGCGTCGGTATGTAAATGAGATAGCCTACACCTGCAGCCTCCACTACAATGCTGTCTATATTTTTTTCTGCAAGCTCTCCTTTTATATATGCATACATTGAATCCATTTGTTACTGTTTCGACTGTAGCCTGACACACAGGCATAAAACAGCAGCATCTCCTTTTATTATTAAATATACGTAGATTACAGCCCATTAAAACTATACATGAAAGCTGTCAGAAATTCTTAAAAGCACCTGTGAAGCTACTATTCCAATCACAAGTCCCGTGATGCATCCTGCCACAAGAAGCACCGGAATATAGTACACTACGCTGTAGGTTGACAAAACTATAGCCGCAACTATTATCTGTCCTATATTGTGACACACTCCACCGACCAGGCTTATTGAAACCGAACTGAATTTATCTGATTTCTTAAGCAGGTACATAACGATAAAGCTTAGTATACAGCCTGCCAGTGAATATATGATGCTGAACGCATTTCCAAACATAAAGCCTGAAAGCACCGCGCGAAATACACATAGCAGAAACGTCTCCATGGGTGCTGCTATATAAAGCATGATTACTGTCACTATATTTGTAAGCCCAAGCTTCACTCCCGGTATGCCTACCGCAAACGGTATAAGTGACTCAACATAGCTTAGCACCAGTGCCAGTGCCATAAGCATACCAAGATATGCAATCTTTCTGGTTTTCATTTATCTCATTCTTTCTATAAAAATGTTCGGGTATCACTTGGATATCGAATCTATATCGGATTTCATGTCGCTTTTTACTGTCACAACAACCTTATTCGGCAGACAGATAATCGACTCTCCCTCCTTGGATATCGCCTTCTGCTTCACACACAGATGATCCGGACAGTCGGCAGAGGTCATATCCGCCACACTACCCTTTATGACAAGGGTATTAGTAACATCGCCATCGCCGTTTTTTATCTTAATTGTATCATCCTTTGAAAGCGGATATGTGCCATAGGTCCTTCCATCGATAGTCACCTCGACACATGCATCGCTATCCGTATCCTGCCCCTTTAAATATACAAGCTTCCATATAGGAAGCAGAGCGACAGAGATAATTACAATAACCGATATCAGGATTATATCATTTCTGCCAAAACGCTTACGCATCCTCTTTTATCTCTCCCATATAGTAAAAGCCTCTGCACTCATCAAGCTTCACATTGTAGATATTTCCAATCATATCCTCGGTACCCGGAAAATGTACGATTGAATTATTGTCCATACGTCCGGTCACATAGCCGTCCTTCTGGTCATCCATCTCCTCTGCAAGTACCGGCACCACTTTGCCCTCATAGCATTTTGCCTTTTCTGATGAGATAGTCTGAACCTCCTTTAAGAGCCTGTCAAACCTGTCCTTGACCACATCATCCGGCACCTGATTCTCCATTGTGGCTGCGCGTGTGCCTGTTCTCTTTGAGTAAATAAATGTAAAAGCACTGTCATATCTGACCTGCTTAACAACATCCATTGTCTCAAGGAAATCCTCCTCAGTCTCTCCCGGGAAGCCCACAATGATATCAGTTGTGATTGCAATATCAGGAATCTGCTCACGAAGTCTCTTTACCTCGTCGAGATATTTTTCCTTGTCATAGTGCCTGTTCATCTCCTTAAGCACCCTTGAGCTTCCTGACTGAAGTGGCAGATGCATATGTTTGCACACCTTGTCGCACTCCTTTATCGCCATAATCAGGTCATCGGATAAATCCTTTGGATGAGATGTCATAAAACGAATCCTCTTAAGTCCCTCAATCTTATTGACCTCGCGAAGAAGCTCTGCAAAGGTTATAGGATTGTCAAGAGTTTTACCGTATGAGTTGACATTCTGTCCGAGAAGCATTATCTCGCACACTCCGTCTGCAACAAGCTTTTCTATCTCTCTTATGATATCCTTAGGCTCCCTGCTTCTCTCACGTCCTCTCACATATGGCACGATACAGTAGCTGCAGAAATTGTTGCAGCCAAACATGATATTGACACCTGATTTGAAAGAGAACTTTCTCTTCACCGGCAGATCTTCGACAATCTGATTGGTATCCTTCCATATGTCAATCACCTGTGAGCCAGACTCGATATTGTTGCACAGTATCTCTGCGAACTTGAATATATTGTGGGTTCCAAATACGATATCTACAAACTTATAGTGCTTTTTGATATTTTCAACAACCTCCGGCTCCTGCATCATGCAACCGCAGAGAGCAATCTTCATCAGAGGATTCTTTTTCTTGTAGTTCTGCAGATATCCAAGCCTGCCGTACACCTTGTTGTTAGCATTCTCACGTACGGTACAGGTGTTGTATACAATGAAATCAGAGTGCTCATCAGTTCCTTCAACGTAGCCTATCTGCTCGAGTATTCCGACAAGCTTTTCTGAGTCGCGCGCATTCATCTGACACCCGAATGTTTGAGTAAAAAAGGTCATGGGACGTCCTAATTCGGCGGACTTCCGCTTCACGTAGTCCCTGGCTTTTGCCATGAAATAGAACTGTCTGTTCGGTTCGAATTCTGGCGCCTTGACGTCGATGTCTACCAGATCCAGACTAATTTCTTTCAGCCTTTCAGCCGGAACTTCGCGCAAATCTATTTTATTATACATAAACTTTTCCTTTCATGTCTTACATTTTCGTTAAATTTCATCGCCTGTTTGTTTGTCTACAAATACAATTTTCAATTCACAACCCAGGACGCCGGCGATCTCCGCAAGTTCGGATTCTTTAAAATTGCACCGCGTCATTTTGTTGGAAAAATTCTGTCGCGTCTGGTTTGTTCCTTCTGCCAGGTCGCACATCGTCATATTTCGCCGGCCGGCCAGGAAGCGGATCTTTTCCGCCGTGTTCATATCCATTCGATCAACCCCTTTCTGTTGTGTATGTTATTTTACTTTATACACTTTAAAATGTCAAGTTGAAAATATTTCTTTATCTTTTAATCTTTTTCTTTACATTTATACTTGACATATTACACTTTATAGTGTATTATAATATCATAAAGCAAAGGAAATAAACATCCAGTAGAAAGGTTAAAATGGTGGTATATATGGAAATCAGAAGACTTAAAAATACAAAATTCGGAACAAACAAGATTGCTAGAGTCGTTACCGGTTGGGCGCTCTATGAAGCCGGTAAGGGTTGGATCGCTTTCAGTCACGACCGCGACCAGTTCGGGATCCTGGTTCCTTATATTCCGTGTGGCGGAAAGAAGGCGCTTCAATCCATCCTGGACGCCGGCGGCTTCGTCAGTTTCGACGGTATGGAGTATGTCACCGAATTATAGAGGGCCGGAAGGCCCTTTTATTTTACACTTTTTCGTGTATTATAGAAAATATTTCTTTCTGTTTTTAATCATTTTCTTTACATTTATCCTTGACATATTACACTTTATAGTGTATAATGTAAACATAAGATAAAGAAAAGAGGTAATCAAAATGTTAGATAAAAACGGAATGGAAATCAAAACAGGAATGGTTGTGGAAATCAAGGACGCCTTCTTCAAGAACGACAACGGGTTTTACTTCGTGGAACACTCCGCCGGGGATCCTGACTGGTGCGGCTCCGATCATAGCCTTCGCAAGATTTCAAAGCGTGGCAAAATCAGCCAGGCGAAGCACAACCTTTGTTTCTGGCCGATCGGAATTTTCATCAGCGACCGATTCAAGGCCGCCGAAGCGCGAACCTGGAATAAAGAACACGCGACAATCGAAATCAGAACCGAAATCGACCGTTCAGAAGTTGCCGCCTACTTTAACCAGATGGCCGAAGACCTCACCGATCAGATCCAGCGCGAAGCCTGGGACTATGGCGAAGAAAGCCAGACTGTGAAGACATCGACCGCAATTCAGAAACATTATAGACAAGTAGCTTCTGAAATATCGGCATAAAAAGAAGGAAATTGAAAATCAGAGTAAATCAGAATAAATCAGAGTTTGTCAGAGAATATCAGAATATGTCCCACGAACGCATAAAAGCCCCGGAAATGGATTTTCCGGGGCTTATTGTGTATTTGTCCACTTACGGCATTAAAACGCAAATCTGGGCGGCTGGCGCGTTCAGACGGGCATTTCCGCGCCGCCTGTTCTGCCTGGGAATTGGTCGGGGATTTTGTTTCCCCCTTATACCCCCTTCCCTTGCGCCCATTGTATCATACATTTTATAAACTGTAAAGTGTAAGTTGTAAATATTTGTTATAAATTCAAAATTCTAAAGTGTATTACACCCGTGAACCGAATTCATCGTCAAGAGCGATCCAGCCGTCTTCGTTCGTCGCGTAGGACTTCAACAGGCCCCACAACTTCGCGCCTGGGCCTTCCTTCGTCTTTACGATGGTAAAGGATCCGACGCCAGTGTGTACCGCCTGACCGTTCTTCTTGTGGTAGTCGTAAGTTGTGCCAGGGCCTTTTCTGATCCGCAAATCAGGAATCTTCACGCGGAACACGAAGGATTCATTCGCGGCGGCAACGCAAGGATAAATTTCTTTTCCTGAATTGTCGAAGACTTTGTAACCGCTATTCTGTTTACAAAGTTCGATTGCGTTTTCCTTCTGCTTGAAGGCGCCGATCTGAGTGTCGGCCTTGTCCCAGGACTTACGAACGCGGAAATATCCGGTTCCGGCGGTGCTTTCCTTCTGTTCCTGGGTAGCCTTGAATGAAACATAATCAGGGATCGTGGTAATGAACAGGCCGCTTTTCAGCTTATACCACTTTTCATCGGCGGAGATTCCGACGACGGTAAACACGCCTTCGTGTACAATCTGATCGACGGCGGCCGTGTAGCTAGGCGCCTTTCGGATATTCAGGCCGTCTTCGCCCTTGTAGATAACCGTAACGGTTCCGTTCATGGCGTTAATCTTCTGGTTGCTCTTGTCGTCGCTGGTGTTGTCTACTGGCGCGGAAGGAACGGTTGTGACGGTCTGGCCGGACATTGCCTTTTTGACATCCTTTCGGAACTGATCCATTGTCAGGCCGTACTTGTTCCAGATATGTTCGGGATCGCCATGGTTCGACGCGATTCCCTTCGCGTGGCCCTCGCGGTGGCTCATTAAAACATTGCTGTTTTCCGGGTTGAAGCCGTACTTCTTGCAGATATACGCGAAGAACTGGACGGCGTTCGCGTAAGTTGCCAGGACATGGGCCTTCGTGTTGCTTCCGTCGCCTGTTTCAATCCAGGAAGAACCGCCCGTGTACTTAATAGTCGCCGGTTCTGTCATTTCAATGCTGATAAGTGAATTGTTTCCGCTTCCGTTCGAACCGGATCCGCAATGCCAGGCGCGGAAGTTCCACGGTAAAAGCTGTAAAACGACCGCGGCTTTTCCAACGACCGCATGAACGCACGCGCCCGTTGAAACGGAAAAGTTGTTCGCGATAACCTTCGGATCCGGCTGTGGACAACCGATACTGTGAAGCATACCGCCGGCCGGTGTGATTCTGCGGCCACTCTTATAACAAGGGCTGTTTGTCAGAAGATATTCTTTGATTTCAATACTCATTTTGTCTTCACTCTCCTTTACATCGTACTTGTGAAGTTCCCATCGTTCAATGATGGAACAGATCTTTTCGACGTATGTTACGTCGGTGGCGTAGCCGCCGTTTTTGATGATCTGGATCGCCTTTCTGTAATCTGTTTCGCCCGAAAGTCCTTCATACCGCTTTGCGGTTCCTTTCATGGCGCCCAGTAAGTAAAGCGAATGATCGTTTATACTGGCCTGAATGTCCGGGTATGCGCGGAAATCGGCAACGACGGAATATTCTTCGCCGTTCTTCTTCTGTTCTTTTGTGGTCTTCGTATATTTCGAAGTGCCGTCCCAGACGCTTTTCCAGGTGTTCCCACTTAAAGAACACTTCATTCCGAAAATGTTGTTTGCGTTCACGGCCAGGTCAGTAGAGCCGTAACCGCTTTCTAAAATTGCCTGTGCCATTGTTACGGAAGCAAGTATTCCGCTTGCTTCCGCGTCTTTCATGGCATACGGCGCGATTTTGATAACAAAATCTTTTTCCGACATTGATTAGTCCTTCTTTCTGTAAAATCTGGCCCAGATCTCGAACAAATAGTCCCAGCCCTTACAACACACGATCGCCACGATGAACGCCGCGAAAATGACGGCTACCAGGTAATACCACACGAACGCGATTGACGCGTAAGACAGGTAAGCAAAGAAGCCGATCACGCAAATTGCAAGGGACAGAATAAGAACCTGGAACTTTGTCGGGATCTTGTCCAGGAAGCCGATCCCCTTTGTAAACTCTGTGATAACCGAAATCAATGTACAGATTGCGGCCACAATCAGGATGATTTTTGAAGCGTTTTCAATGATAAATTCAATGTTCATGTTGTTTTCTCCCTTCTGGTGCAAAAATAGTTTTCAGTTATAATCCGAAGCCGGTTCGAACAATGGTTGTTAAAAGCCCGATGGCCGCGACGATAATAGCCGCCACAACAGTTCGGAAAAGCCATTTATTCGATTCGGTGAGATCTGCGACGGTCTTCTGGACGTCTTCAAGATCGCTTTTGATTCGAAGAATTTCTTTTTCGTTTTCATAGGTCTTGATTTTGGCGTTGTTGTAACCGTCAAGTTTTCCTTCGATCTTGATAAGTCGATCAAGAACTTCTCTTTCAAATTCTGCTTCCATACCGTGAACCCCCTTTCCTGATTATTAGACAAAAATAACCTGGTAAATGCCAGGTTATGAATTGTTATCTGGAACCCGGAAAGAAAATTCGTCGATAATCTTTCGGAGAAGGTTTCCGGCCGTGAAGTGGCTTATCAGACCGAAATAACTTTGCATGGTGTTGTTGACTTTCTCCCATGTAAGCCGGCCCATTTCAAACATTTTCTGAATGAACCGGATCCGGCGATACATTCTTTGTCGTGTCGATTTTCGAACACGGATTGTCAGCGGCGTAATAAGGGCGCCGACAAATGTTACCGGAAGATAAGCCGGCCGGATTGATGTCTTGTTATTTAATTCAAGGTGCAATTCCTCATTCAGAAATCTTTCGATTTCATCCCTTGCCGCGAACGCCTTTTCCTTACTGTCAAAAAGTGCGATCACGTCGTCTACAAACCGAATATATTTTTCGATATGAAGAACGTGTTTACAAAACTGATCCAATTCGTTCAAGTAAATGTTCGCGAACATTTGACTTGTCAGGTTTCCGATCGGCATACCGCGATTGTATAACCAGTCTTCTTGTTTGCACAACTCCGGCTGGACGCCGGAAGGAAGGCCGAAGGCGGTATGTTCGCAATTTATCAGTTTATCCAGGTCGCGAAGAATCAGTTCGTCCTTGATGTGCTTTTTCAAGATCTTCATAAGGATTTCGTGATCGACGCGGTAAAAGTATTTTGCAATGTCAAGTTTTAAGACGTACCAGTGTTTCGGACTCCGGTTGACCTTCCGAAGCCAGATCTGTAACTGTTTTCTTGCCTTGACGGTTCCTTTACCCTTCCGGCAACCGTAACTATGCGTTATATACTGCCGGTCGAATAAAGGGTTTAGTTTCTGGTAATACGCCCATTGAACGACACGATCCCGGTACTGTAAAGCCATGATAATTCGGGGTTTCGGCTCATAAATCTGTTTCATGCGGTACTTACCGACACGATAGGACGATTCAAGCGGATTCCCTGGGATCCCGTCTTTCGGGTAGTATGTTAGTCGATTCGTGAGATCAATGATTTCTTCTTCCCTATGCGCGGAGAATTTCAAGTTTTCGTCGCGGTTGTGCTTGCCCTGGGAAGCGTTGTGATCCGCTTCAAGTAGGTTCGACGGGTCGATGATTTCTTCGTGCGTAATGTCGAAAGTCTTCATTGTGGTTAATTCCTTTCGTTGGAATTGTGCGCCCTTGCTTTCGGCGTGGGCGCGGCGCTGATCGTTACGCCCTTCACTGGCTTTCGCCAGGTACTAACCGCATTATCAGCAAATTTAATTTCTCCGGCGCCATGGCCGGAACTGAAACAGATCCCTTTTCCCTTTCTTGCACTGTGAAAAGTCCGTAAACTTTCCCGTCTGGCTAAAAGGATAAGCGGAGAAGAAGCCGATGTTCGTCCTGACGTTCGAACGTGGGTTGTTCAAGTTCAACGCGGAAGGGCCAGCGTTCGAAGTGTTGTTGTAACTGCCAGAGACAATCGGCAAGCGTTTTTGACCTGTTCCCTCTGCCGGAAATTATTTTCCGGCGGTTGTGCTGGTTTCCTTTTGTGATCGGATCCAGCCGCCGAGTAGCCGCCCGATTTCACATAACTTTTCTGAAACCAGTATGTAACGCTTTTCGTCTACAAATTTCATGTCATACGACAAATCATTGAACATTCGCAATAATTCAAGCTGAATGTCCGCGTCTTGAAGTGTCGTTTTCTTGAAATACTTCTTTTGTGCCGTGATTATAAGAATCAGGAATTGAAACAGACACTTTTTATAGTCCGCCACAAACCCCAGCTTTTCACTTCTGGGATATTTCACAAAAGAAGTGTACAGATATTTCATAAGGTCTTTTGACCTTTGAAGAATTATCAGGCCGCTTCGTTGTTCCCGTCCTTCGTCGGTTTCGGGATTTCCCGGCGCCCCGTATCTTCGCATATTTCCCATTGTTGCAATCCTTTCTTGTGTCTCAAAAATATAGGGGCTACTATCGTAGCCCCAAACAGAACACGGCTATCAGATTGCAGATTCCAACTCCATAAAAGCGGAGAAGAAGCCGAGGTCCGACCCGACGCTCGAACGTGGGTTGTTCAAGTGCAACGCGGAAGGGCCAGCGTCCGAAGTGTTGCTGTAACCGCCAGAGACAAACGGCAAGCGTTCGTCTTCGTTGTTGATCCAAAAAGCGCCGGTATGTGTGACGCCGCTTACCGGTGCAAGGAATAATTCCTTCAAGATCTCCGGGATCGTTGTCACGCCGGTTCCGGCCACAAGATTTCCGAAGTTTGCCGTGTAGGTACTGCCGGCCGCGCCGGTATCGGTTGCGATCTTGAAATCTTTTGTATATTTCAAGGTGCCAGGTGTTCCAGGCTCTACCAGGCTACCATTCGGAAGAATGGCCTTCCAATATGTGGACGCGGCAAGGTGTGAAACCTGTTTTGCGGCCAGGTTGCCGACGAAGATCTGGATTTCGCCTTTGTAAATTCTAAGGCCGGACATCCATTTCCAGACGTCACCCACGTAGTCGGCGATACCGTTTCGCGTTCCGTCATGGAACCAGGTCGCCGGGCCGGATCCGGTCGCGGTTCTGGTTGTTCTTGTTCCGCCCGATCCGTCGCTTTCGGTTGCGGTTGTCTCGCCCACCTCATAGGTGTATGTGTGGTGTTTTCCGTACTGGGTGTTGCCGCGCGGAATAAAACCGGATTTATAGATCAAATGGTTAATGACCGCACGTTCCGGGATTGACGCTAAATGCCAGCCCGTTCCCTTCGCATTACAAGCCGCGTGTGACGCGTCGTAATTGATGGACGCTTTCGGATCCACCAGCGGCCAGGAATAGGCCAGACCGTCCACAATACAGTTAATAAATTTGCTGAAAAAGAAGCGCTTGTATTCCACATCGTCAACCACAAAGGCCGAATGTGTCTTTTCGCTTCCACCGTCGAATAACTGGGCGTTTGTGCGCTTATTAAACGGGATCATAAAGGACGGAAGGCCCTTGACGTCCGAAATAATAGTGCAACCGCCGCCAGTCAATCCTTCCGTGGCGAATTTCAGGCTGTCAAACTGGTAATTATTCATAGATTACACCTTCTTTCAGCGCGAACAGTGTCAAGGTCACGTTGTCCATAGAGAACGGAACCGGATCGCGCTTGATAATTGTTTTCTGGCTGTTTTCTGTTTCTTCGGAATAGTCCGGGTTCGGGATTTCTTCTTCTGTGTAGGCTCTGGCCGGAATGTCCACCTGTGCCACATAAAGAAGACCGACACCGGTTTCCAGGTTGCCGGCCATATCCGAAGTAATGTCGATATGGACGTCGTTGTCGGCTTCGTATTTTTTCAGATTCAGCATGATCTGATCGCCGACGTTCAGCCAGGTTTTGGTTGTGGAATAGGAAATCTTCTGGCCTTCGTTTGCTTCGATAATTTTCATCGTCTCATTCCCACCTCTCTTTTTACATCATTCATTCGCGCGTTGATTTCTTCCGCGTATTCGCGATTCTGGGCGGCTGAATTGCCTTCGTGGCCGCCACCGAAGGCGCGTAACATCGCGGATTCCTGGGCGCGTCTTTCGTCTGATTTAATAATTACATTTGCTGGCATTAGTACAGTCCCCCGATCACATGAAGTTTTAATGTTACATTTTTGGCGCTACCATAGTAACGCACCTTAAAGGCGTTCAGGGCCTTGTCGAATACTTCTGCATACTCGACCGGGCCGTCCGCTTCCGTGACCTCAATATCGACCTTGTAATCGGTCTTATTGACAATCTTCGGAAGGGTGATCGTCTTCGCGGAATTGGTCGCCGGATATTTCAGCGAATTTGTGAGTGTCGCCGTTAATATCTGGCCGCGAAGATCGTCAACTGATTCCTGGATAAGTCGAAGGTGAATGGCGTTCGTGGCCGCGATCAGGTTTCCTTCCAGGATCCCCATGTCTTCGTTTCCGAAGTTGGTCGCGCTCTGCTGTGTGCCTTTCTGGTGGATCTCACCAGGGGCCGGCGTCCATTCTTTCACACCGTTTCCCAGATCCACGACGGAAACCCGTCTAGGGTACTGGACAATTCGGTCTTTCCAAAAAACCGGAATATACATCTTTTATCGCTCCTTTCTACTCATTCCCCGAAGACTGTACAATTTTGATCGTATAACGATACATGACGCCTTCGTCGAATTCCTCTTTGTTCAGGCTTTCGTTACCGCCGGCCCATAAGAAGCCGCCGCGATGATAGAAGCGAATTCCTGTAATAGAATCCGGGGCGTTATGATCGAACATAACATAGATCGCGATCCGGCCATCGGATAAAGTTTCCACATGGTCGATCGGAATTTTTGTCCAGGTATTCCCGGAACGGTATTCCGCGTAAGCGACAACCTTTTTCAAATATTCCTTCACGTCGTCGATTGCTTCGTCCGTTAAAGGAATATAATTTCCTTCTGTCATGCTGTTTCGATCTCCTTTCATTCTTCGTCCGCGGCGTATTTCTCCGCGGTGCTGTCATAATATAAGTTAAGTCCTTCACTTTCAGGCGCGACGGAAACGCCGCTTTCCGCCAGCGCAAGACCAGTCGCCGGATCTGGATAAGAACCGGTTTCCTGGTCGCTGTCCGTCGGATAAACGATTGTCTGTCCGTCGGTGGCGCCTTCAAGATCGACTGTAACTTCGGATAAATGCAAGCCGGTTGAAATGTCCGGCGTGGTTCCGGCTGGCGTGTACTCTGTGAACGCTTCTTCTCCCTCTGCTTCAAGTGAAAGCTGAACTTCGGTCGGGATAAATCCAACCGCGGCCGCCGGATATGTGCCACACTCGAAATCACCACAAAAGGTATAGAAAAACATCTGGTACTCTGATCTATCGAAAAATTTAAGCGTGATCCCGTTCTGAAAAGCCATGTAATCGAAACGGGAACGCGCATTTTTAACTTTATTCAAATAATTCAGAAATTCTTTTATGGAAGTCTGCGTCACTTCCGTTCCGACTGCAATTCGGAAATGGAAAGGCGCTCCGGCGTATGTGTACCATTCTTCGACCGACGTGTTATTGTCGCCGAACACGGTGTCGATCATTTCTGTCATGGCCTGGCTGGTTCCTAGCTTCATGTACCAGTAAATCGAATTTCGGATCAGACTTCTTTTGATTTCCGGCGAAAGCGACGTGTTATAAAACAGAACACGGCTTTCAACTGCCAGGAAGTCCAGCTTGTCGTCTTCGACCTTATCCAGATCTGCCCAGATATACACCCGGCGCAACCGTTCCATGAATTTCTTTTTCTGAATATCAAACACCCGGCACGAAGCCAGGCGTTCAGGTGTCTTCATTTCTGCCGGAAGCGCGTCTTCTGTCCGGTAATCGTGAAGGCTAATCATTTTCAACGCCCCCGTAAACGAATTCGATCGTTCTTTCCTGGGCGACGGATGTTTCCGGGACAACCTGGAACGCCGGGGATTCGATAACGACGCGCTTTCCGCCGGCGGCTCTGACAAATTCTGTCAGGGTGTCCGGGTTAATGTCCCGGCCGATCTTTGTTTTTTGCCACTCGATATATGTATCTTTTGCGGCTTCGATCGCGCTCTTAATGGCCGCCAGATTGTTAATGTCACTTCGGCCAATATAATAAGTCGCCTTAATATCGTATTTCACAACGTCAGGCGGCGCGATCTGGTCTTTATCTGTAAGTGGAATAATCGGGTTGTTTTTCAAATATGCCAGACAGCCATTGCAAAATGTCTGTGTTGGCAATTCTCCGCCGTTCAGAAGAATTCGGATGTCAACAACCGCGTCTTCCGGCTCGTAGATCTTCACATCCTCGATCGCCGCCGAATTGTACTGTTTCACCCAGTATTCGTAAGCGTCAGACGGGCCGGCTGTGGAATAGGACGACGGCGCCAGGAAAATTCGTTCACGGAAGTTTTCTTCTGTTTCTTCTCCGGCTCCGCCTTCCGACTTCGTTATATTTGTAACTTCGGCCACATAAGGAACCGGATCGACCAGGGTTTCAATCTGGCCGACAATATAATCATTTCCGACCGTTCCGACCGTTTCACACGTACAATCGACGTCGATATGATCCGCGCCGGCCGTGACCTCTGCGAAGTCGTCGGTTGCGAAATAAATTCCGTCCCCGGCGGTGACTCTGGTTCCGGCCGGGATATAAACCACTTCACGGCGGATTTCAGACAAAATAAAACGAACCGTTGTGACTGACGCCTTTGGTTCGTTGATAAAGGTCTTTTTCATAGATCCTAAATGTTTCAGGAAATCGCCGGTTGAATATTTCAAAAGGTTCTGTTTTGCCGCAAAGTCAAGTTGTTTATACATCTGGAACCACTGGCCGGCTTCAATCTTTAACTGAATGTATTCTTTATCGCCTGGGCGAAGGATCTTTTTCTTCCCGGTTTCCTGTTCATATTCATTTTGCCAGTTTGTAATATTTTCATTCAAGATCTGATCGAATGTAATGTCGTCTATGAACGATACGTCGGGAAGATCATATAGTTTCTGGATTTCATCAGCCATTATATACAAGCACCACCTTCGGAATTAAATTTCCGTTTCCATTTGCTTCGAACCGGACTTCATCGACCGAAACGCGGTCTTCGAATTCTTCGACAACTTCGATCGCTGAAATGGTATAAAGGTTCTGGGCCTGGTAGGCCGGCGCCGATATAACATCAGGATCAATCCCGACTTCCCGGTTCATCGGAATAGTGCCTTTTAAAACGGATAAAATAAAAGACACCTTTTCCATGATTTCTTGACGAAGGGAAAGTTCCACTTCGCTATTCATTACAATTTGTACGCCGTCAATTTCAATCATCGTTCGCGCCCCCCTAATAGTATTCCGTGGCCGTTACGGCGATTTCGACAGAAACAAGTTCGCCGCGGTTCCACACTTCCTTAAAGTTTGCGTCGATGGAATCAACCGTCCACTTTCCGCCGCCGATCTTGTGGCCGCCAATTACTAGCGGACAAACTTTTCCACTTTCACAATACTTTATCAGTTTGTCCTTCATAATACGGGGCCGTACACCGTGACCGGCGCGGATCTTCATTGTGAACGACACGCCTTCGTTGTTCGGGCCGATGAATTCCCGTTCCGATTTCTTCCGGTAACGGCTGTGTTCGGAATAGTTCGCGGAAGCGGCCTGTTTGAAATCATTGAAATTACAGATTTTCTTGTCGCTGGTTTCGAAGATAATGTCCCCGAAATATCCGATCATTTACACCACCGTCCTTCCTATGTCGGATAACTGCCGGAAACGGTCAGGTTGCCGCCCACATGGACGTTTCCGGTCGTGCTGATTGATTTTGCCGAAATGCTCCCGGCGCTGATCCTGCCAGTTACGGTTGCATTGCCGCCGACTGCCAGATTCCCGGAAACATTCAATCCTTCGACGTTCACGCTATCCGATACCACATCAAGACGTTTCGCCTTCTTGTCGTACCGGATATAACTTCCGTCCCCGAAATCTTTTCGCCAGATCCCGGCGACGCCTTCCGGCGGCCGGTTTCCTTCTGCATACGGCGGCGGAAGAATCACGCCGCGCGTTCCGCCGTTTTCCAGGTGTACCACATATACAAGGGTTTCAACCGGTGGCGGATCAAATTCATTTGAGAAAAACGGCATATAAGGCGAAACGGCATTGTCACGGTCTTTATAGACAACCTGGGCCGTCCCGTCCGTGTAGTTAATCGCCGAAATATAGCCAACTCTTATAATATCGCTCATGTGTCCCCCTTTTTATCCTGGAATCGTCAGGACTGTTCCCGGCCAGATCCAGTGACCGTTGCTTGACGATGATTTTCCGTGTGATTTTGCGGCCGATTCGATGGTCGATTTATTTGTGTTATAAATCTGCATATACTTAGCACCGGATCCCAGGAATTTTGTTGAAATTCTCCACAAGGTATCGCCGCTTACAATGGTATAGGTCTTCGCCTTCGTGGAACTGCTGGCGGCTTTCTTTGTGGTGTTCCCGGACTCCACGGTCGCAACTGTGACGCCGTTTACAATCACGCATAGGTGCATATCAAGGCTTACGGTATAACCGCCGCTGGCGTCCTTTGTGTGTGTCACGGTGTCAATGTAATATTTCCCGTCCAGCTTGCCGAAGCCGGACATTTTTATATTTTTACAAGCGATATACTTCACATCGCCCCTTGTTTTCACGTTAATAGACTGGCATTTCCTGTTATGCTCTAACAGTTTCGCCTTTGCCTTGATTTCCGCGTCTTGAAGGCTTTCCGCGGTTTCATTCAGTTTCAGGATCCTTGATCCGTTCCTCATCATAAATTTATATTTCAGCGTCTTGTTTTTCTTAGAATCTGTATAGCAGATCTGAACGCCGTCATATAGTCGCGTCATGCTCTTAGTGGCCGACCAGGAAGAACATTTTGACCGGTCAAGTGAAAGACTGGCCGCCTTCTTTTCATAGTCCGTCTGATCGAATACAACCATTTTCCGGTTATATAATTTCATAGCCAGGTTATAAGACGCGCAAAGGCTGAAAGCGAATTCAACGTCCGTCTGGTCGGATTGCTCCATTTCGTCGATCGAATAGTCCTGGCCGGAGAAATACAAGCCGATCTTTGCCGTTGCGGCAATGCTCGAAAGAATTCCTTTGACCGATGTTTTCTTCCAGGTCTTCGATTTCTTCGTGACGTTGAAATCCGTGTTGATCGGTGTCGCTATGCCCCCGATCGTGGCAATTTGTGGCGGCCCGGAATATCCCAGGTCGTCAATCAGGAAATAACCACAATTCAGGCTTCGATTGTCGCCTTCTTTGTTCCAGTTCGTTGTCTTGATGGTAGCTTCCACATAATCGCCCTGAATAGGGATCCAGCCGCCCCACCAGACGCCGCTTCGGTTGTTTAATTTCAAGGAAACAGTGTCGGCCGTACCGCTCGCGTTGTCCACATACTCGAAGCCTTCTGTATAATCGGTTATTTTCTTTGTGATGTCCTTTCCGTTGTATTTCACGGAAACATAAGACTGTCGCGCTTGCATGGCTTACACTCTCCATTCTGGAAGGTCTTCGTCGCTTTCTTCCGGCAACTCCGGGATATAAACCGGAGTGCCATCGGAAAACACGGAAATGTCCAGAAGGTGGGGATTGCTGTCCATCAGTAAGCCGATGTATTTCACGTCGCCATAAAAAGCGTAGGCGATAGAGTCCCACATATCGCCAGAAACGGTTGTGTAGTATCTTTTTTCGTCCATATCATGGCCCCTTCTTTATGCGAATGAAGTCCTTTCCTTCCCCTTCTTCCATCTGTCCATCATTTCATTAAACTTCTGCTGTGACATTTCAAGGGCTTCGTTCACATCTTCCTTGCTTGCGTTGCCCTGGATCACAACCGAAGGTGAATAGACAAATTTCGAACTATCCGTTGAAGAATTATCTTCCTTCGTTCTGTTGGTTGTGTTGCTAGTTGTCACGTTGTTGTAAAGCTGTTTCGTGACTGATTCCGCCGGCTGGCCGTTGCTCTGAATTCCGACAAGCTGTTTCATTCTGTCGAAAACAGAAGCCGCGCCGTCATTCTGGTTGCCCTGGACGACTCCGGCGACGATGGATTTCATATTCGACCATAATTCAGCCAGCGGAAGAACCGCTTCTTTGCCGGCTTCTCCGCCGCCCAAAAGGTTGTTTCCACTTGCCCCGAAGATGGTCGGTTTGTTTAAAATACCACCGTTTTTATACCAACTGATCCCGAAATGGGGAACAGAAGGCGGATTGATTGAAAAACCGCCCGAAATAGAAACGTGCGGAAGTTTCAGCTTTGGAAGGCTCCAGGAAAAGTTGAATTTGCTTTTTAATGCGCCGATCGCGTTTGATACGGCGTTTTTCGCTGATTCCATCTTTCCACTGATCGCCGACACGATATTCCCGAAAATGCTTGTGACCGTGTTCTTCGCGGCTGATAAGCCGGAAGAAAAGGCCGAACGGATTCCCGATAATGCCGACGACACATTCGCCTTCGCTGTGTTTATTTTGTTGCTCATAGTTGCCCGGACATTTTCAAACGCCGAACTTGTAGCAGACGACACCGCCGACCAGGCCGCCGAAGCGGTTGACCGGATGGACGAAGTAACCGAAGAAACGGTCGCTTTCGCGGCGTTAATCTTGTTTGAGATATACCCCGTCGTCGTTGTCCAGGCTGAATTTGTCGCGGATGATACCGCCGACCAGGCCGCCGAAGCGGTTGATCGAATGGATGAAGCGACCGAAGAAACGGTCGCTTTCGCGGCGTTGATCTTGTTCGAAATATAGCCGCTTGCCGCCGTCCAGGCCGTGTTTGTTGCCGACGATACCGCCGTCCAGGCCGAACTTGTGGCTGATTTTACGGACGACCAGGCCGCCGAAGCGGTTGATTTGATCGTCGAAGTCACGGACGAAACAACCTGTTTCGCGCCGTTAATTTTTTCGGAAATATAACCGGTTGCCGCCGTCCAGGCTGAACTTGTGGCTGATTTCACCGCCGACCAAGCCGAACCCGTGGCTGATTTTACGGACGACCAGGCGCCCGAAACCGCGTTTACGATCGGAGAAAGGAAAGACGAAATCGTGTCTTTGACCTTCTGAATTCCGTCCGAAACGGTTGTTTTGATAAACTCCCAGGCTGAAAGGATCGTGTCCTTGCAGTTCTGCCAGATAAACTGGAACGGAAGCGTGATAATCTGAAAAGCGGCCGAAATGATTTCGCCGATCAGCATAACCCCGACTTTCACGATGTTTTTTATCGTTGTCCAGGCTTCACTTACCTTTTCGGAAATCTGCGACCAGATTTTGGAGAATTTCTCCTTGATCGCGGTCAATTTTCCGCCTGTTAATTTATCTATGAAGGTATATCCGGCCGTATAGTAGCCTTTTACGCCCTCGATTGCCGCCGCGGCGATTCCCTTAATTCCGCCGCCGTGTTCCTCATACGCGGACTTGATATTCGATAACTTTTCAGAAATCGTATCTTTCGCTGCTTGCATGATGGATCCGGCTGTTTTTTTGATGGACGAAAACGCGTCTGAAACCTTATTTTTGATTACAGATAGCTTTCCGCCTGTCGCTGTGTCGATCGCATTAAAAGCACCCACGACAACGCCTTTCAGCGCGTTCAGGGGCGCAAGTGTCAGCGAAGACAGGGCGCGAAATGCACCCGAAAAGATATTTTTCAGTCCATCAAGGGCTTTCGACCAGTCACCCGTGAAGACGCCGCTAATAAACTGAACGACACCCTGGAAGACCTGTTTCACGCCCGAAAAGATATTTGTGATCGTCTGTTTCCAGCTTTCGAATACAGACGAAAGGAACGCAAAAGCAACCGGGAATTTGTCCGCGAATTCCTGAATTGCGGCCGAAGCCTTTTCTTTCAGGTTGTTAAATACGCCGACGATCCAGTCGCCCAACTGTGACGCCTTTTCTTTCACGGTGTCCCAGTTTTTATATAGCAACACGCCGATCGCAATAACCGCCGCGATTGCCACACATACAAGTCCAATCGGACTTGTTAGAAATGCGAAAGCCGCGCCCAGCGCCGAAGTAACGGCCGTTCCGACCGCACAAATCGCGTTCCAGGCTGTCAAGGCCGCCGTCTGCGCCCATGTGGCCGCTGTGCTGATTCCCTTAACAACTGCGTCCTTTGCGTATAATGCGTAGAGATAGGCCGTTTCCAGCCTGTCCTTTGCTTTCAACGCAAGGTTCACAATCATAGCTTTCTTTTCCGCGCCAAACACTACCACAAGGGCCTTGACGGCTTTTACCGTGTTCATAGTGTCCTTTGCGAATTCAACCATCTTCACCGCCGCAACTGCTCCGGCGATTCCGGTAATAATCGGGATAAGAAGTCCCCATTCATCTAATTTCTGATAAACTGTCGCCGCGGCCCCGATAACTTTCATCATGGCCCCGATAACGGCCGGGATTGCGACCGTTGCAATTTGGGAAATGGCCGGTTTCACTATCTCCCATGCCTGGAACAATTTGTCTTTCAGATCCAGGGCGACCGCGATCACTTTGTCGATCGCTGGCTTGTTTTCTTCAATTTTCGCCTTGATATTCTCGAAGGCCGTGATTCCCGTATCACGTAAAAAAATAAATGCGTCCGTGGCTTTCGTGCGAATTTCGTCAAAAGCTGGCTTCGCCTGGTTAAAGGCCGCGATTGCTTTCTTCGCGAAATTCTCCGCCGCCGGAACGACTGTGTTATAAAATGACTGTGCAACGCCGACCGCGCGGTCAGTAATCGACGGGATCACATCAGCAACCCCTTTGATTGCGTCCTTTGCAAGTGGCGCAAATACCTCGCACAATCGAATTTTAGCGTCATCGACCGCCGAACCAAAAATCGCCATTGCGCCCGGTAACGTGTCCGTCATGGTGTCGGCCATTGCGTCCAGGGCGCCGTCGGAATTATCGAAGGCTTCCGTTAGCTGTGTCCAGGTGGACGCGGCCCCGTCTGCGCCTTCTGCGACGCCTTCCAACAAATAGCCGAACTGGGTATAATAGTTCGTGCCGGCGATTGCCGCCATGTAGTTGTTTTTCTGTTCCTGGGACAATCCAGACATCGCGCCGTTTAATTCCACAAGAATATCTTGCATATTCCGCATTGCGCCGGAACTATCGTAAATAGAAACGCCCAGTTCCTTAAATGCTTTCTGCGCGACGTCTTTCGTTGTCATTCGAACCAGCATAGAGTTCAAAGCCGTTCCGGCTTCCGCTCCCTTGATACCATTGTTCGCAAGGATACCCAGGGCCGCGGCGGTCTGCTTGTAGTCCATACCGGCCGATTTTGCGGCGCCACCACAACCGATCATCGCTTCCATTAAGGCTTGCGCGGTTGTGTTCGATTTGTTATTCGCCTGGACAGCGACGTTCAAGTAATTTGTTAGATCGTCAACGCCCAGGCCCAACGCACTCATTGAGTCAGTTACCAAGTCCGAACAGGTGGCTAGATCCATCGAAGTAGCTTCCGACAAGCGAAGAACCGGTTCCAGCGCTGAAATAGAATCATTCACGTTCCAGCCGGCCAAACTCATATAACCTAATGCCTGGGCGGCTTCCGTGGCTGTCTTAGTCGTGCGTTTTCCCATCTCCTGGGCCGCCGCTTGAAGCTGTTTATATTCATCTTCGGTCGCTCCGGCAATACCGGCCGTTTCGGCCATTGCCTGGTTAAATTCCGAATATGTGTCCACCGCGTCTTTGACAAAATCGCCAATTTTTACGGCCGCGAAGGCGGCTGTTGCTATCTTCGCGGCCGTTTTTGCGGCTTTTCCGATTGAATCTAATTTGTTATTAACTCCACTAACCGATTTCGTGAGTGAACTTTGGATTTTTCCACCGATTTCAAGCGCCAGTTCGTAGCTTGTTTTCTTTGCCAATTTCGCTCACTTCCTTTGCTATGTCGATATACTCGTCAAGCGGAAGATCTGTGAAAAAATCTATTCCGGTGTTTGTTGCCATCGCAAGATGGACGGCCGTTTTTTGAATGTCGGCCCCGGAATCGTGCCTTACTCGTCTTTGTATAAAAAACCCACAACGGCGTTTTTAATCTTCTGGATCTCTGCGGCCGGAAGATCTTCGAAAAACTCCGCCGGAAGTCCGGTCACTTTGGTAGCGACGATCTTCGCATATGTGGTTGTGCTTTCAGGTACGAAGCTAGATACACCGGTCTTGTTGAAAGCCTTTTCGATGGCCGTCAATGTACGTCCGGTCAGATCTTCCAGCCCGTGAAGATCTAATTCTGTGAACGTGTCGTCCTCGAATTTGTAGGGCTTTCTGAATTTGACGATCAGCTCGTCTTCTTCTTCCTTCTTCGGAAGAAGGGTGTCGGCGATTTCCTCGTTTGCCGGAACGACTGCGATTTCATCGCCGCCGATCATGTCTTCTCTTTTCTGCTCTTTGTTCTCTGTCATTGCTTATTTCCTCTCTTTCCTAGATCTGGCTTCTTACTTTCTGCAAACGGTCAACGCCGTTCAGCTTCCAGATCATATTGTATTTATCAAGTTCCAGGACGGTAGTTCCAGCGATAGCGATCTTGCAGTAAGTAACTTCACGGGTGACTTTCGGTTCGCCCTTGCCGCCCTTTTTTAAGGATCCCAGGTCAAACGCCTTGACTTTTCCCTTTGTCGTTACGACAAGGCTTTCAAAGTCGTTTGTCTGGGTTGCGGTATTTAATACCTGCATAGATCCGCGGTAAGTAATCTGGCCGGTCTGGGTGATGAAATCGAAATATTCGCGGCTGATATTGCCGAAAGTTGTTTCAGTTTCCAAGGAACCGAAAGCGCCTTCGATCGCTTCTTCGATTTCGCCAGCAATTCCGGCCCCGTCGATGGTTTCCGTCATAGATTCGAAGTTCGGAAGTGTTACTTCGTTGGAAACTCCGACGTACTTGTGGCCGGCTCCGTAACTGTTGAAATTGTTTAAGACTGTCGGAATCTTATAGCCCATTATTCTCCACCCCCTTCAAGCGCGTTCTGTGTAATGGTAGGATCAAATTCAAAGACATTGTGAATGTCTTCGGCCGGTGTATATCCGCCGATCTTCGTGTGAAATTTGATAGAGCCATTCAGGATATTTGCAATCGGGTTTTCGTCGTGGTCAAAAGTGATTTCGCCGCCGGCGATGTCGTCGGAACCTTGTAAACCGTTCAACTGCATATTAAAGCCGGAAACAACCTCGTCGATCAGACGGTAATTCGTCAGGTCGTCCACATCCTGGAAGAATGTAAGTTTGAAATTGTTTTCAATGTAGTCGAAAATTGTTACAATGTTGATCCATCGGTCAATCGGATCCGTGGAAGACGGATAAACCGCGGTATTATTGCCCCAGTTCTTCCAGCCGTTCATATTGATAGCGGTAACGACTCCGCAAGCGTTACAATAATCGTTTGCTTCGTCCAGATCAGGAAGGACTTCGGAACCGTCCGCCAGGCATAAGCCGGTGATCTTCGCGTCCTTGTTGGATGGGGAACGGGACGGAATACCGTTATTATTTGCGGCTAAATACTGTAAGTTTGCCGCCATCATGGCTGAATAGTACAGTTTATAGTCGCCAACCTTTACCATCGGCCACATAACAATTTCGCCGCGGCTGGAAATGGCGTTGTTGTCCTTGAATTCCTTCACCTTGTCAATGGAATCCGCCTTTCCCTCTGCGGAATCGACGTCCATCACCACTTTTCCGGTGAAAAGGCTGGAAATAGAAGGCGCTTTCGCGTCCAGGGCCAATGCAACGGCCGGAACGTGCGACCAGCCAGGGGCCAGAAGTAAAGAAGGTACATATCCGTATTTCGGATAAACCATGTTTACCAGTTCCAGGCCGGTTTTCTTCTTCGTAACCACGTCAATGGAGCCGATCACGTCTTCATAAGTCACCGCGGAAGGATCTAACTGAACAAAGGACGCTTTCAGGCTTTTTTCTGATTTTGCCGCGCCGGTCTTCACAATGGAAACCGTCACGGTTCCGTCAGAAGTGAAAGAAGCGACATAATCTTCATCGGCCTTGTAGGTCGTTGTTCCGCCTTCATTTGCGATATTTAACTGATCCAGAAGGATTCCTTCTTCATCAATTACAATCTTTCCCCCTTCAACCGTGTAGGTTTTTGAAACGGACGCCTTAACGTGTTTCTTCGGATCCAGGACGTTAATCAGGATCAGCGGTGCAACTGCAAAAATGTTGAATGTCGCGTAAATACTCTGACAAAGTGTGTAGTTCTCGAAGTCGCTACAATAGCCAAGGGCGGTTACTGCGTCTTCTTTTTTTAAGCACGCGAACGGCTTATTTACTGTGTCGTAAGGATCGACGGCCAGGTTTACCGGCGCGGTTCCGACTACACACTGAATACAGCCGTCAGAAGTGACCGGAATCGAAATCGCGGTCGCCTGACGGCTGGTTCTAATACCATGTTTGTAATTAGACATTGCTTTTACTCTCCTTTCAGGATATTTTCAATCTCACTTCTGGAAATGGCGGCGATCTTGTCATACGCTACAGCTTCGGCCGTTCCTTCCGTGTCGATTGCTTTCTTTGTTTCCACTGTTTCAGCCAGCGGAACAATCAGGTTTTTAATAATAGGCTTTTTCTCTGCCAGTTTGGACAGGTTCGCCGGAAGTCCGTTTTCGAAAACGGATCCGTTTCTTGCCACTCCGCGCAAAGTAGGCCCCATGTACATAACTTTTTTATTAGTCATATTCTGTCTCCTCTATCATCGGTTTGTTTACCGTCCACAAAGTCGTCATGCCGCCGAAGAACTTCGGCCAGGTGTCGTCTTCCTGGAACTTTTTCGAAACCGGAAATTGAATTCTGAAACGATCTGCAATCAACCGTTTCTTCAAAAATCGTTCTGAAATCAAATTCAAAACGTTCGCAACGTCAAAATGGCCTTGCCGGTTCTCGTTTTTGTCGTTCAGGCCGACCAGGAAATAAATCGAACAGATATTGTCGTCGTTTTCATCCTGGATCACTTCTTCATCAAGGCACACTAGCACATAAGGAAAATGATCTTCGTCATTTCTTCCTTTCTTTGCCGGTAAATTCTGCGGATATACATTGAATTTCACGGGTTCCCCGTTGTTTAATGTGGTGTAGCCTTTCAGAATGTCCTTCACTTCATCGACAAGGGCTTTCTGCAAAAAAATGTCTGTCTGCATTTCTTACCCCTTCCGTAACAGGTTCGCGATTTCCGCGTCAATTCGCTTTTGAAGCGTTTCGTTCGCGTCGTCGTTAATAGCCTTCATAATTTTTTCATTTTTTATCATCTGTGGAACAGACGGGCCGTATAACTGCTTGATCGGAAGGCTTCGGCCGCTGGTACGTGTAAAAACGCCCTTGTGACCGGATTTCATAATCGCGATAAACGACTTCGGATCGCCGTCTAATGGCTTTACGCCGCCGGCTTTCTCGACTCCAGCCTTGTAGACCTTTGGGGATCTGTTTTTTCCGCGATACCGGACGGGTGTTCCGGGACTTACCTTGAACTTTGAAAGGGCGATCCCGGTTCCGTTCGAAATAACCGCGGCTTTCAGGCTGGATTTTGTCGCTTTGCTGACTGTGATTGTTTTCTTCACGTCGCCACTGGAAACGAAATACTTCCCCGAAGTTTCTTTCGCCATGTTCTTTTTGACGTTGGTGGTCGCGCGGTTGATCGCCCTGGCAACGACCAGCGGCGCCTTCGATTTCAGATTTCCCAGACGCTTTTCGACGTCTTCAATTCCTGTGACTTCGATTTTCTGGACGATCAATCCTGGTTCCCCGTTAAAATAATGGTATAGCCGCCGAAATCCTCTTTTACATCAGAAATCGGGTACATTTCGCCGTCAAATTCCATGTGCTGGCCGGCGACCGGCTCATAATCCAGGTCTTTTTTCTGCACGAAAAACAGAATGTCGTCCGTGAAGATTCCGCGTGTCTCAACGGTTTTTCCCATGCTCAACTCGATAATGCGATCATTATCCAGGACAATAGGAACTTCTTTCCCGTCGATCATGTGGGTTTCTGCGAATTCATCCATGTTGAAGAAAACACTGTCAAGGTCTTTTTCAAGCTGTTCTTTAAACGACTTCATGGCTTCGGCCCTTACTCCGCGTCGGCGTCGGCTTCTTTTTCTTCCTGGAAATTGATTACTTCATCGGCCAGATCGCCCACTTTTCTTTCCTCGTAATCGTTTCCCAGGTCAAGGCCGATTGAAAGCGCGTAAGTGTAAAGTTCCTTCTTTGTGCGAATCTTCCTTACTTCATCGGCGCTTTTATAGCCGCCAGGGGCCAGTTCGTCGAACATATCGCCGTCGGCCCTGTCCTCGTCGTCTTCCTCGATTTCATCGGCGGCGGCCACGCGCTCGTCGATCTCCACTAACTCGATGAATTTTCTTTTTTTCAGAAAATCCATGTCGATTTTTGACATATTGGTCGGAAGAATGGATCCAGGCGCATAAACCTTGCCATTTGTCTGGACTTCAACTTTTGTTCTGTATGCCATCTGTTGACACTCCCTTCATTAAGATCTGTTTACATAGATAACCGCCCAGGACTCCACATCGAACGGACGCGGAAGCGGTCTGGAAGTCAGGCGAAGCATTTTGACCTCGTTTTTCTCGTCGGCGTACTGCTTCGGAACAAGGCGCCCTTCGTAAGTCTGGAACTTTTTGTCTTCCATCTGGGTAACTGCTCCATACTCGATCTGACCTTCGCCGTCGGAATGGCCCATCAGGACGGTTCCGTCCGGGATCATTGCTTCATCCTCGCCCTCGTCATTCAAAAACCACTCGTCGTAGGTATAAATATCAAGGTCAAGTTCTGCGATACGGCCGTAAAAAGTAAGGGCCGGATCCACGACACGCGGTTCGATCACGATGTTCTTCATATTCAGCATATTCATAGCTTTTTCGACGAACGGGTTCGTTGTGAACTTCTCGATCACGTCAGAAGAAAAGATCGCAATGTCCGGGGCCTTGCCGGTTGCCTTAATGATTTTCTTTCGGATCTGGCGAAGGGTAGGAAGCGGATTGACGGTCGCAAGCGCCCAGTCCTGATCGGATCCCAGAACGGTAATGTTTGAAAATCCGAAATCGACCTGAACGTCAACGCCTTCTTCCTCGTCCACCACGTCGATTTTTCCTTCATAGAGGATCTGGCGACACATCCACTCTTTTCTTCTTGCGATTGCTTCTTCAAGGTCTGTCATGTCCTTAGAAAGAAGTTCGTCCTCGCGTTCTTCCGGTGTCCTCTGGCTGTAAACATTTTCACCGATTGCGCGGTTGGAAACATCATCGACAGTCAACGGTCTTTCCGGTGCGATCTTCGGTGTGGTGAAACTGTTAGTGTGGAAGCCCTGGCGTGTGATTACTTTTCCGCCGACTCTAGGGCTTACCAGCGGCGCCATGACGCGTTTTCCTTTTCTCACGTCAAATTCTACCTTTTCGGTGACGTGGGTTTCCTCGCCAGGGAAAAAGGTTTTCTGTAAAAATGTGCGGACGGGCGGCGTCTGGTCGATCGCGTCCATCATTTCACGGGTTGTATAATCAGGCATTGTCTTCTTACCCCCTTATTCGTATTTCTGGACGTTTGCAAGGTGGATCCCGATTCCTTTCAACTCGTCCTCGTAAGTGTCGATAGTTGCGTCAGCCTTAACCGCAACGGCGCCGCGGTTGAAATGGCCGGTAATATAGCATACTGCCGGAATATTGTCGCCTTCGGCGGCGGATCCGGTGTCCGTGTCGTCGGTAAGAATACCGAACGCCTTCATTGTCACGGAAGAAACCGTTGTTCCGGCGATATAGCCGTTCTTGTCAGTTCCCTTCACGATTACGGTTCCACGTTTCAATACTCCCTGGCCGCGTTTCAGGCCGATTCCCCCTGTCAGGATCGGGAAATCAGGGGAAACGATCAGCGCGTCCGGTGTGAATGTGCCTTCGTTTTTGTTGAATAACTGCATATTATTTCCCCCTTCTCTTGTCGCCCTTTAAGGCGTTGACTAAACCGCCGACTTTGGCTTCTCTCTGTTCGGCCTTCTGCTGGCTTCCGCCGTCATTTCCAACATTCGGAACGGTTCCAACGCTTCCAGCGCCGGAGTTTGCCAGATCGTCGGTAAGGTTGTTTAATGTTTTCTGTCCGGCCTGGTTGTTTGCACGTAACTGTGCAAGGGCCAGATCTGCGGCGGAAAGTGGTTCTTCGTACTTCGCTTTCATCAAAACGTCGTTCGGAATACCGTTCGCGATAGAATCAATGTCTTTGAGTCTGTCACGTTCTACCTTGATTGCTTCTTCCACGATCTGATTTACAAAATCGGGATAAGCTGTTCTTAACTGTGCGGCGTCCTGGATAGCCGGCGCCGCCGTTGCTGGTGTCATTCCCATTTCACTATTTCCTTTCTGTGTTGTTGGTGTATTTGAAAAAGTTCCGGTTTCTTTCTGCGGCGTTTTAGAAAGATTCTGAACCTTCTTCCGAACTTCATCGGGCGCGAATGTATTTACAAAATTCTTGAAATTATATCCGATCCCGTTCGCTGTCAGGACATTCTTGTCCGTGTAGGAATTCTGAAAACTGTCTTCGATCAGTTCATCACAAAAACCATTGTCGATCGCTTCCTGGCCGACGTACCAGCTTTCATTGTTCATCAATTCTTTGATTTCATCGTCCGTCTTCCCCAGGCGGTCGCGATATACGGACATAATGCTTTCTTTTACCTTGTCCGTAACTTCTGCCAGCTTTGCCAACTGCGCGGATGTATAAGATCCGTAAAGTGTTACGCTGGGATTGTGGGCCATCAGGACGCCGTTCTTTGCGATCCGGCGTGTGCTGGCGGCCTGAAGGATAATTGTCGCCGCGCTGGCACAAAGGCCGATCACGGTCGCCGTGATTGTTGCTTTGTTCTGAATTAGGGCGGTATAAATGGCATTTGCCGCGAATACATCGCCGCCGCCCGACTGGATCAGGACGTTAATATTCTTCTTGTCGCCCAGACTCTTTAATTCATTGATAAAATTCCGGTATGTGACACAATCGTCACTCCACCAGTCTTCTTCGGACGAAATTGTCCCGAATAACTGTAATTCCGCACTGTCACCGCCGGAATCAACGAAATTCCAGAATTTGTTATTCGTCTGGGAAGCTGTAGCCGGAACGGCGTTGATAAACCGCGCCGGTTTAGTCTTCTTCTCCATCTTCCTTTTTCTCCTTTTCTGTGATTGTTTCCGCGCTCTGAACCGATACAAGGCCGGCTTCCTTCATCATTTCGCCTTCCCTTGCAAGTTGCGCGATATTTGCTTCGAAGTCGCCGCCGGTCAGTTCGACGGTTTCCTTCTGCCTGGTTGAAAGTCCGACATTGATTCGTTTTTCTGCCGCCGTGACTTCTTTCACCGGATCAATCATTCCCTGGCTAGGCCCGTTCCACTGTGCGCCGCAATAGGCTTTTTTAATCATCGGATCCAGGAAAAAACCGGGCGCTTTCAGGCGTCCGGTTGCGATTGCTTCCGTCAGGAATATTTCATAAATCGGCTGGCATAAATCAGCCGCTAACCAGGTTCTTTTCATTCGAAACGCCTTCCAGGCTTCCAGAAGTGCCGCCCTGGAAGCGGAATAGCTGGAAGTAAAGGATTTCGTCAGAAGTTCAACCGGAATTTCAAGCGCGGCCCCGACATACTTCGCAAGGGCTGTCACGAAGGCGTCGAAATTCGTTGATGGTCGTTTCGCGTCCGCAATCTCGACCTTTTCGCCCGGATTCAAGACGTTCACCATGCCAGGGCCTAGTTCATAGCTTGTCGGATCACTGGAAACACTGTCTTCGTCATCCACAACGCCGCCGAACCCGATGTCTGACGTTCCGTTCTCTGACGTAATGAAGACGGTAAAAAATCCATTGATAACGGCCGCCATCATTTCGGCTTCACTGTACCGCGTCAACTGCTTCAACGCTTCGATAACCGGCGCCAGATACGGGACGCCGCGGTACTGTTCCGCGCGTTCCGTCTCGTAAATCATAAGCACGTTCGGGGATCCTGTCTTATCTCCGAAGGCTTTTACCCTTGTCCATTTCTTTTCCGCCCGAAGTGTGCTGTTCGGGTAGGTGCTACAAATGTGATAGGCGACGATTTTCCCGGAATCGTCCACTTCCACGCCGTTGTAAATCCGGTTGTGGGTGTTCGGATCCGTGGCGTGCAAATACACGCTGTTTCCGGTCTGGTGCGGCGTGCTTATGCGATCCGCTTCGATCAGGTGAATTCGTAGGCCATACGGGTAAAATTTATAGGGCTTGTCGTACTCTAAAAGGACGCAAGCGTCGCCATTCATCAGCCAGGACATACACGCGACCTGTTGGATCTCGTAAAAATTGTTTACCCTGGTAGAATCGCAAAACTTTGAGTCCGCCCACAAGGCGAATTCGCGTTCCGCGTCCTTCTGCCAGCGCTCTTTTTCCTGGCGGCTCATTCCCAGATAGTCGCCGTCGATCGTGCTTTTCAACTGTAAGCCCTGGCCGACGATGTTTGTTCGGTTTGTCTTAATGGCCGACACCGCCAGGGGCGCGGACATATAAAGGCTTCGGGATCTCTGCCGCAAGGTTGGAAGGTTCTTGTCGATGTCTTCCTGTGGTGTCTTGCTGTTTGCCAGCCATCCACGCATAGAATTTTTATTTCTGGAAGCGCCCGACTCGTCATACCCGGAATTTTGAAAGGAACGGATCATTTGCAATTTGAACCGGTCTTGTGTCCGGCGGAGTGCCGCGGACGGGTTGACAATCTCGACCGCTTTGTCGAAAATATTCAATTTTGCACCGCCTTTCTCAAATATCCCGTGGAATAAAACGACCGGCGAAATTCCTTCCGCCGGCTTCCAACTGTTCAACCTGTTTTTCTATGTCTTTGATCGTTGCCCGGATCGTGGATAAGTCCGCACGTTTCAGGCTTTTTGTTCCGATCACGTATTCCTGGTTTAATAAAACGGCTTCTTCTGCTTCATAGTACAGATTTAAGCGCTTTTTCAGTCTTTCCAGGCGTTCCTGTTTCACTCTACTTAACGCCATCTTATCAACCCCCTTATAACTGGACGCCGCGGCTTGCGACGCCTGTTTTTTTGGTAGCCTTCTTTTTCGGCTGTTTTTTCATGTAGTTTATACCGGCCTTGATTTTTCCTTCCAGAACGTCCCAGTTCGGACGAAGGATTTCTGCGGCCGCGGTGGAATAGTTGCGAAGATCCAGCGGTTCGTTTCTGGTTCCCGATTTCTTCACCCACTTAATGACCGGGCGGCCGTCCTTGATGTGAACGACGCGCTGTTCGCTGTTAATTCCCTTGATATAGGTTTCGTTATAGCCGCGATCAGCGTTAATCGGAAAATGGCAATAGCCCGGCCCTTCGTCAACCGTGTTTAATCTCGTCATAAGGATTTCTTTTCCACTGTCAACGCCCAGGATAAAGACCTTCACTTTATACTGGTTGTTTGTCGATACCTTGTGGATCAGCGGTATTCCAGGGCCGCCCATTCCTTTAATTCCATAAATGCGCTTGCCCTTGCGTTCCATCTTTTTCAGCCATTTATAACACTGTGTTGTGAAATGGCCGCCGGTATCAATGCAAGTACACGCCAGAAGAAGGGACGTTCCGCTTGCGAAGTACAATTCCCGGTCAAGGTATTCTTCCAGGCGATCCCAGGTTTCGTCTTTTTCCAGGTCGCCGAAGATCTTTTCATACCGGATCCCCCATGACTCATAGCCGCGGCCCCATCCGGTGATCTCCACTTCGAAACGGTCGTCCTGGACATCGACGCCGGCTGTCAGAAGAAGAACGCCGTCCGGGATTTCTGCTTCGTAGCGTTCCCGGCGTGAAAGAAGGGAATCGTCGTCGGCGCTCTTGCCGCGTTCTTCCCAGGTTTCGCCCAGGCTGGTATTGATAAAGGTCTTCATTTTGTTTATGTCGCCGTTTTCCTTCAATTCTTTGTTTGCTTCCTGGAAGTCCCGAATAATTTCTTCCCAGTGTTTCCAGGGCGACGCTAATTCGTTCAGGTGGAACGATCTTTTCCGGCGGCGATCCGGGAATTTCGCGATATATTTTCCGGTCTGCTGTTTCCAGTCCATTTCGGAAATGTGTTCACCACAAAATGAACATTCCATTGTTGCGTCGGAAAAATGGATCCGCCCCCATTCGTAAGGTTGGAACCGGCCGCAACACGGGCAAGGAACGCACCATTCTTCCTGTGAACCGGAAAGAAATTCCTTTTCAATCTGGCTTTCGCCCTTGATTGTAGGTGTCGAAACCTTGATTTTCTTTCGGTTCCAGAAGGTATTTGTTCGTTTTTCCGCTAATTTGATCGGATTTCCTTCACCGCCGGCGCTGGCCGGGTATCTGTCCGTCTCGTCCATCAGGACAATTCGGATCGGACGGGACGCCAGGGACGCCGGGGAATTCGCGCCGGCCATTGTGATATGACCGCCCGGAAATTTCTTGTGAAGAATTGTGTTCCCGGAATCCCTGGATTTTGAATCCTTCACTTTGTCCGTTAAGGCCGGCGTATCGCGGATCATCGGGGCCAGTCTGTCCTTCGAAAAGGCTTGCGCCATGTCAAGGGTAGGTTGAACAACCAGGATCGGTGCCGGATCGTAGTCAACATAATAACCGATCGTGTTCAAAATCAATTCTGTTTTTCCGACCTGGGCCGAAGACATGATAACCACTTCTTCACACGCCGGATCGTTTACCGCGTCCAGAATTTCGCGCTGATATGGGGCGCGGTCTGTGTTCCACTGTCCGGGTTCCGCGGCGGACTCTGCCGAAAGTTTTCTGTACCGGTCGGCCCACTGGCTAACTGTCAGGATCGGGGGCGGCGCCACAATCTGGGCGATCTCGCGGAACAGTTTCACCGTTTTAAAGTCGATTTGAAGGTCAAATTTGTTCATCGTCTTCACCTTCCACGTATTCGTCACTATAAAAATCAGCCGGATTGTAGTCTTTTAATTCGTTCAGCGCTTCCGTGACTTCCGACGTCAGACGTTCCTTGATGTAACCGGCGTCGCGGTCTTCCAGGACTGGGGCGACTTTGGCCGGAATGTTCATCATTCTTGTTTTGAAGGACGATAACATATCGGTCATAACATGGCGAACGTCGTCCGCCTTGTGAAGTTCTCCCTTCATGGTCTGCAATTTCATTTCTGAAATATGGCGTTTGACTCTTTCGTGAAGGGCTTTTTCTTCTTCGAAGTTCAGTTCGCCGTCTGGATTGTCGCTGTCGTTGCTATCAACGGCCAGTTTCAGCGAAAGAATATAGTTCTTCAAGGAATCGACCAGGTTATAACGGCCCTTCGCCGCCCGGACGATGATTCCTTCTTCTGCCATCTGGCGGATCCTTCGGTCGGTGACTCCGAAAATATTCCCCAGGACGGCCGCTGATACGGTCAGGCTGTCTATATCCGTGACTTTCGCTGATTCTGTTTCCTGTTTTGCCATACCTGGCCCCCTTTCTGCCGCCCGAAACGGAAACGGCAACTTTTGTTATTTTTTTTCTGTATCTGGGAAGATTTTGGGCCTCGTAGACCCGCAACAAAATTTTGTCCGGCGGAAGAACCTAAAAATTTTTCGGGATTTTTCTTCAAAAAACTGTCATGTCCGGTCGCCCCGTCGGTCGCTCCCCTCTCTTGTCATATCTTACTATTGTGTCAAATGGTCGGTGGACGTCCGCTTTCATTATAGTGCGAACAAAAGGCTACACCGTCACTTGTCACACGCCCGTTGTGTCAAGTACAGGGTAAAAAGAAAAAGAACTTCCCATTCTTCGCGCGTCTTCAAGGCGTGTCTGGGTGTTCTTTTATTTGCGGCCATGCTTGAAGGTCAGGCCCTTAATCAGTTTGTCTTTGTTGTCCTGATTGATACCAATGTACCGGAGTGTAACGCTTATGTCTGCGTGATTGAAGATCTCTTTCAGTGTCACGGCGTCGTGCGTCTGCTGGTACATATGATAGCCGAACGTCTTCCGTAAGGTGTGCGTTCCTATGCTGTCCAGGCCAAACTTCTGGCCGGCCGCCGATAATATGTTATAGGCTTGCTGGCGCGTGATTGCTTTGTTCTGATAGTTCGGGGAACGGAACAGATATTCAAAGTCACGCTTCCCGGAAATATATTCGTCGATAACTGGCCGTAACTCTGAATTTATCGGGAAACGCTTTTCCTTCCCGGTTTTCTTCTCTCGAATATAAACCGCGTCTTTCCCCTTTACATCGCGCACGCGAAATTTTAGGATGTCAGAAATTCGAAGGCCCGTATAAATTCCGAACATAAAAAGGACGTAATCTCTTTCGTTGTTCGATTTTAGATAGTCGGCCAGATCCATAACAAGATCCATGTCCCGGATCGGTTCGACCGTGTTCATCGTTTACGCCCCCTTTCTTTTTCAGGCATGAAAAAAGCGCCGCATTTCTGCGACGCCTTTTCGAAGGTCTTATTGATCCACTTATCAACATACACATTATAGCACACGGGAACACGACATTTCCACGACATCTTTTACGACATTTTTACGACATAAAACACGACATGAAATACGACATTGTATTTTTACACTTCCCCGTGTATTTACTGGGTTTTTCGAACTTTCGGTCTTTCAAAAACCGATTCAAATTTTTGAAAAATTTTCGTTTTAAAAAATTTTCATTTTCAGATCAAGCCGCGGTCTTTCATGTCCCCTTCGATCCGCTGTTCCTGGCGGACGGACAGACCGATTTTTTCGGCGGTTCTTTGCTGTGTTTCTTTCAAAATCACGCGGTTGTAATAGATTTTTTCTTCGTATCCGGTCAGACTTGAATAAATCTTTTGCACGCGCTTTTTACTCCGACGAAGTTCCTTCCGTTCCTCTGTCAGTGTTTGGATATTCGCTTCGTCGCGCTGGATCAGTTCCAGCCCTTCCAGAAAAGAAATGTGAGTGCTGGGCGAAGACTCTTTCGAATAGTCAATTCCGCCAACGCCAGAAGGGCCATTCCACCCACACATTTTTTTGATCTTGTCGATCGACCTTCTGTGATTTTTGATTCTCTCATTACACAACATAATTTGAAGGTCAATGTCTCTAAAAAGGTTCCTTTCGTTGTTATTAGACGGTTTCGCCATTAGACTTCCCCTTGCAATCACGGCCGCTTCGTGCTATGATTATTAAAGGTTTTGTGGGCGGAGAAGTCGGAAACGGCGTTCCGTCCTTTTATTTTACAACAAACTTTTTGTCAAATCAACCGTTTTCATAATCTTTCACCACTTCCAGCCACAAGCCCCGTTTTCCGTCTTTGTAATAAAGAAAATCGGTATAGATCCCGGCTTTCAGAAGTTCTTCGGACATCCTGATCGCGTCGTCCGCGTCCCGACATTTTATCGTGTCGCCGGCTTTAAGTTTCGGCGGATTCTTCGTCCCGGACATTCTTTTCTTCCCCTTTCGATTCCTTGATCCCGAAACTGCTATTATAACCGGCGTCTTTCAGGATTTTTCGGACTTTTTCAAATTCTTTCTTCGTGAAATTCTCAACCCTGGCAATCACGACCGAATTTTCGACTTTCGCTTTATATCCGGCCGCGGTCAGTAATTGAACCGCTTCTTCTTTGCTCATTTTCTCACCTTTCTTGCACACATGAAATATAATTCCCGTCGGTGTCCTGGTAGATCTCCACCGGGAAGGCCAGGGCTTCGATAACTCCGATCAGCTTCGCGTCTTTTGGAATATCCTTCGTTTCCACCGGATAAGAATTCAAATAAGCCGTTTCAAGTTCTGGATCGTTATCATTTAGCGGTGCCGGCTTGAAATCTTCGGTTTCATTCGCGTTTTCCTGGTTCTTTTTCCTTCTTGCCATCTTGTAAGCCCCCTTTCTTTACATTCACATAGCCAAACGAACCGCCAGACAGGAAAAAGGCCCTTCCGGCCGTTTCGTCCATGTCCCCGTTGTCAATATGGCTTTGATAACAGGCAGCCGCCCGTTCCCTGGCTCCGCGGTCGCCGTATGCGTTGACGTGCCAGCCGGCGCCGCAAATATTACAGTAAATCACTTCGTCGATTTTTACCGGGTGTCTTTCCCGGTAATGCTTTTCGATTGCGATCCGGTCTGTCGAATTCTTTCCACAAACCGGACAGCAATAATATTTTACACTCCGGGATCTCTGGCGGCTCATTCCAGGTCAACCCCCAGTTCAACAATCCTTTTATTGTTCTTAATGTCCATCGTTTCGATCTGCTTCTTCCAAACCGCGCCGTAAATCTGAAAATCCTTTTTCAAGGTCAGAAAATACCGCTTGTGTGGATCGCGTAAATGAAGTTTTATAAGGCTGTCCATCAGGTGATCGGTGACGCCTTTGTCTATGACTGTTATATCAATCCTGGCCGCGGCCCGATTGAATTCCCGGCAAATTATGACATATTCCGGGCGTTTATTTTTCTTTCCCATGCTCTAGTTTCCTTTCTGGCCGTAAACGACGACCATTGACGGAAAAGGGGCGCTGTTTTTACTATCGCCGAATTTCAGGCGACCACGTATGAAGCGAATTTCCGCTTTGTGGTATATGTAATCGTGGAACCATTTTGTATCGGTTCGCGCTGGTAATAACATAACGACAAGGTTTCCGTGATCCTCATTCGTGTGAAAGGCTTTTTCCACCCATTTTCCTATTTCCCGGCCATACGGGGGATTGCAAAATACCCTATGCCCCCCCATTCTTTCAAAAGGCCATTGTCGGCGATGGTATAATATTTTTCGCACTTATGATTAAATTCATCAGCACACGGATCCAGGTCGAAATGAAATTCCTTGTCAAGTTCAGCAAAGAACGCCTTCGGTGTAGCCCATGCGTCCGTTTTGCTGGAAAACATAACATTTGTGTTCATTCATTCTTTCCTTTCGTGTTCATGCTATCAGGAAGCCATTCAGGGAAGTCATAAATTGACATCTGGCCGTCACATTCGTAATCATCCAGGATCCCCGAAGGCTTCGTTTCTGTGTCTTTTTCTCCTGGCTTCCGGCCGTTATTCGACATTCGACCGGTCGAAGGTTGTAAACGATGTCTGTCCGTTCTCGCGGACTGCTTCGGTTCCGACAACGATTTCCAGTTCAACCGGTTCATTCTTTACCAGGTCAAAAACGACAAGCGCCTGTCCCTGTTCCACCGCGTAGGTGATCCCGGTCGCCTGGCTGACTTCGGTCATAAGGGACATAAATTTATTTATTCTTTCCTGTTGATTTTCCATTTCTTTTCCTTTCTGGTCTTCAAGATCCATTCTTCTTGTTCCCGATCTTCGTCCTTCTTTTCATCGTCGCTTTTGCACGACGCGGCCGCGGCCAGTGCGAAGATAAACGTCAGGAATACCACGGCGGCGGCCATTATAACCAGGGCTTTCATTTCGTGTCTCCTTCCTGGATAAGCTGTTCGCCGTCGTAAGTGTAAACATCCGCGGCCGGGATCGTGTAGAAATTCGGGTAAAAATTATATTTCTGGATCCACTCCTGGAAGACAGCTTCAAGGCCACTTTCCAGTTCTTCGATCTGTTCCCTTGTGGCGTCGTCCAGGTAATCGTCGGCCCACTCGCCGCCTTCGTCCTGGGCCTGGCACTGAACCGCTTCGATCACGTCGTAACCAGAATTTGAAAGCGACGGTCTATAAAATTCGCACTGGCCGACGAAGATCTTATTCGGAATCCCTCTTTTCGGTGGATATTTTTTGAATTCCTCAAATTCCGCGATCGCGTCCTTCAAGGCTTCTTTCGTGTTGTTATAGGTGGCTCCGTAAGTCTCGCCATCGAAGCTATACGCGACCAGGTTCGCCGTGTATTCCTGGATATAACACCAGCTTTGCGGCGGCCTGGTAACTCCGGCCGTGTCAATCTTGAACGCCTGGTCGAATTCAACAGGTGTTCCTTCCTGGACGTGCCAGCCATAAAGACAAGTATCGGTTTTTCCGTTGGCCCCGTTGGCGTATTCGAATAATTCGCCAGGTTCCAGGCCTGAACGCTCCGAAAGTTCCTTGTAGTCGTTGGTTTTCTTGATATAGTCGCAAATAAATGCGCCCATAATTCCGCGGCCGGTCACATAGCAGACCACCCGGAAGGGATATTCAATCCCCTTCGGTCTGTTCTTGCGAATTTCCAGTTCTTTTTCGCCGGAAAGAATTTTCTTCCACCATTTTTCCTTAATGCTTATCAGGACTGTTTTCACTCTCGATCGCCCCTTTCTGGATAAAGCCCTTAATTTCTTCAATGCACTCCGGGCAATAATCTTTCACTGTGAATCTATTAAAAAAGCAAGGGAAAGTCCGTAAAACAAGCCCGTTTCGTTTGTTTTTGCTTTTTTTCTCTCTGTTCTTGTTGGAATAATTTTAATTGTCTTTGACTTTACTTCATCGAACGTCTTTCCGCATCGGTCGCAAACGCAAGTTGTTTTTACCATCATCATTTTTCCTTTCTGGCTATTTGTAAATTATGCCGGTGTGCTTATTCTTGAAGCCGATCCGGCCATGGATTTCATAGCCTTGTAATTCTGCAATTTTCTTGAATATCTCCACAAGATCGGTCACTTCCTGCGGCTGTTTATCTGTTTTTCGGATCGCGCGTTCCGCCGTAACGTCACGATAACCGGAACCGTTGTATTTCAGGTCGTCCATTAACGGAACGGGAATTCCCCGTCCCCTTCCGGGATGTCCATAAACGAACTATTTTCCGGCGCCGGCGGTGGAACCTGTTCGTTTTCCCTGGTCTGTCTTCGTGTTTCTTCCTCTGCCTTCGTTTCGGCGAAGTTAATTTCATAGACGCGGACGGTCTTTGTATAGATTTTTCTTCCGCCAGGCTCCGTATAATGCCCGGATTCCAAACGGCCGACAATCTCGACCTTCTTGTCTTTTCTTAAAAAGTTTTTCGCGAATTCCGCGTTATGTCCGGTACACTTGCAGTCGATAAAATCGACCGCCTGGCCGCCGTCCGGGATTTTACCGTCCCGGACACACATAATCGTAAATGTGGCAAATACGGCGCGATCGCTGTCATATTTCAGAACCGGATTGTCCGTAAGTCTGCCAGATCCCAGCCATTTGTTCATTTGTTCTTTCTCCCCTTTCCTTTTCGTCTCATTGGTTTGTGGTGCATTTTCAGCCAATTATTCGGCATTTCCCGATAGTCGATCGGTTTGTCCATGACCTTTCCGACCGCGGCGGATAATTCAAGCAATGCTTCCGCGGCCGCTTCGCAACCCATGCCGAAGCCCTTCAAGACTGTGTTAATGTTTCGAAGGCCAGCCTGGCGTTCGATCAGATTCGCTATGTAGCGTTGGAATGTTTCATCCGGCGGCAAGTGCCGCGCGATTTCCCTTGTCAGGTCTTCCGGCAAATAGAAGACGATCGCGCCGTAATGCTCCGAAAGGGCTATCACGTAAACCGTGAACAGGTCAAGGCCGACTTCGTAGGCGAATAACAGGTTCGCTTCGCCGACCGTGTGGGTTTCCTTGCCGAACTGAAATTCAATCCGGTTAATAGCTTCGTAGATCTCCGCTTCCGGGTTAGTTTCTTTCAACGGCTTTGAAGATAAAAATTTTCTTTCCCTTGCTGTACTTTGCAAGTTTTTTTCGCTTTCTTTCGGCGTCTTTTTCTGTTCCCCGGATAATCGCTCTTTCCTCGCCTTCCACAATGATAAAATACTTTTCTTTACATTCCACAAAATTCATTCAACCACCTTCCCGTTTCTATTCTGCCAGGCGTTCCTTGTCCCCGGCGTTCTGAAAATTCTTCCCGTCGATATAGCCATACTGGCGAAGAAGATCGTGTTCGCGGCTTCTTTCAAATTCCCGGTTCTGGTATTCTTCCATTCCTGGGATTTCATCAACGAACGCGTTTACTTCTGCCGGAACCAGGCAAGCCAGGGCGAAGGTTTCGCTTTGTTTCTTCTGGTCTTCGAAATTCTGGTGAAGTCCGGCGTTAAAGCCTTCGACGTAGTTCATTTTTTCATTCCGGCCAAACTCCCGGCCGGCTTCTGCATAAATCGCCCGAAGCGTCGCCATTCTCCGGCGGATCACTTTCACGGCGTAATTGAAAATGTTAATGCTGATCTGCGCGTCTTCGTCGAACCCATAAAATTTAAGCCGAAACGCTCCGCCGGATCCGCGTCTTGACGAAATAACCGCCCGACACCTGAAATTTCCGGCAATCAGGCTCCCAAGATCAACCACCCAGTCGTCGCGGAACGACGGTGACGTGTAGGACACGACCGGACGTTCCTTCGCCTTGTCCGGGTTGATCTGGCTCATTTCGATTTCATATTTTGCCATTAACTCTTGTGCTTTTAACATGGCGGCCTTCGCTTCGTTCTCATTGTCTGAGCTGGATAAGGCGATCAGCTTTTCGATCTTGTCAATGATCTTGTTATCTGCTTCATTCATGTTCTTTCCCTTTCTCGAATTTAACGACGACCGCTTTGTCGTCGATATAGTAATCAGCCGTTATTTTCCGGCTGTTCACGCCGTACATTTCAACGATTTCTGGTATATTATCGTTCACGGCGTCGAATTCAAGCCCGTGTTCCCGGCACTGGGCGACCGCGCTTTCCAGCGCTTCCCCGACGCGGCACGTCCACAAAATAACCTTGTGGCCGCCAGTCCGAAGATCTGAAAGCCAGTTCATCAGGGCTTCGTTCGGTTCCCCGACTTCCGGCCACTTTCCGGCACTGGATAACACGCCGTCGAAGTCAACCGCTATAATCACGCCCCCAGAAGACGATCCAGAAGGTCGTCGTTCTCCTTCCTGGCGATTGCGGTTCTGATTGATTCGTCCGGGAACTGCACCGGCAACGCCATTTTGATAATTCGGTTTATGATTCTGTCGTCGAAATTCAATTCTTCCATACGGCAATTACTTGTAAAAATTGTCACGCGTTTTTCGATCATGCGGCCGTTTAAGATATTATAAAAACGCTCATTGATCCATGGTTTCACGGCTTCGACGCCGATGTCGTCGATCACCAGGACGGGAACCGAAACGATTTCCTGGATCAATTTCTGTTCGGTTTCTTCGTTCTTCCATTCGCCGCCCCAGGTTGCTTTTATCTGATCCAGAATTTGAATTGTGGTCGCGAACTTTGCCGCGATGATCTTTTTCTGGATCAGGTCGTTTGCAATGGACACGGCCAGCCTGGTTTTACCGGATCCCTTTGTCTGCGAATAAAAATATAAGCCTTTGCCGGTTTCCCGGATCTCGTCGAACTGTTCCACGTACCGGGAAGCGATAACCTTCGCCATCTGGGCCAGTTCGCGATTCTCCTTCGTGCTATAACAGTCGGTTTTGAAATTCTCGACCGTGTGGCCTTCAAACTCCTTCGGGATAGTGGCGAAGGACAGCTTTCTTTCGATTGCCTGGCGTTCGAAGATTCCGCATTTGCAACGGCGACAAAATTCGTACCCGTCCGGGCCTGTCACCATTTCCCAGCCGCTATCATGGCAAATCGGGCAATTATATTTCGGTGTCTGATCGTCCGGCGTTTCTTCGGAACCGTTCAAGCGCCGCGCTCGTCGTGCCATCAGGTCGGGAAACATTTTGTTCATTGTCTCCTGGATTGATTCTTCCATTTGCGGATCCCCCTTTGTTTTGATATGTGCCTTCAAGCGTCTTCAAGGCGTTTGTTTTATTTATCAGCCAGTCGAAGGAACAACCGTTCCATTTCCCATTTCTGCCGGAAAGAAAGTCGCTGTTCTGTGCCGCCTGGAAAATGATGTGTAATTTTTTTTCGGGTTCCAGCCCCGGAAAGATTTTCAGTTTATCCAGTTCTTTCACCAGGGAACGGATCTTCGCCTTCCTGGTATCATTCAATCCGCGGATTCCTGGAAGGGCTGGACAGGTATTTCGAAAGTCTTCCACGATCAGGTCATAAGATAACCGATCCGTTTTCTTCTGTTTTTCCGGTTCGCGGTCAGGAACTTCGGATTTTTTTTCCGAAGTTTCGACTATATCTTCGTTAGAAGATATATTATATATATCTATATTCTTATTCTTATTCTGTTCCGTGATTTCACGATTTGTCACGCGTGATGTAACGTGACGCGTCACACCATCTGTCACGATTTCGGTTTCTTCTTTCGGCAAAATCGCCGGTTCTTCCTGGGGTTCTGGCTTTTCTTCCGGCTGTGACATTCCCAGAAGGGCGCGTTTCTTTTCGCGCTGTCTCTGCTGTCTGATCCGGTTTTGTTCTCTGATTCTCTCCATACCTTCGCTGTTCTGGTTCGCTTCGAAGTTGGTTATGTAGATCCCTTTTTCGGTTCTCTCGATCATGTGGAACTTCTCGAAGGTCGTAAGGGCCAGGCGGACGGTTGCCAGCGGCTTATTAAAAATAGTCGCCAGCATTTCGTCAGAATATGGGAATTCGTCTTCGATCAAGACAAGGCCCTTCGCGTTGCATTTACCGGCAAGCGCAAGAATACGGATCCACACGACCAGGATCGCGTCACCTTCCGGCATGGATTGAATGATTTTGATTTTGTCGTCGTCAAACATATCTACACGAAGTTTGATCCAGTTAATTTCCGCCATAAAAACACCGCCTTTATAAATACTTGCTCATAATGTCCCGTTTTGATTTCGGTTTCTGGGCTTCCGCCGCCTTCTTCGGCGGTTCCAGATCGTCCAGGAAGTTAATTGATTTCTTCATCCGGGTTTCTCTGGTCGCCGTCAGGTTCTTTTCGATCACCTCTTTGTTTTCATCCACTTTTTTATACACAATATCCAGACGTGATTGTGGATAAGTCAGCCCCGAAATACAACAAATTGTGATTCCTTCGTCATTGAAGGTCTGGAAGGTGTCGATCGGGGTTCCGATCGCTTTTTCCAGTTCCGGCATGGTTACACCGTCCGACAATGACGCTGTGATGTATTTAACGGCTCTGTCGCCCTCGATAGGGGCGTAAGGGTTATCTTGTATAGCCTTAATCGTTTCGGCGCTGTTTTGGGCCTTTCTGGACGTCACAAGGGCCATTCCGTGGGCGCTTAGTGTCTCCATGATTTCGGCCTTGTCAATATTGCCCTTCACGCTCTTATGTTTCTCCGGCACTTCCAGGAACGAACAGAAGTCGTCCACGAAGGAAGTATTGATTGACAATTTTTCCGCCCGGTCGTTGTCCAGGATGAAGCAAGCGGCCGTTCCGGCGATTTCTGTCAACTCCGAAAAACAGTCGTAAGAATTGATATGTGCCTTCACGCTTTCATTCTGCCCCGGAACAATCGTGATCGCTCCGATGGCGCGGCCTTCGTCGATTAAAAGGTCAATCAACATCGGGCCGGCTCCTGAACCGGTTCCGCCGCCGCTGGCGAAGATAACGAACGTCAGATCCGCCTTGATTTTGGTTTCGATCTCTGCCGCGATACGGTCGAAGTCGTCAATCACAAGCTGTTTCGCCTTCCGCCGGTTCTTATTGCAACCTTCGCCGCCTGGAATGTGGTATTTATATTTTGCGTGTTCCAGGGTGTCAAGGTCTTCCTGGGACGTGTTGATGTAAAGGACATTAAAGCCCCGATCTTCGAAAAGCTGTCCAATGTTGCCGCCGGCCTGGCCGACCGCTACAAAAGCAATTTTATTTTTCATGTTCTGATTCTCCCTTCGTGGTATTATCGGACGTTTTCCGTCCGGTTGTCGTTTCTGTTCTGGCGTCACTTCGTTTCATGCTTCGCCCCTTCCAGGAATTCCCGTCCGGTGTCCGTGATGAAGAACGTGTCCGCCCGGCCTTCTTTCAAGCCGCGGCCGATATATCCGGCGTCTTCGAATTCCTTGATTTTTTTGAAAATTGTGTTCGGCTTATAGCCGAATTCTTCCGTGTCGGAAATCTCCTGAACCGACATTGAAGATAATTTGTTCGTCGCCCCGTTCTGGGAAAGGATTGACAAAACGATAAAGCCTAGTCTGTTCAAAGTTTCACCGCCTTTTTCTCTGATTTACTCTGATAAACTCTGATAAACTCTGATAAACTCTGATAAAGTCGGATTTACTCTGATAAACTCTGATTTATTCTGATTTAATCTTCCAGCGGCCGCGGCTGTCCGCGTTCCGCGACGACTTCTTCGAAAGTTCTATCGCCTAACATTCGTTTACCTTCCACGCGCCCACATTTCGGACACTTGCCGTTTGAAATGCACGAAAGGAACGTGAAACCACAAGTGCAATAGACTTTCCAGAATGGATCCGTTGCTTTTGTGATTCCGTCTATGTAATACGGGGCTTCCCTTGTATTTCTAACGATTGACATTTCTTCACGTTTCCCCTATAATTATTAAAGGCTGTGTCCAAAACGCGGCCAACATCGGGCGCAACGTGTCAGGGTTCCAATCTTTGACGTTGCGCCTTTGCTTTACGCTGAATTTCTCGCCCCGATCGCGCGGTCTGTCATAATACCGATTGTAAGGGCGTCCAGGGTTTCCGAAAGTGCGGCGTCAAGTTCCTTCGACGTTTTGATTCCGAAACCCTCTAAAATGCTTTTTAAATTCTCAACCTGGCCGTTCTGGCCTTCGTTTGTTTTCTTCATACTCTCACCGCCTTAATAGTATTCATCCGGGGCCGTAACGTGGAACCAGACGTTTGTTCCGTTCTGCCGCCAGTCAACGCGAAGATATTCAAATTCCTTCGTGACCGTCTTGTCGATGTCAGCTTCCGTCCTGTCGTCGTCCAGGTACTTTTTGAACTTCCTTGTCCGGCCGTTGGCTTTTAAGATGATCCATTCGCGCCCGATCTGCCAGCGAATATTTTTCTGAATTTCTTCGTCCCATTCCGGGAAAGAACAATACTGATATTCGCGGACGAAATGAACCGTTTTCGGGTACATAGTAATCTTTGTGTTCATTCCGACGCTATTCATGTACTTTACGCAATGGGCGGCGAACAGTTCTTTCTGATCGGGTGTAAGATCTTCATATCCAGGCGTTTTTGTGATGTCGAAGCCGTGAATAAAAAGAATGTCTTCGGCGGCGCGTAAACAGTAATCAGAACGGCCGCACGTTTCGTATAATCTGCATACACCTTTGTATGATGTGTTGATCGTTGGTTTATACATGGTTCCACCTTTCCGGCCCTTACGGGCCAATTAACGCGCTATCGCGCGGAATACAGATTTCAGTTACCGGATAACAGGTTCCCCTAAACAAGCGGAGAAGAAGCCGATGTACGCCCAGACGCTCGAACGTGGGTCGTTCAAGTACAACGCGGAAGGGCCAGCGTCCGAAGTGGCGTTGTAACCGCCAGAGACATAACACACCGCTTCGTCCAGGTCTGCGTCAGCCGCGAACCAGGCGTCGTCTTTGTCCATGCCTTCGGTGATGATCCCTAAATCCTTTAAGATCTCCGGGATCTTGTCTGCTGGAAGATCTACAACCACGTCGCGGCGTCTCACCGCGTCCCAGCCTTCCACTTCGCCGGACGTTGTAATCATCAAGCCGTCTTCGCCTGGGCCAATCTTTACCGGATCTGGGAACGGAAGATCGTCAATGTGAACTTCCTTGAATTCCTGGCTTCTTTCGGAAAGGTCGGCTTCCGGGTGTGCCGCGTCATTGTCTGGCATATACTGGAAGACGCCATTCTTCAAGCGCATACCGGCGATCATTTTCCAAACCAGGCCGACCACATCAGCGACGCCCGTTTCTTTATTCCCGTTATGGAACCAGGAAGCCGGGCCGGATCCGGTCAGTGTCCGCCAGGTGTTCGGGACTTTGATTCCGACTTCGGTTTCGTCATTGTGATAGCGGCCTTTCCAGGTGTTTCCGTGGATATCCGGGTTCGTGTGCTTTCTTAACCAGTTCCATTCGATGGCGGTCATTAAGTGCCAGCCGGCGCCCTTCTTTCTACAAGCCGCGATCGCGTCGTCCATGTCGATAGATACCTTCGGATCCATCAGCGGCAACGAATACGCGCGGCCGTTCTGGACGCAATTCACGAAGCGGCTAAGATATACGGCGTCATACTCAACACCACGCACGAAGAACATTCTGTCGGCTTCTTCCGGCGTCTTCGCCGTGTTCTCAACTTTTAACATGATGGATGGGATCCCCATGTCGTCATACTTCAAAACAACGCTTTCCTTTGTGTTACTCATTCGCTCATTTCCTCACTTTCCTTTTTGTCGAACATTCCTAGGCGTGCGCCCAACTCGACGCAACCCAGAACAATTTGTGTCAGATCTTTTCCAGATACACCGGCAAATTCAAAACTTAATGTCGCTTCGCCGTTCGGTTCATCCTTGATATGACAGAAGAAACCCTTTTCGACGGTTTCGCTTGTGCCGTCGGTGTAGTTGAAAACAAAATTCTTGATTTCCTTTTCCTGTGCCATGTGCTTATTCTCCTTCCTTCGGAAGAATCAGTTCGGACACATGGAACAGATAACCCAGTGAACCGATCTTTCCATAAACGACTTCGTTGTCGATCGGGACGTTAAAGCCCTGGGAACCGGTGCGGATCGCGTACATCATCGCGGCCGGGTTGCCGTTGCTATCCATCCAGGAAAGGCCGCCGGTTACATTCTGCCAGTAGTCTTCGATTATGAAGTCGGCGCCGCCGAACTTCGGGATCTCGTTTCTGACCTTCACGGTCTGTCCGGCGAACCGGAATTTTTCTCTTGTCATTTGCTTATTTCCTTTCTATCTTCACCGCATAGCCGCGGCGTTTTAACTCAATCACAAGTTCCTTTGTCTTTTCAGCTTTCAGTTTTTCCAGGTGGGCCATATACTTTTTATAACCTTCTGATCGTGTCGGATCCTTCATTCGGTGAAGATTGTCTTCCGGCGTAAGGTCGAACAGTTCCCAGCAAGAAATAACGTGTGTGTTCTTTTTGTTCAAAATGACAATCCAGTTCATGTTGAGATCGTAATATACCCGGCCGCGATATATCCGGCCGTCACGCCAGTAACGGAAGTATTTAATGTCGCCGTTGCGAATTTCCTTTCCATCGCGATCTAGGCCGTACTGGCCTTCGTGGCCTTGCCCGTCCAACGCGTGAAGATCGAAATTCATGTCGGTTTGTGGATAGTGACACGATTCAACGTATCGTGCTTTTATCCATTCTTCCGCGGTCTTTGTCTTTATGCTGGATCCGTCTTCGACTTCCACAAGGCTTTTTATTTTCTTAACAATCAGGTTCATGTATTTTTCATATTGAAGCCCGATCAGGTACGGCATTTTTTGCCGCTTGTCAAAATCGTAAAAACCACCGTGTGGGTTTTCGTGAACAATGTCCTGGTAAAAAACAATTTCGAAGCCGGCCGGGAACCGCTGGGCCTTGAATTTCAAATCCCTTCTGATCCCTTCGATGTAATTTCTTCGAATTATCTTTGAAACGCTTTCGTCGTGATGTACGTCGAAGCCTTCGTCTTTCAGCATATTAAGAATTTTCCAAAAATACGCGTCGTGAACGAATTTCTGGTTCCGTCGCCATACGCCCGAAGGTCGTTCAGTTTCGTTATTGAACCGGAACATTGTGTCATAGATTCTAAAGTTATCCATATTCAATTTTCCCTTTCGCTTATTTCCAACATCTGCCGCCGATTGCAGTCGGCTTCCTGGCTATATGTCGAAGTGCTGGCGGCCTTATCTGGCCGCCGTTGCGGTCTGTTTCTCTTGCAGTTCCAGGCCGATCAGAATTCCCTGGATCAGAATTTTCTTGTCCTGGGAAAGTGACATCATGGAACGAATGAAGTTCTTGTCTTCCTTGCGAACCATCGTGACGTTTTTGTCTGTGGTGGTATTTGCCATAAATACGGCCCCCTTTCTTATTATTCTTTATTGCTTTGTTTGCAAGTCGTTGCTAACTTGTAACCATACAATAGCATTGTTTTGCTTACTTGTCAACACCTTTTTGTGCAAAATAAAAACTTTTCTTGTTGACAAGTAAGCATTTATATATTATATTGATGTCAGAAAGGAAGTGATAAAGTGAATACGCGAATTAAAGAAGTTCGTGAAGCTAAGGGGTTGAGTCAGGCAGATTTCGCCGAAATGCTTAATCTGAAAAGGAATTCCATTTCTTTAATTGAAGTAGGAAAAAGGAATCCTTCTGATAGAACGATACTTGATATATGTAATACATTCAGTGTATCGGAAGAATGGCTTCGGACTGGGAAAGGGAAAATGTTCATCGAAACGCCTTCTTCTACAATGGAACAATTAAAAAGGGAATTCGGGCTTGATGATTTCAGTTATAATCTGGTTTACCAGTATTTGAAATTAGACGCCGATCAGCGTCAGGCGGTAAGAGATTTCTTTTATAATGTGGTAGAAACCGGAGTAATGGACGAAGACTTGTTCGGCGATGTGCCGAAGACACCGGAAGACTTGGAAAAGGAATTTCCGCCGGTCGAACCAGAACGGAACAAAGAAACGGGCTAGGTGTAAAACCACCCGGCCTTTACTTAAAAAGCTACCAGATCAACAAGTATATCTTCGTCCTTCCGTTGAACCTTAAATTATAATACATTGCTTGACAACTTGCGTAATATATCGCGTAGACGCGACGACTCTTGTATTCTATGTATTTAATTTTCTTCATTAGCGCCACCCCTTTTCCTGAAAAGGCCGGGCTAAGTCATTATAAGTTTAACGGAATCGAAGGTATACCGGTATTTTTTGGAAGGGGGTAATTGAATGATCGTGAAGATCGCCATCGGTGCCGCGGTCGTCTTCCTGGCTGTGTGGGCCTGGAAGATCCATATATACTTGAAATGGCAAAAAAGAAAAGAACGCGACGAAGCACCATTTCACCGGTGGGCCGATGAAGTCCACCAGCGGCCGGGACAGAAAGAAAAACTTCGACAGGCAAAAGAAGAAGACATTTCCGTTCATTTTGAAAGTGAAAAGAAGTGTTTCGCCAGGATGAAGGCGCCGGACGACCAGGAAGAAGTCTGGTGCGGCCTGGGGATGTGTCAGTGTGGCACGTTCAAAGCCGATCATTTACCTTGTAAGCATATTTATAAGCTTGCACTAATAAGGGGGATGATCGAATGATTATATTTATTGTATTGCTCATACTGTTATTTGTGTTGTTTCTGAAATCTGGCGAAAAGACGGTGAAGAAGGCCCTGGAAAGTGATCGGATATTTCTTCCGTTCGACGACTCTATCCATCAAACGCCGCCGCAACAAGACCGGATCAAACGCGCGGTTGAACAGAATTTGAAGGTGAAGACGCTTTTGTCCAACGGGTACAGTGGAAAGATTATCGGGACGACCGGAAATGTGTATCTTGTGACGCTTAAAAATTGTACGTGTCAGGATTTCAAGCGTCGTCAGAAGCCTTGTAAACATATGTACTTTTTGGCCGCTCAAACAATGCGTTGCAACATTTCAGAAGCAAACGGAAAGTATGAACTAGAGAAATTAAATTAACTGAATAAAAAACAGCCGGTCAACGACTGCAATCACTGACCGGCTTTAATACCAGGCAACCGAAAAAGGTCTTCTGATATTGGAAATAAGCACCCTATATTATAGCAGAGAAGGCCAGGAAATGCAATCGGCTTTCTTTTTTATACCCTTTTTCGGTTCCTGGAGAAAGGGGCTTTTCATGGCTTATGTCAGGAATAAGAAAAAGATCCTGAAATTCTGGTCGAAAAAGAAAGCGGCTCTGTACGTCCGCGTCTCGACCAGGTATCAGGTTGATAAAGATAGTCTTCCTTTTCAGCGCAAAAAATTAAAGGAATACTGTAAATTTTTAGGGATTGAAGATTTTGTGATTTTCGAAGACGACGGGTATTCGGCGAAGAATACCGATCGGCCGCATTTTCAAGAAATGATGTCGCGTGTCAGGGACGGGGAATTTTCCCACCTGATCGTCTGGAAGGTGGATCGTGTGTCCCGAAATCTTCTGGACTTCGCGGCGATGTACCAGGAATTAAAAGACCACAAGGTCACTTTCATTTCGATGAATGAACAGTTCGACACTTCGACCGCCATCGGCGAAGCTATGTTGAAAATTATTCTGATTTTCGCCGAACTTGAACGGAATATGACTTCCGAACGTGTAACCGGAATCATGCTGGATCGCGCGGAACAGGGCTTGTGGAACGGGGCGCGTATGCCGGTCGGCTATCGTTGGAACCCGGAAATTAAATTCCCGGAACCGGATCCAGAGGAAACGAAGATCGTCCAGTTTATTTTTGACGAATACGAACGGGTTCGTTCCACAACGAAGATCGCCCGGTATCTGAACCACAATCAGATCGCGTCGAAGCGTGGCGGCCAGTGGACTTCGAAGCTGATCCGCGATATTATCCGAAATCCGTTCTACATTGGGACATACCGGTATAATTTGCGTGAGTCCGGCCGTGGCCCATTGAAGCCGGAAAGCGAATGGATCGTCCGGGAAAATAATCATCCGGCCATTATCACGAAAGAACAGTTCGACCGTTGCAACGCGATCATGGATGAAAACGGAACCAGCCGCGACACGTCCGAACTTCGGGCCAGGAAGTACGTTCACACCTTTTCCGGTCGCCTGGTGTGCGGCAAGTGCGGCGCGAATATGATCGCGTCGAAGGATAGAGCCAGGGCGAACGGCTGGCGGCCGTCAATGTACCGTTGCGCCCAGCGGTCGCGAATGATGGATTGCGACAACTCAAAGACAGTAAACGAAAGCTATATCGGCCCGTTTATCTTTAACTATGTGGCGAACCTGGCGCGGATCCAGAAGAATTTTAAGAACATTAAAACCCTGGAACAGTTGGAAAAGGAACTATTGAAAGGGCCAGAATTCGAAAATATGAAGGTCAGCAAAGAAAGCCTTCGCCGGACGTTCGACGCCCTGGCCTTCCAGGAAGTCGGAAAAGGTGCGTATTTGCCGGATATCGACCTTTCAGACGGCGACGACGATTACACGGCGGCCGAACAGCTTTCCATTCTGAAACGCGAACTTGACAAGTGCAAGACCGCGATTGACCGGTTGACGGATCTTTATCTTTACGATCCTGATTCCATGACGAAAGAAGAATTCGCGAAGAAGAAAAAGGATCTTGTGAATAAGATCGCCGGATATGAAAAACAGATTGAAGCCAGCCAGGCGACGGGCGACAAGGACGATCTGGCCGACCTGGAATTCATCAGGAAGGCGTCGGCGTTCCTAGTCGCTCAAAGAATCGTTTCGAAGAAACACGTCGATTATATCCAGATGGCCCTTGACCTGGACAACGAAATTCTGAAAGATTTTGTCGATCAGGTAATCGACCGGATCGAAATTCTGGAAGGCCGCGTCCAGTCGATCCGGTTCGTGAACGGTCTTGTCCATGAATTCACATATTCAACCCCGGCGGATCTTCCGGTCTGCCAGAAGTGCGGCGGCCGTATCGGTTCGACGTGCGGATGTCGGACAAGAACCTTCGATTTTGCCGGCAAGCCATACCGCCGGATTAAAGTCGGGGATCCAGGCGACAAGTTCCACGGCGTCGCCGGCGCTGTGTGTCCTGAATGTTCCGCCCAGGCCGGCCGCTGGCACCATTGGAAATGTGGAATTGAACGATGTCCGATCTGCGGTGAACAGTTAATCGCTTGCGAACATGAGCCAAACGGCAAAGATTGATAGGAAGGGGCTTTCGCCCCTTCTTTTTTAACAGTTACCATTCACAACCGGTCTGACGATCTGATATTCAACGAAGGTCTTCGCCATGATTTCGGCTAACTCTTTATCAATGCCCTGTTTGATTAAGTCTTCCTTGTATGCTTTCTTTGCTCTTTTCTCTGCTACTGTCATTTTTTATTTCCGCCTTTCCTTAACTTCTGATTACATTATACACTTTATAGTGTAATATGTCAAGTATTTATTATACATTTTCTTAACATTTTACACTATAAAGTGAAAAGCCGCCATTTCTGGCGGCTCTTTCGTTCTAAAGGGTTGCACCCTCAATCTGAACGTATGTGGTTTTCTGCGTCTTGCTGTCCGTGATTTTAATTTCCTTCAAGGAAATATCAGTGTTCCAGGAATCGAATTCTTCGTCGTAGCTTCTGACGATGTCAACGCGGTATTCCCATTTCTCGATCGGATCGTCCTGTCCGGTGATCCACTGTTCGCCATCGTCCGGCGTGTTGCTTACGGCTCTTTCAATCTCATCCCAGATAGGGCCGCCGGCGAATGTTCTTCCTGTTGCCTTTAATAATAATGCTTCTAAAATTTCATTTCTGTTCATGTGCTTATTCCCCTTTCGAATTGCTTCGTTGTTCTTTATGTTTATATATTACACTATAAAGTGTATTGTGTCAAGCATTTATTATACATCTTCTTTACTTTTTACACTATAAAGTGAAAGCCGCCATTTCTGGCGGCTTCTGTTTATTCGTTTTCAAGATATTCTTTAATTCCCGGAAGTGTGCGTTCATTAAATCTTATCATGTGATCGAAAGCGGTGTCGATCTGGCGTTTTGTCGGTCGCCTGTCGGCCCTGTAATCAAAGAATACACTTCCGCGCGGATCTGGGTTCCGAATGATCGCCCAGCCGTCAGAATATAATTTGTCCAGGGCTTCGTCAAAATTATAAAACTTTCTTTCCTTGGATATCAAAATATAATGTGCCTTCGTATGATGTCCAGCGAAGGAACAACTGTAATAATTGCCGGAAGGATCTATCAATCCATATTCAGAAAGAAAATCGTCCGGGGATGTGTTTCTGTTTAACTGATCGGAATTCGGTTTTTCTTCTGTCTGCTCCTGACGCTCCTGGCTAATTTCTTTCATGGCCGCGTCATACTTCATATTGCGGTGTATGATTTCTTTCGCTTTCTCGCCGGTGACGAACCCATTATTTACAAGCGATTTCAAGTGATTTTTTAATAGTGCGAACAACTTTTCTTCGTTCTGGTCTGTTACCGGGCCGCCAATTAGTTCATAGACAAGTTTCGGCCGTTCAATTAAATAAAAGCCATTATCCAGATACTTTCGTTCCTTTTCGTCCCAGAATCCAGGAAGAAGCCGGCTGGCATGATACCATAAATTTTCGGAAGAATAAGCCCACAATCTAGCTTCCCGATATGGCGTCAAGTGGCGGCCGAAAGCTTCCTGAACATCCCGTTCATCATCGAAAACCAGATTATCGACCGGTTTGTATTCGTTTATATTTTTGTCGCAAGAATACGGATCCAGATAAGCCAGCGGCCGGCGCTGGATGTCTTCTTCGATTTTTCGGATCATTTCTTTTTTCTGGTACTCTTTGAATTTATCTGCAAGCGGTCGGATCAGTTCGCCATCCTCGACAAGTTCAAGTTCATTCACGCCGACAAGGATCTTCCGGCCTTCCAGAATTTCAACGACAATTTTCTTCTTTTCTTCTTCGGATATTTCGTCCGTCATAAGACAGGAAAGAAGAAGTTCTTCGCACTTCTCATATTCGCGGTTTTCGTCCCAGAACCAGGATCGGGCCAGGTGACACACAAATTCGCCCTGAATTTTGAAGGATAATTCTTTCATTTTTCACTTTTCCTTTCTTCGGAAAAGCCTTGTATTTTCAAATAGATTTCAACGTCTTGTTTTCTTAAACAGTCGGACACCCGAATGTCTTTACAAAATAAGTCATAGGACGGCCGATTTCTTTAGATTTCTTTTCAACAAAATCCTTTGCCTTTGCCATGTAGTAATACTGCCTCTCAGGCTCATGTGCCGGTGGTGTATTTGTTATATCTATATCGTAGCTCATGTTATATTATATTTCCTCTCAAATTAATTCTATGATACTTTAGCTGACTATTCCCTGATCTGACCACTGCCGTAAATAATATACTTATAGCTTGTCAGTGCTTCAAGCCCCATAGGTCCCCTTGCGTGAAGCTTCTGTGTGCTGATTCCTATCTCAGCTCCAAAGCCGAATTCATTTCCATCAGAAAATCTGGTTGAGGCATTTACATAAACGCACGCAGCATCTATTTCATTTAAGAACTTCTGTGCGTTGTCATAATCATTTGTGATGATTGCCTCTGAATGTGATGTGTTGTATCTGTTGATATGCTCGATTGCCTCATCAATGCTGTCAACAATCTTTACAGACATAATGTAATCAAGATACTCCATACCCCAGTCATCGGCAGTGGCCTCTGTCACATCATCTCTTCCGGCAAGAATTGCCTGCGCTCTTTCATCACAGTGCAGCTGTACATGATGCTCTCTTAGCTTATCGTACAGCTTTGGCAGAAACTCCTCCGCTATGGCACTGTGTACTACAATCGACTCACATGCATTGCAGACACTGATTCTTTGTGTCTTTGCATTGTTAATAATATTAACAGCCATATCAAAGTCTGCATCCTTGTCCACATATACATGGCAGTTGCCTGTACCGGTCTGGATGACAGGAATTGTAGCATTTTTGACAACATTCTGGATGAGTCCTGCACCACCTCTTGGTATGAGCACATCCACATACTGATCCATCTTCATAAACGCATTTGTTGTCTCTCTGTCTGTTGACTCAATAAGTGCAAGTGCAGCATCAGAAACCAAATTGTCCGTTAAGGCCTTTTTTAGTGCCTTAACTATTGCGATATTGGTATTTATCGCATCACTTCCACCCTTCAATATGACACAGTTGCCTGTCTTAAAGCACAGACCAAAGGCATCTGATGTGACATTTGGGCGCGCCTCAAAGATAATGCCAACAACACCGATTGCAACTCTTCTTTTTCCGATAATAAGGCCATTAGGACGCTTTGCCATAGACATCACTTCCCCAATAGGGTCTGCAAGCTTTGCTATCTGTCTGAGTCCGTCAGCCATGCCAAGGAGCCTGTCATGGTCAAGCGAGAGCCTGTCAATCATGCTCTTTGCCTTCATATTTTCCTCTGCTGTGGCCACATCCCTTTTGTTTGCCTCAAGGATTTCTTTTTCTGCCTTAAGCAGATTGTCCGCTGCATCGTTTAATACCTTATTCTTGATATCAGTATCCAGTGTTCCTATCTTTACTCTGGCCTCATATGCATCCGCACAAATTTTTTCTAAATCATTCATCAATAAACACCTCTCTCTTATCTGTTATCACCCCATCTAAGGGTACGTCATATTCATCTTCAAACGTCATGCTGCTAAGTAACTGGAAATCGTAGCCCACTCCAACTGCCATGACAGTATCTCTTTTTGTAAAAGACGATAAATATCTGTCATAAAAGCCCTTTCCATAACCGATTCTGTAACCGGTATCCGAAAATGCAAGCCCCGGCACTATCATAAGCGCCCTGCCATCCGCCTGCGTATACTCCTTCGTCATATCAGGCTCTTTAATATTAAATGAACCACAATTAAGCTCATCAAGGCTTCTTACCCTGTAAAAGGACATTTTATCGCCCGAAACCCTCGGATAATATATCCTTTTTGCTTTGTTTATTAAATAGGTAAAATACTCATCAGTATGCACTTCATTTCTGATCGCTGAATACAAAAGTATGTTGTCATAATCTCTGTCCATCTCTGATACCATGAGTCTTTTATAAATGTCATGGCTCATACTGCGGCACTCATCAGCACCCAGAAGGCTCCTTTGCTTTTTAAGCCTACTACGAATTTCTTTTTTTGTTTCCATATTTCTCGCCGAGGTTCTCAACCGAACCGTCATCGTTTACCATATCGATATTGTTGAGCTGGTTTCTTAAATTCTTCTTCACGTTTGCTATATACTCCTTGCGCAAAAGATCCTGCTCCTTTTTCTCTGCCTCAGAAAGTCCCTCTGCCTGTGATTTTCTGTAAAGCTCATTGATTCGCTGTATTTTTTCCTGTGTCATAGCACTCTCCTGATTTCAAATTGATAGCTGATTACTGGCCGCCTGTAGATGTAGGTGCCATCTCTCTTTGTATATAATCCGCAAGCACAAACTCTGCATCCTTTGCCCTGTGGAAAAGTGTTCCTGTATATCTGTCATTCATAATGTCATATAAAATCCCCATATTGCCGCCATTTGCGATAATCATATCGGCACCGGAATATGTGGCAATCTTTGCCGCCGTAAGCTTTGTCGCCATGCCGCCGGTTCCGACATCGCTGCCGGTTGATGACTTTGCCATGCCAAGTATTTTCCTGTCAAGCGTATCAACCTCTCTGATAAGCTTTGCATCCGGATTGTCATGAGGATCGTCTGAATACAGTCCGTCTATATCAGAAAGCAGTATGAGCAGATCAGCCTTCGTGATTGATGTAACAATAGCAGACAGCGTATCATTGTCACCAAACTGCATCTCGTATGTGCTTACCGTATCATTTTCATTGACAATAGGCACCACATTCAGATCAAAAAGCTCCTCAAATGTATTCATAACATTGCGTCTGGAAACAGGATTGACTATGGTATTCTTTGTCATGAGCACCTGTCCGGAATTCTGATTATACTCGGAAAAAAGCTTCTGATATGTCATCATCAGCCTGCCCTGTCCCACTGCGGCGCATGCCTGCTTTATTGAAATGTCGCTCGGGCGCTCCTTTATGCCTATCACATCACGTCCAACCGCGATAGCGCCGGAGCTTACGAGGCACACATCCATACCGCTGTTTCTGTAATCACATATCGAGCGCACCAGACGCTCCATCTTTGAAAAATTGAGGCTTCCCGTCTCTGCATGTGTCAGCGTCGATGAACCTATCTTTATTACCACTCTTTTATAATTGTCTAAAAAACTCATTTCTATCATCTTTCCTATTGTAAGTCTAAATGCATACATAATTACATTACGCATACATTTACTACTTTACCATATATTCATGCAAAATACAAAATCATTTTTACTACTGTCTCATTTTTTTATTTTGTGTTATTATATTTATGCTTTTACTATTTAAGCTTTAACTATAAATAATTTACAACCAGGAAATTAATAAAGGATGCACTATGAAAAATAAACTAAAACACCTTGTCCCTGTCCTTTTAGCGCTTGCCACAATAACAGGAAGCCTGTCTGCATGTGAATTAAAGCCCAAGGCTCAGCAGAAGGTTTCCAAACAGGGCTTCTACTTTGACACGATAATACAGATTACGCTTTATGGCACTACCGACGAGAAATACATAGACGACTGCTTTGATATGGCAAAGAAATATGAGGATATGCTGTCAAACACAGTTAGTTACTCAGAGGTGAGCAAAATAAATGACGCTGCCGGCAAAGAATATGTCACAGTAAGCGATGATACACTTGAGCTCATAAAAAATGGCATCGAATACGGCGACACAAGTGACGGCAGGTTTGATATCACTATAGGAAAGCTGTCTGATTTGTGGAATTTTTCCGAAATAGCTGAAAATACCGACTCTAAAGATAATGAGGTGGATGCATCAGTCGTTCCGTCTGATGCGCAGATACAAAGCGAGCTGTCACATGTAAATTACCGCAATATACAGATTAACGGAAACGATGTGATGCTAACCGATTCAAAAGCAAAGCTTGACCTTGGTGGAATCGCAAAGGGCTTTATCGCCGATAAGATGAAGGCTTATTTACAGTCCAAAAAAATCACCTCAGGCATCATAAACCTGGGTGGCAATGTCCTCACTGTCGGTGAAAAATCCGACGGAAGTGATTATACAGTCGGCATACAAAAGCCCTTCGACGAGAGTGGTGAGCCCATATGCACTGTCAAAATCAAGGACAAATCCGTCGTCACCTCAGGTATCTACGAGCGATACTACAGAGTAGATGGCAAGCTATATCACCATATACTTGACACCACAACCGGCTATCCCGTCAAAAACAATCTGTACTCTGTCACCATCATAAGCGACTCCTCCTGCGACGGAGATGCCTTAAGCACCACATGCTTTGCTCTTGGCATTGATAAAGCAAAGGAACTTATCAATTCCCTTTCCGGTGTTGAGGCAATATTTGTAACGGATGATTATAGTATTATCACGACATCAGATGAATACGAAGTAAGCACAAAATAGCTGCCAAAAGATTACCCTATATAATTTACTATTAACTAACTTTTAACATTAATAAAAAAGCTGCCACATATCATAATGATATGTGACAGCTTTTATTCATTACAGAATAATCTTCTTTGGACACTTCTCTGCGCAGATTCCGCAGCCTGTACATTTCTCCTGATCAATATAAGCTACATTATCTACTACATGGACAGCATCTGACGGACAATTCTTCTCGCACAGATGACAGCCGATACAGCCCACTGAACATGCCTTCATGACATCCTTGCCCTTGTCCTTTGAGCTGCACTTTACAACGTGCTTTGTGTCATATGGAATAAGCTCGATGAGGTTCTTTGGACAAGCCTCTACGCACTTGCCGCAGGCCTTGCATGTAAGCGGATTGACGCATGCAACTCCATCAACCACATGGATTGAATCAAAAGGACATGCCTTCACACAGCTTCCATAGCCGAGACAGCCATAATTACATGACTTAGGTCCGCCGCCCGGAACAAATGACATGGCAACACAATCCTCTACTCCTGTATAGTCGTAGTCTGTATTTGCTTTATCACAGGTGCCGGCGCACTTAACAAATGCGACTTTCTTTACTCCGGCCTCAACCTTTACACCCATAATCTCACTGACCTTTGCTGCAACAGGGTCTCCACCAACAGGACACTGTCCAACCGGTGCCTCTCCCTTTGCAATGGCGGCAGCAAGTCCGGAGCATCCGGCATATCCACAGCCACCACAGTTGTTGCCCGGAAGCACCTCAAGTATTGCTTCCTCTCTCGGGTCAACCTCTACTTTGAATTTTTCTCCTGAAATACCGAGGAAAAATCCAAGAATTATACCGACAGCTCCAACAACTAAAGCTGCAATAATAATCGCAGTAACATTCATATCACTTTTCCTCCAATCCTATACAGAAACCATTCCTGAGAATCCCATAAAGGCGATAGCCATAAGACACGCTGTAAGAAGCACGATGGCTGTTCCCTGGAAAGGCTTTGGAATATCATTATACTCAATCTTCTCACGTACACCAGCCATAAGCACGATGGCAATAAAGAAACCAAAAGCTGTGGCAAAGCCGTAAACTACACTCTCTAAGATATTGTAGCCCTTTGTTACACTGTTAAGTGCTACACCGAGTACGGCACAGTTTGTTGTGATAAGAGGCAGATACACACCGAGTGCCTTGTAAAGAGGAGGCATCTGTTTCTTTAAGAACATCTCTACAAACTGAACAAGTGCTGCAATTACAAGAATGAACACGATAGTCTGTAAATATGACAGATTAAGCGGATACAGTATAAAATTGTAAATAAGCTGTGTAACGAATGTGGCGATTGTTATAACGAAAATTACCGCACCACCCATTCCGGCAGCAGTTTTTGTGTTCTTTGATACGCCGAGGAAAGGACAGATACCAAGGAACTGGCTAAGTACTACGTTGTTAACTATTGCATATGCTACTGCAATGAGCAGTAAATGACCTAATGTACCCATTATTTATCCCCTCCTTCTGTAGTGTTAGGCTCAACAGCGGCCTGTGCTGCTTTTGCTGATGGACATGATGCTCCACAATGTGCACAATCTCCTGAAAGGCAGCCTGCCGGCTCTGCAAGAGGTGTACCCTTTGCTTCCATCTTTTTACGGATGATATTCATGCCTGCAACGAGGAAACCAAGTACGAGGAAGGCTCCCGGTGCCATGATAAAGATTGTGATTGGTGTAAACCAGTCACCGAAAATCTTGATGTTGAAGAATGTTCCTGCACCTAAGATTTCACGGATAAGTCCGATGATTGTAAGACCCATGGTAAATCCAAGTCCCATTCCCATTCCATCAAAGATAGACTCTACAGGCGGATTCTTTGAAGCATAGCTCTCGGCACGTCCGAGGATAATACAGTTAACCACGATAAGTGGGATGTATACACCAAGTGCTGCTGAAAGACTAGGCAGATAAGCCTGCATTAAAAACTGTACTACTGTAACAAGAGATGCAACTATGACGATATACGCCGGCATACGCACTCCGTTAGGAATCACTTTTCTGAAAAGTGAAATCAAAAGGTTTGAACATATAAGTACCACCGTGGTGGAAAGTCCCATTCCAAGTCCGTTTACCGCACTTGATGTAACAGCCAGTGTAGGACACATACCAAGCATAAGTACAAAGGTAGGATTTTCCTTAATGATACCATTATATAAACGCTCTACATATTTGTTCATTAGTTGGCACCTCCCTGTAATTTATTCTGGAAGTAAGTAATAGCTGCGTTGCAGCCGTTGGCCATAGCCTTTGATGTGATGGTTGAGCCTGTGATGGCCTCAATCTCATCATCCTTTGAAGGTGTGGTCTTTACAACGTCGAACTTGTCTACTTTCTTGTTCTCAAACTGCTTGTAGAAATCAGCCTCCTCGGCCTTCATTCCAAGTCCCGGAGTCTCACTGATGCTTGTGATCGAGTAACCGTTTACAGTACCATCATTCTTGATACCTACAGAGAATGTGATACTTCCCTGGCTTCCATCCTTAGCTGTAACTGTGATGACATAGCCTAATGTCTCTTTGTTTGAATCAAGGGCAGTCTCAATATCATCGATTGTATCCTTGTAGCCCGCATCAGATACAAGCTTATCAGCTTCTTCAGCATCATAATCATATTTTTCAAATGATTTTGCATCCGAAAATACTGCCTGATATGCTTTCTGTGCTGCTGCTTTATTGGCCTTGTCGATAGGCTCTGCCGTGATTCCCTGAACCAGGGCAAGAATAAAACCAAGCACCAGAGTAAAGGCAGTTAAAATCAAAGCGTCATGTACAATACGTTTATTCATTCTTCTTTGCCTCCTTTACCATACCAAAGGCTCTTGGGATAGAAACCTTCTCAATAATAGGAACAAGGCAGTTGCTTAAGATGATAGCAAAGGAAACACCCTCTGCATTGGCACCGAAGCAACGGAATACTCCTGTCAATATACCACAACAGATACCGAATATTATCTTGCCCATCGGCGTAATCGGGCTTGTGACATAATCGGTTGCCATGAAAAATGCACCGAGCATCAGTCCGCCACCGCAGAGCTCTGCAACAACATAGTTGATATCAAATTGCTGTGCTCCGAAAAGGAACATGAAAACAGCAAATGTAATAATGTAGGATGCAGGAATCTTTAAATCAATGACTCCAAGTAAAATCATGATGATAGCACCTATTAAAATAGCTATAACTGATGTCTCACCAATTGTTCCTGCAGTATTTCCTATAAGCATATCCCTTACATTGACACTTGAAAGCCCCTCATTTTTGATGAGTGCAAGTGGTGTTGCTCCTGAGTATACATCCACGCCGTTTCTTGTGACATTGAAATTAGTCATATCAGCCGCAAATGCGATGAGAAGGAAGCATCTTCCACCAAGTGCCGGGTTCATAAAGTTCTGTCCAAGTCCTCCGAACATACACTTGACAATGATGATTGCAAATACTCCACCGAGTACAGCCTCCCACCACGGAAGTGAAACCGGAAGATTTAGTGCTAAAAGCAGTCCTGTAACTACCGCACTAAGGTCTGTAATTGTGCTCTTTTTCTTAACTATGTAGTCAAACACCCATTCTGATGCCACACACGATGCGATGGTAAGCAGAATGATAAAAAGTGCCCTAAATCCAAAATTGTAAATACCAAAAAGACTTGCCGGGAGTAATGCTATAATGACATAAAGCATTATTCTGTCAGTGGAATCCTTGGCACGTACATGTGGTGATGATGAAACATGATATAAATCACTCACTTTAATCCACCTCTTTCTTTATTTTTTGCTGGCCTGTTTTCTCTTTTCAGCGAGAACAAGCTTCTTCATTGTCTTAATAGGCTGAGCCACCTGTCTCCTTGACGGACATGCAAATGAACAGCTTCCACACTCAATACACTCAAGTCCGTGCCACTTCTCAAACTCATCCATCTGTCCACGCAAACCAAACTTCGCAAGACGGCTTGGAATGAGCTGCTCAGGACATGCCTCCACGCAACGACCGCAGTTAATGCATGCCTGTGGCTCAAATGCTGCCACCTCATCATGTGTGAAGCACAGTATTGATGAAGAGGTCTTTGTAGTAGGGATATCAAGACTAAACATGGCAAAGCCCATCATAGGACCGCCTGATATAATCTTCTCCGGCTGGCTCTTAAAGCCACCTGCAGCATCAACCAGCTCCTGATATGAGGTACCGATGCTGTATAAAATATTGGAAGGATTCTTCACAGCATCTCCTGTAACTGTTGAAATACGCTTCAAGACAGGCTGTCCATTCTTTACGGCATTGTAGACAGCAATGATTGTCTCTACATTATCAACGATACAGCCTGCATCAGCAGGGAGCATCTTAGAATTGATGGCTCTGCCGGTTGTAGCATAGATGAGCTGTCTCTCACCACCCTGTGGGTACTTTGTCATAAGCGGACAAACCTCAATACGTGGCTCATCCTTCGTGAGCTCTGTGAGCTTTTCGATACAGTCAGGCTTATTATCCTCTATACCAAGGATACCCTTTGCATTGTCAAAAAGCTGAAGTATGATCTTCATGCCGCCAATTAATTCCTCAGGATTCTCAAGCATACGTCTGTAGTCAGATGTGAGGTAAGGCTCACACTCTGCGCAGTTTGCGATAATATACTCAATCTTGTCCGGTTCCTTTGGAGAAAGCTTTACATGTGTAGGAAAACCGGCACCGCCCATGCCGACAACTCCCGCATTCTTGACCTTCTCGATGATTTCTTCCTTTGAAAGCGCAGTTACATCCTCGACGCTCTCATATGTTGTCTCAGTAAACATGCCATCATTTTCGATAACAATACTGTCAACCATATCGCCGACCGCCACACGTCGCTTCTCAATAGCCTTAACTTTTCCTGACACTGATGAATAGATAGGTGATGAAACAAAGCCACCGGCCTCTGCTATCATCTGTCCCTTCAACACAGTGTCACCTACGGCAACAACAGGCTTAGCCGGTGCGCCGATATGCTGCGAAACCGGATATACCATGTCGCCCTTGGGCAAAACTTCTTTAATTGGTGAATCCTTAGACAGCTCTTTGCCATCATATGGATGAACACCGCCAATAAACGTTTTATGACCCATTTTTGTGCCCCTCTTTCTTTTAGATTAATAACGTGGAAATGCTATTGCACATTACTATTCCTATTATACCACTTATGATTTTTAGTTAAATAGTATATTATGTACTTTTTTTAATACTTTATGTTATAATGTTTATACAAATGATATTCAAGGCAGGAATCGAAAAATGAAAACATTTCACAATGAAGAAATTTACATAAAAACCGATAATTTTTCGGACAGCATATTTAAAGAAAACACTATGTTCTTTGATATTGAGACAACAGGCTTTTCACCGGTGAAAGCGATTGTCTACATGATAGGCTGTGCAAGGCGCATTAAAAATCGTATTGTAATAGACCAGTATTTTGCCGAATCTCCCGATGACGAAGCAGCTGTAATTGAAGCCTTCGCAGGAAGTCTGTCAGGTTGCAGCACTATCATTTCCTTCAATGGCGTCGGTTTTGATATACCATTTTTAAAGAATAAATACAAGAAATATAAGCAGGAAGACCCCTTCTGTAATGTACAGATACTCGATATCTTTAAGGAGCTTTCCCCGATAAAGCCTCTTTTGTGCCTCGAAAACTACAAGCAAAAAAGCATCGAAGCATTTCTTGGCATAGATAGGGAGGATAAATATTCCGGTGGCGAGCTCATAAACGTTTATTATGAATATCTTGCCCAAAAGGACGACGAAAAGCTATCCCTTCTTTTGACACACAACTACGAGGATGTCCTTGGCATGACAAAGCTCCTTAGTATACTTTCGTATAAAGAATGCATACATGGCATTGCAGATATCACCGGTGTATCCGTAAACCCATATACAGCTTACGACGGCAGTCTGATGAATGAGCTTATCATATCATTTGAAAATAAATTTTCCGTTCCAAAATCTGTAAGCTTCCATGACAATGACATCTATCTGACCATCGGCACTACAAAAAGCTATGTGCGCGCAGAGATATTCGAGGGGGAAATGCGCCATTTCTACAGCGATTACAAAAACTACTACTATCTGCCAAAGGAGGACATGGCCATACACAAAAGTGTCGCAGCATATGTCGACCACGAATACCGCGAAAAATGCAAGGCGTACAACTGCTATGTGCGCAAAACCGGTACCTTCATCAGACAGTACTCTGACTTCATGAAGCCCGAGTTTCGATTCGATATAAAGGATAAGTACAGCTATTTCCTGCTGACTGAAGATTTTATAAATTCAAAACAGATGGTCCTGTCATATGTAAAACACATAACAGCCCATCTGTTTAACCTCTGATAAGATATCATGGCTTCCTGAAATAGAAACTGCTTAATCTCTCAAAGCCAAGCTCACGATATGTAGTTATCTGCTCAGTACTGCCTATAAACAGTATTCCCTTGGATTTTAAAGTATTGAAGAAATTTTTGTATATCATATCCTTCGCATCATCGGTAAAATAAATCACCACATTCCTGCACAGGATAAGATCGTAATCCTTTGGATATGAATCCTTCAACAGATTATGCTCCTTAAAGGTCACACATCGCTTGATATCATCAGATATCTTGTATGAGCCCTCCACCTGGGTAAAGTACTTCTTCTTCAGGTCAGCCGGCACATTTTCTACAGACTTTGCGCTGTAAAGCCCGGCTTTAGCACTCGCAATCACCTGGTCGTCAATATCTGTAGCCAGTATCTTTATACGAGACAGTGGAACATGCTTCGAAAAAGCCATGGCAAGCGAATACGGCTCATCCCCTGTTGAGCATGCCGCGCTCCATATCTTAATAGTCCCTGTATTGTTCTTTAATATCTCAGGAATGACCTCTCTGTCCAAAAAACTCCACTGATCAGGATTCCTATAGAACTCAGATACATTGATAGTGATAAAATTGATAAACTGTTTAAACTTAGCCTTATCTGTAGAAATCATCTCAATGTATGTCTCATAAGAATCAGCCCCATTTTTTCTCGCAAGAGTATCAATACGCCTGCGCATCTGCTTTTCTTTATAATAATTGAGATCTATCTGCGTCAGCCTATACACTTCCTTTTTAAACCATTCATAATGATCAAACATCACAATCCTCCAATATGTGCCACCCGATACAAATAAAAGCTGCCATATAATTATATATGACAGCTTTAAAATCAAAAACTACTCGTTATCAGAAGCAACCTCGTCAATATTTACATCTGCAACATCTGCTCCATCATCCTCTGAATCAAGGAGAGCCTTCATGCTTAAGCTGATTTTCTTATCGTCCTCATTGAACTCAACAACCTTAGCTTCAACCTCCTGACCAATCTTGAGAACATCTGATGGCTTCTCAACATGATCCTTTGAAATCTGTGAAACATGAAGAAGTGCGTCAACACCAGGAGCAAGCTCGATGAATGCACCAAAATCAGTCATTCTGGCTACTTTGCCCTTTACGATATTGCCAGGAGCAAATTTCTCTGTTGCACCATTCCATGGATTCTCGTCATCAAACTTCATTGAAAGAGCAATCTTAGAACCATTGATGTTCTTAACAAATACTCTTACAGTCTGTCCAACAGTGAATACCTTCTTAGGGTTCTCTACTCTGCCCCAAGACATCTCTGAGATATGAAGTAATCCGTCTACTCCGCCAAGATCGATGAATGCACCGAAATCTGTAACATTCTTAACTGTTCCTTCGATTACATCTCCAACGTGAAGATTTGCAAGAAGCTCTTCCTGCTGTTTAGCCTTCTGCTCAACGAGTAATACCTTTCTATTTCCGATAATACGTCTCTTTCTTGGATCGAACTCTGTGATGATAAACTCAATCTCCTGATCCTTGAACTTGTTGAGATCCTTCTCATAAGTGTCTGATACAAGGCTTGCAGGGATGAATACTCTTGTCTCATCAACACTGACACATACACCACCGGCTAATACCTGTGTAACTTTTGCCTTTAATACTTCCTGGTTCTCAAAAGCCTCCTCAAGACGCTTGCTGCCCTTCTCTGCCTGAAGGCGCTTGTAAGAAAGGATAACCTGGCCCTCGCCATCGTTAAGCTTAACTACCTTGGCTTCCATCTTGTCGCCAACCTTTACAACAGTAGTAAGATCAACGTTCGGCTCATTTGTGTACTCGTTTCTAGTAATAATTCCGTCTGATTTGTATCCAATATTTAAGAAAATCTCGTCAGGTTTAACATCAATAACGGTACCTTCTACCACTTCTCCATTTCTTATAGTTTTAAAAGATTCTTCCAGCATTTGTTCAAAGCTCATTTCTGACATTCTTTGAAACCTCCTCAATGATATTATTTGGGGTTGAAGCCCCTGCTGTAATACCTACGTTATTGTTGGACCTGATTTGTGTATAATCCATTTCGTCACTTGTCTGTATATAGTAAGTATTTTTGCATTCGTTTTTACATATTTCAAATAGCTTCTGTGTATTGGAGCTGTGCCTGTCGCCTATGACAATCATGACATCTGAGCACTGTGCTACCTTTCTTGCTTCGGTCTGTCTGACCTCTGTAGCATTACAGATTGTATTTAAAACAGTTATATCATAACCTTTTTTTGCAATAATTTCAACTATATCTTGAAATTTATTGTAGTTAAATGTCGTTTGTGACACTATGCATAGTTTTTTTGTACTATTTTTCATGTAATTCTCGGCATCCTCAGGCGAATTTATTATGGTTACATGGCATTTTTCGTCTGCCCAGCCCTTTATTCCACACACCTCAGGGTGCTTTGGACTGCCGACAATTATAATATCATAGCCCTTTGAGCTGTAATCCTCCACATATCTGTGAATTTTTGATACAAAAGGACAGGTTGCATTAAGCACCTCAAAGCCACAGTTTTTTATCCTGTCATACTCAGCCTTGCTTATACCGTGTGAACGGATAATCATCACACCCTTTTCATGAGAAGAAAGCTCATCGAGATCGTTTATGACGGTTACGCCATTTTTTTCCATATCCTTTACGACCTCATCATTGTGAATAATCGGGCCATAGGTGTATATAGGCACATTTTCCTTTTCAATTGCCTCATAGACCATATTTACTGCTCTCGTCACTCCAAAACAAAAGCCGGCGCTCTTTGCAATAGTAAGCTCTCCCATACGCTATGCCTCTTTCACAAGCTGTTTCATTCTATCTACCACCTCATCGATTGTCATATCGGACGAATCAAGCAGCACAGCATCATCCGCCTGCTTCAAAGGTGATGTCTCTCTTGTCATATCCCTGTGGTCTCTCTCTATAATATCCTTCTCGATTGCATCAATATCGCATTTCTCACCCTTTGCAGTAAGCTCATCGAAGCGTCTCTTTGCACGCACTTTTGAGCTTGCTGTTAAAAATATCTTGACATTGGCATCCGGAAGCACAACAGTTCCTATATCTCTTCCATCCATCACCACATTCTCTCTGGCAGCGAGCTGTCTTTGAAGCTCAACAAGCTTTTCTCTAACTACAGGATAGACGCTGGTAGCTGATGCCATATTGCCGACAGCCTCCTGTCTTATAAAGCCTGTGATATTCTCACCATTTAAGATAACCTGCTGTTCACCGTTTTCATAGCTGATTGAAACCTCAACATCCTCACACAGCTTCGTGATGGTGTCAATATCATCCTTGTCCACACCCTTTTGGATAAAATAGTATGCCATGGCACGGTACATGGCACCTGTATCGACATAAATTGCGCCAAGTTCCTTTGCAAGTCTCTTTGCTATAGTGCTTTTTCCGGCTCCTGCCGGTCCGTCAATTGCTATATTGTATCTCATAATTTCTCCTTAAAATATTATTGTTCATTATCATCAAACCGCTGCACTTGTTCCTGCCAGATATCCTGTGGACCATGCTATCTGCAGATTGAAGCCTCCCGTATATGCATCCAGATCCAGCACCTCGCCGGCAAAGTAGAGGCCATTCACAAGCTTCGACTCCATAGTTGATGGATTGATTTCCTTCACCTTTATGCCACCCTTTGTGATAATAGCTTCATTATATCCTCTTGGACCATTAAGAGTGACAGGCAGCTTCTTAAAAAGCATAAGAAGTCTGTTTCTTTCCTCTTTCGATATCTCATTGACCTTCTTATCCGGGTCAATGCCTGAAAGCTCAATTATCACCGGAATCATTTTTGCAGGCAAAAGCCTGTTTATCGAATTCTTAAACTGCTTGTTTTTTGCCTCCTCAAACTCCCTGAGAATCCTCTTGTCCAAGGCCTCCTGTGTGAGAGCCGGCTTCAAATCAATATACATGTCAAGAGGCTGCTTAATAAGGCTTTGCTTAATTGATGCACTCGCAGACAAAATCATAGGGCCGCTGACCCCGAAATGCGTAAAAAGCATCTCTCCAAAATCCTCATACAGCTTCTTTTTGCCACTATATATGGAAATAGCCGTATTTTTAAGTGAAAGCCCCTGAAGACCCTTTACCCACTCTTCCTTTACATTAAATGGCACAAGCGACGGTGTGCACTCTGTCACAGTATGACCTGCGCTTTCTGCCATTTTGTAGCCGTCTCCGGTAGAGCCTGTAGAAGGATATGAAAGTCCTCCTGTGGCAACAATAACTGCATCAGCATCCATTTTTGTGCCATCCTTTAATATGACACCTGTTATTTTTAATTCAGTTTTTTTATCAGCAGCTTCTTCATCTGCCTTTGTATCAGTGATTTTCTCATAGCACAGCTTCGATACCTCCGTATGAAGCAATACCTCCACTTTCTTTTCCTTCAAAGCTCTCTGTAAAGCAAAAATCACATCCGACGACTTATCAGACACCGGAAACACACGATTGCCACGTTCCACCTTTACGGGCATGCCATGATTCTCAAAAAAATCAATCACCCTGCTGTTGTCAAAGCCATAAAAAGCGCTGTACAAAAACTTACTGTTGCTCTTTACATTTAAAAAAAGCTCCTCGACATCGCACGCATTGGTCAGGTTGCATCTGCCTTTTCCGGTTATATATATTTTCTTTCCAAGCTTTTCATTTTTTTCAAGAAGCGTAACATTATTTCCTGCGTCTGCAGCAAAATATGCCGCAAGCATTCCGGCGGCTCCGCCACCTACCACAATAATATTCTTACTCATCCTGTGAATCCTCCAGCTTAGCGTAATGTACCTTTATAGAGTCATCAATGTAATCGATCTCATCATTCTCGTACACCTGATACTCATTCCATATATCCTCAAGCTCTGTCAGTGTCTTTGCAACAATACTCTGCTTTTTCATGCAAAGAGCCACAATCAGGGCATTGATGACAGAAAGCGGAGCAACAAGTGAATCAACTATAGAGGCCATATCACTATCGGCAATCAAATTGCATGAAGAATATAGATTCATCGGTGAATGAATACTGTCTGTGATAGTGATAACCTTTGCACTCCTGTTGTTGGCAAATTCCAGTGCCTTAAGAGTACGCATAGAATAACGCGGAAAGCTGATGCCGATAATCACATCCTCCTTGCCAATACGCACCATCTGCTCAAAAAGCTCGCTCGAGCTGTTTGTCGTAAGCAAACACACATCCTCAAACATCAGATTCATATAAAATGCAAGAAAGCTCGCAAGAGGTGCACAGCTTCTGATTCCGACAATATAAATTTTCCTTGACTGTAAAATAGTATCTACCGCCAGGTCAAATGCATCCGCATCAATTTTTTCCAGAGTGGTCTTAATCTTGTCACGATCAGACTGCAGTACAGTTTCAAGAATCTGTGACTGGCTGATACGCCCATATGTGACCTCCATTCGCTGAACCGAATTGAGCTTGTTCCTTACAAGCTCCTCAAGTGCCTTCTGAAAATCGGGATATCCCTTATATCCGAGCGATGTAGCGAACCTGACAACCGTAGACTCAGAAATTCCTACCGTCTCGCCCATTTTAGCCGCTGTCAGAAAGACAGCCTTATCATAATTATCAGTTATGTATGTAGCAAGCAGCTTGTGCCCCTTGCTCATCGTACTGTATTTAGCATTTATCCTGTTAAGTAAGTCGTTAGTATTTGACATCATATACTCCTGAGCTTTCCCGTTTATGGCTGTGCTTCACACATTTGTGTGCTTTGCAGCAATTTTTTCATACCTTAAAATATTATCACTTTTTTCCTCTATATGAAAGAGCGAATTTATATTTTTTGCCACACAATACAAAAAACAGGCCCGGCAAAGCCGGACCTGTTTGAAATTCAAAAGCATGTATTATATTTTAAATACTATACAGGGTAAGCCTTATTCTCAGTATCAGCGGCCTTTGCATCAACACCTGTCTGCTGTGCCTGTCTGTACTTGAAGAAATCAGTAGCAACCTGTGGGAAAAGAGCATAAGAAAGAACATCCTCATCCTGCTGTTTCCACTGCTTCATCTCAGCCTCAATCTTGTCAAGCTCTGGCTCAAGAAGATCTGCCGGACGACATGTGATGGCATTCTTCTTATCATCACCAAGAACCTTGTCAACAACCTCAGGGTTGAAAGGCTTAACTGTCTGACCATACTTACCAAGAAGGATATCCTTAGTCTCCTTAGTAGCAACCTTGTATCTCTCGCCCATAAGTACGTTAAATACAGCCTGTGTACCAACGATCTGTGAAGAAGGAGTTACAAGTGGTGGCTCACCGAGGTCTTTACGCACACGAGGTACCTCTGCGAGAACCTCCTCGTACTTGTCCTCTTTGCCCTGCTCCTTGAGCTGTGAAATAAGGTTTGAAAGCATTCCTCCAGGAACCTGGTAACGGAGAGTATTGATATTTACTCCGAGTACCTTTGGGTTCATGAGACCTGAAGCTAAAGCTTCCTCTCTCATTGGTCTGAAGTAATCAGCAATCTCACTTAAGAGATTAAGATCAAGACCTGTATCAAACTCTGTGCCCTTGAATGCCTCAACCATAACCTCTGTTGCAGGCTGGCTTGTTCCAAGAGCGAATGGTGACATAGCTGTGTCAATGATATCAACTCCGGCCTCAACAGCCTTCATGTATGTCATTGAAGCAACACCTGATGTGTAGTGTGTATGAAGCTCAACAGGAAGGCTTGTAGAATCCTTTAAAGCCTGAACAAGCTCTGTAGCCTTTGCAGGAACTAAAAGACCGGCCATATCCTTGATACAAAGTGAGTCAGCACCCATGTCCTCAACTCTCTTTGCCATATCCATCCAGTAGTCAAGTGTGTAAGCATCTCCAAGTGTGTATGAAAGAGCTACCTGGGCATGTCCCTTTTCCTTGTTACATGCTGTAACTGCTGTCTGTAAGTTTCTGATATCATTTAAGCAGTCGAAAATACGGATGATATCGATTCCGTTTGCGATTGACTTCTGTACGAAATACTCAACAACATCATCTGCATATGGACGATATCCTAAGATATTCTGTCCACGGAAAAGCATCTGGAGCTTTGTATTTTTGAAGCCGTCTCTTAATTTTCTGAGACGATCCCATGGATCTTCCTTTAAGAATCTAAGGCAGGCATCAAATGTTGCACCACCCCAGCACTCTACTGCGTTGTATCCAACCTTGTCCATTTTGTCAACGATTGGAAGCATCTGCTCTGTTGTCATTCTGGTTGCAATCAGTGACTGATGTGCATCACGAAGAACAGTTTCTGTTATTTTTAATGGTTTCTTTACCACTTCTGACATGATTAATCCTCCTTAATTAAATCTAAATACCGAATATAGCCATGAAGCATCCGGCCGCTACGGCAGTTCCAATAACACCGGCTACGTTAGGTCCCATAGCATGCATAAGAAGGAAGTTTGTTGGATCCTCTTCTGCACCGACCTTCTGAGATACACGGGCAGCCATAGGAACAGCGGATACACCGGCTGAACCGATAAGTGGATTGATCTTGCCTTTTGTAAAGAAGCATAAAAGCTTTCCAAAAAGTACTCCGGCAGCAGTTCCCACCATGAATGCAATAAGACCAAGGATAACGATCTTGATTGTGCTCATATTAAGGAATGACTCTGCGCTTGTAGAAGCACCTACTGATGTACCGAGTAAGATAACTACAATGTACATAAGGGCGTTGCTTGCTGTCTCCTGAAGCTGACGTACTACACCAGACTCACGGAAAAGGTTTCCAAGCATGAGCATACCAACGAGTGGTGCTGTAGTTGGAAGCAGTGTACAAACAACGATAGTAACTACTACAGGGAAGAGAATTCTCTCAAGCTTGCTTACAGGACGAAGGTTCTGCATCTTGATTGCACGCTCTTTCTTTGTAGTAAATAATTTCATAATTGGCGGCTGGATGATAGGTACTAATGCCATGTACGAGTACGCTGCCACGGCGATAGGTCCCATCAGACCTGTCTGACCTAATTTTCCGGCAAGGAAAATAGATGTAGGTCCATCAGCTCCACCGATGATAGATACGGCTGCTGCTGCCTTGTCATTGAATCCGAGAAGGATTGCAAGGAAATAAGCTCCGAAAATACCAAACTGTGCTGCAGCTCCGAGTAAGAAGCTGATAGGGTTTGCGATAAGCGGACCAAAGTCTGTCATAGCTCCGACACCGAGGAAAATCAGTGAAGGAAGAATTGACCACTCATCAAGTGTATAGAAATAATAAAGTAAACCACCTACTCCATTGCTTGAGTGCTCAGGACTTACAATAATATCAGGATAGATATTAACAAGGAGCATACCAAAAGCAATAGGTACTAAAAGTAAAGGCTCAAATCCTTTTTTAATAGCCAAAAACAGGAATACACATGCTACGGCAATCATAACATAGTTTCCGACTGACAGATTAAAAAAGGCAGTCTGATGTAGGAGGTTTGAAAGTGTTTCACCTACGTAACTCAAATTAGTTTACCTCCTGGAATTAGTTTAATGTTGCAAGTAATGCACCTGACTCTACTGAATCACCAACAGCAACATCAATGCTTGCTACTGTTCCATCCTGTGGTGCAACAACAGGTGTCTCCATCTTCATGATCTCAAGAATAAGAAGTGTATCACCCTTCTTTACTGCATCGCCAACCTTAGCCTCGAGCTTAAATACCTTTCCGGCAGCTCCGGCCTCAACCTTGATGCTTCCTGCTCCTGCAGGTGCAGCAGCCTTTGGTGCAGCGGCAGCAGGTGCTGCAGCTCTTCTAGGTGCGCTTGCTGTGCTAGGTGTGCTTCCTGTCTCTTCTACTGTAACATCGTAAACATTTCCGTTAACGGTAATTGTATAGTTTTTCATCTCAAATGTCCTCCTAAATTATCTTCTATTGATTGAACGGACTACAAAGCCCTCTGTTGTAGTACCCTCGCTTGCTGCTATAGCTGCTGAGATAACAGCTACAAGCTCTGTATCATCTGTAAGGTCTGTAGCAGGTGCTGCTGCAACAACAGCCTCTTTCTTTTCAGGCTCGCTCTTTGCTTCTGCCTTCTTTGGCTTATTACCGATAAGAGCAATAAACTTGAAGCAGTAAATGATAAGAGAGATAAGAATAAGTACACAGAATACAATACTCATTGAAATTACTGTGTTCTGTCCTGCCTTAGCAAGCTTCTGTCCCATTGTCTGAACAGGAGTAAGTGAGATTCCTGTTACCTCCATGGTAACCGAATCATATACTAATTCGTATGTTACATCCTGCTTGCCAAATGTAAGTGTCATATCGGTAGTGAGTGTACCACCTGACTTGGTTACTGTAAAATCCTTGCCATTAGTTGCATCCTTTACGTCTCCGTATTTGTCAACCAGATCAAGCCATGATGAAACGGCATCAAGCTCAGCGTCGATATTTTTCATTGAAACGCTTCTTCCCGACTGTCCGAGTGTGTTGTAAACAACCTCACCCTCTGTCATGCCTGTCTTCTCCTCAACTTCCTTGACACTCTTCTCATAGTTGTCATAACCGCCACAACTATCTACGAGCGCAATGTAGTTCTGGATATTGCCAAGGCTGTCTGTTGCCTCAGTATGAAGCTCGTCTGTTGTGTATCCGCCGTATGTCTTTTCGGCATTGTCAGAGCCACATGCTCCAAGCATACATACAATCATAAGAAGGCTAAGGATATATGTTATTTTTTTCTTCATAACAAAATGCGCCTTTCTATTATTTAGTTCCGTGTTTCTTCTCTGGTGCATCTACATATTTGGTGTAAAGCATCTCAAAAGCACCTACAAGATATTTTCTTGTGTCAGCCGGATCAATGATGAGGTCTACATATCCTCTGGCTGCTGCTGATGAAACAGAAGACTGAAGCTTCTCGTAATCAGCTGCCTTCTCATCGATTTCCTTTGCATCAGCGCCCGGATACATAATCTCAGCTGCAATCTTTGAATCCATCATACCAATCTTTGCATCAGGGTATGCATAAACCATATCAGCTCCGATTGACTTAGAGTTCATTGCAACATATGCGCTTCCGTAAGCCTCTCCTGTAATCAGGTTAACCTTAGGACATGTTGCACTTGAGAATGCATATGTCATTCTAGCAAGAGCCTTTGCAAGCTTCTTCTCAGAGCACATGCAGTTCTTGAATCCGTTTACGTTTGTAAGTGTAAGTACAGGGATTGAGAAAGCATCACAGAATGATACAAACTCAGCTGCCTTGTTACAGCCCTTTGCAGTAAGAGAAAGTGCAAACTCCTCTGCCTTCTTGCCCTCAGCATCATATACTGTGCTGCAGTTTGCAACTGCACCGACTGTCATGCCGTTTAATTTAACAAAGCCTGTTACCATATTCTTGGCAAAGTCTTTCTTTGTCTCAAAGAATACATGATCATCAGAAAGCTCTGATAAGAGGAATCTTGGATCAGCCTTCATATCAGCCATGCTGTTACATGCTCTGTTGAGATCATCCTCACATGAGTCTGTGTATACATCTCCCTCGTTGTTGAGCGGAAGCATGCTGACAAGAGCTCTGATATCAGCGATAATATCATCCTCTGAACCGATTCCGTCTACACATCCATTGTTCTCACTCTGGAATGAAGCTGCTGCTGTATCGCATTTCTCAACGCGGTTACCCTCTATTGCATCAGGAGTATTAACAAACATTCTGCCCTTAGACTCTTCGATATAAGCGAAATCACAAAGAGCCGGTACTACAGAAAGTCCGCCACCACAATTACCGAATACACCACAAATCTGTGGAATAACGCCACTTGCTGCAACTTCCTTGGCGTAGATAAGACCAAATCCGTCTAAAGCATCAACTGACTCCTGAAGTCTGATACCACCACAATCGATAAATCCGATAACAGGTGCGCCCATTTTCATGGCCATATCATATACAGAAGCAATTTTCTTTGCATGCATCTCGCCGATTGTTCCGTTAAGAACTGTTGCATCCTGGCTGTAGATAAATACAAGATTTCCATCAATCAGACCGTGTCCGATAATAACACCATCTGAAGGAGCTTTTGCTGCAGTAAGGTTAAAATCTGTACTGCGAGCTGTCACAAGAGAACCAATTTCCATGAAACTGTTCTCGTCGACTAACTTAGCAATACGCTGCATTGCCAAGCTTTGATTGTTACTACTCATTTTATATCCTCCATCTATAAAAAAATAAAATTTTTCGCTAGTATGATAATAGACTATTTCTAAATTTTTTTCAACTAATTTGTTAAATTTTTAACTTTAATTTTTGTTTAGAAAAAATTTCCTATATTAATTGTAAAATTCTTGAGAAAATTCTTGCAAATTTTCTTATTTTTCTTGTTATTTTCTATATATTTTAAGTTAATTGTGTTTCGTGTATCACCGGTCTGTTGTGTTGTTACACAAGCAGCATCACAGTAAGAATCTTCGGCAGCATCTGAAACCGCATACTCCACCAGACTCTTTGCATCAGCCCACTTATAGTTTTTATTGTTTGGCCACCCACAGCCCAAGAGAGAAAGGCACATTCTCCTTCCATCCTTTTCAACTGCTGCGACATAGCAGTAGCCTGCTTTTGTGGTAAAGCCGGTCTTTCCCGATATGCAATAATCCGTCTCCGTAAGGAGCCTGTTGTGATTGCTAAAAACCATCTGACCTTCCTTTGTCTCAAATGTGTACTTCATAGTCTGTGTTATCTCAAGAAACTGTGTTGATTTTGGTGATTTCCACGCACAATAAGACATTATAACACACAAATCTCCCGCCGTGGAGTGGTGAAAGCTTATATCATTCTCAGCATCCAGCCCATTTGGTGTAATAAAATACGTGCCAAGGCAACCTATCTCATTTGCTTTTTCATTCATAAGCTTTGCAAAGCCCTCCGTCGAGCCACCCACATGCTCCGCAATCGCATAGGCACAGTCATTGAACGACTCAAGCATCATGCCATAGAGTAAATCCTTCATATTATAGCTATTCCCGGCCACAAGTCCAAGCTTGACCGCAGGCTGTGATGCGGCATTTTGTGAAACCGTGACCATATCATTTATATCGGCTTTCTCAAGTGCCACAATGCACGTAAGAAGCTTCGTGGTGCTGGCATTTGCCATGCTGTCTCTCATATTTCTGCCATATATAAACGTCTCGTCATCCGCATCATATAATGCCGCTGAAACAGCATGAAGCTTTGGCTCATTTACGGCTTTGTCAGTATTCTTAGCAACAGTATTTTCCGCTGCCATAAACACACTTTTCTTTTCCAAACCGGGCATTTTTTGCTTTTCCAGCGTCTTAAAATCAAGCAAACAGCTGACAGTACAAACCAACACACAAATGAAAACCATTAAAGCTATTTTCGACTTATATTTTCTAAAAAAAATAATCATATAATTACCTCCATCGGTAATATATATGATTATTTGCATGTCCTTATTATATGAAATGGCAGCTTACGCAATACACCTGCACTACACATCAAGCTTCACGTGCATCTCTTCCTCTGCCTCCTGCTTAAACTCCTCAACCTGCACAGGGCTTAGTACCGGCAGCTCGTCGATAGACGAAACCCCAAAGCTCCTTAGAAATTCCTCTGTGGTACCAAACAAAAGCGGTCTTCCCGGAGCATCAAGCCTTCCAAGCTCCTGCACCAGATTGTACTCGACAAGCTTGCTTACGGCATGTTCACTTGACACACCTCTGATTTTTTCTATTTCTGCCTTTGTTACAGGCTGCTTGTACGCTATGATTGAAAGAGTCTCTAAAAGCACATCAGTAAGCACCCTCTTCTTAGGCTGCTTTGCAATGCGGATGAGATATTCATACATCTGTGGCTTTGTACACATCTGATAAGCACCATCAAGCTCTATGATATTCATACCTATATTTGAAGAGCTTCTATACTCCTTAATCAGCTCGTCAAGCAGCTTTTTTGTTTCTTTTTCATTTAATTGTATTGCATCGGCTATCCTTCCAAGCTCCACGGATTCTCCCATGGTAAATAAAATAGCCTCTATTGCAGCTTTATAATTCATATATCCTCAACCCCTCTTTATGCAGCAATTCTTGACTCAATCCGGATATCATCAAAAATATGCTCCTGAACGATAGTTAATTTGCCGGTCTTCATAAGCTCCAGTATGGCAAGAAATGTAACTATGACTTCCACTTTGCTTGACGATGCAGTAAGCATCCCTCTAAAGCTGAAGTGCTTGTGTGAGGCAGCATAGTCTGTCAGATATTCCATCTTTTCCTCTAAGGAGACCTCTTCCTTTTCAATCTTTCCAAACTTCGAACGGACCTTATCTATCTTTTCTTCCTGTCTCTTCATTATACTTTGAAAGATTCTGTTTAAATCAGAAAGACGGATATCTCCGACAAGCTCCTCAAGATTAACAGGCTCCTCATATGCAAGGACCTCATCAGGTATGTCCTTCTTCTTATACCACACCTTGCCGGCATCCAGCTGGCGATCCTTAAGCTCATTTGCCATGCACTTGTACATCTTGTACTCAAGCAGCTGCTGCACAAGCTCTGCTCTTGGATCTTCCTGTTCCTGCTCTTCTTCCTCTTTCTTTGGGAGAAGCATCTTTGACTTTATATCAAGGAGCGTAGCTGCCATCACGAGAAACTCGCTGAGCGTGTCCAGGTTATCCTTTTTCATCTGATCCACATACTCCATGTACTGCGCTGTAATCTCGACAATCGGGATATCATAAATATTTACTTTATTTTTCTCTATCAGGTATAAAAGCAGATCAAGCGGTCCCTCAAACACCTGAAGCTTAAAAGTCATATCCATAATTTGTTCTCCGTTAATCCTTCAAAAACTGTGCCATAACGTAATTGGCTACATCCTTTCCTCTCTCCGATAAATAGATATGCCCGGCCTTTACCACGAGCAGCTCCTGTTTTTTCAGGCTGTCTATCGTATCCTTGTAGATTGCATCTATCGAAATACCAAATGCCCTCTCAAAGTCTTCTCTTGTGACCCCATCATTCATACGAAGTCCAAGAAACATAAACTCCTCCATCTGTCCCTTTTTGTCTATAACATCAGCTGCCACATGCAGATTGGCCTTAAATATATCATCACCCACATCATGTATATGACGGCAGCGCGACAGATATTCATCCATATCGGATGTATTGGTATATCTGACATTTGATATAAGCGATGCCGCCCCTATTCCAAGCCCTAAATAGTCAGCTCTGGTCCAGTAGCCTATATTATGGCGGCACTCCATACCTCTTTTAGCATAGTTAGATGTCTCATACTGCCTGTAGCCGGCATCCATAAACGCCTTCTGCCCCGCCTTTTCCATATCATATAACTCGTCCTCATTAGGAAGAAACTCCGTTCTCATGCCCGCCTCCTGGCGCACCATGTCAAACTTGTACTTTTCATAGAAAGGAGTACCCTTTTCCACTATAAGAGAATACGCCGATATATGATCCGGATGAAGCCTTATAATCTTGTTTACTGTCGCCATATACTGTGACGCTGACTGTCCCGGCAGACCATACATCAAATCTACATTGATATTTTTAAAGCCCACATTTCTGGCCACCTCATAATTCGTCACAAACTGTTCAAAGGTATGTATACGCCCGAGCAGCTTAAGCTCATCATTATTTGCCGACTGCAGTCCTATTGACAGGCGGTTGATTCCCGCATCCCTGTATGCTAAAAGCTTTTCCCTGCTAAGCGTACCGGGATTGCACTCTATGGATATCTCAGCATCAGGCAGCACATTAAAGCAGTCAAACACACCCTCCATCAAAGCAGCAATCCACTGCTCATCTATAGAGCTTGGTGTACCTCCTCCGATATAGACAGACGACACCTGATAGTTCTTCATAAGCGGGCCGTAAAATATCATTTCCGCCATAAGCCCCTTGACATAGCGAAGCTTTGCATCATCGTCTGCGGGAAATGATAAAAAATCACAATATTCACATTTTCTCACACAAAATGGTATATGAATATAAATCTCAAGATTCTTCATATGTGCGATTACTCCTCATCCAGCTTAAGCACACTCATGAATGCCTCCTGTGGTATCTCTACATTGCCCACCTGACGCATCCTCTTCTTTCCTTCCTTCTGCTTCTCAAGCAGCTTCTTCTTACGTGAAATATCACCACCGTAGCACTTGGCAAGTACATCCTTGCGAAGCGCCTTAACAGTCTCTCTTGCTATAATCTTGCCACCGACTGCTGCCTGAATAGGTATCTCAAACAAATGCCTTGGTATCTCACCCTTAAGCTTCTCGCACATCTTACGGCCTCTTTCGTATGCACTCTCCTTGAATACGATAAATGAAAGTGCATCGACCATTTCCTTATTGATTAAGATGTCAAGCTTGACAAGCTCTGAGCGCTCATAATCCTTCATCTCATAGTCAAACGAAGCATATCCCCTCGAGCGTGACTTTAAAGCATCAAAGAAATCATAGATAATCTCATTTAATGGCAAGTCGTACTTTATGAGAGCTCGTGTTTTTTCGATATACTCCATGCTGATATAGACTCCTCGTCTCTCCTGGCACAGCTTCATAATCGCACCGACATAGTCACTTGTGACCATAATCTCTGCAGATACGTATGGCTCCTCCATATACTCAATCTCTGACGGATCTGGCATATTTGAAGGATTGGTCAGATCTATCACCTCACCGCTTGTCTTGTGAATCTTGTAAATAACACTAGGTGCAGTGGTAACGAGATCCAGATCAAACTCTCTCTCCAGTCTCTCCTGAATAATTTCCAGATGTAAAAGACCAAGGAATCCGCATCTGAAGCCAAAGCCAAGTGCCAGTGATGTCTCAGGCTCAAACTGTAATGAAGCGTCGTTGACCTGCAGCTTTTCAAGCGCATCCCTTAAATCAGGATACTTTGCACTGTCCGCAGGATAAAGACCACAGTAAACCATAGGGTTGACCTTCTTATAGCCAGGAAGCGCCTCATCGCACGGTCTGTCAACGAGTGTAACTGTATCACCCACGCGTGTATCCCTGACATTTTTGATGCTGGCCGCAATGTATCCAACCATACCGGCCGAAAGCTCATCGCATGGTATAAACTGGCCTGCGCCAAAATAACCCACCTCTGTAACCACATCAGATGCACCTGTAGCCATCATCTTTATTGTGTCTCCTACCTTTACAGATCCCTCTCTCAGTCGGCAGAAAATAATGACTCCCTTATAAGAATCATATGTTGCATCAAATATAAGTGCCTTAAGCGGTGCATCTTTATCTCCTGTTGGTGCCGGAATCTTTTTTACAATCTGCTCCAGCACATCCTCTATATTGAGTCCTGTCTTTGCGGAAATACGCGGTGCATCCATAGCTTCAATACCGATAACATCCTCTATCTCCTGTGCCACCTCATCCGGGCGCGCACTCGGCAGATCCACCTTATTTATAACAGGAAATACATCCAGGTCATGATCCAGTGCAAGGTAAACATTTGCAAGTGTCTGTGCCTCAACGCCCTGGGCCGCATCCACTACAAGTATAGCTCCGTCACATGCCGCAAGACTCCTTGATACCTCATAGTTAAAATCCACGTGTCCCGGTGTATCTATCAGATTAAAAATATACTCTTCGCCATCCTTTGCGGTATATATAATACGGACTGCCTGAGACTTGATTGTGATACCACGCTCTCTCTCTAAATCCATATTGTCGAGCACCTGAGCCTGCATCTCCCTGCTGGTAAGTGTGCCTGTTTTTTCTATAATTCTGTCCGCGAGTGTAGATTTACCGTGATCAATATGGGCAATAATACAAAAATTGCGGATTTTGCTCTGATCTATTGACATATGTCCTCCTAATGCTTTCAATAACTCATCAAAGTTTATCAGATTTGTGAAATAAAGTCTATATTATTTTAACACTTTATCAAGTATATCTGCAAGTGGTTCCATTGCATTGTACGCCTCCTCCTTGGTATTTGTCTGCGCTCCCACCTCCACGAGCAGTGATTTCGGACACAGATGCATATTATATCTGTAGCCCTTTAAGTATATGCGCCTTGTAAGCCCCGGATAATACTCATTTGCCATGAGCTGCAGCTGAAATGAAAACGCCAGATTATCCCCCAGATACTCATTGGGCAGACTATTAATCGGTCCCCTTGCAGCAGTGCGGCACAGCCCGTTAAAAAACATAATCTGTGCCATAGGCTTTCCATCTATTGTGGCAGCAAGCCTTGTAGTCTCAGCCACTCCATCCCTGTGCAGGTCAATAACCACCTTTATAGACGGATTTTTCTCAATAATCTCTGTAATCTCAGGAAGCGAATTAGAATACGCATGGTCGCGGTCATTCACATCATACTGCCCCTTGTGATGCAGCACATTGTAGCCGTATTTTTCCCTCAAAAGTGATTCAAGCCTGTCACCCACTCCAACTACGGTCTCTGTCTCTGATGTATCAAGGGAATCACTGTACCCCTCCTGCGAATGTGTATGGTATATGAGTATATCAGGACCGTTGCCTGACTTTTCTATAGACATATCGCGCCCAAGCAAAACCTCCTCACACAGCTCATCGGCTCCAATATATGTAGTCTTGTCCACCTGATAATAGTTTTTTACCAGATTGTCAAAGCTCATATCTACCTGCGGCATTTTCACGTTCTGCTGCTCCTTGAGCTCTGCCAGCTCACCTTTTTTTTCAGCTTCATCAACAAATGCCAGCTGATCGGTATCCGGCAGCATATTGTTCCTGACACTTGCATTTTCATTTTCCATCGCAGCAAGCTCCTCATATGAGAGAATACCTCCTGCTGTATCCTCATCCTCCACAATACGCAGCTCCTTCTTTTTTGAATCATCACACTCCTTGTCAGAATATGTAAGGTGCGGAAATTTTTCTTCCACGAACTTCTTTCCCACACCATCACCGCAAAACAGCATAGACGCAATATATATAAATGCTATAAGCACAATCATTTTCTTCTTCACAATATCATCTCCCATCTAAAGCATCAGGCATCCCCTGCTACATAAAGCTTATGCGGCTGGCTCTAATGATATTCGAAGCAATAAAATTATTCACTATAGTCATCATATTCATCGTTTGAAAAAGCCATATTTATGCCCTCAGACAAAAGCCCTGCCAGTCTCTTAACCGTCTCGTCAATATCCTTTGGCGTCACAAACATGCCGTTTAACTTAGGCGACATGAGCTTTGCGGTGTTCTCCCGGCTGGCATTTACCGCATCTGAAACAATAGTCACCGCATCAATGACTGTCGGAATACCAATTGCGATAACAGGCACTCCGAGATTGCCATGGTTAATACCGTCCCTGTGGTTTCCTACCCCGCTTCCGGGCACTATGCCTGTATCCGTCAGCTGTATGGTACAGCCCAGCCTCTTTGTACTGCGTGCCGCAAGCGCATCAATTGTCACAACAAAATCAGGCTTCACCTCGCTCACCACACCCTTTATTATCTCAAGGCACTCCATGCCTGTCTGAGCCATCACGCCCGGCACCAGACCGCACACACTATTTACATTCTCGTTGCTAAACGCATACCTGCCATATTCCTTTACTATATGGCGGGTGATAAACAAGCTGTCAACGCATCTTGGTCCAAGCGCATCAGGAGTTACATTTCTGTTTCCAAGCCCGACAACAAGTGCCGCATATATACGCTTGTCACAGACAGCCTTTACAAAGCTCTTAAGCTCTCTTGAAAGCTCCCTTGTCACAGCCTGACAGCACTCCTCATCTCCCTCGGACAGCATAGCGGCCTCAATTGTCACATATTTTCCTTTAGGACGGCCTGTAGCCCTGACTGCATTTTCCGAGTCAATTGTCACTACACTGACTATGATTCCATTATCCAGCTTTTTTTCAGAGAAATTCACACCTCTCATATCTGTGTTTGCCTTTTTAAGGCTCTCCTGCGTCTCAAGCGCCAGATCAGTTCTTGCACACCATTTATCAGCCGACAAATCAATACACCTCCCCTGTATGATATTCCAAAATCACATATATGTTAATTTTTTGCAATTTTTTTCAAAATATGTATTGACAGAGCAGAAAGGTTGACATATTATATTCTAGTATGTTTGTGCCAAAGCGTCCGTGTCTGTTTTGGCATACATTAGATTAAATATTTGGAGGTGTACGAGTTGGCTAACATTAAATCAGCAAAAAAGAGAATTTTAGTAACAGAAACTAAGGCTGCAAGAAATAAAGCAATCAAATCAGGAGTTAAGACAGCAATCAAGAAGGTTGAGGCTGCTGTAGCTGCAAATGATAAGGCTGCTGCTGAGGCTGCATTAAAGGATGCAACTTCTGCTATCGCAAGCGCTGGTTCAAAGGGTATCTTCCACAAGAACAACGCAGCCAGAAAAGTATCTCGTTTAACAAAGCTTGTTAACGGATTAGCTTAATTACTATATAACAATAAATAATAACCCCATCGGTGCCGTCATACCGATGGGGTTTTTTATTTGTTTTTTTATCTGTTTTTATATATTTGCGTTATATCATTTACTGCCTGTCGCATGAGTGCCGGTCATATCTGCAGAGTACTGCACTATAAAAAGCTCCACAGCCATCTGGTCATTCATCCTGCCGGTCTTCACAGCCTCCTCATATGCCACACCGTCTCTCACAGCCCTCTTTAAATCATCCAGCGAATATGCCCTGCACTGCGCCTGATATTTGCGCACCGCCCACTCCGGACATCCGGCCTTTGATGCTATATCCTTGTTGCCAAAGCCTTTATTTGTCATAGCTTTCACATTCATCAGCATATTGAACTGGCGCGATATGAGATACATAATACGCATGGCCGGCTCCTTAAGTGCCAGCAGATCGTAATACAGCTCAAGCGCACGCTTTTGTTTGTGTGATGCAATCGCATCAACCATCTCAAACACCTTGTTTGTAATCTGCTCTGTCGTTACAGCCTCCACATCCGAAAGCTCAATCACGTCCTTATCCATGCAGTAGCACAGCAGCTTCTCAAGCTCCTTGTCGATATTTTCCATATCTGTGCCGGTTTTTTCTATAAAGCTGTTGTAGGCAGCCTGGCTCATGCCCTTTCCATCTTTTCTAATCCTCATTCCTATCCATCTGGCGAGTGTCTCATCCGTCTGTTCCTTGAACTCCACAGGATTACCGCACTTGGCTGCCGCCTTATAAAGCTTTGAGCGCTTATCAACGCTCTCCTCAACAAATATAAAGTGCGTGCTCTCAGGTGAATCCTTTAAATACTCTCCAAGCTCATCGCCTGCCTTTGAAAAAATGCCTGCATCCTCTATAAGAATCACTCTTTTATCCGTAAAAAACGGAAGTGTCTCCGCCAGGTCAATTATCTCCTTCTGGTTGATTCCATCGCCCTCAAACGATGAAAAGTTCATGCTGTCGCCCTCACTGACCATAGCCTTTATCAGCTTGTCCCTGTACTGTTTTATGAGGTATCTCTCCTGTCCATACAGCAGATAAACCTTTTTGAAATCTCCTGCTTTTATATCATTATCTATTGTTTTCATATATAGCACTCTCTTTATACTTAATCTGACCACTTTGCATTGTGTATAAAATTCGGCACTTTGCATCCATAAGCCTATCCATGGCTTCATCAGCCGGATGTCCATAGCGGTTTTCTGCCGCGCATGATACCGCAGCCCACCTTGGGCTTAAAGCCTCAATCCAGTCTGCAGAGCTTGAATACCTGGAGCCATGATGATTTGCCTTGTAAAAATCCACAGAAAGCTCATCCCCATACTCATTAACAAGCTTCTTTTCTACCTCAGATGATATATCTCCGCCGAAAATACCACTAAACCTGCCATCCGTGAGCTTCAGCACAAGACACATATCGTTTCTGTCTAAGGCTGTATCAGCGGGCCCCGGATACAGGCACATGATGCCATCAGCTTCTTCATTTGCAGTACTGCGCAAACCTGATGCATCATTTATTTCAATCGAATCCCCCTTTGACATAAGGCATATATCAATTCCTGCTTCCTTAGCTTTAAAAAGCAGCTCCTCCATAGCTTCCTCTTTAGCCGCTTCTTCTGCCACAACTATATGCTCTATAGTATATCCACTGTCTATCACCTCAGACAATCCGCTTATATGATCACTGTCTGCATGTGAAACAAACCAGTATGATATACCCTGTATGCCGTTATACTTAAGAAACGGCATAATCACATTCTCGCCAAGCTGTTTCCGGTCAGAGCTTCCTCCATCAATAAAGATGCATGTGCCTGACTCAAAGCGGTAAAATATGCCATCACCCTGCCCCACATCAAGTATATCAAGCTGCGCAGCAGTTTTTGGCTTCACAAGCAAAATTGCAAGCAGAACTGCTGTACACACCACTCTTTGGACACTGTAAAGTATTTGGCCTTTTTCTTTTAAGCCACACTCTATGGCACGTTTTTTAAGCGAAAATGCCACCAAAAAGCCACTCATAACAGCATAAAAAAGGAAAATCCTATATCCATCAGGTGCTCCTGTGATAACCGATGCCCCCGGAAGCTTCATGACAAGTCCACAAAGCACCTCATAAAGCTTTAACACCGCAAATGCAGGAAACACCAGCAGTTTGCCGGGCATCACGCCAAAGCAGCCTGCGGCAGACGCAAGCATACCCGAAATAAATATAACAGGTAAAGCCGGTATCACAATGAGATTTACAAATACCGCAAAAAGAGGCAGCTCATAATAGTTCATAGCTACAACCGGAAGCATCGGAAGCTGTATGGATACTGATGCCCAGAATTTCTCACCCTTAGGCTCACTCATCAAAGGCGTCACAATACCTATAGCAAGTATTGCCCCTACCGAGAACACAAATCCGGCATATCCCAAAACCATAGGATTGTCCCACAGCAGGTAAATGACCATGATACCAAGAGAATTTAGCATATCTGTGCATCTGCCTAAAGCCGCCGCAAGCATTGTAAGTATGAACATCCCCACAGCACGCCTTGTGGACACGGCATTTCCTGTCATAACAGCATAGCTTAGTATAAGTGCCGCAGAACAGATAAATGCCGCTGTATAGCTTACCCTTCTTTTTCTGAGAAGCCTGTAAAAGGCCATGCCAACTATAGAAATATGAAGCCCGGAAATAGCCAGTATATGTGAAATACCGCTGATCTGGTACAAATCCTTTATCTCATCATCCAGATACGACTTGTCTCCAAGCAGCATGGACGAAAGCACTCCTGCCGTCGTCTCATCAGTCACCTTAAGAAGTGACGCTGACAGCGTATCACGAAGCTTTTCAAGCCTATGGTAATACCATGCATGTTTACCGGTGCTTGTCTTAATATTGTCTGCCTTCACAGAAAAATCAATTCCCTGAGAGCGGTAAAAGCCCGCTCTGTCAAACTCACCCTCATTGGTAGCAGACTTAAACAAGCCTATCCTGCCGCAGGCTTTCATATAATCGCCCAGATGTGCGCTTTTGCTGTCACAGTATACCACGACATCACCACAGGATATTTTTCTGCCAAAAGCCTTGCCGTCCTCAGGTTGCACCACACAGTCTGTCATATAATACCTGTATGAGAAATACTTGTATTCAGTTTTATAAATCTTCCCCCAGACGATGACAGATTTTTCATCTGTCATATACTGCATATAGCTGTCACGGTTTTCATCTACTGAAGCGTATCTGAATTGTGCTGTGGCAAAAACAGCTGATGATGTCAGGATAAGTAAAACAACTATGCGCCTGACACCGGAAAAGCCGCCCTTAGCTGCAATACACTCAGCTATTAAAGCCACAAGCAGTATGGCAAAGACCAGAAGTCCAAAGCCCCTGCCATACATACCGGAAACAGTTCCTGCAGTATAGACCAACGCAAATAAAAACATCGGTCTTTTACTAATGCTCTTCTCCTCCTAATCCAATCTATTCTATTTTTCAGTTTTTTCCGTGGAATCATCAGAATCCACTATATCTTTATTAAACTCATACATGTCGCTTAGCTTGTAATTATAAAGCAGCATGCCGTCATTCTCACCATCAAGCGAGATTTGTACCTTGTCCACAGTATGCAGCGAGGTGAGTGAATTAACTATCGAATAAAGCACCACATCCTCTGTGAGGTTATTGTCAATAGTATTTCTGAACGAAGAATCAAAGTTCAGATAGCATATTCTGTCTGCCACAGACACATTGATAAGCTTTGTCGTGCCCGGGAGAGTTGCCTTAAGCTTTGAGCCCTTCGGTCCCTCTATAAGCTGCTCAACAACAAGCTTTTCAAGTGCTATGTTTGAGCTGTAATGTATCACTCTTGTCTGTTTTTCAAGCCCTGTACCATCCTTGTCAGCAAAATAAAGCGTGAGTGTCTCCTTCACACTTGTATTAATCTGCTCACCCGGATTCTCAACAAAATCATCAGCACCCATGCTGCCGACAATCTCATCATCCGAGTCCACAAGAGGAATACTGTTTACGGTAAATGTGACATATGAAATACTATCCAACTGTGTGAGCGTGCGTACCACAGACGCTCTCAAAAGCACCTCCTGCGCAGCTGTAAGGTCATAGTACTCCTTGCTGAAATCCACAGTACAGTTATAGTTTTTCTCCTCATGGCCTCTGACCACCACCTCATCCGGGATAGCCTTGCGAAGCCTAGAGTCCTCAGGCTTATCCTGCAGTCTTCCAAGAAGCTCATCCACCTGCTTGTCCACATCTGAGTTTTTGCTTCTAAGCACATATGACTCCGGCACACTGCTCGTAACATCCATATTCAGACAATACACCTCAACCGTATTGTCTGCTTTTTTCTTTGTGCAGCCGCCCATGGAGAGCAGAATTGCCGCAGTAAGCATGAATATAATTATTCTTTTCACGTCAAGCCTCCTATGCAATATAGTTGAGCGGTATACGCACATCAAAGGTAGTGCCCTCTCCCATCACACTGTGAGCCTTTATAGCTCCCCTGTGCATAAGAATAGAGCTTCTTGTAATGGCAAGTCCCAGACCCGTACCGCCAATCTCTCTCGAATGTGACTTGTCCACGCGGTAAAATCTCTCATAGATGTGCTCTAAGGACTCCTCCGGTATACCGATACCGTTGTCCTCCACCTTCAGATAGAAATACTGATGGTCTGCATTTAAGGATACATGAACATAGCCACCGGTCTCGTTGTCATTGTACTTGATTGCATTCTCAATGAGGTTTGTAAAAGCAAGCGTCAGCTTCACCTCATCTATCTCTGCAGTTACCGGTCTGAAGCTCTCGAGTACAAGCTCCACCTGCTGCTTGTCAGCAATCGGCTGAAGTCTCTTCATAATCTGCTCGAGCAGGTCATTGATATTAACACTCTCGATATTCAGCGTGGCAGCCGACTTGTCCATCTTGACCAGTGATAACAGGTCATTTATTATCTTTGTCTCTCTGTCTATCTCACTTGTGATATCTCCCATGAACTCCCTGTACATCTCAATCGGAGCCTCATCACCCATGCTGTTGATGGAATCTGCGAGTACCTTCATGGAAGTAAGAGGTGTCTTGAGCTCGTGTGACACATTCGATACAAACTCCTGTCTGGACTCATCCATGACCTTCATCCCGCTCATCAGCTCATTAAAATTCCTGCTTATTATAGCAGTCTCCGCATAGTCATCTACATCCAGCTGTTCTTTTCCAAAACCATCCTTAATGTCTGATATCTCGTCAGAAAGCTTCTTCAGCGGAACAAAAAGGTGTAAAAGCACAAGCACGCCAAAAAAGAGCACCACCGCACCTGCGATAATTGCAACAGTCACTGCAATCTGTGTCAGATATGACATATTTAGTGATATATTGTCCGTCGACACACTTACAACAAGTGCTCCCTCTATCTTTGAATCCTTGTCGTTTGGATTGCTTATCGGAACAGAAAGCTCGATATAGTGATTTTTAGAATCATAGTTCGTAATCTCTGAAGCAGAGAAGGTCTTGATAACCTCCTCTGAGACAATAGTATTGCCATCATCTAAATTGTACGTATCCTTAATAATCTTAAAATGCTTGTCAACTATGAGCACACGGCCCTCATATATAGTAGTAAGAGTGTCAATCTGAGCATCAATATTGCTCAAGTCACTGCCATCCTTATCAAAGTATTTACTTGTGGATATCTTGTTTGCGAGAATCTTTGCCTGACTAAGCACTTCACTTTCGCGGATTGAAACCGCTCTGGACTCGTAGGTGTTAAGTATGCCGAAGCACAGCACCACCTCCGGTACCAGAACGAGAACAAAAATCATGAAAATCAGCCTGGATTTCAGACTCTTATAAAATGCAAAATGTACTTTACTCTTAAACATTTTAGAACCTTTCTGAAAGTATTACTTCTGGTTGTAGTAATATCCCACACCCCACTTGGTATGAACGTACTTCGGCTCGCTTGGATTTGCCTCAATCTTTTCACGAAGACGTCTGACATGCACATCAACCGTACGCACGTCCCCCGGGTAATCCTCGCCCCATACAATCTTTAAAAGGCTCTCCCTGCTGTACACTTTATTTTCATTTTTGATCAGAATCTCGAGCAGTTCAAACTCTCTTGCTGTCAAATTGATTTCATTATCATTTATGAACAGACGTCTGCTGTCACAGTCGAGCTTGATATCACCCTTTTCGATTACAGATGACTGTACCTGTGGCACGCGTTCCGGTGAAGTGCGCCTCATGATTGCCTTGATTCTGGCCTTTACCTCAAGAATATTAAATGGCTTTGTGATATAGTCATCAGCGCCGTACTCAAGTCCTAAAATTTTGTCCATGTCATCGCCCTTTGCAGTGAGCATGACAATCGGGACATCAGAAAACTCCCTTATTGCCTGACACACCTCAAAGCCATCCATCTTTGGAAGCATGACATCTAAAAGAATCATATCATATGAATTGGCCTTCGCCATATTTAAGGCCTCCTCACCGTCATATGCACAGTCTACCTCCATGCCATCCTGCAGCAGACTGAAACGTATTCCTTTTACAATTAACTTTTCGTCGTCAACGACCAGCACTTTTTTTGCCATTTATACACTCCTAATTTACTGTTATATCATCTTTTATTTTATTAAACATTGCTTCACCGATGCCGGACACCCTCGTGATATCCTCAATCGAAGAAAACAATCCATTTTTGGCGCGATCTTCAACAATACTCTTTGCCTTGCTCTCACCAATTCCGTAAAGAGCCATTAGCTGCTCGACAGTTGCGGTATTGATATTGAGCTTGCCATCCTTTACGCCTATATGCTCCTCAGCGCCGCCCTTCATCAGCGAGCCATCTATGCCGGTAGTATATGTGCCCTCAGGTATGTGATCTGACTTAAGCTCCTCTACAGTCGGGAAATACAGCATCTGCCCATCATACAGCTCTGATGCAAGATTCCAAAAGCTCTTGTCAGCTGTATCCAGCATGCCTCCTGCCATATCAACAAGCTCACAAACTCTCGCGCCCGGCTTTACTCTGTATACACCGGGATTGGCAACCTGACCACAGATATAGACGCACCACTCGCTAGATTCATCAGTGTCATCTGCTGTGTCTTTTGCCTTCTGCTCCTGTTCTCCATCGGATGAAGCTTTCTTCTCCTTGGAATCAGCAGTCTGTCTGTTTACATCACTTGAAACCACAGCAGTCTGCTCCGTTTCAGAAGCAAAACGAACTGTGGCATCATCCTTTTTACAGCCGCAAAGGCCAAACGCTATTGTTAAAATAAACGCACTTAATAATATTATTTTTTTCATATGGTCTCCTTTGATTAATATCATAATCTCAAAGGAGAAATCGATGTCCTCTTTATTTTACAGACTTTTTGACAGTATTACAAGTGTTGTTTCAAGTTTTTCTATCATTTCGTCAACATCACTCTTTTCGATAACAAGAGGAGGCACAAATCTAAGCACATTGCTGCCTGCCGTAATGACTATAAGGCCTTGATTTAAAGCCTCTGCTGAGACCTTTCCTACAGGAAGGCTGCACTCCACGCCCTGCATGAGTCCCATACCCCTTCTGGCTGTGAGACAGTCGAATTTTGCAACAAGCTCATCAAGCTTCTTCTCCAGGTAAGGTGCAACCTCTTTTACATGGCTTACTATATCAAGACGCTTAAACTCATCAAACACTGCACTTACTGCGGCTCCTACAAACGGATTGCCGCCGTATGTGGTACCATGGTCGCCCGGTGCAAGGGATTTATCTGCCACCCTCTGTGTCATGAGAAATGCACCAACCGGCACACCACAGCCGAGTGCCTTCGCACAGGTCATGATATCAGGCTTCACATCATAGTTCTGCCATGCGAACATCTCGCCACTTCTGCCCATGCCGCACTGTATCTCGTCAAGGATAAGAAGAATATCCTTTTCATCGCAGAGAGCTCTCACTCCCTCGATAAACTCCTTCTTTGCAGGGTAAATACCGCCCTCACCCTGAATAGTTTCCATAATAATGGCGCAGGTTTTGTCTGTCACCTGAGCCTTAACGCTCTCTAAATCATTGAAATCCGCAAACTTAACTCCCGGCATAAGAGGTTCAAAAGGCTCCTGATAATGCGCATTGCCTGTAACAGAAAGCGCTCCAATGCTTCTTCCGTGGAAGGAATGGTTCATGGCAATTATCTCATGACCTGCATGGCCGTCTCTTGTAAAGGCATATTTCTTTGCAGCCTTGATAGCTCCCTCAATAGCCTCTGTACCACTGTTGGTAAAGAAAATACGGTCCATTTTGCTTGCCTTAAGCACCTTGTCTGCCGCCTCGATGACAGGTGCATTGTAATAGAGGTTTGATGTATGTAAAAGCTTATCAACCTGTGCCTTTAATGCCTCCTTGTGGTGCTCATTGCTGTAACCAAGTGCACATACAGCTATTCCTGCGGCAAAGTCCAGATATGCATTGCCGTCTGTATCATAAAGATGTACTCCCTCGCCGTGATCGAGTACAAGTGAAAATCTGTTGTAGGTGTGAAGAAGCTCCTTTTCTGCCTCATCAATGTATGACTGTTTATCCATATTATTGCTCATTGTTAAATTTCTCCTCCGAATCTCCAAGAATAGCTGTTCCGATTCCTCTGTTTGTGAATATCTCAAGCAGTAAGCAGTGCGCGATACGTCCATCAAGAATATGCACTCTTGAAACTCCGTTATCGATGGCATCTATGCAGTTGTTGAGCTTAGGAAGCATGCCTCCGCCGATAAAACCATCACCTATAAGCTTCTTTGCATCTGAGACTGTAAGCTCTGAAATAAGAGTATTCTTATCTGAAGGGTCCTTGTATACACCCTCGATATCCGTGAGGAATGCAAGCTTTTCGGCTGATACAGCTCTTGCGATAGCACATGCTGCATCATCTGCATTGATATTGTATGTATTGTATTCGTCATCAAGACCGATTGGACACACAATTGGAAGGAAGTCCTTCTCTAACAGGTCATAAAGTATCTTTGGATTGACATCAGTTATTTCTCCTACAAAGCCTATATCCTCTCCATTTGAATACTTTTTCTTTACCTTTAAGAGGCCACCGTCCTTGCCGCTCACTCCGACAGCCTGCACACCGAGCTCCTCAACAAGTGTAACGAGAGATTTGTTTACCTTATTCAGTACCATCTCGGCAATCTCCATTGTATCGGCATCAGTCTTTCTGAGTCCGTTTACAAATACAGGCTCCATACCGACCTTTCCTACCCATTTGCTGATTTCCTTGCCGCCGCCATGTACGATGATAGGCTTGAAGCCGACCAGCTTGAGAAGTGTGACATCCTGGATTACCTGCTTTTTAAGCTGTTCGTCAACCATTGCAGATCCGCCGTACTTTACAACGATAATCTTTCTGTTAAATCTCTGTATATACGGAAGTGCCTCTATGAGCACCTGTGCCTTTTCCATTACCTGTTCCATGTTCTTATCTGCCATTGTACTGCTCCTTATTTGTTAAATCTTGTTATATTTTCTTCGTTAAGTGTGAAATCATAGTAGTTTAAGTCTTCTCTGAATGTCCATCCCTCTTCCTTCCAGAAATGGTTTCCCAGCTCATTCACCTTGAAGGCTATGATTGACACCTTGTTGATATGCTCTGCCTGAAGTGCTCTCATGCAGGCAACCACCATGCTCTTTCCGATGCCGCATTTCCTGTAATGCTCATCCACGCATACATGATACAGGCAGCCTCTTCTGCCATCGTGACCGCAGAGTATGGCTCCAACAATCTTTCCATCTTCTACCGCTACAACACTCGTAGTCGGATTTCTCTTAAGAAATCTAAGGACTCCCTCTCTTGAGTCGTCAATAGAACGGATTCCAAAGCCGTGGATGGTCTGCCAGAGGCTGTACACCTCGTCATAGTCATCTATCGTCATAACCCTTATTTCATATTTATTCTCATTACTCATTTTATTAAATCATCCTTATATTTTTATATAACTATCAGCATTATAATGCATCTTTCTGATAATTACTTTCCTATTATTAATTATTACGGGAACATAGGAACCATATTGAGTCCCTCTGCCTCATCGAAGCCAAATAACAGATTCATATTCTGAACCGCCTGTCCTGCAGCCCCTTTTACCAAATTGTCAAGAGCACCCATCATAATAATTCTGCCGGTTCTCTCATCAATCACAAAGTTTACATCCACATAGTTGCTGCCCTCAACCCACTTTGTCTCAGGGCAGACACCCTTTTTGAGCACTCTGACAAACTTCTCATTTGCATAATACTTATCGTAAACTGCCTTAATCTCATCATATGTAGGAAGTGTTCCATCAGGCTTTTTCTTAAGTGTCGCATACTCTGTAGCGAGGATTCCTCTGTTCATCGGAACAAGATGCGGAGTAAAGTTGATAAGGATTTCTTTTCCTGCCGCATATCCAAGCTGTTCCTCTATCTCAGGGGTATGTCTGTGTGAGGCAACGCCATATGCCTTCATGCTCTCATTTACTTCACAAAACAGATTAGGTGTCTTTGCACCACGTCCTGCGCCAGATGTGCCTGACTTTGCATCGACAATAAGTGTATCTGTATCAATAAGTCCCTCCTTCACAAGTGGATAAGCTGTAAGGATAGAGCATGTGGTATAGCAGCCAGGATTTGCAACAAGCCTTGTCTCCTTTGTGACCTTGTCCCTGTTTATCTCACACAGACCATATACAGCCTCATCAATAAACTGCGGCGACTTGTGCTCAATCTTGTACCATTTCTCATATGTGGCCACATCCTTGATACGGAAGTCCGCTGACAGATCGACAATCTTTACCTTACTTAATATATCCTCAGTGAGCACGCCTGCCAAAAAGCCCTGTGGGGTCGCAGTGAAAATCACATCAACAGACTCTGCAAGCTCCTCCATATTGTCATCCATGCACTTTGCATCAACTATCTGAAACATATTTCCATAGATATCGGCATAATTCTCATCCACATAGCTTCGTGAGCCATACCATGCAATCTCTACCTCTTTATGATTCATCAAAATTCTCACGAGCTCTGCTCCGGCATATCCGGTGGCTCCAATAATACCAGCCTTTATCATAGTATTTCCTCTTTTCATATTGTATTTCTGCATAACCATATAAAATGGGTCTGACGCATCATACATAATAATATAGTACAGTAATTTCAATCCGTAAAGAGAAAAATTATACAAAATTATGTATATTTATACATGAATAATGTATATTTTTTCACTTGCAATATGTAAAGAACTGGTATATATTTATTCTAAAGTAATTATTCAAGGCTTTTTGACACAAAAGCAGTTAATGGTTACCATCATAAAGAATAAACGAAAAGAGGACACGCACTTATGAAAGACAAAGTTGTATTAGCTTATTCAGGCGGACTTGATACCACTGCTATCATTCCATGGCTTAAAGAGACTTATGACTATGACGTAATCTGCTGCTGCATCAACTGCGGACAGGGAGAGGAGCTTGACGGACTCGATGAGAGAGCCAAATTATCCGGAGCTTCAAAGCTTTACATAGAGGATATCTGTGATGAGTTCAGTGAGGACTACATCGTACCTTGTGTACAGGCCGGCGCAGTTTATGAGCACAAATACCTCCTTGGAACAGCAATGGCAAGACCAGGCATCGCAAAGAAGCTTGTAGAGATTGCAAGAAAAGAAGGCGCTGTAGCCATCTGCCACGGTGCAACAGGTAAAGGAAATGACCAGATTCGTTTCGAGCTCGGTATCAAGGCACTCGCTCCTGATATCAAGGTAATCGCTCCATGGCGTCAGGACAACTGGAAAATGGATTCACGTGAGGCTGAGATCGAGTACTGTAAGGCACACGGAATCGACCTTCCGTTCGGCACAGATTCAAGCTACAGCCGTGACCGTAACCTCTGGCACATCAGCCACGAGGGACTTGAGCTTGAGGATCCTTCACAGGAGCCAAACTATGACCATCTGCTCGTATTAAGCGTCACACCTGAGCATGCTCCTGACGAGGGTGAGTATGTTACAATGACATTTGAGAAGGGTGTTCCTACATCTGTCAACGGCAAAAAGATGAAGGTAGCAGACATCATCAGAGAGCTCAACCGTCTCGGTGGCAAGCATGGCATCGGCATCATCGATATCGTTGAGAACCGTGTAGTAGGTATGAAATCACGTGGTGTATATGAGACTCCTGGTGGAACAATCCTCATGGAGGCACATGACCAGCTCGAGGAGCTCTGCCTTGACCGTGCCACAATGGAGGTCAAGAAAGAAATGGGCAACAAGCTCGCTCAGGTAGTATACGAAGGAAAATGGTTCACACCACTTCGTGAAGCAATCCAGGCTTTCGTAGAGTCAACACAGGAATATGTAACCGGAGAAGTTAAATTTAAATTATACAAAGGCAATATCATCAAGGCCGGCACTACTTCACCATATTCACTCTACAGTGAGTCTCTTGCAAGCTTTACTACAGGAGATTTATATGACCATCATGATGCAGACGGCTTCATCACACTGTTTGGTCTGCCACTCAAGGTTCGTGCAATGAAGCTTCTTGAGCTTGAGAACAAGAAAAACAATTAATTGTTACAACAAATAAAAAAGAGATGTGAAATAACAACAATTATTTCACATCTCTTATTTTTTTAATAATTTCATTCTTTAAATCAAGTGCCTTATCCTTAATGTGTCTCGAAGCACTTTTCGATACAAGCACCCTAGCAACAAGCTTTGAAGCTACATCCAGATGCCCAAGCTTGTGATTCATCTGAGCTAAAAGTAAATCAACAGTATCCTGATTCATACCACATATTGGGAAATGCTCTGTCTCAACCGCTCTGGTCATGCCATCAAGAGCCTGCTCATAATAATATTTTTCTGACTTTTGTGCACTTACAAACTCTTCACTGTCCGTTGACCTGCAATCGGATGCAAGCTGCTCCAATAAGCCGCGATAAAGCCATGACAGCTTAAGGCAAATATATGCCTTTTCACTATGCATAGCCCTTTTAACAATCGCTGAAAAAAGTGCCAGCTTAAATCTATCTATTGCCTCATCATACGAATATAACAAGGGCACAGACTTGCTGCGGGGCTTAAATTTGGCAGCAACCTGCTCCTTAAGCAGCCTTATCTGTGTACCCGATACATGTACAAAGTCGCCATTCATCGCACTATAACCACAATGCGGACACGATGTGACACCATACTTTATTGTATCAATTCCCTTGTATACCGGTCTGAAATCGTCATCAGAACCAAGAAAGCGAACCCTTGAGGTCCTTACCGTCAGTGTCTGAAAGCTCTTATCACACACCGGACATGTTATATTCTTTGCGAAAACAAAATCCGTTTCATCCTCTGTCTGAACAGCAGCTGCCACCGGAGCATCCCCGGTGGCAGCTGCTTTATCCTCATCATACAGGTCATTTATGTCTTCAGGATTTAAACCGAATTTGTTAAGGCCTGACATTAAATGCATATCTTACCTCTATTCTTCTCTTCTGTTTATTTTTAGTCAAAAACTATTTAGCTGTCGGAAGCTTGAACGAACTCTTTAATGAGACGATTCTGTTAAATACAGGCTGTCCATCCTTTGAGTCCTTGCAATCCGCGCAGAAGAAACCATTTCTGACAAACTGGAAGCTGTCATATGCCTTGGCATTCATAAGCTCCGGCTCCACTACACAGTTATCAAGCACTGTGAGTGAATTTGGATTAAGATTTAAGCTTCCGTCCTCATTGTACACTCCAAGCTCCTCATTTACGATATTCTCGTAAAGACGTACAGTTACCTGCTTTCCATACTCGGCTGAAACCCAGTGGATAGTTCCCTTGACCTTTCTGCCATCAGGACTGTTGCCACCCTTTGATGCCGGATCATATGTACAGTGAATCTCTGTAACATTGCCGTTTTCGTCCTTCACACAGCTATTGCACTTCACAAAATAAGCGTTCATGAAACGCACCTCATTGCCAGGGAACATACGGAAATACTTCTTCGGTGGCTCCTCCATGAAGTCCTCTCTCTCCACATAAAGCTCTCTGGTGAAAGGAACCTTTCTCTTTCCAAGCTCAGGATTCTCCACGTTATTGTCCACTTCAAGATACTCAACCTGTCCCTCAGGGTAATTGTCGATAATCACCTTGACCGGATCAAGCACAGCCATCATACGAGGGCGCTTAGCCTTTAAATCCTCTCGGATACAATACTCAAGCATAGCGTAGTCAACAGAGCTGTTAGCCTTTGATATACCACACAGATCAACGAAATTCTGGATAGACTCCGGTGTGAAGCCCCTGCGTCTGAGCGCTGCTATAGAAACAAGCCTCGGGTCATCCCAGCCATCAACGATGCCGTCCTCCACAAGACGCTTGATATATCTCTTTCCTGTTACAACATTAGTCAGATAAAGCTTTGCAAACTCAATCTGCTTTGGCGACTCCTCAGGAGAATTCTTAAATCCACATTCAATAACCACCCAGTCATACAGTGGTCTGTGGTCTTCAAACTCAAGAGTACATATAGAATGTGTGATGCCCTCAATAGCATCCTCTATAGGATGAGCAAAATCATACATAGGATATACACACCATTTATCACCTGTATTGTGATGTGTCATATGAGCCACACGGTAAAGAATCGGATCTCTCATATTGATGTTTGAAGAGCTCATGTCAATTCTCGCACGAAGTACCTTTGTGCCATCCTCAAACTCACCGTTTTTCATGCGCTCAAAAAGGTCTAAGTTTTCCTCAACACTTCTCTTTGAGTATGGATCCTCCTTGCCGGCCTCTGTGAGTGTACCTCTGTACTGCCTTATCTCATCAGATGTCAGGTCAGATACATATGCCTTTCCCTTCTTTATCAGTCCTACTGCACACTCATACATCTTGTCGAAGTAATTGGATGCAAAAAACTTTCGATCCTCCCAGTCAGCACCAAGCCACTTAACATCGGCCTCGATTGACTCTACAAACTCCAGACGCTCCTTGGTAGGGTTTGTATCATCAAACCTGAGATTGAACTGTCCGTCATACTTCTTTGCCAGTCCATAGTTTAAAAGAATAGACTTTGCATGGCCGATATGTAAATAACCGTTTGGCTCCGGTGGGAATCTGGTCTTTACAGTCTTGCAATAACCCTCTGCCAAGTCCTTCTCAATAATCTGTTCAATAAAATTTTTCGAAACTGTTGCCTCGTTCTCCATAAATGTTCCTCCGAAAATAATACTGTGTCCATTATAAATTCATCAGTTTACTTTGTCAATGAATTAGAAAAAGTAGTGCATGTATATTATACGTGCGTATGAGTAAACAGATGATCCTGACAGTATTCCTTGTTTCCTGTGCACTTAGAGCAGTACCTGAATGTTAATTCAGGATTTGATAACTCTGTCCTGCCGCATATATAGCACTTGTGGCGTGAGATGCCACTGCCCGGACGAGGTTCGGAAAACTGAGCTTTAAACTGTGCCTTTCTCTTCCTCTGATGCATATTCTGTCTGAATGAGAGCCTGTGCTTACAACCATAGATGAATACTAACAGATTTATAAGTGCAAGAACGATTTCTGAGCCGTATGCCAATCCAATCGGCCATCCAAAGCTCATATAAGTATACACATCATATGCAAACATCACCAAGTAAACAAGTACCATCCACTTCATCTTTATAGGAAGCACAAAGTAAAGCCTTACCTCTGCCTCCGGCATCAAAAGGCCAAGCATCAGATACATGGATATAAGTATATAGTACATAGTCAGATTGATGGATACACCTGTCACTGCAAATATAAGCATTCCTGCTATATCATACAGCAAAAAGCCTCCGAAAAAGTACACATTCATCCTGAAAGAGCCAAGATATGACTCCATGCTGTCTCCAAGCGTCCACAGACAGAATATAAATAAAAGCTGTAAAAATGATATGCTGCCGCTCGGCACAAAAATCCAGCTTATAAGACGCCATACCTGTCCGTGCAAAATAGCAGAGGCTGAAAACTGCAGATAATAAAGGACAACATCTCCCTTTGTCAAAAGCAGCACACTGCCTATCAGATTCGCAGCGATAAATATTCTAGTGATATTCGGAATCGCTTTACTTCCATATTTTTGTTCTAGTTTGTTAAGCCAGTTCATACATTTTAGCAGACATGGTTCATTTCCCTGCTGCTCACACCATTATGTGACAAGCAGTGGTTACATCACGATGCAATAAAACCACGTATCTGCATCCTCCTGTCATATTATTGCTGCCTTTTACACTATAGTGCAAAGCGCAGCGATTATTACAAAATTTATTATGATAGTTAAATCATACTTTGTCAACGAGACTGCGAATTATTCACAAATTCTTTATAATTATAGTCATTGTAATTTGTCGATATCTGTCGTATAATAATCTCTGTTTTGAAAATAGAACAATTATATATTTTAATAAGAAGAAAGATATATAAAAACATATAAGTAATACATTATGGAGGAACCACTATGGAAAATAACAGCTTACATAAGTTGGGCATTGATATCGGCTCAACAACCGTCAAGATTGCACTTCTTGACGCCGATGACAATATCCTCTTTTCCGATTATGAGCGTCATTTTGCAAATATCCAGGAGACACTTGAGTCCCTTATCAGAAAGGCCTACGACAAGACAGGTGATCTTTCAGTTTGTCCTATGATAACAGGCTCCGGCGGACTCACTCTTGCAAAGCACCTTGAGGTGCCATTCGTACAGGAGGTTATAGCTGTATCTACCGCACTCACACACTATGCTCCACAGACCGATGTGGCAATAGAGCTAGGTGGCGAGGATGCCAAAATCATATACTTCGAGGGTGGTAACGTAGAGCAGCGTATGAACGGCATATGTGCCGGCGGTACAGGCTCATTTATCGACCAGATGGCTTCTCTCATCCAGACAGACGCTACAGGACTAAATGAATACGCAAAAAGCTACAAAGCCATCTACCCTATCGCAGCCCGCTGTGGAGTATTTGCCAAAACAGATATCCAGCCTCTCATCAATGAGGGAGCCACACGCGAGGATTTATCCGCTTCAATCTTTCAGGCCGTGGTAAACCAGACCATCAGTGGTCTCGCCTGCGGTAAACCAATCAAGGGACATGTTGCTTTCCTTGGCGGTCCTCTGCACTTTTTGTCAGAACTTAAATCAGCATTTATCAGAACCTTAAATCTCGATGATGAGCACACTATCGTTCCTGAGAACTCTCATCTGTTTGCAGCAATAGGCTCTGCATTAAACTATAAAGACAACTCTGTCACCACACTCTCATCCTTAATCGACCGCCTCTCAAACGGCATAAAGATGGAATTTGAGGTGGCACGTATGGAGCCTCTTTTTAAGGATCAGGCTGATTACGATGAATTTACAACACGTCACGGCAACAATCACGTAAAGACCGGTGACCTTTCTACATACAAGGGCAACTGCTATCTCGGAATAGATGCAGGCTCAACCACCACTAAAATCGCTCTCGTAAGCGAGGACGGAGACCTTTTATACTCATTCTACAGCAACAACAACGGAAGCCCTCTCGCGACAGCCATCCGTTCTATCCAGGAGATTTACGCAAAGCTTCCTGAGGATGCACACATCGTACACTCCTGCTCTACAGGTTACGGAGAAGCTTTATTAAAGGCTGCTTTAAAATTGGACGACGGCGAAGTTGAGACTGTAGCCCACTACTACGCAGCAGCATTCTTCGACCCAAAGGTAGACTGTATCCTCGATATCGGTGGACAGGACATGAAGTGCATCAAGATAAAGAACCAGACAGTCGACTCAGTACAGCTCAACGAGGCCTGCTCTTCAGGCTGCGGCTCATTTATTGAGACCTTCGCAAAGTCCTTAAACTACTCAGTACAGGATTTTGCAAAGGAAGCCCTTTTTGCAAAGAACCCTATCGACCTCGGAACCAGATGTACGGTTTTCATGAACTCAAAGGTAAAGCAGGCCCAGAAGGAGGGCGCATCTGTCGCAGATATATCAGCAGGACTTGCCTACTCAGTAATAAAGAATGCACTTTTCAAGGTTATCAAGCTTTCTGATGCAAGCGACCTCGGTGAAAATATTGTAGTCCAGGGAGGTACATTCTACAATGATGCCGTTCTTAGAAGCTTTGAAAAAATTGCAGGTGTACATGCCACAAGGCCTGATATCGCAGGTATCATGGGTGCCTTTGGTGCCGCACTCATCGCACGCGAGCGCCATGAGGCTGATTACAAGACAACAATGCTTACAATCGACCAGATAAACGAGCTCACCTACACCACAAAACTCGCACGCTGTCAGGGCTGTACAAACCACTGTCTTTTAACTATAAACAAATTCTCCGACAACAGACAGTACATCACCGGAAACCGCTGTGAAAAGGGTCTGGGCAAGGAGAAGAACAAGGATAACATCCCAAATCTTTTTGAATACAAGAACAAGCGTATATTTGACTATGAGCCACTTGACCCAAAGGATGCTCCACACGGTACAGTCGGCATCCCAAGAGCCTTGAATATGTACGAGAACTATCCGTTCTGGGCTACATTTTTCAAACGTCTCGGCTTTTCTGTAGTACTGTCACCACAGTCTACCAGAAAGATTTATGAGATGGGTATCGACTCCATCCCAAGTGAGTCAGAGTGCTACCCTGCAAAGCTCACACATGGTCATATAAGCTGGCTCATAAAACAAAATGTAGATTTTATTTTCTACCCGGCAGTGCCATATGAACGCAAGGAGTTTCCTGATGCAAACAATCACTACAACTGCCCTATTGTCACATCATACTCTGAGAATATCAAAAACAACGTGGACGAGATTACCTCAGGCGAGGTTAAATTCATAAATCCGTTTATGTCATTTGAGAGTGAAGAAACTATCTCACAGCAGCTCGTAGCCACCTTCTCAAAGGGTGATTTCAACCTGCCTGAGTCACAGATTCGTGATGCGGTAGCCGCAGGCTGGAAGGAGCTTGCCATGACAAGGCTTGAGATACAGCGAAAGGGCGAGGAAGTGCTCGACTACATGGAAGACACCGGACGTCGCGGAATCGTGCTCGCAGGCCGTCCGTACCATGTGGACCCGGAAATCAACCACGGTATCCCTGAGCTCATCACAAGCTATGGCATCTGTGTTCTGACAGAGGACTCCGTATCCCATCTGGGCGAGCTTGAGAGACCTCTCATCGTCATGGATCAGTGGATGTACCACACAAGACTGTACTCAGCAGCCAACTTTGTAAAGACCCGTGATGACCTTGACTTAATCCAGCTCAACTCGTTTGGCTGCGGTCTCGATGCTGTCACAACCGACTGCGTAAACGATATACTGACAGGCTCAGGCAAGATATACACCTGCCTGAAGATCGACGAGGTAAACAATCTGGGCGCAGCAAGAATCCGTATCCGCTCGCTCCTTGCCGCCATAAGAGTCAAGGAAACCAAGCATGAAAAGCGTGACTTAAAACCGTCTAACTACGAGCGTGTTGTATTCACCGAGCAGATGAAAAAGGACAACTACACCATCATCTGCCCTCAGATGTCACCTATACACTTTGACCTTCTCGTGCCAGCCTTTAAGGCAGCCGGCTACAATATGGTCATACCGGATATCCCTGCAAGGGAATGTGTGGACGTGGGACTTAAGTTCGTAAACAACGATGCCTGCTACCCTTCACTCATTGTCGTAGGACAGATTATGGCAGCCGTCAAATCAGGCAACTATGATATGACACACACAGCCATCCTCATCTCACAGACAGGTGGCGGATGCCGTGCGACAAACTACATCGGATTTATCCGAAGAGCCCTCGAAAAGGCCGGATATCCTGATGTGCCTGTTATCTCAATCAACATGGTTGGTCTCGAGAAAAACCCGGGCTTTAAGTTTACTCCAAGCCTTATCCAGCACGGACTGTATGCACTTGAGTTTGGCGATATCTTTATGCGCTGTCTCTACAGGGTACGTCCTTATGAGAAAAAGCCCGGAAGTGCCAATGCACTCCATGAGAAGTGGAAAAAGAGAGTCATCGACTTTGTCGGCAACACAAAGATGCTCTCTCACAAGAAATACAAGAAGATGTGCCGCGAAATCATAAGGGATTTCGACAATCTGCCTATGACAGATGAGGTTAAGCCGCGTGTCGGCGTGGTCGGTGAGATTCTCGTCAAATTTCTGCCTGCAGCAAACAACTATGTTGTTGACCTGCTCGAAGCTGAAGGAGCCGAGGCTGTAGTGCCTGATCTGACTGATTTCTTACTCTACTGTTGCTACAACACGAATTTCAAGGCTGACTATCTCGGTGCTTCTAAGAAAGCTAAGTTTATGAACAACCGACTTATTGCCTTCTTCGAGTGGCTCAGAAAGGATGCAAGGGATGAGCTGGCTAAGAGCAAGCACTTTGAGCCAACCGCTCACGTGCAGGATCTCGCAGAGTATGCTTCTCCTATCGTTTCTTGCGGTAATCAGACCGGTGAGGGCTGGTTTTTGACAGGTGAGATGCTTGAGCTCATCAATGAGGGCGTCACAAACATCATCTGTGCGCAGCCATTTGCCTGCTTACCGAACCATATTGTGGGTAAGGGTGTTATAAAGAGAATCCGACATGATCATCCGGATGCCAATATCGTGGCTATCGATTATGATCCGGGTGCTTCTGAGGTAAACCAGCTGAACCGTATTAAGCTGATGCTTTCTACGGCACAGAAGAAGCTTAAGAAATAAAAAGAACGCCCATGCATTCATGCATGGGCGTTGTTGGTTTTCGTATGCAATTCTACAGACTCTAAGCAGCTTCTGTCTTATTTTAAATGCTTCAAAATCTCATCATACTGGGTATACATCTTCTGTACTTCATTTTCCAGTGTATAGTAGTGCATTATATATGGCACCAACAGCACTAGGAATAACAGTGTAAGTACAAGAAGCATTGGGTTGCTTATCATGATAGATGCAATTATTGACATCATGGTAAGTATGGCAAAGGTTACTGTCACTATGAGGTGCACGAGGCGCTCATGCTGGAAGAAGGCTATTTGTGTCAGGTGTTCCTGCAGTATTTTCTTCCACTCTTCTTTTGATATCTTATCAGGCTCTTCCAATAAGCCATCAATCTTAAGTCTATAATTAATTATTCTTTTTTTCACTGTATTTTCAACCTTCTTTTCTCAATTGCTTCTTCTTTATACTATGGCAGTTACCTGCGACTAATCAAGCATCTCAATGTGGCATGAATGAGCCTTGCTCTTATTATTTATCACCAATTATCCTGCATCGTTCTCTGAATTAAGCTTAGATTTAATTTCTTCCATCCTTGCATCATCCAGCCTATAAAATCTCTTAAATACAAATATGCCCACGATGAGCAGAATAACAGACGGAATCGTCATCCACATACGAAGAGCATCAAGTGTATCCTGTGTCTGTACCGTAGCTGAGGTATCCAGGTGAATCCAGTCGACTATCAGCCCTGCCAGAAATACTGCTACACCTGATGCGAGCTTTACCGTAAATGTCTGCATTGAGAAAATGACCGACTCCTCTCTCGTACCGTTCATCACCTCACCATAATCAACAGAATCTGAAAGAAATATGGTCATGATAACATTGAGCATACCATAGCCCAGATAAATCAAAATACCCGGCAGGCAGAGTATGTACCAGCTCTGCGGTGTGTAGAGCTTTGCAAACGCCATGATAAGTATCACCGCAAAGCCCGCTATCTGAATAATAAATCCTGATATAAAAAGACAGCTTTTGCTGAATCTCTTGCGAAGCAGCGGTATAACCATCATGACAAGCACCTGTGCGGCAAAAGCAACTGCAGCAAATATGGAATATGCGCCCTCGTTTCCCACATCAAACCGGAAGAAATAAAGCACTAGGTTACCACAGATATTGAGTGATGTATACACGAGAATGATTGATACCACAACAGTCATAGCCTGGTCGTTCTTAAATAAGGCTTTAAACATATCATATATCTTTCCCGGCTTCTCATCACAGGCAACCGGTCTTTCAGGCACACATGCCACGCATACAAGCTCAGAAATCACAAATACTACCGCTATAATAAGTGCCCACCACTTAAATCCAATCCTGTAGTCAGCCATAGAGCTTCCTGCACCAAGAATAGGCACCACTGTCATCGTGAGCACCGTAGGGATAGCATCTCCAATGCCAGAGCATGTCCTCGCAAGCGATGTAAGCTGCTCCCTGTCGCTGCCCGGCTCAGTGATTGCGGGAATCATAGACAAGAACGGAATATCCATAAGCGTATATGTGATGCCCCATGCAAAGTAAAACACCGTAAGCCACACTCTCTGCGCTGAATCACCCATAGACTCAGGAGTGGCATATAAAGCATATATGGTCACGGCATTGAGCACCGTGCCGGCAAAAATCCAAGGCCTGAACCTGCCCCACCCGGTACGCGTCTTTGCTACGATAATACCCATCACCGGGTCATTGAATGCATCAAAAATCCTCGCCGCCATCATCACCGTACCGATAAACACACTGCTCATACCAAGCACTACATTGTAGTAGTAGAGCAAATACGATGAAATAAGCATATACACAATATCTTTTCCGAATGCGCCAAATCCAAATGCGCACTTTTGTCCTGTTTTAAGCTTCATAGAAATACCTCCAAAAAATAATCCGCTATACTTAATACTAGTATAGCGGATTGCCAGGTAAAATACAATTTAAAGTTAATCTCCATATATCTCACCACTTCTGATCCATGTGCCCTCTCTAACCTGTGCCCTCTGCTGCACAATGGCACCACAGTCAATATGGCTAAAACTGCCAATCCTTGCGCCGGAGCTCACCACACCGTTTGAAGCAATGATGGAGAAATCGCCTATTGAAGCCTCCCCCACACGCGCCATAGGCAAAATCACGACACCATCACCTAGCACAGCTCCAGGCGAAATATTAGCAGCCGGAGAAACAATGCTTGGAATAAGGAAATGATACTCTCGCAAAAGCGCAGCATACTTCTTCCTGAGAGAATTATCACCAATGGCGATAAAAGCAAGCGGGTACTCATCCCTGAACTTGAACAAATCACTGCATTTGCCGATGATATCATCCCCCACGGCCGCATCATCTAAGAAGCTGATTCTCTTAAACACACGAAGCGAAGCAGCGATATCATATACATCCCTGCCAAGCATCCCAGCCCCGAGAATCAGCAGATTCATCTGCCCTGAAGCAGCCGCCTTGGAAGCCTCAAAGAGCTCACCAAGGATAGCATTCCTCTTCGCGATGACCTCATCACGCGACTGTGCATATACAGAGCGGTACTTTGCCCGCCCGGTTTTTTCATCCACACCTACCTTGAACCGCGCTTCCCAGCGGTTGGCGTGCTCGTAAATTCCTTTGATGTTATTCAAAATAGTTTCCTCGTAAAAAATTCTTTAATAAACTCTTTTTGTAACTAAATCATTTTTGTTACCTGATTCTTATGCCACTATTATTATTTTCCTTCATATCGCCTATCAATTTCAAGTTGAATTTCAACAGAAGTTCCATTCTTCAGTTTTACTCTTACCATATCATCATCACTTGCCCTGCTTATCTATACATTCTACAACGCTCTTCGTAAAGACTAAGTTCATCTACATTGTAAATCATTTTAGTATATGGCAGATAGGAATGTACAGATGCCTTGCCCAAATCTTTCCTTGTTATATTAGACTCAACAATGGCAGACATCATATTCTGAAACACATCTTCTCTCTAATACTTGCAGTATATCCTACCGGAATTGTAGATTTAATTACCATAATTGCATCTGGGTTATATTCAATAACCAGCTTAATTACAGCTTCTACCAGTGATGTATCAAAGAACTTTTTCTTACTGTCATAGTTCGTAGGTGCAGCAATAACTACAAAATCCGCATCCTTATATGCAGATTCCGCATCTATAATATAGCCGTCAGATTTAACTCTTTTTCCTTTAAATATTTTTCAATATACTCATCCTGAATCGGGCTAATCCTTTTATTAATCTTCTCTACCTTTTCCAGAATAATATCTACTGCCATTACATCGTGGTTTTGAGATAATAATGTGGCAATAGAAAGTCCTACATCTCCTGTTCCTACTACTGCTATTTTCATTATATTCACCCATTTACTAATAATTTTCTTCGGTTTGTAACTTATTTAAAAAATACATATTAACTTGATTGATTGGCGTTTCAGCGTCGTGATAATAACCATCATTTAGCACATACAATACATCATCAACAATCGTAATCCCTTCAATTGCATATGAATCTTTCAATACATATAATGGTTTAACTTTACTTGTTTTTAAGTCAACTGTATAAATATAACTATCTCCACGATAGTCAGCACCTGCTGAAAAATATATCAAATCATTTTTTTCGTCTAAAAACAATTGATCTTGCCCTTTTATATGTATTTTAATTGTTTTTTGTACTACGCCATCATATGAACAATTATATAAATAATTATTCGTCAAAATCCAAAGCGTGTTACTCCTACTATCATTTGCAATGCCAGATGGTTCTTTTATATCAAAATTTCCTAATTCATTTCCTTTTTCGTCTATATGGCGAACTTTATTTTCTCCATAAGAACATAACCAGATAGTTCCATCTGTTGACTTAGTAACTCCTTGTATATCTCTCATATTCTCAAATTTTAAATAACAAGGTATATCTCCTTTAATAGCCGAAAAATCCTTTTCAACTATTTCGATAGAAGCATGGAAAGTTTTATCATTAGGCTTATATTTACCTGCATTCCCTATAAAAAAACACTCTTCTTCTTTATCCCAATAAAGCCCTGTACACGTAAATCCTACATTAGCTTTTTCTTTGTCCGGCAATTTTAATATTTTATTTGCATATATTTTGTCACATTTCTCTTGTTCAGTTTTTACTCTAATACGTGGTAAAATTATATATCCTACTGTAAAAAGTATTATGAGAAAAAATAACATAAAAATAAATCGTTTTTTCTTTTTCATACTTTCTTTCCTTTTCTCAGTTCTGGTATCCATTTTTTCCTTGTCGCAACCAACAATACAAACATCATTAAAGCCAACAAATATCTAGCAACTGCATTTTTATATACAGCAACCATAGACAATGCCACAATACTCGTACCTATAAGTATTGTCATTTGCAATTTTGTATTAAAATAATTTTTCATTTGTATCTCATTATCAATACATTCTTTTCTTGCTAATACAAAATATAAAATCATAACTATTAAATAGCTTACTAATGACGTATATCCACCAGCAACATATCCAAAAATCGGAATAAAAATAGCATTTAAAATTATATTACACACTGCTGCAAATACTGACGCAAACAAAATAAATTTCGTCTTTTTATAGTAGAACAAGATATTTACATATTGTTGATATATATACATAACAATAACACTAATTGCTAATGGTGGCATAACCCATATTGCCTCTAAATATTTTTTCCCTCCTAAAATCAAAATTATTTCTGGAGCCATCACAATTTCTGCAATAGCGCAAAAAGCAACTATAATTGTCCCGACTGTTATCAATTTACTTTTATCTTTCGACGAATCCTTTAACTTTAATTCCTTAAACAGCCATGCCTGTAAAGATAAATTCAACGCACCACTTATAACAAAGATGACCATAGCTGCACTATATGACACACTATATAAAGCAGCATCTTCATAACCATCAATTTTTTGTATCATTAAACGATCCGAATGATTTAATAATATCATTGATAAGTAATATGGCATCAATGGCAAATTATATTTCAATGCATCTATTGCATAGTCTTTTTTCCATAATGTGGATGTACCTTTATAATTTGATATAAAAAACGGAATTGCAACACCTAACTGGATTACTGTCCTTGTAGTTATAACATAAAATATAGGATTATATAAATTAAGGAAAACAGTTAATGCACCAACGATAGGTCCGATAAGACCATATACAATTATTGCAAGTAACATTTTCTTATATTGGTTATCAACTCTTTGTCTTGATGACCACAATCCGAAACTGATAGTTCCTATAAAAGAACATATCATCAGTATACTTAACGGAGTACTTATTCCAGTAATATAATTAATACCCTTGTGAAACATTAAATACATTAACGTCCAAATCACAATCAATACAATACTCAATGATTGCATAGTTGCTGTATATGTTGTCCTGTTTTCATCGTCCCTTACTAATCCTGCAACATAACCATTGCTGTATATTCTCAATGTTATAATAATCTCAAATATTTCTAGCCAGGACATAAATATACTATATATTCCATATTCCTCAGTAGCTAAGTAATGCGTCAGTATAATCATTACCAACCAAGGCGCAATTTTTTGTATTATATTTCCCACTGCATACCAAGACGCAGCTTTCATTTCTACTGACATATCTCTATATTTTTTTATGATTTTTTTAAGAAAAAGTTTCATATCTAACTCACTTCTATTGACTGATAAATCTTGCTATTTCCAAAAAAGAAAATAGCAATAAAAATAGTTGATAAATAATGAATCCATATACTCGATCCTGTCATTCCGATGCCTATATAACATAGCAACATAAAATACATAAATTTTTTACACTTTAAAGGTGCAATATACTTTATCGTTCTTGCACGAATCAATGTAATTACAAGAATAATGATAGTTCCCCATATTCCGAAAAATGTCAAAAATTGCAAAACGACATTATGTGCATAATAATATTCACCCGACGTAATATATAGCGGAATTCCAAATCCTCCTGGCAAACCGACTCTACCTCTTATATACTCTACACATGCCGTATAAATATAATCTCTATTGGTCAAGTATATCTCATTGCTTTTTATTTGATTTATCAATAAAGTAACACTTCGAGATTGCATTCCGTATTGTGCTAGTTTTTGGCTTACCCAATATAAAATATCTATTAAATTGTTTAGCAAAATATATGCCGATATTACCAGTCCTACAATAATTATTAGTTTCTTACATAACTTTATTTTACTTGAATATACATATGCAAATAAAATCATGCACGCTGATATTACTGCAGACATACGTCCACCCAAAACAGCAGTTACAAGAATATTAATGGCAACATTAATATATAACCATTTTCTTTTTTCAATTCCCTGAAGTACCATGTAAGAACCAATAAATACATTTGGTACACATATACTTGTAAATATTGAATAATGCACTAGCCCTTGTTTAAGTAAGACAACTGCAACTAATACCAACGGTAAATTTAATTTAGAAAATTCCCACCATTTTTCAACAAATATTCTTAAATCAAATATATTATTTGAAACACACAAACATGGAACTGCTATGACAACCAACGCTTGTACACCTTCTATAAATACATAATACCGATAAGGCACTACTATATAATTAATAATTATCGCAGAACAAAAAACAAACAAAAATGTAAGCACACGTTTATTCATGCTCATTGTCGTTCCTATTGCTATTATCGCAAGCATCATATAAATTATATATTCATATAACGATGAAATTTTAAAAGTGTTTTCTAAAATATTCGCAAAGTATGGAACATAAATATATATCACCAATATAATTGCAAGTGTTGTACTTTTCTGTTTTATATTTCTTTGTCCATTTCTCATATCGCACCTTATTTCTTGCGTTTTCTTATAACTTTATTATATATTTCTTTCCAGTCATATAATGCCGTTTTGAAAAATATAAACGGATACTTTCTTTCATAACTATTCTTCTTCTTTTCATCCCATACTTCATTGTTATCAGCTAATTTTTGTGAAAATGCATCTTTAACTTCTTTCGACAGCCATTCTCTACCATCTTCACATACTCTGTTACGAATGTCAGCGTATGTTGGTGTTTCTAATTCTGGAACTACTCCCAAGGTTAAAAATGCATGACCATTATAACAATATGGCTGTCTGCAATGTTTTCCCACTGGATTAAAGATTATTGGTTGTTCAGAATTTTTAAATATATTTTGATTACTAAGCTGTCCATAACATGGCTTAGCAGCTCCAGTTCCTAAATCAACGTACAAAGTCCAAGCTCCCGCATAACAAAAATCATCTATTTTTTTCTGAAAAATATCCAATTTGAAATCAAACATTGTAGAATCAAATTTTCTCCAAACAGACTCATACTCTTTTCTTGACATAGATGTCAAAAGATCTTTTTTCTCAGTCAAATCATTTCGTCCTACTGTAATTTGGCATGCTGCTCCTAGTTCTGATTTACAAAGATTTATAATTTCATCAATATCATCAATCAATCCATCATAAGGCATTAACTCAACAGTAAACGAACATCCCTTTTCCCACATCTTTTTCACATTTGAAAAGTATCTATCTATCCATCCTTTTTTCTTTAACTCTGCATAGTGGAAAGAGAATTTGAACTCCAAATGCTCTAACAAATTTCTTGGAAACTTAGCAATTTCATCAAATCGACTTGTCAATGTTCCATTTGTTACAACCTCTAAAAAATGTCCTTGTAATAATAATTGGTAAATATATTGCGGCATTTCTTTCGGAATAAGAGTTTCTCCTCCTCCCGTTAGATTTATAATACAAGTGCCTCCTAACCTCTCTTTTGAAAGACATTTGCCAACATGCTCTGGAGTATATAAAAATTTAGCTGCTCCTTTTTCATTTTCTTTCAATGCTGAAATATAACAATATTCACATTTAAGATTACAATTCTTAATTGGTACATTGATAACTAACAATCTTTTAATTTCCATACTTAATCCTTTCGTATTACGTCTGCCATTTTTTCAAAATAGTTTAGCAATTTTTCTCTATCATATTTTTTATGTTTCCATATAGTTGTTCTCTTTAATTTTTCAAGCACTTCACTTAACGACTCAGCTCTTACAATCATATTTGTATCATCAAGCCAATCTGCCACTCCAAAAACTTTACCAGTTTTATTATTTAAAACAATGCATGGAGTCCCATTTAATACAGAAAACAGCATTGCATGTAAACGGTCTGTAATAGTAATTTCCGCATTTTCAAAAGTTTCCCACGACTTTTGCAACTCGCTTATTCGCTTTCTTAAAACAACTGGCGATTTTATAACAGTACTAACTTTTCTAATATTATAATTTTGTTTTATTTTTTCATAAAAATCATCAATATTTTCTTGCTCAGATTCGCAATCCTCTCGAATACATACATTTATCACATTCTCATGTCCAGTACATTTTTCCTTTGTTATTATATTTTTCCCATACAAAACCATATCTGGCACTAAATATACATCTGAGTTTCCTGTAAATTCAAATTTTTGTTTTATAAAATTGTAAGACTTTCTTTCTCTTACAAATATATGTAAATTACTATGTTTTTTTAATATTTCATTTGTTATTCTGTATTCCTTCTCTCCCAGTTCGTCTGAAGTATAATATACTGTTTGTGGAAGAATAATAATCTTATTATTTGGGTAGTTCTGCACAATCTCACGTATAACACATTCATTATGTATCCATAAATTTCCCATCCATCCACCACCCGAAATTACAACTAAATCTTCAGGTGTTACCGCATTTTTTATTATTATTTTTTGTGTATGATACATAGGCATCAATATTTCAAAATATTCATAGTCCGGGAAAAAATCTTCAAAAAAATATTGTTCTTGGATTGCGATTGCATGATCCCCCAAATTACCATGCATAGGTGTTCCAAACAAAAAAATCTTTTTATTTTTATTTGATTTTAATTTTTTTATTGCCGAACGCCATCCAGGATAAGCTACTGACAGTTTAATTTGTTCTTTTAAAATATTCATTATATCCCTCAAAAAAATATTTAAAATTATTTTCTTTTTTTAACACCAAATCTCTAAGTAAAACTAATAAACAAATAAATATATTAAAATTCTTTCCATAAATTGCCCCTTTAGCAATAATTTGTTTGTTGCTACTACCATTTTCTTTCTTTTTATGATAAACCGTTACCTCTGGTATATAAAAGATTGTATTTTTTTCATAATTACTTAAAAGGAAATCCACTTCTTCTCCACATACAAATTCGCTTCCCAAACCTAAACGTTCATCAAATTTTTTATTCATCACCAAATCTTTCTTAAATGCAACTTCAATAGACGATTTTGACATGAGCTGTAATTTGTTTCTTACATACTCTTCGTTGGAAGTATAATTTTTATATGGAATATTTTTTTCTGGATCAAAAATCTGTGATAATACAATTTTAGCACATTGTCTTTTTTTTAATGCATTTACAATAATTTCAAATGCATTTGCAGGATACCAACAATCATCATCAGATAATACTACTATCTCGCCTGATGCCTGCTCTAATCCTCTATTTCTAGCTCGTGATAATCCTTTTACACTCATTTCAATTTGCTTTATATCCAAATTACTATATTTACAAATTATATCTTTTACAATTTCATGATTATCCTGGGTTACAAATATAATTTCAAAGTCTTTATATGACTGTTTTTCCAGTGTTTCTAATAATCGTCTAATTTCCTTTTCTCTTGTTCCTAACGTAGGAACTAATACTGATATTTTCATATTTATTTCCTTACTTAATTTTTAGCAATTTAATTACACACCAATATGCTATATGAAAAACACTTCTGGCTATGCTCAGATGTTCTATATCTCTATATAAAATCCAATGATATTTAATCACCTTAAATTTATTACTTGAAATAGAATTTTGTCTTATGCGGTATTTCATAAGTACCGCTCTCATACCATAAATGTATTTTTCTTTTTTTAACATTTGAAGCCACAAAGCATCATCGTTTCGTTTTCTAATATTAGGGACTTCAAATTTCCCCATCTTTTCTACGTTGTACATAACCGTAGAATTTCCTACCGGGCAATCTAAAAGCACTCGATTATAATCAGCCTTTGGTACTGTCTTTATAATTTTATTTAACGATTTCCCATTTTCATCAATTTGTTCATACGCTGTACAAGAAAATGCAACATCATACTTTTTCATAAATGCTAATTGCTTTTTCAATTTTTCTTCGGGCCAAATATCATCAGAATCTAAAAAAGCCATATATTCCCCCTTTGCCAACTCCATTGCTTTTGTTCTTGCAACGGCAGCTCCAGAGTTATTTTCTAAGCAAAAATATTTTATTCTACTATCTTCTTTTATATATTTATCGGCAATTTCTTTTGTATTGTCTGTCGAGCAATCATCAACAATAATCATTTCCCATTGCTGATAAGTTTGTGCCTGAACAGATTCAATTGTTTCCCCTATAAACTTCGCACAATTATATGTTGGCGTAATAACTGATACTAATCCTTTTTCCATATACACTCCCTACCTAATCACTGCAAAAACTGTTTTTATCATTGTTCCTATATCATGTATAAAACTAAATTTTCTGATACTCTCAAGATTCCATTTCATCTTCCCCGGCAACACTTCTTCCACATATACCTTATCCACATCAACTGCTCCATCCAGCAGCTCTGCTTCATCCTTATATCGTATGCTCGCCTCACTTGTTATCCCAGCCGGAAGCAGTAGCGTTGCCATATATTCAGGCTTATATTTTTCCACATACTTCACTGCCTCAGGTCTTGTGCCCACGAAGCTCATATCTCCGCTCAACAGGTCAAATACCTGTGGCAGCTCATCAAGTCTGCAGCCTCTGAGCTTTGCTCCGACTCTTGTAATACGGCTGTCATTGTCCACCGTCACTGCAGAGCCTATCTTGTCAGCATTGCTCACCATGGTGCGGAATTTGTGAATCCTAAAATTCTTGCCATATGTAGTGACTCTCTCCTGCCTGTAAAACACAGGTCCTTTTGAGTCCAGCTTTATCATGACTGCGATAATCATCATCGGAATTGCCGTGATGATAAGTATTATGAGCCCACACACTATATCAAATACTCTTTTAAAGAAGAGACTAGCCTGCTTATTTTTGAGTATCTCATAATATGGTCTGACTTCATCATTTCTCATAAAGTCAGGTAATGAATCCCATTTTCTAAGCATATTTTTACTTCCTATTTCAGATATTCCTTCACTATATTCTTAAAGTTCTCCACCACATACTCCACATCATCATCGCTAAGCAGTGTATGAAGTGGCAACGTAATCAGATTCTCATAATATGCATACGCATTAGGGAAATCCTTTATATCCCATCCATATGCCTTGTATGCTGTCATCATCGGCAGTGGCTTGTAGTGTACGTTTGTCGCAATACCCTGCTCTGCCATCTTTATGATGATTTCTCTTCTCTGCTCATCACCGATTCCCGGTACCCTTGTCAGGTACAGATGTCCTGAGCCGTTGTGATGCTCTCCGTAGTGATTCAGGTGCATTACTCCAAGCTCGTCACACATTTCATCATATCTTGCGATTATCTGTTTTCTTCTCTCAAGCAGTCCTGCGTATCTGTCAAGCTGTCTGAGTCCGATTGCAGCCATGATATCTGTCATATTGCATTTATAGTAAGGAGCCACTATGTCGTATTCCCATGCACCAAGTTTTGTTTTAGCCAGTGCATCCTTTGACTGTCCGTGGAGACTTAAAAGCTGATACTGCTTATAGAGTGCTTCATCATCCACTCCGTCTATATGTCTCCATGTGGCCGCGCCGCCCTCTGCTGTGGTGAAGTTCTTTACTGCGTGGAAGCTGAATGACGTGAAGTCAGCTATCTTACCTGCCATCTTTCCGTCTCTGCTTGCTCCGAGCGAGTGTGCTGCATCTGCGAGCACTGCAACTCTTCCGAGTGCCTTCTGTATATCTGTATTTGGAGTAAACAGATTCTTTTTGCGTTCTACCGCTTCATAGATTCTGTCGTAGTCTGCTATGATGCCTCCGAGGTCTACTGCGATGACTGCCTTTGTTTTCTCATTGATAGCGGCCTCCATGGCATCGTAATCCATCTCTGTAGAGTCCTTCTGACTATCAATGAACACTAGCTTTGCACCGACATGAATTACTGCGGCTGCTGTTGCTGTATATGTATATGCAGGTACTATTACCTCATCCCCTGCACCTATCCCAAGTACTCTCAGGTTCAGTTCCTCTGCGGCTGTTGCCGAGTTCAGACATACGAGCTTATCTGTGTGGCAAAATGCCGCCAGTCTCTTTTCCAGCTCCTTTGTCCTCGGTCCGGTTGTTATCCAGCCCGAGCGGAGCGCCTCGCATACTTCCTCTATTTCTGCCTCGCTGATATCAGGAGGACTGAACTGTATATTTCTTCTTTCCATTTTTTCGTTTTCTCCATTACATGAATGTAGCTTTCGCAGATTAAAACAATCTGCGAAAGCGTTTTTGGTTCTAAATACCATAAATATATTAGTATTTTTGTCTTTTCATGTCAATATTATTGTCATTTTTTGCCTAATCGCACATTATTATTGATGAATTTTGCCTTTTTTTATGTATAATTTTATTTTAATGGGTCAAAATTATGGTCAATTTCCTATAAAGTATATTTAAAATATATATTTTAAGGAGGACAAATCATGTCAAGAAGAGGAACCAACATAAGAAAGAGAGCCGACGGACGCTGGGAGGGGCGCTACTACATACCGGATCAATCGGGCACTAAGAAGTGCAAGTCAGTATACGGCCACAGCTACAAGGAGACCAGCGACAAGCTAAACGCTGCTAAAACGGCAGTACAGAGCCGGATAGCAAGAGCAGGACTGAGCACCGTGATAGTCGACGAAGCAGCAAATAAATGGCTGGAGAGCATAAGGACAAACCGCAAGCTGTCCACTTATCAGAAGTATTCCACTATCTATGCAGAGTACATAAAGCCTCAGTGGGGTGATGCTCTGGTCGATGAGCTGGATTCCGGCGAAATCGTCACAGCATTGCCGGATACCTTAAGTACCAGCATATGTAAGAGTATAATGAGTATCTTCAATTTAATCATCGAATATGGTAATGTACTATACGGCACAAACCTGATTCATCTGTCGTACAAATCCATACATTCACCTGCCACTTCCACTAACAATACCAATACCATAAATATCACAGACCAGCAAAAGCTGATAAAGTACCTTCTTACCGAGCTTGATATCTATAAGCTCGGTATTTTATTGTGCCTTTTTATGGGGCTTCGTCTTGGGGAGGTCTGTGCTCTGAAATGGGAAGATATAGATATGAGGTGTCGTACTCTGCATGTCAACCGTACAGTGCAGAGGCTTCGTACTGAAACCGCTTGTGACGAATCATCAGATAGAACTACATCAACCGAAAAGAAGACCATACTGTATGTCACTTCTCCTAAGACAAGTCATTCTATTCGAGAAATACCGATTCCCGATTTTATATTTCAGAGACTGTCAGCTTTTCACGATAATATCACGGATGATGATTCGTATATATTGTGTGGAAAAGTCCCTATGGAACCCAGACGCTATCAGTATCGGTTTCGCTCGTACATGAAGCAGGCAGGTATTGAATACACACATTTTCATGCTCTGAGACACACATTTGCAACAAACTGTATCAGCAGCGGTGCCGACGCAAAGAGTGTGAGTGAGATTCTGGGTCACTCAAATGTGAATATCACATTAAACCGTTATGTTCATCCAAACATGGAGACCAAGCGCTCTGCCATCAATTCTATTTCTATACCATAATGGGTCAAATGGTGAGTCAGCATCATTACAAATCCTTAATTTAAGCGGGTTTCAGTGTAGCTTTCGCAGATTGTTTTATTCTGCGATATTTTTTTATACTTTTATATGCAAACCACAAAAAGAGAGCGGGCCGGCGAATGGGAAGTTCGCCAGCCCAGATTTACACTAGGAGCAAAGTTTATACTTTGCGGAGATAAAATATGTTTTTCGTGGCTTTTCATGTTGTCGTGGCCACGCTATAGTTCTGATTTGCTTATACCGCTGCCAGCTTCTTTCCAAGCTCTTCGCAGGCTGTCTTTGCATCATCGTCCGGTGCATCCTGGCAGATAACACCCTCGCCGCCTACCACTGTAGCTCCGGCTGCTGTCATTCGCTCTACCCAGTCGCGCATCCACTCACCATCGCCCCATCCGTATGAACCGAACAGACCGATTGTCTTGCCTGCCACGCAGCCCTCAAGCTCTGTGACAAACGGCTCCATCTCGCCCTCCTCAAGTACCTCTGCACCCATTGCAGGACATCCGAGTGCGAATGCTGTCTCTGATTTAAGCTCATCTATTGAAGCACTGCTTACGAATACGATTTCTGCTTCCTTTCCGGCGTCTGTGACGCCCTTTGCCACTGCCTCTGCCATTGCTGCTGTATTGCCTGACTGTGACCAATAAACTACACTGATTTTGCTCATTTTAATTCCTCCTATACCGCAATCTGCTGCGGTTCTTCTTTATATATTTCCAGTATCAGCCTCATATCTATATCCTCGACCAATAGCTGTATGACACTTTCCTTCGCCTTTTCAAAATCCTCAAACATCTTCTTTTTGAGTGGTACGTTGCGGTACACCTTCCAGTAGCCTGAATACAGGCAGCCGCATCCGTTATGCTCTATAAAGCCTCTCACATCCTCTATCGGATATCCAAGCAAAAGCCCCATCTCATGCGGAAACTGCTTGTGTTCATCATTCAGATACGCTTCGTAGTGTTTTTTGAATCTAAGTAATATCTTGCCGAATGAAAAATCCTCATATCCCGCTTTCTTTAGTATGTCCAAAACCTCTGAATTATTCAGATATGCTTCTAAGAGACTCCTGCGGAATAAGAGGAAGGCGGTTTTCTCATTCCTTGTTGCGAGCCTGAAATGTGATATCCCGGAAGCTCTCAGAATCACTCTCATGGCACTCTCATCAGCACTGTCTATCATGAGCATATTTGAAATTCTCGCTCCTGTAATTAATGGGGCACACTGGAGGGCAAGCTGCATTTCCACACTCTTTAAATCCATGCTCATAGCAATCTGAAATACTTCCTGGCACATTTTGGCTCCTTTCGTGTTAGTTATCTCTAACCTGAGTTAAATATATCTTACTTATACCTATATGTCAAGTATTTTTTTGCCATTTTTACACTTTTTATTCTCAATTAATTGCAACAAAAAACACACTAAGAATCTTTAATTCTCAGTGTGCTTTCCTTATTGCCGTTCTTCTTTTTATACAATTCCTATAAAATCAGGCTTATGACACCTGCACTCTATACATATTTTTGCGGTCAATCGCTCCAATCTCTTCGAGCGTATTGATCATCCGATACACCGTAGCAGTCCCGATAGAGTGGTCTATCTTCGATGCCCGGTAATAAATCTCTTTGCAGCTTCCGCACTCGCCCTCGAGGATTACATCAAGTAAAATAAGTCTCTGCTTTGTAATCCTGCATCCGCTGTCCTTTAGCTTGCCAACGATTACCTCTTTTTGCTCTATTGCTTCTTTCGACATACATCCTCCTATCGTTACCGATGCCGGCAGATGCAGCTTAAGCGGCAGATGAGTTCTTTTCATGAAATGCCCATCCTGTGCTTCATACACACCATGCCGTGGATTAATGACAGCCCTTGCAATGGCTGCAGTCCATTCCACACTGCAGGCTCTTGCCTGCTTTCTTTGATTTGATTATTGTCCTGATTACAAGTGCAACTATCACTACGAGAATTGCAATTACAATGATATCAGCCAGCATGTCATCATCTCCTATTCATTACAAATGCTACTAAATATACTACTGCATTATTTCTTTTCCTTGAAAAATCCTATTATTATCTTTACGGCAAGCCCCAGCAGACATAGAAGAACTATGACTGCTATGAGGTCTGCTGTGTTAAATTCCAGATTGATTCTCATTTAAAAACCCGTTACACGTTTGATGCCGCAAATGAAGTGTTCTTTACTGTTGCCTTATTAGGGTCCTTTCTGAACAATAAGTATAATACACCTGCAAGGAGTACAAATGCAACTACTGTCCAGAAGTTGAAGGCTACCTCACCTATGCAAAGTCCCACAATCTGGTAGAACATAAGTGTTACACAGTAAGCTGATACGTTCTGGAATATGATTGTAAACCAGAAGAACTTACGGTTGTTAAGCTCTTTTGCTGTTGTTGAGATAGCTGCAAGACATGGTGAGTCAAACAGGTTGAACAGCAGGAATGATACTGCTACCATTGTTGTTGGGAAGAATGCTGCAAACTGATCATGCATGCTTACTGCATACTCTTCTACCTCTCCAAGTCCTGCGAGTACACCCATTGTTGAAACGATACCCTCTTTTGCCACAAAGCCTGAGAGTGATGATGCAACTGCCTGCCATGTATCGAATCCAAGTGGTGCAAAGATAACTGCGATTGCAGATCCGATTACTGCGAGTAAGCTGTTTTCTTTGTCAACAAGTCCGAATGCGCCATCCTGGATGCCGAAGCTTGAAAGAAACCACATAACTGCACAGCAGAGGAAAAGGATTGTTCCGGCCTTCTTAATGAATGCCCATACTCTCTCCCATACGTGTAACAGCACACCCTTTACTGAAGGGATATGATACTGTGGGAGCTCCATTACGAACGGTGCAGGTTCTCCTGCAAATGCTCTTGTCTTCTTTAAAATGATACAGTAGATGATTGTGAGGCCGATTCCTGCAAAGTACATAAGAGGTGCCATCCACCAGCAGCCGTCACCCATGATAAAGCCTGCGATAAGTGCGATAACTGGAAGCTTTGCTCCACATGGGATATTTGTTACTGTCATCATTGTCATACGACGGTCTTTTTCGTTCTCGATAGTACGTGTTGCCATGATTCCAGGTACACCACATCCTGATCCGATGAGGAATGGGATGAAGGACTTTCCTGAGAGACCGAATCTACGGAAGATTCTGTCCATGATGAAAGCTACTCGTGCCATGTATCCGCAGTCCTCAAGGATTGAGAGGAATAAGAATACGATAGCCATCTGTGGTGCAAATCCGATAGGTGCACCAAGACCTCCGATGATACCGTCAACTACAAGTGATACGAGCCATTCAGAGCAGCCTACATTTTCCATGAATGTCTGTACTGCCGGCTGAATCCACTCACCAAAGAGTGTGTCGTTTGTCCAGTCTGTTACAATTCCACCGAGTGATGATACTGCAACATAATATACAGCCCACATGATGAGTGCGAAAATAGGCAGTGCTAAAAATCTGTTTGTAACAATCTTATCAATTTTGTCTGATACTGTCTCTTTTCCGGCGCGTGCCTTCTTTACACATGAGCCGATGATTGAAGATATGTACTGATATCTCTCGTTTGTGATGATACTCTCTGTGTCATCATCGTATTTGTCCTCGAGAGCTTTAATCTCTGCATCTACATTTGGAGCACTCTTTAGCACCTCAGAAATCTTTGAGTCACGCTCTAAAAGCTTGATTGCAAAGAATCTCTTCTGGTTCTCTGATACTGCAAGACCAAGCTTATCCTCGATGCCTGCGATTGTACTCTCCACATCATCTGCGAAGTGATGTACCCTCTGAACGGATTTACCTGACTTTGCAATCTGGATTGCCTTCTCTGCAGTCTCCTTGATTCCTGTCTTCTTTAAAGCTGAAATCTCAACAACCTCACAGCCGAGCTTCTCTCCAAGTGCTTTGATATTGATTGTGTCTCCGTTTTTCTTTACAATGTCCATCATATTGACAGCCATAAGCACCGGAATGCCAAGCTCGATAATCTGTGTTGTCAGATACAGATTACGCTCGATATTTGTTCCGTCCACGATATTGATAATCGCATCAGGCTGCTCTCCGATTAAGTAATTTCTTGCAACAACCTCCTCGAGAGTATATGGAGAAAGTGAGTAGATACCCGGTAAATCCACCAGGTCTACATCCTTGTGACCGATAAGCTTTCCCTCTTTTTTCTCAACTGTAACACCAGGCCAGTTACCAACATACTGATTGGCACCTGTTAAGGCATTGAACAGTGTTGTTTTTCCGCAGTTCGGGTTTCCTGCGAGAGCAATTTTTACTGCCATGTTTTAATCTCCTTATTTTTGTTTGCTCATTCTGCCTATAATTTGCATTTACTAACCTATAGGCAAAAAAATTTACTCTACTTCTATCATAGAGGCATCGTCCTTACGAAGTGATAGCTCATAGCCTCTCACTGTCACCTCTACCGGATCGCCAAGCGGTGCCACCTTGCGGATAAATATCTCAACACCCTTAGTAATTCCCATATCCATGATACGTCTCTTGACTGCACCCTGGCCTGTGAGCTTGACAACCTTGACTGTCTCGCCTACTTTGGCTTGCTTTAATGTCTTCATGCTGACTACTCCTTTTTTAATTTTATTGTTGTTTAAAAAATTTATATAAACGTTTGCATAATATCATATACAAAGTCGTTTAAATCTTAAATGATTACAGCTTATACAGCACATTCCTGCATGTGTTGTATGTGTTATATATATCATACATGCTATATACATGCCTGTTACATTGTTATATCAGACCATGATCTTATTTGCCATGTCCTTGCCGATTGCTACTCTGGCGCCCTTTACATTGACTATCATATTGCCGGCTATCTCTGAGATGACAGTCACCTCTCCGCCTACTACAAAGCCCAGCTTCTCAAGGAAGGATCTCACCTCTTCCTTTCCGCCGATTTTCTTGATTATCTGTGCCTCCCCGGCACCACTCATTGATAATGGCATCATATTTACCTCTTTTCACGTCTTTTCTTCACGTCTTTAATGATAAAAAACATCATTTGGTATCTCTTACGGCTGTTAGTATACTCTAACGTTGCTTAGATGTCAATAATATATTTTAGATTTCTCTTACTTTTTTCAGTTATGGCTAATAGTACGCGCGCCCCGGGCACCGGTGGCGCACACGTACTCTCCGGCAGGCGCATAGCGTAGCATTTTAGATACTGTTAGAATTATGCCCACGAAACGCAGAAACGCTCCTGCAAGGACGCAGGAGCGAGGAGAACCGCGCCATGGACGGTGCGTTTCGACGGTTTCGTCAAGCATAGAAACCCTAAAAAGCATAATTCATACAGTATCTTAACTGTAAAGCGTAGCCTGCAGGAGAGTACGTGTGCGACACCCGGTGCCCGGGGCGCGCGTACCGACCTTCAGTCAAAAAAGTATATTATAATATTATATTACGTAAAACCAACTCGAATCCGTCTCCATCTCGCTGGCCACAAGCTCCTTTCGCTCTCCTGTTCTGATGGAAAGCTCCTGGTTTTTGATGCTCACACGAGCCCCCGGCTCGATAGATGAAGTAATAAATGCATTACTTCCGATGACAGCACCTCTTCCGATGACAGTCTCACCACCAAGTATAGAAGCTCCAGCATAGATGATGACATTATCCTCAATAGTAGGATGTCTCTTCACGCCCTTTAGCTTCTGACCGCCTCTGGTAGAAAGTGCTCCGATAGTCACGCCCTGATATACCTTGACATTGTCACCGATGATAGTAGTCTCACCGACCACGATGCCTGTTCCGTGGTCTATAAAGAAATTCTTGCCTATAGTGGCACCCGGATGGATATCAATACCGGTCTTGCTGTGTGCATGCTCTGTCATCATACGTGGGATGAGTGGTACTCCAAGCAGATGCAGCTCGTGGGCTATACGGTTTGTAGTGATTGCAAGCAGTCCCGGATAGCAAAGGATAATCTCATTGTAATTGTAGGCTGCAGGGTCTCCGTCAAAAAACGCAGCCACATCAGTCTCCACCAAGGCCCTGATTTTTGGAATCCTTTTAAAGAAATCATTGCTGATTTTCTCAGACATATTGACGAGCTCGTGATGTGATAAGCTCCTGTATTTAGGATTCTGCGGCAGGGCAAGCACCACCTGCTTGCGCAGATTGTACATGATATCCTCCAAAAGAACAGCAATCTGGCTGTCCAGGTTGTAATATCTGAAGCTCGTGCCCTTGAAATATCCCGGATACATTATCTTAATAAGCTTTGAGAGCAGATCACAAACAGCCTCCTTGTCTGGCTGTGAAAATAGTGCCTGCTGATTTATGATTTTGTCATCATGATAATCGTCAAGTATCTGTGATACAAGCCCTTCTATCATTTCTTTATTATTATCCATATATTCAAAGCCTCCGAATTTACTATTTATAATATTTTTTTGCCTCCATACGCTCCTCCCATGTGCGGTTTATTATACCGCCTATGAAAAGCACATACATGCAACCATATAACCATACCATTATAAGCGCAATAGTGGTCATTGTGCCATAAAATGAAGAATAATTATTGTATTTATCCACGTACACCGAAAAGATTCCCGAAAAAATCATCCATGCAGCAGCCGCAAATACCGCTCCCGGCAGCTGGTACTTTGCCCTCTGCTTCTTGTTTGGCAGAAACACATAAATCACCCAGAAAAATAAAATAAGCACCGGCAGGCAGATTACCAGACGATAATCGACCACACTGCCTATTATACTTCCAATTATATGATGAACATTCGAAAAATACATCTTCCTGAGCATATTTCCAAACACCATGATACCCAGTAAAAAAATGAGTGCCAGTGCAAAAACGATACTGTAAAGCACCGAATATATTCGCCGCAAAATAAAATTTCTGTTTTCCTTCACATGGTACATATCATCAAGCCCAAGCTGAAACGAAATAAAAGCCTTTGAGCTTAAGTACACGGCTGTAATCATCGTGATAGAAAGCCTGCCTGTGCCGCTGGCATACACCTCACTTGCCAGATCCTTCATGATGTCGCCAAACGACTCAGGAATAAACGAGCTCGCCCACATCAAAAAATCAGCCTCTGTAAGCGGTGTCCAGCTCAGCAGTGAAAAGAAAAACAATAAAAACGGGAAAAACGACAGCATCAAAAAGAAGGCTGCCTGCCCTGCGTATGCAGAAATAGAGCTCTCTGAAAAATTGGTCACAAAATCAAAGGCTGTCACAATGATATCCCATCTTCTGCTGTATTTCCTCGCACTTTTTCCTTCGATGTTAGATTCTTTACAATCACCACCTACGGCCTTACGTTTCTCCGTTTTGATTTCCGGTGTTTTACTATCTAAATCCGGTCTACTTTGCTTTGTCATCTGCCTTCTTCTGGAATTTCTCCTCAAATACTATAAAACGCTCATGAGTACCCTCACCAATGAGTCCTGCCTCATCAAAAGCCTTTACAGAAAAAGTGAGTGCTCTACCATCCACCTTCACAAGCTCCGACTCACAAGTCACCTTCATGCCAACCGGTGTAGCCGAAACATGCTTGATATCAAGCGCAGTACCGACAGTACCACTTCCCTCCTCAAGCTCAGACGCAACACTCTCAAAAGCTGTATTTTCCATCAGCGCAATCATAGCCGGAGTAGCAAACACATCCATCGTGCCGCTTCCCATAGCCTTCGCTGTCTTATCCAAAGTTACTGTAATCTCTTTCTTACCTTTAATACCTGCCTGTAACATATCAGTCTCCTTATATCTATATTATAAAATAAATCCTAGCATTTTTACGCCACAATGTCCAGTGAAAAATAAGTTTATAAACTTTTCACAATTCCAAAAATACCCAATTCATGCGGTTTTCTGTCGTTTTGTTAGCACTCACTAATTTTGAGTGCTAATTTTCTATTGACTTTTCCGAATTACAGACTTATTATCATATTGTGTTTATTTAACAGATAAACCTTTAAATGCTATCAAATGATTAAATAAGTCTAACTGATTTGATCATCTTTTAATGACCCACACTCGCGGAAACAAACTAGAATTGCGGGTAACAGACAGTTGTTCCGAAGATAAAATATGAACTGCCACAGGGTTCCATTACCGGACAAGGCGGCACAAACAAAATCATGCAGCATAACTATCCATACAAAATCCTGTGGCTGACTTCATATTTTCTCTGAGGAATTATTGGCTGCTACGTCGCAACCTCACAGCCCATAGCCGCGGTGTAAAACATTTAACTAAATCTACATTCGCGGAAATAAGCTAAAATTGCGAGTAGCAGACAGTTGTTCCAAAGATAAAATATGAACTGCCACAGGGTTCCATTACCTGACAAAGTGGCACAAACAAAAGCATGCCACAAACTATCCATACAAAATCCTGTGGCTGACTTCATATTTTCTCTGAGGAATTACTGGCTGATACATCGCAACCTCACAGCCCATAACCGCGGCGTAAATGTAAAATAAAAACAAGGAGTGTGTAAAAATGACAGAAAAACACGGCAATCTTTCAATTGACAGCGACAACCTGTTCCCTATTATAAAGAAATGGTTATATTCAGACCACGATATCTTCTATCGTGAGCTCATCTCAAACGGCTGCGATGCCATCACCAAGCTCAAAAAGCTCGACATGATGGGTGAATATTCCCTTCCTGCAGACTACAAGGGCAAGATTCAGGTGCTCGTAAACCCTGACGAAAAGACAATAAAGATTATAGATAACGGTCTTGGTATGACAGCTGATGAGGTTGAGGAATACATAAGCCGTATCGCTTTTTCAGGTGCTACAGACTTCATCGAGAAATACAAGGACAAGTCAAATGATGACCAGATTATCGGTCATTTCGGTCTCGGCTTCTACTCAGCATTCATGGTAGCCGACGAGGTAACAATCGATACTCTCTCTTATAAAGAAGGCTCTACACCTGTACACTGGTCATGTGACGGTGGCACAGAGTACAACATGGAGGATGGCGACATGGACGACGTCGGAACAGAGATTACTCTCTACTTAAACGACGACTGTCTCGAGTTCGCAAACGAGTACCGCGCACGTGAGGTTATCGAAAAGTACTGTTCTTTCATGCCTACTGAGATTTACCTTGCAAAAGAAAATGCTCCTGAAGAGTACGAGACAATAGACAAGGCCGACAAGCGTGACACTGACACTGTCATCGAGGAAATCCATGAGGACGCCAAGTACGAGGAAAAAGAAAATGACAAGGGCGAGAAGGAGCAGGTAGAGGTATCTCCTGCAAAGGATCAGCTCAAAATCGTTAAGCGCCCTGTTCCGCTTAATGATACAACCCCACTCTGGACCAAGAGCCCGAATGAGTGTACCGACGAGGAATACAAGGAGTTTTACAGAAAGGTATTCTTAGACTACAAGGAGCCTCTTTTCTGGATTCACCTGAATATGGACTATCCTTTCAACTTAAAGGGTATCCTCTACTTCCCTAAGATCAACACAGAGTACGACTCAATTGAGGGAACTATTAAGCTTTACAACAACCAGGTATTTATTGCAGACAATATCAAGGAGGTCATTCCTGAGTTTTTGATGCTCCTTAAGGGTGTTATCGATTGTCCTGATTTACCGCTTAACGTATCACGTTCTGCTCTCCAGAATGATGGCTTCGTAAAGAAGATTTCTGAGTACATCACCAAGAAAGTAGCTGACAAGCTCATCGGTATGTGCAAGACGGATAAGGAAGCCTATGAGAAATACTGGGATGACATCAGCCCATTCATCAAGTTTGGCTGCTTAAAGGACGAGAAGTTCTGCGACAAGATAAACGACTATATTCTTTTCAAGGACATCAATGACAAGTATCAGACTCTTCCTGAGCTGCTCGCACCTGTTGCGGATGATGAAAAAACAGATGCAGAAAGTGCCGATGCTTCTGATGATACAAAGAAAGCTGACAATACTGATGCAAATGCCTCTGATGAAAACAAGGAACCTGAGAAAAATACAGTTTACTATGTCACAGATGTAGTACAGCAGGGTCAGTATATCAAGCTGTTCAAGGAGCAGGGAATGAACGCTGTTATCCTTGACCACAATATCGATACCTCATTCATCACACAGCTTGAGCAGAGAAATGACCACTACAAGTTCATGAGAATAGATGCAGACCTCACAGAGTCTCTCAAGGATGAATCTGGTGCAGACCTCACAGAGGCAACCACTACTCTCTCAGAGGTATTCAAAAAGGCTTTGAACAACGATAAGCTTACTGTAAAGGTAGAAAACCTTAAGAACGCAGATGTAGCATCTGTGCTCACACTCTCAGAGCAGGGCAGACGTATGCAGGATATGATGAAGATGTACGCAGCCGGAGGCATGGGTGGAATGGATCCAAGCATGTTTGCTGCTGACCAGACACTCACATTAAATGCCAACAACGAGCTTGTGAAGTACATCTTAGACAATAAGGATTCTGAGCACGTTCCAATGTTTGCTGAGCAGCTTTACGACCTTGCAATGCTTTCTAACCAGCCGCTTTCAGTTGACCAGATGACTAAATTTGTAAAGAGAAGTAATGATATCATGCTTCTTCTCACAAAGTAATCTAACAAAGTAATTTTACTGTTAACATCACATAAAAAAGCTGTACACTATGCAGGTTTCATAGACCTGTATGTGTACAGCTTTTTATTAATTATCGGCTCTCTTAAACAAAAAGTTCACAAACACTGCCGATACCACTCCAAGCACTGCTCCTGCCAGGATATCTGTTGGGAAATGCATGAAGTTGTACACACGCGAAAACGCTATAAGTACCGCAAGTACAATCGCCGGTATTCCCATTCTTTTGTCTATAAACATAAGTGTCACTGCCGCTGTTATGCCGTTTAACGTGTGTCCCGAAGGAAATGATGAGTCAAACGGTATCTTTACAATAAGACTGACTGTCTCATCTATCTGGCATGGTCTCAATCTGTCGACCATATTTTTTATTATCAGATTGCCCACTATAAAGCTCAAAAGCTCTGCCGAAAGCATCTGCATGCCTCCACGGCGGTATTTTTTTGAAATACAAAGCACTACACCTATCACAATCCACAATGCGCCTGCATTTCCGAGGGTGGATAAAAACGCCATTAGCTTGTCTAAAAACGGTGTTCTGATGCTCTGAATTGCATACAGGATGTCAAATTCCCAGTCCATATTATATGCTCCTGTCTATTATTAATTATTATCTGCCTGTTCAATTGTCGGCTTGAAAGTATTTATTGTACACAGTAAAAAAGGAGCTTGTTTTCACATCCTTTTCATCCTTTATACTGATTGAATCCCACAGGTCACTGTTTAAACTAAACCCTGCTTTTTTTACAAAGTGCTCGTAGTCATCATTAAACTGCTCCTGTTGTCTCTTTTGCAGTATAGTGACCTTGTTCTGCTCTGTTTTTTCCCGGTCCAGCTTGGATATACACTTGATGAAATAGTAGCCGTCATCTGTGCTTATCATATCAGAGGTCTCTCCATCGCCAAGCTCAAATGCCACAGCCTCGACCTCCTGTGGCAGAGTGCCCTTTGCCACATATAAATCTGTCTGGCTGTCCTCACTGCTGCCTGATGCAACTGCTGCAAAATCTTCCTTTGACAAAAGCTTCTGGCTCACAGCATCTGCGCTCTCCTTGCTCTTTACAAAGATTTTCTGTATATGGATAACTCTTGCATCCTCATCACTCACCTCTGTATCAACGCCCTTCGATAGAGAATTGTACAGCTTTTGCGCAATCGCATAATGCTCGTATGCGCTCTCAATGTCTGATAAATCAGCCTTTGTGAATTTCTTTTCAGCTTCGTTTAATGAGTCATAGTATTCCTTTGCAGCCTTCGACACACTACTCTTCTCCTTGTCTGTAAGTGTAATCTTCTTCTGCTGTGCAATTGAAACCATACAGTATATGCGCGTCAGCTCATCAACAGTGACATCCCTTATATATTTTTCCACGTTCGATGCATCATCTGTCTCAAGCAGGTTTACATCATACATTGTGCCGTACAGATTTTTGTAATTGGCTAAATATATGAGTGCCTCCGTCTTATCGCACTTCATATTGTCCACGGAAAAAACCGTATGGTTATTCGTAGTATTTATATCAAGCACTATTTCCTTGCCGCCAATGCTGCAGCCGGTGAGCAGTGTCGCTGATGCAAGCAGCATACACATCGTTTTCTTAAAATACTTCATACCTGCTATCCTTCCACAACAAGGAATCTGCCGTCCGCAATAGCAAAGACCTCACTCTGGTCCATAAGCTCATCATCTGACATGCCCGAAATATCTGAGCCTGCCTCATCAAAATAATCTCTTACTTCCTTTATATTCTTACATACCACAGCCATGCAGTCCTCTAAAAATTCCTCTGCAGCCTCCGGAGTATCTGCGACCTCCTCACTAAAAAGCTGTGTCTGTTTCTTTAAAAATGTATCTAATACCTCGTCATCGTACTCGTACATATTATATTCCTCCATGTATATGTTAAACTTCTATACTGCCTGTTAGACATTATATAATATATTACTGTGACATGCCACTGTTTTTTATTTTCATAAGCGGCTGCATTAATTGTATGCGTTATCGTTCACACCTCAGTATGACCGGTAACAATTGTCTGCTGTAAATGGAATGAATATATGAGCCTCTCATCCGCCTGTATGCTTTTCCCATCTGTAGAAAAAATCCTTCCAAGTGCATCAGCATACAGTTTTAACTGTGTGCTGTATCTGTCGATAAGCTCTTTAGCAGCATTTACCCTGTCTGTCTTATAATCAAGCAGCACTATTTTATCATTCTCCAGCCAGAATACATCAATAATTCCCTGAACCAATACTCCCTCATAGTCCATCACAAAAGGCTTCTCTTTATACAAATCGCCTCTCTTATCCGCCTGTGCCATACGCGCCGCCACATCTGATGATATAAACTGCTCTATAAGCTTTGGTCTGGTCAGCCTGTACATGTCATCTGTGATAAGCCCCTTTTTTAGCATTTCATCCATGCTTTTCTTCACAAATGCACTGACTGCCACATGGTCTTTTGTATCTATATCACACAGGCTCTTGAAATCCAGACACTCCATGACACGGTGCACTGCAGTTCCACGCAGCGCTCCCTGATTCACACCTGCTGCATTTTTAGGCTCTTTGCTTTCATTAGAAGCACCGCCTGCCTCATCATCCCTCGCAAAGTCCGGCACATACGTCTCCTTCTCCTCCAAAAGGAACTTAGGCCGCTCTGCTTCCCTTTCTGTGCTGTCGTACTTTTCAACCATAGAGTCATGTTTCAGCTCTGAAACCGAGTATTTGCTTTTTTTAGTTATATCAGAAGCATATGCATACTCAAAATCAAAGCCCTCTGCGAGCTTTTTGACTTTTGTTTCATCCGCTTTACTTATCTGCTCAACAAGCTGCATTTTCGATATATCGTTTGCCGCCATATCCATCGCAGTTCGTGCAGCAAACTCTGCTGCATCGACTGTGGATACCGTATACTTATCCGGGTATGACAGCATGGCCGGTATAATCCAGTCCAGGTAACACCCTGCGCCCTCCCTTTGTCCGAAGCTTATTGGCTGGTTCGCATTTACATTGCCTCTATACTTATCAAAGGATTTTTGGGCATTTGAAAGTCCCCCTGTCAGGATAATCTTTTCCTTCGCCCTGGTGAGCGCTACATACAGCACACGCAGCTCCTCTCCCAGATTTTCCCTTTTAATGCGGCTTTCTATCTCATTTCTGATTAGTGATGGTCGCTTTGTCCTTGGGCTTTTTGTTTTTTCCACAAGGCCAAGACCCAGCTTTTCATGTATCACCAGGTCTGATTTTGTGTCCTGCGTGTTAAAGCCCTTGCCAAGCCCGGAAACAAACACTACAGGAAACTCAAGTCCCTTGCTCTTATGGATTGTCATAATGCGCACCACATCGTCATTCTCGCCTGCGGTATCGGCCTCTCCGTAGTCTATCTCGTATTTCTGCTGTATATCTATGTACCTGACAAAGTGAAACAGCCCCTTGTAGCTGGTCTTTTCATAGGCTGCAGCCATCTCAATCAGCATATCTATATTCTGTCTGCGCCGTTTTCCTGCCGGCATGGCCGATGCATACCTGTAAAAGCCTGTCTCATCAAGCATCATGTACAAAAGCTCATGGATTGGCGTATCAGCTACAGCACCTCTTAGTCTCTCAAATACCAAAGCGAAGGCTTTAAGCTTCTCGTCCTCATAGCCATCCTCACCTGCCATGGCGCTAAGTGCAGCCTGTGCAAAGCTTACGCCCTTAAAGGCAGACCTAATCTGTGCCAGCTCCTCATCATCCATGCCCACGATCGGCGAAGCAAGCACTGCTGCCATCGGAATATCCTGCAGCGGATTGTCGAGTATGCGAAGCATGGACAGAATCACCTGTATCTCATACGATGAAAAGTAGCCTGTATTCGACTCTACATGCGCCGGAATATCACAGTCCTTTAATACTGCTGCCACTGTATTGCCCCAGGTTGCAACACTTCTCGAAAGTATCACTATATCCCTGTACTGCACGGCTCTTAGCTGCCCTGTCTTTTTATCAGTCACCATGCCGTTTTCCATCAGACTCCTGATACGGTTTGCAATCAAAAGCGCCTCTATCTGCACCTTATCTCCATCCTCATCCTCTATAATTTCAGACAGCTCCTCATCCTTGTAGTCAACAAGCAAAATCTCAGGACGCATCGTCTCCTCCGGATAGCTTGCACCGGGATACAGTGCCGCATCGTCATCATACTGCACATTGCCCAAATCTGCTGCCATGATTTTGTAGAATATGTCGTTAGTAAAGTCTAACACCTCATTCCTGCTTCTGAAATTTTTATGCAGGTCTATTCTCTGGTGTGCACTGTCATCTGATGTATATGTGTTGTATTTTTCCATAAACAGCTCAGGGCGCGCCATTCGAAACCTGTATATGCTCTGCTTTACATCGCCCACCATAAACATGTTGCCGGCTCCCTGGTGCTCTCTTGAAATAGCGGTAAGTATATCCTCCTGCACCTGGTTTGAGTCCTGATACTCGTCAATCATTATTTCCTCAAAATGTTTTGAAAACTCACGCGCTGTCTCTGTTGGCTCAAGTGTCTGTTCATCCAACAGTATGCGAAGCGCAAAATGCTCAATATCAGAAAAATCAAACACTCTTTTTTTTGTTTTTACAGTCTCCATAGCATCATAAAACTCGAGTGAGAGCCTTATAAGCTCTTTAACAAATGGTCTTTGACGCTCCAGCTGCTCATACATAAGCTCAATTGACATGCCAAAGTATTTCTGCTTTATTCCGTCTACCGTCTTCTTGGTGGCATCGCGCATGCTTTTCACGCGCTCCTTTTTCTTCTCGTCTCCGTCAAATTTCCTGATGACTGCAATTCTGCCAAATGATATTTTGCTTAAGAACTCCTGCATTCCGCCATAGCCTGTCACATCAGCCATTCCATCAAACAATGCTATATCCTCTGAAAGTGTAAGCGCATACTTTTCAAGCCCGGGTGTAGCTGATGCCAGGTCTTTCGCCATTGTAAGCTCCTGAACAGCCTCCTCCAAAAGCACCCTGCTGTAATCCACTATCTCCTTAATTATTTCTGAGTCCTCAAGCTGTTTAGCCGACTTTATATCATAGAGTCTTAGGAGGCTGTTCATCCACTTTCTCGGCCATGATGAGCTCCCCGCCTTATAGTAGATATCCTCCACCATCTGCCTGACGGCAGAGTCATTTCTCCCCTTGCTGTAGGTATCTATAAGGTTGATAAATGCCTCGTTGTCTTCTCTTGCATAATTGTCCTCAAATACCTGTGCCAAAGCATCCTTTAGCATAAGCTTAAGCTCTGCCTGGTCACCGATCCTGAAATCGGGATCCAGATCAAGCTGTGCGAAATTGTTCTGCACCACAAACAGACAAAACGAATCGATTGTAGTGATTAGCGCATTGTGAACAAGTGTCGACTGCCTCTGCAGATTTTCATCATCCGGCTTTTGCTCCTTCAAGCTGTCTATGGCACGGCTGACACGCTCCCTCATCTCAGCAGCTGCGGCCTTGGTAAACGTCACCACAAGCATCCTGTCGATATCCACAGGCGGATCATCTACACATATTCTGTTTACTATACGCTCAACGAGTACAGCCGTCTTTCCTGAGCCCGCTGCCGCCGAGACAAGTATATCCCTGTCTCTTAAATCTATAACCTTCTGCTGTTCACTGGTCCATTTAACATCCATATTATGTCTCCCGATTATGGCTTTATATTATTATCTCCATAGACTGCTTTTTGCTCTGCTGCTGCAATCTGAGTACGCATTTTATCAAGCACATCTTCCTTATTGTCACCGTTAAAGCTTCTTTCGCTAAAGCCCGGTATCCTTGAATCATATCTGCATATGGCCTGAAAATCGCAATATGCGCAGCTGTCTGTTTTCTTGTTCTTGATAGGATTGACTGCGACATTTCCATCGTATATTTCTCTTCCTATCTCCCGAAGCTTCTCTCTGGCAAACCTTGTTATTACGTCAAACTCTTCGGCACTGGCCACCTTTGAGCTTGCAGCCGGTGTCTGATCTTTTTTTAAGGTGACAGGAATTACATCAGAGCTTTTCTCAAAGTCCCTGTCCATGCCCCTGTATGCTTTTTCATCCGAGTTGATAAGCCCATCAGGCTTAAGCTTCTTTAATATCATCTGATTTATTTCTTCCTCAGAAAGCTCCGTGCCAGGGTTCACATCCTTTAAATCAATTACAGGATCATCGATGTGATAGTACAGCATGCCTCCCGGCTCCACACTTACATGCTTTAGTGCCTCTTTCTTTTGTTCCATGACAGCGTCCATGTACACTGCAAGCTGAAGCTGCGTGCCATAGTACAGCTTCACCAGGTCAAAAACCGTATTTCCCGACTTATAATCCAGTACCTTCACAAACAGCCTGCCCTCATCCGTATATGTGTCAGTCCTGTCCACGCGTCCCTTTATATCAACCGTCACATCATTTGCCATATCAAGACTCTCGTAGAATGAAAACTCAAACCTCTCCGGCACAAAGCATCCCCTTCGTATCTGGGCTGTGAGTGCCCATACTGTCTGCTTAAAGACCGCCTTCATATGTGATATCGAATGTTGGCTTTCCGCTGTATCAAATATGCCAAAGCCTGCATACTCATCAATCACCTCACCTATTGACTCCATCGCAAGCTCATCTCTTTTTGCATCAGTCACGCTAAACCAGTCCGTACTCTCCCTATCAAGCTTCTTACTGTATCTTTCCAGTGCTTCATGGTATATATTACCCATATCAAGGGATGTAAAGCCGCTCTCCTCACGCTCTGTAAGCCTCAATCCATAATTTAAAAAATGCGCATATGCACACCTGGCAAACTGCTCAAAGCGCGTGATACTGCCCTCCATGTGTCTGCCGTATATGCTTCTTGCCACATTTCGGCTAATCGGATCCTTTGAATAATGCTCAAACCTTGCATTTATGAGCCTCTCCACGGAATTTTTTTGAGTAAATTCTTTATCGTCTACTTCATTACCGTCCCCTGCATCACTGACTGATGCGTCATAGAGCATCACTGCTGCTGCAATCTCGCACCAGCTGTCATCCACCTCATTTGACAGCAGATAGTCCATGGCGCTTCTTATGCTCGAAAGGTCTGCAAGCTGCTCCACATCCTCTGTCTCAGTCACGACAAGCTCCGGAAACATCCCCTTTAATATACCTATGAGATACGATGGCTGGGCAGCCTTTTTTTCACTGTCAAGCCTCGTATAGCTGATATAAAGTTCCCTGGATGGCTTTGTCATGTTCAGATACAGATAAAACCTCTGTATAAATGCCTGCTCCCTTGCCCCGGGCGCAAGCTCTATATCCAGCTCCTTAAGAGCCTCTCTTTCATACTGTGATATGATGCCGCCCCTTCCTGCTGCCTTTGGCACAATCCCATCGTTTACGCCTGCAAAAAACATGACCTTTATGTTGGTCAGACGCGTTCTCTCAATATCTCCGATGGTCACTGTGTCATATCCCGGTGGTATGACTGCTACATCTGCCGCATCCAGTCCTGCATCCAGTATCTGTGTAAATTCCTCTGCATCCATGCATTCATCGCCCAACACCGCCACATATTTTTCAAAGAGCTGCATGACTATTTTGTATATCTGTCCATATTCCTTTGATGCGGTCTGGTCCCCCGCATCAAGCAGTGCCTGCTCCTTTTTTTCAAGCTTATCAGGTATATCAAGCAAAACTATCAGCTTATATATAGCGAGCACATAGTCCTTTACCGTTGATTTTTTATCGGAAAACACCTGATATACCGGCTTTAGCAGCTCCATTATATACTCCCTGCTTTGGTTTAAAAGCTCAATGTCATAGCCTGCCTTATGCTTTGGCAGCCTGACCCACTTTTTGTCCCATGCGCTTTTACCTCTTACTCCACAGGCGAGCACGTAGTTTTCAAGTACATCTATTTCACTGTCCGAAAGCTCCGTAAAGCCGCACCGCAAAAATCTGAACACCGCATCTGCCGAGAAATTTTGTGCCGCAATATCAGGAATTGACCTGATAAACTCAATAAACGGATGGAAAAGTATCTCCTGTGTGGCATCGATAAAGTAAGGAATATTGTATTTATCAAATATTTCACGCACATAACCTGCATATATATTCACATCCCCTGTGACTATAGCAATATCGCGGTAACGCAGGTTTTCGTTCCTTACAAGCTCATTAATTCTTCTGGCTATCTTTGTCAGCTCCTGCTTTGGGTCACGCAGACAGTCTATATGAATGTGCTTTGGTGCTTTTTCAAAGGAGCGTCTTTGTTTCCTGAAAAGCTGCTGTTCCATAAAGCTTAGCTCCTCGTTTTCTGCAAGCCGGTAGTTTTTATCAAGGATAATAGGTTCCTCGACTTCTATGCCATAAAACGCTGCCATTTCGGTGAGTGATTTCACTGTCCTTTTTGGCATGTCAAACAGCTCCTGCATGCCCCTGCTCTTAAAGATATCCTCACGACAGTCTATTGTGAGCGTTACATATATTTTCTTTGAAATAACAAAGAGCTTTTTGATGAGCTGGTTCTGTATGGGTGTAAATCCAGTAAATTCATCAAATGCAATGACTGAATTTCTAAGAATGGCAGACTCATCTGCCACATTGCAAAGCACATTAAGTATTTCCTCTGCAGTGATATATTTATCCTGCATGAACTTCTCAAATGCTTCATACAGCACAAGCACATCCTTAAGCTTGCCGGAAAGCGTATCCGACAGACTGCCGGAATCAATATATCTTCCCAGCTCCTCCGGCGATATATTATACTGCACAAGCTCTGAAAGCAGTGACTTTACTTCACTTATATATCCAATGCGGTTTAAGTTTCTGCCTATTACGCCTAACTTATCAGCCTCCTGTGCCGCAAGCTTTCTGAGCACAAGGTTCTTACCCGTCTCCTCAAGCACCGTAAGATTTGTGATTCCAAGCTCATCAAACACTCTGTAGGCTAAACGCTTAAAGCTTAGCACATCTATATTCATGATAGCTTTATTCTCCGACAAATCTACAAGCTGTCTCTGCGTCTGCATTGTAAACTGCTCAGGCACTATTACAAGATAATTGTCCCTTGGGTTTGCCTTTGCCTCTTTCACTATCCTGTTAAAGAGATATTTTGTTTTTCCGTTTCCTGAATTACCTGTGATAAACTGTAATGACATAAAAAGACTCCATGATTAACTACTGTGTAAAATGTATACAGTAATTATATCATGAAGTCCCCTATTATTGAATTACTTATTGTGCTTAAATTCAGCTTAAATTCAGCTTAATAGCCGCTATACCTTGTGATTAGTGATGGAAAAGTCTGATTCCTGTAAAGCTCATTACCATACCGTACTTATTACATGTCTCAATAACATGGTCATCTCTCACAGATCCACCCGGCTGGGCTACATACTTCACGCCACTCTTGTGAGCACGCTCAATGTTGTCACCAAATGGGAAGAATGCATCAGATCCAAGTGCTACATCTGTATTCTTGTCAAGCCAAGCTCTCTTCTCCTCTGCTGTAAATACGTCCGGCTTTACCTTGAAGAACTTCTGCCACTCGCCCTCTGCAAGCACATCCATATAATCCTCACCGATATAAAGGTCAATAGTATTGTCGCGGTCTGCACGTCTGATACCATCCACAAACTGAAGTCCAAGCACCTGTGGAGACTGACGAAGCCACCAGTTGTCTGCCTTTGAGCCTGCAAGTCTGGTACAGTGGATACGAGACTGCTGGCCTGCTCCGATACCGATTGCCTGGCCGCCCTTTACATAGCATACAGAGTTGGACTGTGTATACTTTAATGTAATCATAGAGATTGCCAGATCGATCTTAGCCTGCTCTGTGAGCTCCTTGTTCTCTGTCACGATATTTGAGAAGAAATCATCATCAATATGAAGCTCGTTTCTGCCCTGCTCAAATGTGATGCCAAATACATCCTTTCTCTCGATCGGTGCCGGCTCATATGACGGGTCAATCTCGATAACACAGTAATTGCCGTTTTTCTTAGCCTTTAAAATCTCAAGAGCCTCGTCTGTGTAGCCCGGAGCGATAACACCGTCTGATACCTCTCTCTTGATTACAAGTGCAGTGCTCTTGTCACATACATCTGAAAGTGAAATAAAATCACCAAATGATGACATTCTGTCAGCTCCTCTTGCTCTGATGTATGCATTTGCAAGTGGTGTAAACTCGATATCCATGTCATCAACCCAGTAAATCTTTTTCTCCACATCTGAAAGTGGCTGTCCTACTGCTGCACCTGCAGGTGAAACATGCTTGAATGATGTTGCGGCCGGAAGACCTGTTGCCTTCTTAAGCTCTCTTACAAGCTGCCATCCGTTAAAGGCATCAAGGAAGTTGATATATCCGGCTCTGCCGTTAAGCACTTTTATAGGAAGCTCTCCTTCCTTCATAAATATTCTGGCTGGTTTCTGATTTGGGTTACATCCGTATTTTAATTCGTATTCCTGCATTTTTCTGTTCTCCTGTTTTTATCTGCTTATCTTGTATATTTGACCGTTTATATAGTGTTTTATTTGTTTTTGTTTACGATTCTGCTCTCATACTCGCCTGTTGCGATATCAATATATCTGACAAAAAGTGATACCTTATTGTCTTCGTTTAAGTTCTCCCATACCATATCGGTAAACTCATCGATATCTCCCTCGATGTCTACCCATGTAGGCTCACCCTCAAAGCTTGGCAGTGGATTTCCATCGCCCATATATGTATGGATAAAATGTCCCTCTCCTGCAACCGGTGCTGAGTATGCAAATGTATATCTGTTGCATGCATCAGGATTGCCGTTGTTGCTCTTTAAGATTGACATAGCATAGTTGAACTCGCCATTGTCAATATGCATAATTCCTGAAATTCTTGGTGTATAGTTAGGAGCGTCAGGCTCAAACTCTCTTGTCCTTAAGGCCTGCTCAAATGTCTGCTGCTTGTCCATCAGCTCATAGATAGTATCTGTCTGGTCACCATTTGTGACAATTGTCTTGTTGCCGAGCACTCTTACAGGTGCGTAAATGATAAGACTTGGATCCTCAAGCTTTGAAGGGTCAAATGCCTGTGTTCTGATGCCCTCGCCATCCTCTACAAATACTCTGTTGCGGCTGTTTTCGCTTCTGCCCATGATAAAGTATGCTGTTACAGCCTTCTTACCATCCTTTGTGCGTCCGATAACTATACCTCTGCCAGGGTATGTTGTGCTTGATAATTCCTTTGCTAATGATACTCTTTCCATGTCATCCTCCATGTTTTCTGATAATGTGGTCTGCATCCCCAAATTACTTGGGCTTGCCGGAATAAAAAGACCGTCTGAACACACATAAAAATATAAAGCTCTGCATGAAACTTATATAAATGTGCGCCCAGACGGTCGGCAATCAACTGTTATACTCCATGTGGTTATCCACTTCCGTCAGTCATATAACTGTCTTTATTTAAGCATGTATTTTTGTCATTGTCAAGTACCACTTTAAAATAAGCATGTACTTATAAGCTATTCTTATAAGTACATGCTTGTAAACAATGCCATTATTTACTAATTTTTAAAGCTGTGAATAGGTGCCGGGATTCTTCCTCCGCGGTTTACAAATGCATCACAAGAGAATCTGTTTACCGGCATAACCGGTGCAGATCCAAGGAGTCCTCCGATTTCTACCACATCACCGACATCTTTTCCGATTGCAGGAAGCAGTCTGCAGGCTGTTGTCTTCTGGTTTATCATACCGATAGCCATCTCGTCTGCGATAATTCCTGAAATTGTGGTGGCCTTTGTATCGCCCGGGATTGCAATCATGTCAAGTCCTACTGAGCATACACAGGTCATAGCCTCAAGCTTTTCGAGAGTGAGTGCACCATCATTTACAGCATCTATCATTCCCTGATCCTCTGATACCGGGATAAAAGCACCTGAGAGTCCGCCTACATATGAGGATGCCATGATGCCGCCCTTTTTCACCTGATCGTTTAAGAGTGCAAGTGCTGCTGTTGTTCCCGGAGCTCCGGCTCTCTCTAAGCCTATCTCGCAGAGAATATCTGCTACAGAGTCTCCGATAGCCGGTGTAGGTGCAAGTGAGAGGTCTATGATTCCAAATGGCACTCCAAGCTTCTTTGAAGCCTCCTTTGCCACAAGCTGTCCTACTCGTGTAACCTTGAAGGCTGTCTTCTTGATTGTCTCACAGAGCACCTCAAAGTTCTCGCCTCTTACCTTTTCAAGAGCAGTCTTTACTACTCCCGGTCCGCTGACACCTACATTGATGATGGCATCTGCCTCTGTCACACCGTGGAAGGCTCCTGCCATAAACGGATTGTCATCAGGAGCGTTGCAGAATACTACAAACTTGGCACAGCCTGATACAGGAAGGTGCTTTGTCACCTCTGCTGTCTCCTTTATCATCTCACCAATCAGCTTTACTGCATCCATGTTGATTCCGGTCTTTGTAGAGCCGACATTTACAGAGCTGCATACGAGATCTGTCTCAAGCATTGCCTGAGGAATTGATTTGATTAAAAGCTCATCCGCCTTTGTCATTCCCTTTGACACAAGTGCTGAGTATCCACCGATGAAGTTGACTCCCACCTCTTTTGCCGCCTTGTCGAGTGTCTTTGCTATGGTAACAAAATCCTCTGAGCTCTTGCAGGCCGCACCACCGACAAGGGCGATAGGTGTAACTGAAATACGTTTGTTTACGATAGGGATACAGTAGTTGTTCTCTATCTCTTTTCCTGTTGCTACAAGATCCTTTGCAAGTGTTGTAATCTTGTTGTAGATATTCTCATTTACCTTTGCAAGGTCTGAGTCTATACAGTCGAGCAGGCTGATACCGAGTGTGATTGTACGCACGTCAAGATTTTCCTTCTCCACCATGTCATTGGTCTCAATTACTTCACCAATATTTATCATTTTGCTGTTCTCCTTTAACTGTGTATGACATTTTTATGCTAAACTAGATTCGATGCATCATCTCAAAGATTTCTTCCTTCTGACACTTTATTGTTACACCAATTTCTTCTCCAAGTGCATCAAGCTGGTCAGAAATCTCTGCAAATGAAGCTGTAGCATTTGCCATATCAACAATCATCATCATGTTGAAATAACCTGAAACGATAGTCTGTGAGATATCAAGCACGTTTACACTGCCCTCTGACAGATATGTACATACCTTTGCGATGATTCCTACTGTGTCTTTTCCGACAACTGTGATGATTACTTTGTTCTTTGTGTTATCCATAACAACTTATTCTCCTGTTCTCTTATTCTACTGCTATGCGGTCTGATGCCCTGTCTCTCTTAGCCACATACATAGGGAAATCACTTGCCTTATATGGATTGTCTCCCATTGTGACCTCAAGCCTGACGGCTTCATACGCCAGCTTTTCGTAGTTGTTTTCTTTACTAAGGTGTCCCAGTATTACTGAGCCAAATTTATCATGAAGAAGCTCGCATAACAACTGCCCGCTTCTCTCATTCGACAAATGTCCGCTGTCACCCATGATTCTGCGCTTGAGCGGATACGGATATGCCCCAGTCTGGAGCATATTTATATCATGATTGGCTTCAAGCAGCAGCCCATCCAGGTTCTGAAGCTTTGAAACCAGTGCATCATCATACGTGCCAAGGTCTGTCACGACCGCCATCGCATGATTTTCGTTTTTAAATCTGTACGCGACAGGATCAGCTGCATCGTGTGATATGTGAAGCGGCTCAAACTCTATATCGCCTATTGTAAAATCGACGCCTGCCTCAACAGGATGAAACAGCTCATCATCTATATTTCCAACGGATTTGGTACATTTTATGGCCCCGATTGTGGCCTTTGTTGCATAAATCGGAATATGATAGCGTCTTGCCATGACACCAAGCCCTGCGATATGGTCTATATGCTCATGTGTCACGAGAATCCCCTGCATATCTGTGGCCGTCATATCAAATTCATTCAGTCCGTTTTCTATTTTCTTACCGCTGATGCCTGCGTCTATGAGCACATGACAATCATCTGTGCCCACACATATACAGTTTCCACTGCTGCCGCTGGCAATGCTGCATAATTCTAACATGTTAATTCTCTTTCCAGTATAATTCTATTTGGTCTCCCTCATGAAGCTCCTCGGAAAATTGGGCATCTCTGCCATTTATTACAGTGGCTATTGCCCTGCCCTTTCCTGCCTGTAAATCAAATGAGATATGGGTAAATATATCGACAAATATATATGTATCCTTGCCGGACAGCTCTACAGGCTCACCGTTTACAATTACTGTAATTGTATTTTCTGATGAGTCTTCTTCCTGTATTTCTTCCTGTATATCATTTTTTGGCAATTCATTTTCCGGCAGTTCGTTTTCCGGCACAGCAGATGCTTCAGCTTCTTTAGCAAAATCATCATGCAGCTCATCAAGCACCTGATTCATCATCTGCTCTGATGTTCTGGCTACTGTGTTGTCAGACTCTTGTGTGTCATTATAATTGTTATTGTCGATTCTTGCAACACCATATTCATCTGTTTTCCACTCAACAGAGAAATTTTCGTATACAAGAGTGTCGAGATCAGCCTCTTCATTGTTTACAAATATCATCTGGTCTGTGTCAATAACGAGGTCCATAAACTGCGCAATCTGGCGCACTGTATAGTAATTTCTTGTCTCAATCACATCGTTTTCCCTGATGCTGTAATCCTCCGGCTCAAGCTCTCCGTTTACCTGGACAAACCTAGGACATGAAACCCTTCTGCCATTTATGACAAATGTAATGACAGAATGATTGTACTCATCAAGCTGCGATATCTTATACTCAGCTGCATCTCCTGCTGTGGACGGCTCAATGATTATCTCACTGTTTGGCTCAAGCGGTGTATTGATGCTTGCAGGCTTTCCGTTCATGGTCACCACTGCGCCCTCTCCGGCCTCGCCTCTTACAAGCCTTGCCACACCGTTTACCGTAAAGTTTATCGGGGTGCCGCGCTTTGGAAACAGCTCATCGTTTGGAAATCCCGCCTGAAGCGCCGCATCGACTATTGTAAGCCTGTTATTGTCATAGAGCTTTATTCTCTCACCGTTGAATCTGACCATGATAAAATTATTTCTCTGGTCATAATAATTCAGGCATATACCAATTGGAGTGACAAGAAGCGGATCCTTCTTAATATCCTCCTGCTCAAAGGTCACATCGCCAAGCACTTCCTCACCTCTTAGAGCGACTCTTTCCTCCGGCAGGTCAAGGTCTTCCGCAAGCTTTTCCGTGAAGCCGTGTATCTTGCCTCCGCCTCCGACTACAAAGCAGGCACTCACTGTTTTGTCACCGTTTAGCTCTCTGATTTTAGCCGATACCTCTTGTGCAATATTATCAACAACAGGTGCTGCCACATCCCAGACATCCTTTGCAGGAATTGTGTGCTCGATGCTCATGATATCCTTGTATGTAACCGTATCACTTGTCGTAGACTGAAGCTTGATGCTCTCCGCCATATTGAAATCCACGAGGAAATGCTGCACAATAACTTCTGTCAGCTCATCTCCTGCATGCGGTATCATGCCATAGGCTATGATACTTCCGTCTCTTGTGATTGAGATATCACTCGTTCCGGCTCCCACATCGACAAGTGCGATATTAAGCATACGATAGTTCTCCGGAATTGCCACATTGATAGCGGCGATAGGCTCCAATGTCATATTGGCTACACTAAGCCCGGCCTGTCCCACTGCCGCATACAGTCCGTCTACCACATCCTCCGGCAGAAATGTAACTATGATATCCTCGCCTATTTTGTTTGCCTTATGACCCTCAAGGCTGATAAACACCTCATCATTCAAAAAGAATTTGACTGTAGAATATCCCACGCAGTAAAACTTATAGCTTGTATCGTTAACCTCCTTGAGTGCCTCCTGTGCTTTTTCTATGCCAAGCAGGTCAAGCGTATGGACATCCTCGCCGGTCACCACAGACTCCTGTGCATACTCATACTCCACATGCGTCGTAACAGTCTTTAATACTCGTCCTGCGGCTGCTATACACACCTCTTCAAGTGGCTGTCCTGTCTGTTTTTCAAGCTCGTCCTTTACTTCCTTAATGGTTTTTGCCACCCTGCCTATATCATGTATCTGACCGTCAAGCATTGCTCTGGTCTCATGCTCCCTGACATACTGTGCTGTAACCACAAATTCCTTGTCATCAGTCTGATAGCCGACAGTTCCTACAACATTTCTTGTACCAATATCCAAACCGAATACATTGTTCATTTCCACTACTCCTTGTATTTGCTAAGCGCTTTATTTATCGAAGCTATCGTGTTTTCGATATCTCCGTTATTATCGATAACCTCCCTGCAGTGCCTTCTGTACTCATCTTCTTTGAGCTGGCTTGCAAAGATGCTGTCTATCTTCTCATCTGAATAGCCTCGTGTTGACTTAAGTCTTTTCCTTCTGACCTCTTCACTTGCATAAATATACCACAGCTCGTCGCAAATTTCACCATATCCCTCCTCTATAAGGAGTGCCGCTTCAAGTACAAGCATGAAAAGACCGTCTTTTTTTGCCTCTTTAACCGCATTAAGCACATATTCCTTTACTGCAGGATGCACTACTTCGTTTAGAAGCTCTCTTTTTTTATCATCCGAAAAAATCACTTTGGCAAGTGCCGGTCTGTCAAAATGTCCATCCTCAAGCCATATCGGTTCCTCCGCAAACAATTTCTTTAATCTGTTGTAGCAGTCGCTTCCCGGCTCCATCAGCTCATGGGCTATCTCATCGGAGAGCATGACCCTTACACCCTTAAGCTTTTTAAGATAGTCAAGCACTGCCGACTTTCCGGCACCTACACCACCTGTTATTCCTATAAAAATCATACTTTTTCCTTTTCTGTCATCAATGCGCGTCATACCAGTCATAGCCGCACTCGGTGCCCACCTCCATGGACACCTTCATATCTACCGCGCCACGCATCTCTTTCTCCAGAAGCTTAATCACTTTATCCTTCTCAGCTTCCTTTGTCTCAATTAAAAGCTCATCATGCACCTGAAGGATAAGTCTTGACCTTAAGCCCTCGTCAAGAAGCCTGTCATGCACACGTATCATGGCAATCTTTATGATATCGGCTGCTGTACCCTGAATAGGTGAGTTCATCGCAACTCTCTCTCCAAACTGTCTTTGCATGAAATTGCTCGAGTTCAGCTCGGGAATCGGTCTGATACGCCCAAACATAGTCTTTGTATAGCCGTTTTTCTTGGCATCCAAAACCGTCTGATCCAAAAACTCCTTAATCTTTGGATATTTGACAAAATAGCTGTCTATATAGCCCTGTGCCTCTTTCCTTGAAATCCCCAGGTCGTTAGACAGACCAAACGCGCTGATGCCATAAACGATACCAAAATTTACCGCCTTTGCATTTCGTCTTTGAAGGTCTGTGACCTCATCAAACGGTGTGTCAAACACAAGGGATGCTGTACTTCTGTGGATATCCTGACCATTCTTAAATGCCTCTATCATCCTTTCATCCCCGGAAAGCGCCGCAAGCACTCGAAGCTCGATCTGCGAGTAGTCTGAGTCAACAAACAAATCTCCATCCTCCGGAAGAAAAACCTTTCTAATCAGCTTGCCCAGCTCAATCCTTATCGGGATATTCTGCAGATTAGGTTCTGTGCTTGAAAGACGGCCTGTCGCAGTGATTGTCTGATTTAAGGTAGTATGGATTTTACCATCGGATGCAATATATCCCGAAAGTCCGTCAGCATATGTGCTCTTTAGCTTTGTGAGCTGTCTGTATTCCAATATATCCGCGACAATCGGATACTCCGGTGCCAGCTTTTCAAGCACATCTGCCGCAGTAGAATAACCGGTCTTTGTCTTCTTTTCATTTGGCAGACCAAGCTTCTCAAATAGAATGACTCCAAGCTGCTTTGGCGAATTTATATTAAACGCCTCACCTGCTGCCTCATATATTTTCTTTTCAAGCTCAGCTATTGAAACAGCAAGCTTGTCTCCATACTCCTTAAGCTTTATTCCATCAGCCCTTATACCCTCATTTTCCATATCATACAGCACAAAAACGAGTGGCAGCTCGATATCTCTGTAAAGAGTGAGCATATCCATTTCCTTTAGCTTCTGCAAAAGAACCGGCTTTGATTTCCAGGCAGTATACACCTCGTAGCAGGCACAGTCCACTGCCTTTTTCTCATCCTCCTTCATCATCTGAGTAAAATCAAGCTTTCCCAGATAATCCTTTTTAGATGAGAGCATAAGCCCCAGATAGTCCTTTGCAACCGCATCATAGGGATACTCCCCGACAAGCGGATTGATAAGGTATGCAGCCACCATCATGTCAAAATATCTGTCTCTGTCCTCTGCCTTTATCTCTTTGCTCTTAAATCTGTGCAGATTGGTCTTTAAATCCGGTGATATCCATGACTTTACTTCCAGGGTATTTAATTTTTCATCTAGAAAGCTGCTTGAAATCTCATCACCTGTACAGATAAAATAAATGTCCTCCTCTGAAAAACAAATCGAAACAGCAAGATAATCGTTCGAAACCGGCTCCGAAAACAGACTTAGCTGTCCATCACTTTCGCTGTTTCCCAAAGACTCTCCCGGTACTACCGCAAAAGCGACCTCCTTGTCCTTTGCCTTCTCAAACACACTCTCTGCAGTCTTTAAGTCTCTTACTACCACAAAATACTCCTCGGCATTGTTTTTAGGAGCCTCCACATTAAACCGTGACAGCATGTTTTTGAATTCGTATCGTTTGCACAGTAAAAAGGCTTCCTCAGTGTAGAGTGACTCTACTCCGCCACTAAGCTTTGCATCAGAAAATTCATAGTCAACCGGCGCATCAAGTATGATTGTCGCAAGCTCCTTGCTCATAAGCGCCTGCTCCCAGTACTCCACTATATTCTTTGAAGCCCTTGGCGGCTTTACATTCTCAGCGTCCTCATGTACTGCCTCTATACAGTGATATTTTGCTATAAGTGCGCCTGCTGTCTTTTCGCCGATACCGGGTACCCCGGGAATATTATCAGACGTATCCCCCTGCAGAGCCTTTACATCGATAAACTCCTTTGGAGTGACGCCGTACTTTTCGATAACATCTGCTGTATTGTAGTTTTCTATCTCGGTTCCTGTCTTTTTGGTCTTTGGAATCCTTACCATGACATGGTCAGTCGCAAGCTGCAAAAGGTCTCTGTCTCCGGAAATGATAGCGACATCCATACCGGCCTTTTCTGCCCTGACAGATAAAGTTCCAAGTATATCGTCGGCCTCATAGCCTTCCTTTTCCACGATTTTTATGCCCATGGCAGTAAGCATTTCCTTTATCATAGGCACCTGCTGCCTGAGTTCCTCGTCCATAGGCTTTCTCGTGCCCTTGTACGCATCAAACATCCTGTGGCGAAACGTCGGCGCATGCACATCAAATGCCACCGTCAGATAGTCAGGCTTTTCCTCGTCAAGGATCTTGAACATGATATTCAAAAATCCATAGACTGCATTTGTGTGAAGCCCCTCTGAATTTGTCAGATCAGGCAGCCCGTGATATGCCCTGTTTAAAATACTGTGTCCGTCTATAAGTACAAGCTTTTCACTCATTTTGATACTTTCCTTACTGTCAATTATAATATTGTTGTAATCGCTGCCGGTCACACTGCAGTGCAGGCAGTAACGTTAAATAGCTCTTGTATATTTCTTGAGCCACTGGGCCTCCTCATCATTCAAAAATGGTGAAACAAGCTCATAAACTCTCGCATGATAAGCATTCAGGTATCCTTTTTCCCTGTCTGTCATCTGATTTGGATCAATCGCATCGAGATCTATAGGCACATAGGTCAGATTCTCAAAATACATGAACTGGCCATACTCATTTTTCTCACCCTTTCGGCAGATAAGCTCATTCTCTGTACGAATACCGAATTTGCCCTCTAAATAGATGCCCGGCTCATCTGTAGTGACCATGCCCTCTTCTATCACACGCTCTGCAGTCCTGCCCGGATACTGCTTCCAGTGGAAGCTGTTTGGTCCCTCATGCACATTGAGCACATAGCCCACACCGTGTCCGGTACCGTGATTGTAGTCCATGCCGATCTCCCATAAAGGCTCTCTTGCCAGAATATCAAAGTTTAGTCCCGAGCAGCCCTCCTTAAACCTTGCATTTGCCAGGTTCATATTTGAGCGGCACACTCTCGTAAACATATCCTTCATCTCGTCAGTCACCGGTCCTAACGCAAAGGTTCTCGTGATATCTGTGGTTCCCTCCAGATAATGTCCGCCTGAATCAACCAGTAAAAAACTTTCCGGCTTAAGCGGCCTGTCAGACTCCTCTGTTGCAGAGTAATGCACAATAGCACCATGATCAGCATATCCACATATTGTGGCAAAGCTCAAATCAAGAAAGCCCTCCTGCTCTGCTCTAAGCGATGCAAGATAATCTGAAGCCGAAATCTCTGTCATAGGTATCTTACCTATATTTGTCTTAAGCCAGTACATGAACCTGCACATCGCAACTGCATCCTTCAAATGCGCCTTGCGCAGATTTTCAAGCTGTACTTTATTCTTTACGGCCTTCATGACAACTGTAGGATCCTCCGCATCAATCACCTTAACACCATCCGGCAGGCTGTTGCAGACGCGGTAATTTACAACCGATGTATTTAGAAGCACTGTTTCTTTTTCATCAATATGCTTAACATATTCATAAAAATCATCGTAAGGTCTTGTCTGTATACCATTCTTATCGAGGTATGCCTTAAGAGCCTCTGTCACAACCTCTTCCTGCAAAAACCATATGCAGCTGTCCTGTGACAATGCCAGGTATGAAAGAACTACAGGCACATAGCTTATGTCGCCTCCCCTGACATTTAAAAGCCATGCTATATCGTAAAGTGATGACATCAGATGAAGTGTTGCGCCCTTTTTTGCCATCTGCTCTCTGACTCTTTTAAGCTTTGAGCTTATATCCTCACCGGTATATTTATTGTCAAAAATCATGACAGCTTCCTTTGACATAGGTGGTCTGTCAGTCCATATAAGGTCAATCAGATCCTCATTTACATACATGCTGCCGTGCTTTTCTTTTGCGATTTCAGAAAGCCTTTTGCCCCATGCGGCATTTACCACTCTGCCGTCAAAGCCTATTACACCGCCATCCGAAAGAGTATCCTTTATATACTCATCAACTGTCGGTACGCCCTCCTCGCCAATCTTAAAGAGCTTTACAGTGGTATCCTTAAGCTGCGCAGCCGCCTGCACAAAATACCTGCCGTCTGTCCATAGTCCGGCCTCATCCATAGTGATGACTGCGGTACCTGCTGATCCCGTGAAGCCTGTAATATATTTGCGTGCCTTAAAATGCTCTCCTACATACTCTGACTCATGAAAATCAGCAGTAGGTACCACATACAGCGAGATGCCCCTCTTTGCCATCTCGCTTCTCAATGCTTTTAATCTATCCTGTATCATTTTATTATGCCTCTTTAAATTCAAAAAATTTTGTATCTAATTCCGGATACATTCTCTTTAATGAGATTGGTTTACCGGATTTGTTCAAAAAGCAATGGCTGCTTTTTGCAGTAGTGCGAAGCTCGCCTGTCTCTTTGTCCTTCATGACATACTCAAGCTCCATCTTGATTCCGTTATACTTAAGCAGCTTTGTGTAGATAACAACCGTATCATCAAAATGTACCATACTGTGATACTCTACCGATATCGACAGCACCGGACTTATGATTTCCATATCCTCCATCTGCCTGTAGTTGAGTCCTATCTGATCCATCAAATCAAGTCTTGCTTCTTCCATCCACTTGACATAGTTTGAATGGTGGATTATACCCATCTGATCTGTTTCATAATACTTTGCGTGGTGCTCGTAAGGACGGATTCTAAGCTCGCCTTGTGAGCCGGCAATCTGTAACTCATTATTTGCCATAAAAACTTCCTCCATTCATATTTTGGTCTTATTTCTATTATGCCACATTGGACAGCTAAATTCAACGACTTGACCGTAAAATATAAACCGCCAAAAATATAAACCGGCTGCTACCTGCGTATCATGCTGTAGCAGTCTCTGCATATATTGCGCGAATTTCCAATCGGAAGTATTCTGCCGCAATACCGGCATCTGATAATATACTCATCCTTGCTCTTTGATAGAAGCTGCATAATCTTTGCCTGTGTTTTGTCGCGCTCGTTTTCAAGCCACTCCTGCTCAACAATTTTGCCCATGCGGACTGAAAACTGATAGTACAAATCAAGTTTTTTGTAATAGGACTCGTATTTCATGAGCCCCTGATACTTTGAATGCTTATCCGGCTTATCGAGAGAGATATCAGACGTATATGACATGCAGTAACGCAGCCATTGTCTGACAAGCTCCCTGTCCTTTATATCTATAGGACATGTAATCATCTTATAAAGCAGATATTTGTCATCAAAATCTGCGATAAAGTATCGCTCCTTATACGCATATCCATACAAAAACAATATCTCATCGACATTGATTTTCCTAAACGGTGCTGATGGCTCTGCCTCATGCCAGAGCTTAATTATCGCATCAAGCGGCGCATCCATTGTAAGGAGCACCTGTGGGAAGCCAAGACTTACTATATCAATATCCTGCTCCGGTATATTTAACGTATTCTTCAGATAATTCAGATTCTTTTGTCCCAAAGCTGTCACATAGCCTGTATCATACAGACCGAATCTGCCTGCACGGCCTGCTATCTGTTTTATCTCAGAGATGACAAGCGGACGTCTTGATACTCCATCAAACTTTTCCACCTCCAGAAATACAATTCTTCTGACCGGCAGATTGAGTCCCATTCCTATCGCATCTGTTGACACGACAACCTGTGTCTTTTTCTCATTAAAAAGCGTCATCTGCCTGCGCCTTATTTCCGGTGGCAGACTTCCGTATATGACACTTGGCTTTATGCCGTTTTCCTCAAGACGCCCTGCTATATTGAGTACCGACTTCTTTGAAAATACGATAAAGGCATCGCCATCCTTCACATCCTGTGGAAATGAAAACGGCTTATCCTCCAGCTTTAGAGCTGTCTTTCTCTCATACTCCCTTATCTCATACTCGTCATGGCACAGATTAATCAGATGGACGACAACATCCTTTGCTACCGGGCTCATGCATATATGAATCTCTCCTGCAAGTGTACCAAGAATTGCCCTGGTCCACGAATGTCCCCTGTCATCATCTGCTACCATCTGTGCCTCATCAATCACTGCGATATCATATTCCTTATCACAGTCAAGCATCTCCACTGTCGATGCTGTAATTCTGCTGTCTGATACCTCAAGACACTCCTGGCCTGTAAGCATGGTGCATGGTATGCCTGCATCATTCATCTTCTCATATACCTCAAGTGCCAGAAGTCTAAGAGGCCCCAGATAAACTCCGTTTTGTGCCAGCTTAAGCCTCTCAAGCGCCTGATACGTCTTACCGCTGTTAGTCGGGCCTATATGGAGTATGAAGTGCCTTTTCATGCTCTGTGCTTTTGGAAACTCAAGCTCCGGCCGTGCCGGAACCAGCGTGACAATCTCTCTTCTAAGCTCCTTGCTGCGGTACTCATTGTAAAGCGCTTTCATGCTCCTTGTACATATCGCACCTATATACTCCTTGCGCAAAAGCTTTAGAAAATCCTCTGTGAGATACTCTGCTTCCTTCTCATCAAACTGCTCCATATCCACCCTGACGAGCTGCGGAATGATTTCTCTATTTAAAATATGCTTTGCATTCTTATTGTTTGAATAGTAGGTAATCAATGCAAGCCTTTTTATTTCCTGATGCAGCTTGTCGAGTGCCACAGTCTCATTTTTTGAAAATCGCGCATATTTAATTGATTTTGCCTTGCTATTGAGCCTGTGAATATAGTGTGCCAGCTTTACAGGTTTACCTGTACTTCTCTTCGCATTCTCCCTGTACTGGTCAATATAAAACTGTACCAGTACATCTTCAAACGATTTTTCCATATATGTGTATTATCCTCTTTATTTGTATACGCCGTTGAGTGTCACTTCATAAGTAACATCCTTTCCGGCAAGCTCCGTATTTACCTTATAATCATCCGGAAATTTCAGGTTTAAATCAAAGGTTTCTCCCACCTTGTGACCTACCACTCCGTCCTCAAAGCCATCTATATAGCTGCCTGAGCCAAGCACCAGGTCCGCGCCCTGTCCATCAGTGCTTCCACCCTCGAATTTTTCTCCGTCCATATATCCGGTGTAATCAATATTTACCTTATCTCCTTTTTCTGCAACCGTGTCAGTCTCTGTATTCGGTGTTGCTGCCTTGGTCTGTGAATCACTGCTTTATGTCTCTGATGCCTGAGATTCTGTGGTCTGTGATGCAGCTTGCGTACCGGCAGTGCCCTTTGACGATGAACCTCCCGATGTCGCAACTGCCCAGATGAGCACTATGACTACCACGACAACTGCCACTACCGGCACCCAGAATTTCAGCAGATTCACAACCTTTGCCTTCTTCTGCGCTTTTTCTCTTTCGACTCTTCTTTTTTCCTGTGCGATTTTTTTGTTTTGTTTGTTCATTTTGTTAATCTCCTGTTTTAGTTTTATTATTAAGCATTATCTGTCACTGTGAGATTTAAGCTGTAACCGTCTGCCTCTCTTAACCATTTGGCGCGCCAATAAAAGTAATAGAAAAATACCCACACTGCATACGCTTATAGCTGCCCCGATCTTAAGTCCCGGTGTCTCATAATTTAGCTCTATCTCATGCTCTCCCTCATCCAGATGAATGCTCACAAAGGTATCTGAAAAATCCTCATACTCTGCATCCTTCCCATCCACCTTCATAGTCCATCCCTTTTCACTCGGAATAGAAAGCACAAGTTGTCCTGCCTGCTTCACATCTATGTGTCCGCTTATGTGTGTATCTGAAAAATCATCCACCGAGAGTGTCTGCTCATTGAGTGTATTGTAAGCACTCTCAACTGCAGCAATGGAAAGCTCGTATACATTAAATCGTACAGCATCGGCATCAGTGTTTGTGACGGAAACTGTTTCCCCCGCCTTCACGTATCCCAGGTCAAACAGATACCTGTGAGTGGTTTTCGAGTAAGTGGTCTCATACTCTCCGTGGCTGAAGGTCAGACTGTCGGTGCTGCACGAATCGTATGCCGCATAATAATATCCGTCATGGTCAAAGGTGAGAGTCGTAGTTCCCGGATTTTCATCCTGAGTGCACTCTGTCAGGGTCAGCGTATCATCTGCCGCACCAAGCAGCCTGCCAAGAGAGTTAATCGAATAGATTTTCGATGACGATGATGGCTTCCACGCATCAATCACTCCCTCATCCATCATAAACCCAAGCGGAAGTGTGTAGTTATTCCGATACAGATAGTGATTTCCGCATTTTCCCACAAGTGTAGTCAGCTCATTCTGCGGCTGTATAGATTTTGTAACCATATATCTGACCGAAAGCATGGCTGACGCGACCGGTGTGGCACCGTTATAACAGTAGAAATTCTTGCCTCCCTCCATATAAAGAGCCTGATAAAAATGGCTCACATTTATATTCATCAGAGAAGAAAACTGTGTTCCGGAGGCATAGCCGTATCGTGTGCCATCATTTTTAGTAAGTCGGCCTGTATCCTCAACCCTGTAAAATGGTACATCGTTGTCAGCTGCATCCTCTTTTGCCAGCTTAAGAGCCTTTTGCATATCTTCCACATTGGCATTGTAGCTGCTTCTGCCGGTACATCCAAGTCCTGTCACAGCCATATTGACAGCCAGCTCCACAATCGCAATACCACATGTTATGACCATCAAAAGCTCCCTGTTTTTCCTTGCTGCAAGCTTTAAAAGTACTGTCATAATGCCGTACAGCGCAACAAACAATATGCTTATGATAACTGCATAATACTCTGTCACATCCTCATCGGCAAACATCGTGCTTACTGCCATAAGCGCCGATGCAAATACAACCGCCACTCCAATATGCCACAATCTTATGCCACGCCACTTTCTTACTGTAGCATAGCCTATGGTCAATACAAGAAATGCATACAGATACGACTGTCTGCCAGGCAGCGAATCCGGAAAATGCAGTCCGTGCCATATAAAGTCAAGCTGTTTATTGGCAAAGCTTGCCATGAAAAACAACACAAACAATACAGGAGCTATTTTTTTCTTCGGTTTAATCCTTTTGTTGAGCACAAACAGTATCAAAAGCATCACACTAAAGGCTCCGGCATACAGATTCGGCCAGTTCTCTGCCCCCTCATAGACGCTTGCTGTCGTGCACATCCTGCCGACCTCCGATAAGATATTAAAATACCACTCTATCTGCTTTGGAAACTCAATCCCCGACGAACCGCTGTAGCTTAAAATGATAAGCTCCGGGATAATGAGAACCATAGCAGTGCCTCCTGCCAAAAGCGAGTAAACGGCAAACCTGACGATTGCAGCCATTTTACCGCCATTTTGCGTAAAGAAAAGCCATGCAAACCAGAATACCAGAAAGATGCAAAGCATGATGCTCAGATAATAGTTTGACAATATACAAAGTGCCAGTGATACATAGTAAAGCACCGGCTTTTTGTCCCGCACAAGCTTCTCAAGTCCTACTATCGCAAGCGGTGCAACCGCCACAACATCCATCCACATGACATCCCAGCTATACGCAGCTACAAAGCCGGAAAGCGCATATGCCGTAGAAAAAACAAATGCCGGCACAAATGTATTATTATGATACCTGTTATCCTTTCCAAGAAGTACAAAGTGTTCCTTCAGAAAATAAAAAAATGTTGCTCCGCTAAGCGAAATCTTAAAAATGATTAGCAGCTCGATAAACTCAATAATATGGCTCTTTGGAAAAAGCACCACAAGCCAGTTTAACGGACTCGCCAGATAATAGGCAAATACCGATACAAAATCACTGCCAAGCCCGATATTCCATGTATACATGAGGCTCGCACCATTTCTTAGCTTCTCCCACAGCTCATTAAAGAAAGGCAGATACTGGTGATACAAATCCATATGCAAAAGGCAGTAATCGCCAAATGGATATACACCATTTCCTATACAGATGATTATACATATGAAAAATGGAATTAAAAACGCTGTCAAAAGTGGATGTTTTTTAACAAAATTCATCACTTATCCTCCCAGTCAAACAGTCTGTAATATTGCAAAAGCTTATAATCGTTTAGCATATCCGAATCAGCCTGCTTCTTTTTGCTGCCGGTTGCCTTGTCTGATTTATTTGATGCTTTATCTAATGTCTTATCTGCAGTTTTATCCGTGCGTACCGCTGATATAATTGGATACTCCTCCTGCAGCTTTAACAGAAAGCTCTGATAGTCATTTGTCGGCACACCTGCCGCTTTAAGTACGTTTGCAGCCAGATAATTGACGCTCGTGTCTTTTCCTGTGGCCTCATCAATATCATAATTTGCCCAGATAACATACGGCACCTGATAGCGCAGCTTAAGCTCTTCATTTGATAAATTATTATAATCCATGCCGTTTGCTGCAAGAACAGAGCTCGCCACAGTATCATTTGGCTGATGATCACCGAAAAATACCACTATGGTTTTCTCATCCACATTTGAGAAATATTCAATGAGGTTCTTTAAATCCTCGTCTGTCAGCTTAATCAATGAAAGATACTGGTCAAGTGCAGAATTATTGAGCTTATCTGCTGTCACCGTATTATCAAAGCCGTAGTAAGTATTTGTGTATCCGCCATGGTTTTGCATAGTGACATTGAATATAAATGCCGGCTGACCATCCGGTTTATTCTCATAGGTCTCAATAATCTTATCAAAGGATGTCTCATCACTTATATATTCGCGCACAAACCTCTGATTAGAATAATCCTGCATAAACGAAAGATTATCAAATCCCAAAAGAGGATAGACCGTATCCCTGTTCCATCCACTGCCATAGTACGGATGCTGTGCATACGTTGCGTAACCTATACTCTTTAGATAGCTTGCAAGAGAAGGTGTCTTACTTTTTATATACTGCTGATACGGAATACTTCCCACCGGAAGAAATGCCATCGTATTGCCTGTCAGAAACTCAAACTCAGTATCGGCCGTATTGCCACCGCATACAGACGTATTCAGATACCCTGTTATAGTGTTCTCATTGCCCTTTTCAAGACTGTGCACGAACGGCATATAATCTATGTTTGTGTCAAAATCACCGAGCACGGACAGATCTGAAAATGCCTCGTCCATCACAACTACAATATTCGGATAATCACTTTTATCTGTAATTGCAGTATTATCATCTGTACCGGCATAGCTGTCAAGCAGCTCCTTTGCCTTCTGTCTGCTATACCCATCAGGCTTATCAACCGCCACAAACTTAAGATCCATGGCAAAGGTTACCGCCATTCCATTCACCTTTGTCATATATGCAGGTGTAAATAGAAACGGATACAGATAATTGTCCGTCTGGAAATCCTCATCCTGCAGGGCATTCACAAACAGGCACAGCGCAAGTATTCCAAGCACAGTCGGAATTAGTCTGAACCTGAATTTCCACTTAATTCTGAAATCAACAAAATGCATCAGCATAATAAGAGCTATAAATATAACTGTAACAACAACTACTCCTGCAGTCGGTGCGAAATCATAATTAGATGCAACACTTGTCGCCGTACCAATTGAAAAAATATCCCATGGAACAAAAGGAGTCGAGCGGAAAAGCATAACATAATGATTAATCAGTCCAAAAACCATTGCCACGATAAAAACTGCACGAAGTGCCCATTTCGCCCTGCCCGTAACAAAATAAAGAATCCAGGCAATCAGCTCAAACAAAATAATATTAAAAAATCCCGCCATAAATCTGACTTCTTCAAAAGGATTATGTTCGTAGAACTCCATAAGATAAAAAGCCGCAATCGGAAAAATCGAGAATAATACAACATTGAATATAATTTCATATTTTTTATAAATCTTTTTTATCATCATAATGCTCCTGTTTACTATCTGGTATTACAGCCTATATGGCAGATTTTTGGGTACCTTTTTGGGTACAATTTTGGGGCAAATTTTTCTTAAAAGTACCCTAATTTCTTTAATTTTTTGAAAGATTGTAAGTAAAGAAAAACCCCGCAAACCCTTGATTTTACTGAAAATCTTGGATTTACGGGGTTTTGCAAATAGTGCCGGCAGTGGGACTTGAACCCACACGGGCTTGCGCCCAACAGATTTTGAGTCTGCATCGTCTGCCATTCCGACATGCCGGCGTCTTACGAACAGACAATATTTTATCACAGTTATTGACTTCATGCAACTAAAATTTTTAATTTCAATATAAATATCTCAGCATACAACCTTATTCTTACCTGTGCATTTTCCGACATAAAGTTGTTTGTCAACAAAATTAATCCATTCCTTGTAATCCTGCCCTACCTTATATTTTCCGGCACCTATGGTCACTGTCATCCTTCCGCTGCCCTTAGATGTCCAGAAGGATTTTGAATTAATCTCTACACGAAGCTCATCGAGAAAATTCTTAGGCACCTCTCCGTCGACACATTTACCAAGAAGTAAAAACTCTTCTCCTCCCCATCTGCAATAGCTAAGCTCAACACCTCGAGCCTTGTTTACGATAGTACGAGCGAGCATCTTAAGTGCATCATCTCCTACATTATGTCCGAATGAATCGTTAATTTTCTTAAAATCATCAATATCAATCATTGCAAGGAAATATTCCCCCTGCTTGTCAGCCTCAAAAAGATTCTTAAGCTTTGCCATCATATAGAAACGATTTGGAAGCTCCGTCAACGCATCAAACTGTGCCTGCTTTTCCATTGCCCCCTCCTCGGAAGACATAAAATGCAAAAGGCACATCATACATATTATTATCAAGAAAACTACACAAGAAATCATAGCAATAGAAATACTCTTAATAACAACAGAATCCAACTTATATAAAGGTGTGTAAAAGCCATCAAGCATATAAAGAATAATCAGAGCAATAGCATATACACAGCAAATCAGAATGGCGACATGATTCTTTTTTTTCTTCCTGAGGACCACATAATCCATGGCAAAAAGAAAAAACATTGCATCGATCAAAAAAAGCTGGAAATTACATTGAATTCCGAGACAAACCACCGCAAGTATCATATGAAGCAATATCTCAACAGCCACACTATAAACATATATGCTCAGTTTTTCAGATTTTGTCAGACTGAATGCAAGGAAATAAAAGCATATGCTGATCAGACTGACTCCTGCCATCAAGTCTACACCTAATGATGAAAACATAAATAGCATCAGCAGATGGATGACAAGAAATATTTTGTTTACATTAAATAGAAAGCTTTGCTCCTTAGCAGTACTATCATTGCTACTCATTGTCCAATACCTTCATAAAAAATATCTAATATATTACTATAGAATAATAACACATTTTAGCCAATATAACAATATATTATTGTGCAAAAGTACTAGACTATTTTGCTCTTTTTTTTCTGATTATATATCCAATAAGAATAATAACAGCACTTGTTATGACACTTCCATAAAATGTCATTCCCCTGCACAAAAGCTCCATATTTGCTGCATTACTACCAACAAGCTGTTTAAACCCATCAATCATAATATAATCAGCCACGCCCATAGCACCTGGTATCGGCACACAATTGGAGCCCATCGCCACGAAGCACTGTATCACACTCACATCAACCGCTTTTTTTGCTCCTTCTCCCACTGCCATAAAAATCATAAACGATACCATAAGCTGTGATAATCGCTGCATAATATTCCAAAAGAAAATCTCAAGAAGAAACCTTGTCTGCCCTGTGATGCTGTTTGAACACTCCTGATATTCTTTCATAGTATGTTTAAGCTTCATTCGAAGCCTGTCACCATGTCGTATTATATGTATTTTCTCAAGAAAGCGGATAAGAGCATCACAAATTGAGTATAGTATGCCGCCCTTCCTTAACAGCATATAAAACACAAAAGCCAGAAAAATCAGTACTATAATCCCCAAATATATAAATATCCGGGAAATACCTGAGAAATTTTTCAGCAAAGGATACTTAAAAAACATGCATAATATACCAATTGTTAAAAGTGAAAGTGTATACATAACAAGATTTATCAGCAGTGCCACTGTAGCAGCATAGCCCGGAATGCCATCCCTTATCATGAAATACGCACTGGCAGGCTGTCCTCCTGATGCTGATGGCGTAATAGCTGAAAAATACACATCAGCTCCACCATACACAGCACCGTCAATCGCGCTGGTTTTGTATCCAAAGTGTCTTGCCATGCGTACCAGAGCAAAGCCTTCAAACCAAATAAACCCAAACGTACAAACAAAACTCATAAAAAGCCAGCCTTTATTTGCATTTATGATAAAACTCATAAGAATTTCAAACGAAAAATGTTTGCTCTGTGAGACAACAGTCCATATGCTTAAGATAGCTATAAAAACAGAAGCTATCGCCCAAAATATCTTTTTTCTGTCCATTAAATCTAATCCCCTTAAAAAAACTGGTAAAGTGAATTATGAAAATACACCATACCAGTTTATTGTAGAGAATATATATAACTTTATCAAGTAAAATATTATTAATATCTTTTTAATGTTTGTTAAATTATTTACTGTTACAATTAACAAATCAGTCTAAATACAAATTAACTTCTATGATCCCTCTTCCTCATCATTGTCAGTGTTCATCATATACACACCCCTGCTTGCATCTCCATCCGGATTCTTTCCAAACTCATAATCATTTCCAGGCAGAATAGCATTTAGGAAAATTCCTGCAATAGCTGCAATTGCAAGTGCTGTCAGTGTAATTGATGTTCCTGCTACAGTAAATGTCAGTCCATCTCCAAAGCCAAGACCACATACAAAAATAACACCTGCAATTATAAGATTTCTTGATTTAGTCAGATCTACCTTGTTTTCAACAACATTTCTAACTCCTATTGCTGAAATCATTCCATAAAGCATAAATGAAACTCCACCAATAATCGCTGATGGCATAGTAGATATTACAGCCGAAAACTTTGGAATAAACGAAAGTACAATAGCAAAAACCGCTGCAATACGGATAACTCTCGGATCATATACCTTAGACAGCTCAAGTACACCCGTATTCTCACCATATGTTGTATTAGCCGGTCCACCAACGGCTCCTGCGAATGCAGTCGCAATTCCATCACCTATAAGTGTCCTATGAAGCCCCGGATCAGCGATGAAGTTCTGCTCTACCGTAGCTGAAATAGCTGACATATCACCAATGTGCTCCATCATAGTCGCAACAGCGATAGGCGCCATAACAAGAATGGACGTAATATCAAACTTCATGAACTGAAATTTAGGTATTCCGACCCACGCAGATGATGCAATTGATGTAAAATCAAGAATTGCCGAACCATCCGGATTAGTAATTCCTGCAGCATTCATAATGAGAGCTACTACATATGAAATAATTACTCCCATTAGAATAGGAATGATCTTAAATAAGCCCTTTCCCCATATATTGAAAATAATTATAACCCCAAGTGCGATAATTGCAAGAACCCAGTTTGTTGAGGCATTATTGATAGCTGAACCAGCAAGCGAAAGACCAATGCATATGATAATAGGTCCTGTCACTACAGGCGGCAGAAATCGCATTACACGTTTGATTCCAACCAGCTTAATAATAAGGGCAAGTACGAAGTAAAGCATACCTGCAACAAATATACCACCACACGCATACGCTGCTTTATCATTGACAGCCATATCTGCATACATGCCACTGTCAAGATTTGCAACAGTATAAAAGCCTCCTAAAAAAGCAAATGACGAACCCAGAAAAGCCGGTACCTTAAACTTTGTACACAGATGAAATATAAGCGTGCCAAAGCCTGCACAAAATAGTGTAACCGACACCGAAAGACCTCTCGTCAGTGACTCCCCGCAAGCTTTCTGAAAATACCCCGATACAAGAATAGGTACAAGAATTGTAGCACCGAACATAGCAAACATATGCTGTAAACCAAGTACAAGCATTTTGGCCGTTCCAAGCTGTCTCGCATCACGAATTGGTTCCTGTTTCTTTTGTTCCATAACAACCTCCTTAATGAATTAATCTTTTCGATATGCAACTGAACACATTATAGCATTTTTTAATTATTATTTCATTATTTTTTCATTATTATTTCATGATTTTTTATAAAAAAAGACATCCCACAGGACGTCTTAAAATAAATCATATTTAATAAATATGTACCTTCAAAACTTCATACAAATCCGATTTGTCTTTCTTCGTTATTAACCAGATTAAGCCCTCGACCTATTAGTAACAGTCAGCTCCACATGTTGCCATGCTTCCACCTCTGCCCTATCTACCTTGTAGTCTTCAAGGGGTCTTACTCCCGAAGGAGGGATATCTCATCTTGAGGGGGGCTTCACGCTTAGATGCCTTCAGCGTTTATCCC